>Ga0255344_1002495_pt1 | contig 22103 bp, 21 predicted proteins | sample wastewater_treat_5_FD_192414 | JGI IMG/M metagenome (GOLD analysis project Ga0255344, IMG submission 192414) | Wastewater microbial communities from Lulu Island WWTP, Vancouver, Canada - plant18 | ecosystem: Engineered > WWTP > Wastewater > Unclassified | place: Canada: Vancouver, British... | reverse complement strand
TGTTGAGGTGCTGAAAGAACTTGGCTATCTGAAAAGCCGTGCGGGACAGACCATCCTCAGCGCCGCTATCATTGATGATATCATCGGTATCATCGTACTCACTTTCGTCCTCGGATTCAAGGACCCCGACAGCAATCCTCTGCTGATAACAGGAAAGGTTGTTCTCTTCCTTGTGCTGTCAGTGATCCTCGGCTACATTATCTACCGTATATTCAAGATATACGATGAAAAGCACGTCCACACAAGACGTATACCCATCATTGCAGTCAGCCTCTGCTTCATCATGGCATTCGTGGCTGAGAAATATTTCGGCATCGCTGATATCACAGGCGCATATATCGCAGGAATCATCCTCTGCAATGTGCGTGATGCCGAGTACATCGACAGAAGAGTCAGCATCAACGGCTATATGTTCTTTGCACCGATGTTCTTCGTGGGAATCGGACTGAAAACCAGCTTCGAGACCATGAGCGGGGAGGTCATCCTCTTTGCTGTGGGATTTGTTCTCGTTGCCCTCCTCAGCAAGATAATCGGCTGCGGCGCTGTGGCGAAGGTGTGCAGATTCAACTGGGGCGACAGCCTTAAAATAGGCGTGGGAATGATGACAAGAGGCGAAGTTGCCCTTATCATCACCAATAAGGGACTTGACCTGGGCATTATCGACCACTCATTCTCAACTGCCGTAATTCTGCTGATAATCGTCTCAAGCATAGCAACGCCAATGCTTCTGAAGTACCTCTTCACCCATGACAAGAAAGAAAAAGCAAAATCATAATAAAGACGGTACCTTTAACCGCTGTACTCTTACAGAAGTTTTTACACGTGTCTATTGAGGAAAACCCTTTTGAAAAAGGGTTCTTCCTCAAACTCCTTTCCTAAAACTTTCAGTATTAATTTTTGCCCATTATAGGGCGCACACAAGTAAAGTAAGAATTTCTCATTTCTTTCAAGTGCGCCCTATAATGGGCAAAAATTCTATTAAAAGTCTTTGGAAAAGGGGTTCGGGGAAAGAACCTTTCCTCAGAAAGGTTTTTCCCTGATAAATACATATAAAGCTGCTGTAAGAGTACAGCGGTTAAGGGTACCGTCTTTATTTTATGAATATTTCTTTCTGGCGGCAGATGGTGCCTTCGAGTTTGTATGAAGTCCTGAAAGATACCGAATCATCGCTTTTTTCACGTTTTACGTCACGCTTTATGATCTTGCAGTCGGAGAGGAAATTCTTCTCATAGAGGTACATTTTCTCCATAAGCAGTTTATCGAGTTCCTCGTCGGAAAGCGGTTCGTCTGTGAGTACGGTCTCGCTTACGGTATCGGTGACAATGCCTACGGGAAGGTCATTCCCGAAAACTTTCATATACTTTACCTGCGAAGTCCTCACGCAGTTTTCGTAGGTATCATTGAGCGGAAAAAGCGGTATATCCAGGCTGAAAAGTCTCAGTTTCCGCTCTTTTTTCTTTTTACCTGTGGGAACATATCTGACGGGGCGGTACTTTTCGGTGAAGACCTCCGTTTCCTCGTAGATACCTTTGATGTCAGCTGCGGCATGATGAAGCGTCATCCTTCCTTTTTCCGTCTCTTTTATGCCGCTGACGAGGAGTGTTCCCTCGGGGACGAAGTCTCCCTCCTTATGCATGGACATTCCCTTATGCACCGACATATAGGTAATTTCCGCATCCCTGTCTGCGACGATATTGCAGGGGATCCTCTCATGAAGCATTTCGGGCTTTTCCACAGTCTCCTTTATCTGGACCACAATGCGGTTGCCTGTACGGCGGATACCTGCCCATGCGATATCGTCCATCATTATTTCAAGTTCATTTTCGCAGTAATGGAGGTCGAGGTCACGTATCCTGCTTCCTCTGCGGATATCAAGTTCTGAAAGCACAGACATTACAGAATCGCTGCTGATACGTTCATTTCCCTGTATTTCGATAGTTACCACAGTCTGTGAGAAAAAGACGCATCCGAGAAAAGCGGCAGCGATACCGACGGCGATGCCGTATCTGTGCCTGTAGCCTGACAGATACCTCATAAATGAACGGTATTCCGCTTCTTTCAGCTGTACACCGCATTCCTCCGCAAGCCTGCGGACTTTTTTCAGGTCACGGCGGTATATCTCGGCGCAGAAAACGTCACAGCGGCAATACTGCCCGAAACAGGCGACTCCTTCACTGTGGATGCTGTTGATGAATCTGTAAAGTTCCTTTCCCTCAGCGTTTATCCTTATCCTTCTCCTCAGCATGACTGCGCCCCTTTCTTTTGTCGAATTCTATCCGTGAGATATGTCCCCTTATGACAAGCCCTTTAGTGCGGTAACCGCAGGCACGAAGTTCATTCCCCCATACTCTTATGATAAGTCCGCCTGACAGAAGCTGAATGAATATATCGTTGTATTCCTCGATACGTTCACAGTTTTCCACTGTCATTATTTTGTTGTCCTCGATATAAATGCCTGCGTTGAGAAAAAGGGCATCCCTTGTACTGTCGGCAATTTTTTCAAACATATCTTTCCTCCGTAAGAATCATAATCTTCGTCCATTCCATAATATGATTTATTGGGTGATGATTATGAAAAGATATGCTCGGAAAATTCTCACAGCTGTAAAAACAGCGGCTGTACTTATGTTTTTCCTGTTGTGTACATTCCGTCCCCAGTTGACGGGAAAAGCGGTTTCTGAGGCAGTACAGCGCTGTCTGCTGACAGTTATACCGTCACTTTACGCAATGATGATAGTGTCGGCGGTGATAGTCAGAAGCGGCATCCTCACACATACACCGAAAGCAATGGGACGAATATCAAGGGCGGTTTTCGGCATGGACGGCTGTATTATGGCGATATTTTCATTCTCGGCATTTGCAGGCTATCCTGTGGGCACATCAATGATACTTGAAATGCACGAAAAAAAGGCCATTTCACGGGAAACGGCCTCTGTTCTGTCAGGTCTCTGCTTTGGTGCAGGGCCTGCATTTGTATTCGGATTCATCTCAGGGAAATATTACAGTCTGCCGTCAGTGGGAGTAATCGTGACTCTTTCGGCAGCTGCGGCAAATGTCATACTTGCGCTTGTGCTTTCGCCATTTCTGAAAAAGAGCGGCCTTTCCGGATCCGGCGGCAGAAAGGGTATAAATCTTACTGCCGGCACTCTTACCGAAAGCATAACAGCAAGCGGCAGGTCAATGGCTGTCATATGCTTTACCGTAACGGCATTCTCGGTGATATCCGCATTCCTTGAAGCTTCGGGCATTTACCGGAAAGCAGGCGGCTTAGTGTCACGGCTGACCTCACTTCCGCAGGACACAGCGGTATCGCTGATACGTGGCGCTGTCGATATAACAGGCACAGGGCCGCTTCCCCGTGACGACTTCACACTTCTGCCTTTTCTGTGTGCACTGACTTCATTCGGCGGAGTGTGTGTGCTGTTTCAGCTTTGCGCACTGATAAAGGGACGCTTTTCTGTCGGACCCGTCATACTCATACGTGCAGCATCGGCAGTTCTCAGCGGAGCGGTATGCAGGCTGATAACTCCGATATTCCTGCGGCATCAGCTGAAAGCCGTATCAAGTATAAACGTCCGTCTTTACAGTTCACAGTCGCCTGTGCCTTCGGTGATGCTTATAATAATGACGTTCATGCTATTCGTCAGCTGTACCCGTTTGTCGGCGGATAAATGAAAAACTGCGGTACTCCTGAATTACTCATGAGTACCGCAGTTTTGTTTTTATATATACATAGCGTCCATAGCCGTGATATACTCTATAGTCGGGACGAAAGTGCCTTTATGGCGCTCTCCACGATAGACCTCACGGCCGTTTTTATAAGCGATGACCTGAGCCATCGGAAAGGGCACCCACAGTCCGTTATCGAGGGGCGAAGTCGAAAAGACCATGCCGTTTTCAAGCCGCTTGAAGCTGAGGGTATTTTTAAGATTTTTATGGACGTACAGCAGGTCGCCGTCGAATATCATAAGGTTGAGTTTGTTTCTCGGGGCTTTCTCTGCGATAAAATCATTGATAAGCTCGAACCTTGCCCTTTCGGTAGGGATCGACTTTTCAAGGCGGCTGTTGATGGTGTCCATCATGGAGAGGAACAATCTCTCGGAGTCGGTATCGCCTTTCTGTTCAGAGCAGTAGCGGAAATCGTATCTGCTGTTGAAGATAGTGCTGTTATGGATGAGAGTCCATTCTCTTCCCGAAATATCGGTGCCTGTGAAAGGGTGGCAGTTTTCCTCCTGTATAGAGCCTACCGTAGCGAACCTGATATGTGCAAGAGCGTTTTTCTGTTCCGGCATACTGTCTATCACATCATTAAGATAACTGCTCTCGCTGGCACATACAGCTTCTTTGAGTATCTCACGTCCGCCGTTTTCATACATAAGTCCCCAGCCGTGAGGATTCTTTACACTATGAGAGTAGAACGTCCTGAGATAATCCGATATATCAGTATTTTTTGCCGAAGTGAAGCCTAAAAGCTCGCACATATCATATCACCGCCTTAACCGAAGATGTTTTTATCAGCAATGGTATTACAGACCTTGCGTTCCTCGAATTTCTGCTTTTCGTAGGCTATAATACTCAGTGCATCATTGTTGTCGCTGAAAAAGTCCTCCATTTCCGTGAGTATATCCTCACCACGTTCAAGAAGTTCATGGCTGACAGCTAAAAGCGCAGCCTCTTTGTGCTCTCTGACAGCCTTTTCCTGTGCCTGCGGACCGAATGGTATATCGGGCTGAGAAAGCAGATACAGCATGAGGAAATGAGTGAAGTGCAGGTCTCTGCTGTCTATGCCGACAGATGCGGAAGGGTTGAGGTCGAACATTCTCAGTTCGATGTGGTCAACACCGTTCTTTGCCAGATTTTCGAGACTGTTCACACCTCTCGGCTTCAGTCTTACAGGGAGATAAAGCTCGCTTGCTGAGTAAAGCGAACCCGTTACGATATGCTTCTTGATACTGCCTGTAAATGTTCTGAGGTCACGGTGATCGAGAATGGGCAGGAATTTGTTCCAGTAGCCCCTTCTGCTGTTTCTCAGGGAAGTGTATTCGCTCATGATAATGCCGCTTCTGCCGTCACCGTCAAGTGATGCGTCGTAGTAAGGGCTTGCGGCTGTAAGCAGGACGATGAGCCAGCTGTGGACCATCAGCTGTTTGTAAAGGTGCATATAGACCCTGTCTGTGAATGTATGGCTGTCCTCGCCTTCGGGACGCAGTTCATCAAGGAAGCGCTGATCGAATGAAAAGTTGAAATGAATGCCTGAAAAAAGCATGAGGCGCTTTCCGTATTTCTGTTCAAGAACCTCTCTGTAACTGCGCTTTGAGGAGTGGTCGCCGACGAAATCCGCAATAGGGATATCGTCCTCCGAGTCGAAATGGGGAGGATTGCTGTAAAGCCATATACTCTCGCCCTTTTCTCGGAGAACATCCCTTACCTTCTTATCGAGGGATTCGAGTGACTCCAGTGCCGAATCGATATCGTGGCATACGGGCGTAACTATCTCTATCTGATTTTCGCAGAAATCACGGGTGATATGCTCATCATCTCCGAAAGGATGGGGAGTCTGTGCAAGCCTGCCGTGGCCGTCCACACGGAGAGTCTCACGTTCGATGCCGAAATTTCCGCTGTAAAAATAATTGCTGTTCTTCATATCCTTCACCTCATTTGTCGGTAATGCTGACTTGTCTGACGTTTTTGATCTTTCTGAGCCGTCTGAATGCGCTATCCGCATTGAAGCCTTCTCCGAATTCCACATCAGCGGAGAATACAGAAATAGATATGCCTTTTCCGTCGTTTTTCACATTGGCAGTGTGATCTGAGATGTTACCGTTCATCCGCCTTATGACATTGGTTATGTCGCCGATAAGACCGATCCTGTCGAGGGATATTACTTCAATATGTTTCATAAAATTACTCACTTTCAGTGCCGTGCCCGATAATGGGCGGTTATGCTGCGTATATCAGTCCGAAGCCGCATATCACTGAAAGCCGGAATAGAGCTAAACAGCAGATACGGGTAGACCGATCATATATATTTCCATGTCACATTCACTACAGTTACACATGATGATCGCCTCCGAAAACAGAATTGGAATGCAGGTACAAGATGAGACCTGCAAGGTCTGATTATCCCAAAAATAGTATAGCATTTATATCATACTTTGTCAATGGGAATTATATACTTTATTTTTATGGGTTTTTATAGTTTATCTTTATTGCTCCGTCGATCAGCTATTGAAGAAATATTGCGGAACACTGACAGAATATCCGTAAGTTGGCCGATATAGATATCTATGTGAGAAAGCGGCAAAATAAAAAAGCCTGCATACCATAATGGTACACAGGCCGTGAGTATCATCGTGAACTGCGTGCGCTCAGCGCTCAGGTTTTATTTCGTGGATATCGTATTCGAGGGTGAATGAATCATCGTCACATTCACTGTAGAAACTGCTGACTATGCGGTTTGCAACAAGATGTCCGCCGTCATCGTCGGCACCGATAAGAAGTACGACTATCTGGTCTTTTCCGCAGACAGATGCGATATCTCCACGCCTGAGACAAAGTCTCACATCGTTGGCAAGTATCTGCATTACCTGATTCACCTTCTCCTGAAGGTCGTCAGAATCGCAGGCAAGCTTCAGAAGAAGCACCTGTGCACTTGTGCCGAGACGCTGGAGTATCCTGATAACAAAGCGGTAGATAGTGGAAAGGTCGCCGGACTGTACGCTGTATGCGCCGCTTTTTCCGTCGTCACGTATGTCTATAAGGCTCTCAAAGCTGAACCTGTCTCCGCTGAGAGTGTAGGGCAGCATTGAAGCAAGCCCCTCTATTCTGCGTATTATAAGATTATCGCAGAGGGGAAGGCGCAGTACATCGTCAAAACCTATCTTCAGCAGTTCATCCTGTCTGTCCGAACTGTGATCGAAGGTAACAGCCGCAGCAGGAACTGACTTGAATCCCTGAAGGCTTCTCAGCTTTTCGTAGTTCTCCTCAATGGGACGGCCGTTAAGTTGTTCCGAAAGTATAACTGTATCGCAGCAGGGAATGGAGGATATATCAGATGTCAGAGTGATGCTGATGTCGCCGAATGATATTTCCTGCCAGTATGAAAAATTCTCTTCTTTATCAAGAATAACTGCATGGATCATTTGATTCTCTCCTGTAATTATATTTTAGGACCGTCATCGAAGCCTATCTTAGATCTGTCTTTTACGAAGAATGGGATGGCACGTCTAATGCAGGTGACAGTGTTCACTGAGGCATTTCCGCCGTATTCGCCGTCACGGGTCCAGGTGATAGGCTCGTTGTTCAGGGATGTAAACGTGATCTTATCTGTGCGGAAGAACTTGATGTATTCCTTGTCTATCTCCTCGCTGATGTTAAGCAGAGAGCTTACTATCTGGTGAAGGTGCATGATGTTTGAGGGCTTCTTTATGAGCGTTACCTCGAAAGAACCGTCGTCGAGGAGAAAGTCGTTCATGGAGAGAAGTCCTGCAACAGAGGATGAATTAGTCACCATTCCGAAAATAAATTCATCTTCCAGAACAGTGTCATTGTACTCTATGCGCATATGCTTTGAACGGATGCTTGTAAGCTGCATAAGGCCGCTGAGGATGTAAGCCGAGTGGCCGAGGATGTTCTTTATCTGCTGTGAAGTCTCGTAAGTGACATTGGTGAACGCACCGAAAGCGACGATATATGAAAAGTATGAATCGTTGAATTTGCCGATATCACAAGGAGTAGGGGAGCCTTCGGTTATCCATCTCACGGCATCCATAGTTATGAGTGGGATACCGAGAGAACGTGCGAAATCGTTGGTAGAGCCTGCCGGGATGTAGCCGACAGGTATCTGAATGCCGCTTTTCATAATGCCCTGTATGCACTGACTGAGAGTGCCGTCGCCGCCTGCACAAACGATCATGTCAAAATCGTTTTCGCAGGCATAGGATGCAGCGATAATGGCATCCATGCTGTTTCGGGTAATATGAACGGTCACTTCGTAGCCTGCGTCATTGAATTCGGCGATGGCCTCGCCAAGGTATTCGCTTATCTCAGCTTTTCCTGCAATGAGATTAACGATGAAATACATTTTTTTCATTTATGGTCTCCGCTGTGTTTTATAATAATAACTCTCGTAAATAAGAATACGGAAAGTTGATAATTTCTCTATATATACAATTATAAATCTTTTCTGTCTGCATTGCAATAGAGTTGATATATAATTAAAATAAAAAAATATTAGAAAAGGGGTTGACATTCTCTTGAAAGGGTGCTATAATAATAAAGCTGAATCAAGTACAGCAAAAAACAAAACACTGGGGTGTCGCCAAGTGGTAAGGCAGCGGACTCTGACTCCGTTATTTCGAGGGTTCAAATCCTTCCACCCCAACCATATCGTCATGACTAAATTGATGACATGCCCAAAAAAGCCCGAAATATCGGGCTTTGAGCCTTTTTCGACGGCATCGGCAGCAGGTCGAGAAACTCACCACCGATGACAGTAAAAGGCACTGTGAACGATTTGTGAGCCTCCTGTGGCAGATACATAGAAAGCAGATCACGCCTGCTGTCTATGGAATAATAATGTCAGGAGGAAAAGATATGAATAACTACTTTATGAGCGGTAAGCTGATGCATAAGGCTTCCGACCGCAACACCAAATGCTGTGAGGTTGAGAAATGGGTATTCCTGCCTCACTCAGACTTTGAGAGACTGAAATCAAATCCGTATCAGGAACATGAAGCTATAACTGCAGCCAAGGACCTTATGTTCGAGGACGAGAAAGCATATCACTGTATTATGCTGCTTGACGAGCACGGCGATGATGGTCTGCTCATCGAAGCTGAAGGATTCGATTATCCTCGCCTTTCTATGTTCGTTCCCGATGCAGCTCTTATCTATGAGCGTTATAAGACATCAGAGGCTGAACTGAAGCTGCATGATATGATCAGGGATACTGTCGAAAAGATTGTTGAACTTGCTCATACAGGCAAGACGGACTTCACATCGGTTGATATGATTGACATGGATGAGGTCGAGAGCCTTGTCAAAAATGCTATCGTACAGCAGCTCTCTCAGCGAGATGACATCATAATGGCAAAGAATACAGACATCGGAGTTGACTTTCAGCCGGATATTCATGTTGAAGCAAAGAAACTCACAGAGCTGAAGTTCTACTGTCCCCTTAAAGTTCAGCGTGAGATTCAGCCTTCATTTGATGAGGATGAGGAAGAAGAGTTCTTCGAAGATACTGAGGAACTCTCAGACTTTGAGATCCTTGAGTACCAAAGTGAGATCAGCGATGCAATCGAGGCTTATCAGTGTGATGATGAAGAAAACCGTGGTATAATGGCTTACCTTGGAGATAGAAAGCGTTTCGCCGATAAAGTCTATTCTATATTCCCATCCGTTGAAAAGGTCGGTGAGAGGCTCATGGGCGTTTTCACTTGCCAGATATGTGGTGAACTTGACAGCTATGAGTATGATGAGCTGCTTCATGAGCTTTCGGGACAGGCTTCAGACGGATGGGGCGAAGGATTCGAGCAGCATGAGATTCATACTTCCGAAGGGGACATCTATGTCAGTTTCTATGATACCTGTGGTGCATGGGAACTTGTTCCCGAGGAAGAATACATTAACGAAAAAACAGAAGATATGGAGATGAGTATGTGAATAAAGTAGAGATAACTATACCTCCGCAGTTTTCGGAAGCTATCGAGAAAGCTGCGGAGAAAGAAAGAATAACCGCAGATGAGCTGACAGAAAGAGCTATGAAGAAGCTCTTGGAGAGGAGCGATGAGAATGTCAGAAACTGAGAAAAAGGGCATAACTGTAAAAATCGACGCTGACCTTCATGCACAGGTCAAACAGTACATTGAAGAAAACGGTATAACAATGGCGGAGTTTGTATCAAAAGCACTTGATGACGAGCTCCATCCCAAGACAACTATCAAGGAGGAAAAATATATGGGAAATATGCGTACAATGGCTTTTCAGGTCCCGGAGGACCTCTTTAATCAGATCAAAGACTACCTTGAGAGACACAACATGACACAGAAGCAGTTCGTCCTCGGTCTTATTCAGGATGAGCTTGACCGTGATTACGAGGAACAGCAGGCAATGGCTGAAAAGCAGCACTCCGAAAACGAGCCTGACGAAGATGAGGAAGAAGAACTCGATGAGGACGAGGACGAAGACTTGTCCGAGGATGACGATGAGGATCTCGACGAGGATGAAGAAGAATCCGAAGATATTGAAGAATCTGAGGAAGATGAGATGTCTATGGAAATGTGAGGTGGTTGCATGAAAGGATTCCCTTCCAGAGAACAGGTTGAGCGCATAAAAGCTCAGTATCCCGAAGGAACAAGGGTATGCTGTGAATATATGCCTGATGATCCTACACATGATTTTTTAAAGAGGAGTTTGGATATGGAAAGAGTAATTTTTTGGAATAACAAAGGCGGCACTGGAAAAACAACGTTATCATTCCAGACAATCACTGAATATGCTCAGCAAAATAAAGAGAAAAAATTCTTGTTATAGATGTTTGTCCTCAAGCAAATTTATCCGAATTACTTTTGGGTGGATTAAACCAAAGTGGAAGTATGCATTTATTGGAACGACAAAATTTAAATCCCAGAGCTACTATTGGTGGTTATTTCCAAACACGGTTACCTTCTCCGTACGGTGTACCTGTATTTAATCCTGAAGATTATATTACAAAACCACACGATTATAATAACTACATAGATGATAATATTGATTTGTTATGTGGCGATGCGATGCTCGAATTGCAGTCAAACGCTATTTCAACATTGGCAAACAACCAGATTCCTGGAACAAATACTTGGATTTCAATTATAAATTGGTTAAATGATTTTATAAAACCTGTTGAAGGAAAATATAATGTGGTTTTTTTAGATGCAAACCCCAGCTTTTCAATATACACTCAGATTGCTATTGCTACATCAACAAAAATCATTTTACCGGTTATGGCTGACGATTCTTCTAAAAGAGCTATACAAAATGCCTTTTCTTTGATATATGGGCTTAAGCTCCCATCAGAAATATATAGCAAATATGCTTTTGCAGAAAAACTTCGTGAAGTAAATATGCCATTACCTAAAGTATACTTAGTACTCAAAAACAGATTGACACAATATATGGGTGCTGCATCAGCATATGCAACAGTATTACAGGAAATAGATAAAGAATTAGAAATATTACTGAATACCAATCCTCATATATTTTATTTCTCATCAAAAAAGGAAGGAATAATTGATGTTAGAGACTTTCAAACGACTGGAGTTGTATCTGTTGCACGAGGTTGTCCATTTCAAAAGATGAATTCAGGACGTGTAAATATTTTGGATAAACAAGTTACTATTAGAGAAGAATACAAAACAAACTGTATTAATAGCGTAAGAACTATTGTTGATAAGTTTAATAAAGATTTATAATGGTTTTACTTAACCATCTCACAAACAATCCTGCCGAGGAGCGCATACTGCTCCTCGGTTATTTTTTATCCATAAAGCCGTTTTGTCTGCGAAAATCATCGGCAAGGCTGCGCAGAATATCCGCCTGCTTGCCAGACAGATTAACAGTTGATATAGCGGTAGATGTTTCCATACCGTACAAATAATCCATTGTGACATTAAAAATAGCTGAAATACCTCTCATTTTCTCAAATGGGGGGTATGCTGTACCCAACTCATATTTGCTGACCGCTGTAACACTCAATTCCAACTTATCCGCCAGCTGCTTTTGTGTTAGTCCCTTGTCAATTCTCAATTGACGCAATATATCACCAAAACTATAAGGCTTATCCAAAATATTTCCCCCAAAAGTAACTTTTTTAGAAAAAGGTATTGAATATAATTCTATTTTATGTTATTATTATAGAAATATAGGCTAATTTTGACTATAAAAATAGAATATAATTCTATATACGGTGATATTATGGAAAAACAAATAAAATCCCGCCAAAGAGTAGCAGATCACGGCGAGGTCTATACTGCGGAAAGGGAAGTCAAGGCAATGTGCGACCTGGTTTCCGACGAGTGCAACCGTATTGACAGCCGATTTTTGGAGCCTGCTTGTGGGGACGGAAATTTCCTTGCAGAGATACTCGGTCGAAAACTTGCGGTGGTAAAGAAGAAATACAAAAAATCAGTCATCGACTATGAAAAAAACTCCCTCCTTGCCGTAAGCAGCATTTATGGTGTGGATATTCTTGCCGATAATGTTGCCGCCTGCCGTGAAAGGCTGTTCAGGATATGGCAGAAGGAATATAAGTCTGTTGTAAAATCGGCGTATAATGAGGACACGGAAAAATCTGTTATCTTTATTCTGTCGAAAAATATCGTATGCGGAAATGCACTTACGCTTATGTGCGTTGATGATGAGGGCAAGGACACCGATACCCCCATTATTTTTTCCGAATGGGCATTTATTATAGGTGCAAATATGCAGCGGCAGGATTTCACTTTTTCCGAGCTGCTGAACCGTGACGAGCAGACTCTCCTTGACGATAACGCCGATGAAGGCAAACTCATAAGCAGATATGTCTGCAATTACAGGAGGTTATGGGAAAATGGCTGACAGTATTTTTGAAAAGGTTTATAACCCCGATGTGCTTTCGTGCCTTGCCAATCTTTCGAATGATGAGGTTTTCACTCCGCCTACAGTGGCAAATGATATGCTGGATCTTCTTCCGCAGGAGCTTTTTTCAAATCCCGACACAAAATTTCTTGACCCTGCATGCAAATCGGGAGTATTTCTCCGTGAGATTGCAAAGCGCCTTATAAAAGGTCTGGAGCATCAGTTTCCCGACCTTAATGAACGCATCGAGCATATTTACAAAAATCAGCTTTACGGCATTGCCATAACCGAACTGACAAGCCTAATTTCCCGACGCAGCTTATATTGCAGTGCTTATCCTAACAGCGAATATTCGGTTGTTAAGTTTGATAATGCCGAGGGTAATATCAGATTCAGACGTATAAATCATACTTGGCGTGACGGCAAGTGCGTTTTCTGCGGTGCTGCTCAAAGTCAGTACAGCAGAGGTGACGAGCTTGAAACTCACGCTTATGAGTTTATACATTTTCTGAAACCCGAGGAGATTTTTAATATGAAATTTGATGTTATTATATCAAATCCGCCTTATCAATTAAGTGATTCTGGGGCTTTTGCAAGTGCCTCACCTATATATCAAAACTTTGTAACTCAAGCAAAAAAATGAAACCAAGATATATGGCGATGATTATTCCATCAAGATGGTTTGCAGGCGGAAAGGGACTTGATAACTTTAGAAATGATATGCTTAATGATGATGAATTAAGAATTATTCACGATTTTCCTATAGCAGAGGATTGCTTTCCTGGAATAAGAATATCAGGTGGAGTATGTTATTTTTTATGGGAAAAAGATTATCATGGGGAGTGTGAGGTTTATTCTCACTCAAAAAATGAAATAACTTCATATATGAAACGTCCATTATTGGAAAAAGATGCAGAAACGTTTATTCGAATAAATGAAGCGATTCCAATATTAAGAAAAGTGCAAGCGTTACATGAAAAATCTTTTTCATCTATTGTATCTGCAAGAAAACCATTTGGATTACCAAGTGATTTTATCAATAATCCTGCAAAATATAATCTTCCTCCGATATCCGAAGAACCTATTGCAAATGGTATAAAAATAATAGGTACATATAAATACAAAACTGTTGAACGTTTTGTTCCAAAAACATATCCGTTTCCAAATGGGCGAGATAAAATCGGAAAATATAAGGTATATGTTTCTCAGGTATTGGATAATGGTTTTGATTGGACAAAAGAACGCTTACGCCCGTTCTTAGGGGAACCAGATACTGTATGTACAGAAACTTTTTTATGCGTTGGCGAGAATTACAGTAAGGATTACGCTGAAAATATTATTTCATATATGAATACAAATCTCTTTCATTTACTAATGCACCTGAAAAAAGTAAGTCGTCACGTTGTATCAAAAGTATATGAATATGTGCCTCTACAAGATTTTTCAAAGCCATGGACAGATGAAGAATTATACAAAAAATACAAATTATCACAAGAGGAAATTGAATTTATTGAATCACATATAAAACCAATGGACTTATGAGGTGATAACAATGCCTGATTACGAATATTTCAAACAGCGTCCGCAAGTCAATCCCACCATATACGCATACTGCCTTGAAGGCGTTGAATCCCACAAAGGCTGCATAAAAGTCGGCTATACCGACCGTGATGCCGATACCCGAATCAGAGAGCAGCTCCACACAAGTGCCGTTCCCTATAAAATTCTTTACACCGAATCGGCAATGTGTCCCGACGGTTCCTGCTTTACCGACCACGATGTTCACGCTGTTCTGAAAAGAAACGGTTTCAGACAGCTTAACGAGGGCGAGGACAGAAACGAATGGTTTTTCTGCACCGTAAATGATGTCCGTGCCGCAATAAACGAGCTGAAAAGCGGCGAAACCTTCAACAATGTGCGAACCGAAAATTTCAAAATGCGTCCCGAACAGACAAGAGCCGTAATGCGCACTATGGAGTATTACGAAAGCGCCCGCAAGGACGATCCCACAAGAGCGCCAAAGTTTCTGTGGAATGCAAAAATGCGTTTCGGCAAGACATTTGCAGCATATCAGCTGTGCAAAAAAATGGATTTCAAGCGTATCCTTGTGCTGACCTTCAAGCCTGCCGTTGAATCCGCATGGCACGAAGATTTACAGACGCACGTTGATTTTGAAGGCTGGCAGTTCATCTCCAACAAGGACGCAAAGAACAATAACATCGACATTGACCGTGCTTTCAGAAATGCGGATAAATCAAAGCCTATGGTTGTTTTCGGTTCGTTTCAGGACTTGCTCGGCACAAATGAAAACGGCGGTATCAAGGCGAAAAATGAGTTTATACATACCGAAGTTTGGGATATAGTTATATTTGACGAATATCATTTCGGCGCATGGCGTGAGAATGCGAAAAAGCTTTTTGAAAATCCCGATGAAGAAGCGGAAGCGGATTTTGATGCAGAAAAATATCAGACGGAAGAAGCGGGAAACGCATATAACGAAACCTTCCTGCCCATTTCCACAAGCTATTATCTCTATCTTTCGGGAACGCCTTTCCGTGCTATTAACAGCGGCGAGTTCATCGAGGAACAGATATTCAACTGGACATATTCCGATGAACAGCGTGAAAAATATGCTTGGGTAGGTGCAAACAATCCATATATTTCCCTGCCCCGAATGGTTATGATGACATACAAAATGCCCGACGAAATTCGTCAGGTAGCATTGCAGAGCGAATTTGACGAGTTTGATCTGAACGTGTTTTTCTCCGCAAAGGGCAAGGGCGAAGACGCAAGATTTGTATATGAAAACGAAGTTCAGAAGTGGCTGAAGCTTATCAGCGGAGATTTTCTCCCCTCCAGCATAGACGATTTGAAGCTTGGACAGGACAAGCGTCCGCCTATGCCCTATTCCGATACACGTCCGCTGAATGTGCTGTCCCATACAATATGGTTCCTACCGAACGTGTCCTCCTGCTTTGCTATGTACAATCTTTTACAGCAGAAACAAAACACCTTTTATCACGATTACAAGATAAATGTCTGCGCAGGCACGAAAGCAGGGATCGGACTTGATGCGGTCAAGCCTGTTATCGGCTCTATGGGAAATCCTCTTGAAACAAAAACCATAACGCTGACCTGCGGCAAGCTGACTACGGGAGTTACAGTTAAGCCTTGGACAGGAATATTTATGCTCCGTAATCTGAAAAGCCCCGAAACATATTTCCAGGCGGCATTCAGAGTGCAGTCCCCGTGGACGGTAAAAAACGACAAGGGCGAAACGGAAATTATGAAGCAGGAATGCTATGTTTTCGACTTTGCCCTTGACAGAGCATTGCGGCAAATTTCCGATTATTCCTGCCGACTTAATGCTGATGAAACAGATCCCGAAAAGAAGGTTTCCGAGTTTATCAGCTTTCTGCCTGTACTTGCCTATGACGGTTCGAGTATGAAGGCGATAAATGCGCAGGACGTGCTTGATATTGCAATGGCAGGCACATCTGCGACACTCCTTGCCCGCCGTTGGGAATCCGCTTTGCTTGTTAATGTGGATAATGACACTCTAAAGCGTCTTACAGAGAACAAGGAAGCCCTTGACGCACTTATGCGGATAGAAGGTTTCCGCAGCCTTAATTCCGATATTGAAACAATAATCAACAAGTCCGAAGCTGTGAAAAAAGCCAAAAAGGAAGATAATGAACAGCTTACTCCAAAGGAGAAAAAGCAGCTCACCGAGGACGAAAAGGAAAGCAAATCTCTCCGCAAACAGATACAGGAAAAGCTTATCAAGTTTGCGACCCGTGTGCCGATATTTATGTATCTGACAGACGAACGTGAGAAGTGCCTGAAAGATGTTATCACCGAGATTTCTCCGCAGCTTTTTAAGAAGGTAACGGGACTGAATGTCAAGGATTTTGAAATGCTCTGCACAATGGGACTTTTCAATTCAAATCTGATGAACCAGGCGATTTGTCAGTTCAAGCGTTATGAGGACGCAAGCCTTGTTTATACCGGCATTGACGCTCACGATGAAGACGAAATCGGCGGTTGGGATACGTCTATCCGCAAGGAAGAATACAACCGTCTTTTCTACAATCAGCAGGCAAGTATGGCTGCCGATGCACCCGAAGAAGAGAACATACCCGATGTTCCCGTCAAGCCTGCTCCAAAGCTAACGCCGACAGCTGCAAAGCCCCAATCCGTCACAGCGCAGTTCGGTTTCAAATCTCCCGAACCCGAAAAGCCGAAGCCTATGGCATCAAAAAAGGAGCCCGAAATCAAGGCTCCCGAGGTTACTGTGGGTATGAAGGTTTATCATAAAGTCTTTAAGGACGGTACTGTTGTTAAGTTTGACGGCAGTTTTGTAACTGTCAAGTTTGATATGGGTGAGAAGAAATTTATGTATCCGGCGGGTTTTACCGGAGGTTTTTTGGAAATCAGACAGTAAAGAATCTTACAGCCATACTCTCTTATAATAGAGAGTATGGCTGTAACTGCTATATCAAGAACTACAAAATGCTCAATCACTATGTATGAAAGATTTTTCAAAACATCATAATCCTGTACAAGTATTTCTATGTTATGTATCGTTCAAAACATTAGCATGAATAAAATTCTCATTTTCATTTGAATCAATTACTTTAACTTGACAATTATATAACCATTTGCAACAACTTTTTATGCTGTCTTGCATACTTTTCATAATCATCTTTTTACTCCTTGTTCTGCTTCCAAAGTCACCTTCAAGAAATAGAACAATTACTATTTGCTTATGATTAATAATGCCGTTTGCAAATGGTCTTAAACATTCAACAGCCTGAGATGAATTTTCAGGATAGTTTGATATGCTCATCAAAGCAGATAATGTCGAACTAAATTTCTTTGTAACTTCAATATCAAAACTCTCTTCTGTTGGTTTATCTTGACAATAAATTACATTATTCTTTTTAGTCCTCCAAACATTTTCTGACTCATATCCAATACAATTCTTAATCTCTATGAAATATATCTTATCGGTTGTCTCGGCTAAAAAATCAACTCCTTTACTATTATAGAAAGAATTAAATTTCTTTCTATAATAGTGAGTATCATCAAATTTACACGATCTTACATTTTCAGGAAAAGTAAAATCAATATTACTTTCTATCATTCCATCATCCTCTGCTCTCTATCATAAAGGGCTTCAAATTCTTCCATAATAGCATTATGCTCGATATCAGAAAGATCCTTTCCTGTTTCTACAACTACCTTGTTATCATTATCACGATAAAGAGAATAGAAAGAAATATCAATGGGGTTAGAATCCTTATTATATGAAGCATATATATTAAATGCCTGCTGAAAGAAATAGCTATGCGTTGTGATAAATATCTGTACTCCCATTGAAGCAAGCGCTTTCATTACTTCTGATACGTAATGAATCATTTTAGGATTCATATTTGATTCAGGTTCATCCCAAAACAAAATAGAATTTTTATCTAAGCTGCCCGAAAGGATGAGATATTCAATGGTTGACAATTTTCTATACCCCTCAGATACTAAGTTCATTTCAAATTCTCCGGTTCCCTTAACCCTTAAATAAAATTTGTTATCCTTCTGTACAACGTCTCCATTCATTATATCTAACAAAGAAGAAAGAATTTTATTCTGCTCTGATGTATTAGGACCTTTTTTCAACGGTTTTAACAATAATTTTGCCAAATCATAGTATGTCTCTTCAATACCAAGTTCATATCCATCATACAACGAAATGTATTCCGCTGCAGACGAAATGATTTCCTTGGGAGGAATAAAAATAGGTGTAAACGCATCAATTTTTTCATTTAAACTAAAATCAAATGATCCAAAATTCTTAACATGCTTATTGCTAAATCCAAGAGAAATACTACTTTTTTTATCAACTTGCAATGCTAAATCCGCATGACTACCGCCTTGCTGACGGATTGCCAATCTTCCAATTGAAGAATTTTCGGGTTTAAAAACCCCTACCATTTTAGATACAATTATCCGCTCAAGTTCGTCTTTGGAAACGGGATTTTTTTGTTTTTTTACATCTGCAAATGCCTTTATTAATGAATAAATAGTTTTTATCAACGCTGTTTTACCAGTGTTGTTTTCACCGGAAATCACATTTATTCCGGGTGAAAAAACTAAAGAGAGATTGTCAAACAACATATAATCTTTTAGATCAATCGATTTTATTTTCATTGTTACCCTCCAAATTAGATGCATATATCTATTATTAGGTCAATTTCAAAAATTTATACAAATATAGTATATCACATATACGTCAAAAAATCAATAGGATCAATTTATATTTTTGTACACAATAAATCTTCAAAATATGATAATAATATCAAAATTTTTCCCAAAGATTGACCACGAAAAAATCCGAACCCATTAAGAGTTCGGATTTTTTCGATGTAATTCCCCGATGAACGGAATGCAAGTATTCAATAAAGCAACGTAAAATCGCCCTTTTTCGTAAGCTCCTCTTGTTATGGTGGGATTACTTACGGAAAAGCTCCAAAATGGCTGACTTTCCGATCGATGAAGCCTTTCATATGTCGGACGAAGAAGATATTGAGCGGCAATATCTGAAAGAGGAACAGAAAATTGAGCTGCATCGTGCTATGAGGCGGTTGAAATCTGAATACGCACAGGTATTGTACCTGATGTATTTTGAAAACTTCGATACTGCGCAGATCGCCGGTATCATGAAAAAGTCAAAAAGACAGGTCGGTGACCTGTTATACCGAGCCAAAAAGACGTTAAAAACAGAACTTGAAAAGGATGGCTTTGTTTATGAAGAATACTAAACAGATAGCTGAGACCGTACTCAGGATACGTGATGCAGAGCAGGAAAAACTCATGATACGGAATCGTCGCATCAAAAGAGCGGCAACAGGTGCTTCATCGGCGCTCTTATTCTGTGCTGTCATGCTTGCAGTCAGAAATCTGAACGCTTCTAAGGATATTATTCCTCCGATAGATCATGATACTGTTGGGATCATGACAACTGTTTCAGATACAGAGGAAGCCGAAACAACACAGTCCGATATTGCGACAACAACTGTAACAGGCAGACATACCAAAGCTGCAACATCTTACAATAACAAAAACTCAGAAACAACAACGGCATCTTCATCTGTTGCAGAATCCGGAAATCAAAGCATTGCGGCACAAAAAACTGATGCAGCTAAAACCGATTTTTCAGCAAAGACAACAGCGCATTCAGTATCGGGCACTTCGGCTGAAATACCGTCACAAACGTCTGCATTGATCTCTGAAACCGTTACAACAAGCAGTAGGGTTCAGACAACTATAAATGAAATCAGAACGGAAATTGTAACCAGAACGGAATCAAGTCATGAAGTGATTTGGAATGAAAAAACGCTCGCAGAACGATTTCCCGAGTTTGAATACAACGGTAAAACGTACTCTTTAACATGGCAAACTGTTGCAGATGATAATATTGACGGTAAACTCGGAGAGGTAACTCTCACCGGCTTCGATAACAGTACAAATACTTATCATACGATAAACGGTGATGTTTTTAAGATAAAGAACATTTCCGATAATTGTAATTCGGCATTGAAATTTGAAGGCTCGGATATATATTATATCTATTTTAACAGAGACTATTTTCCGCAGACTCTTGGTGAGTTTATGGATGATACTGATATCGGGAACACGTTATCACTAAACAATATGTATATAAAAGGCAGTTCAGCTGTAAGCGAGAATGCCCGTGAAGTCCTGCTTACATTATTCAATAGCTGCCGTGAAGTTCAGAATACAGATGATTATTCGCATCATAAAAACATTGTATCATTCAGCGCCGGTATCCCGATCCTGGGCGTAAATAATAAATCAATAGCACTTACCGATGACGGATATCTTATAACGAATATTATGGAATACGGATATTCATTCTATATTGGCGAGGAAAATGTAAATGAATTCTGCAAACAGATCGGCATCAGTGAAACGTAAATGAAATTATCATGAAAAACATAATTAACGAAAGGAACGGTGATCTTATGAAAAAAACTTTGGCTTTTATTACGTCTGTTATCATGGCATCTTCAATGACAGGCAGTATAGCTTACGCAGAAGGAACATGGCTTCCGGGCGGCGGTTATATCCCCGAAGGAATGGAAGTTGCTGAAACTCCAAAGGTTCCCGATATTGTCAGAGAACCTGTTGACCCTGAGCTTACTGCAAAGCTGAAAACAGTTTATGAGCAGTTACAGGCATTCGATGACGCTCAGAGCACTATCTTCTTCAATGAGGGGATCAATGACAAGATACTGTTCACAAGCGGAGATCAGGAAACAGTTGACAAAGTTAAGCAGTTCATCGCTGATAAAGGCATTGACGAAACTCTTGTTCTTGTAGACTTAGAAGTACCGGAAGCTGCTTTCGTAACAACCGTCATAACAACAGACAGATCTGTAACACCAATAACAACTACTGTATCAGATTCAAATGAAAAACGGGTAAATCTCAGAGACTTTTATGAGGAGATCAAGGAATTTTCTGATACTGCTTATGCAAAGTACAGGAAAATGACAGTAGATGAAGCGTATAAGGAAATCTGCGGAAACTATGTTATGCTTTCAGACGAATCGGAAAATCTGAGAAACCACGTGCTGGTCATGGATGGAAATGCAAAATTACACGGAATAATCAAAATTCCGACTGAGACCTGTGTAAAGGTCAAAAGCGGAACTGAACTTCCTGATATACCTTCTTCCGTCAGATACCGTGTCAATGGAGATGTATACATTCTGAAAAGCGATGACATGAATGAAGTAAATGAATATGTCGGCTCAATCAGGAATAACGAAAATGTACTCGCTATCGACAATCACTACGGCATTTATGAAGACACTGCAAATAACTTCTATGTTGAAGGATTCAGATATGACGGCGATGAACTTACAGAAGAATTCTTTGCTGATTATCCGCATCTTGGTCTGAGCTCAAGGGACACCGACGATGAAAACGGCAGACATTCCATGTATTGCAAAATAGACAAAAATGCAGAACCGAGCGATGTATTCAATGAAATGACAAGGTTAAAAGAAGCGGTAAGCGGTATCGATGCAGTATTTATTCAGACTGAGCTGTGGCTGGAGACACCTGAAATGTATTATTGCAGCTATTGCAATTCTCCCACACTGATAGACGGACTTACAGGCGATGCCAATGTAGACGGCGATATGGATATCTCAGATGCCGTTATGGTAATGCAGTCTCTTGCAAATCCCGATATATACGGTGCAAACAAAGAAAACGGCATTACTTATCAAGGAATAAAAAATGCTGATACAAACAAAGACGGAATCACGAATATTGACGCTCTCAATATACAGAGAAAGGGCCTGCGGACAAAAAGTTGGACGTAAGGAGTGCACAAAACAATGTACAGTTACGAGCAACGAAAGAAAGCGATCAAGACATATCTGAAAACACAGTCTGTGAGTGAAACGTTGAGGATACTT
>Ga0255344_1002492_pt1 | contig 22111 bp, 16 predicted proteins | sample wastewater_treat_5_FD_192414 | JGI IMG/M metagenome (GOLD analysis project Ga0255344, IMG submission 192414) | Wastewater microbial communities from Lulu Island WWTP, Vancouver, Canada - plant18 | ecosystem: Engineered > WWTP > Wastewater > Unclassified | place: Canada: Vancouver, British... | reverse complement strand
GGCCGTCGGCTACGACTGGCTGTATCACGATCTCGACCCCGCGACACGCGACACGCTGGTCGCCGCCCTCATGGAAAAGGGCTTGCGCACCTCGCTCAAACACACCGGATGGAGGTGGGGCAACTCGAACCCAGTGTCCGAAAAATAGGGGAAACATTATTTTGAGATAACCCCATCTGTCGGTTTTCGGGACTGCCGCACCGCCGTTCCTCTCTATTTTTCAAGAGCCGTTTCAGTTGTTTCGCCTATTGTTTTCAAGGTTTCATGCTCCTTTCTTTCAGATGGGATTTCGGATGATTCCAGCACATCCCAAGTGAGACAACACGGCCAGCGGCCCAGAGTGTCGCCCCACGCGGCTGGTCAGACAACCTCCCAATGCCAGCCTTTGTCTGGTTTTCTTGTCAGTTTTCATGTTAGTTTTCTTGATAGTTTTGCCATGTCCCATCACTTCTTCACGATCCACTTGCCGCCTTTGTCTGCACCCTCCCGGACAAGCAGTCCAACCTCCCGCAAGGCACGGACAGCCCGCCACACACTGTTTTGGGAAAGGTTGAGCACCTGGGAGAGCCTCACAAAGTCCATTTCCGGGTGTTCTGCAAGTGCCGATAACACTTTGCGGGCATTGGCGCGGAAGTCGTTTCTATAGGCACCCATTAAAACATCAAAGCCTGGAGTTACCCCCAGTTCTGAAGTTTCCACCCCCACTTCCTGGGTTTTCACCCCCACTTCCGCATTTTCCACCCCCACTTCGCGAGTTTCCACCCCCACTTCCGGCGTTTTCACCCCCAGTTCCGACTCGTCTGACTCAAACTCGACTATCACCTTGGTGCGGTCGGGTTCGTAGGACTCGATGATGGACGGTTCGGCGAACTTCTCTTTCTCCCAGACACCATACAGGCTTGACAGCCCCATGCCGGAACGCTCGCCGATGCGCACCAGCGAGAAGATGTTGAATATCTTTCCGTTTCGCGCGTCGCTCGTGCCGCCGGCGATGGCTACGGACTTGCTCATGCGCAGCGTCCCCGGATTCGACACCTCCAGCCGCTTGGGGTACTTGTCGATCACGATGCCCCTCCGCCCGTGGTAATCCGCATGGATGAGCGCGTTCGCCAACACTTCGCGCAGAGCCTTGTGGACAGGCGTATCATCATCCCGCGTCACGTTGTCCGACGCAATCTTGAACGGCACCTTCACCCCCGCCGTGATTGACTGATTGATGCGGAAGAAGAAGTCGAAGATGTTGCCGCTCCAGTTGGCGTCGCCCGAACACACGCGATCCGTCCAGCGGACGTCCGGCGAGAGATGTTCGCGGTAGTCGAGGAAGAAGTACGGCAGAACATTCGTAATCTCGTTGAAGTCGCCGAAGCAGACAAGCCCCGCGAGCGTGGGATGCACCTTGCCGTCGCGCCCGCGAGCCGCCGCGCCGATCTTCATCAAGAAGCCGTCATCGGCCAACCCACTCCAGACGTGACCGGGGCGCAACTGGCTGAAGTACATCCGATACCGGCGGATGGAATCGGCGTCGAGGTCGGCAATCGTCAGTTCGTCAAGGACGAGCTGTTTGCCGTCAACCTCGATGGGATAAACAGACTCGTTGAACAGGACATTCGCGCTGATCTTCTCGGCGTTGTTAACCGCGTTCCAGATGTCAGCCACCGTTTTCTCTACATCCGGCAATCCCTCGACCTCGCGCTTGCCGTCCTTTTCGCGGATGCCAAGGATGATGGTTCCGCCGTCCGTGTTGGCGAACGCGCTGTACGATGGCCAGAAGTCGGCGGGGACGCCGCCTCTCGCCCGCTTGAACTCGACGGCGGCATTCTCGCTCTTTGCCACAAGCTTCTTGATCTCTTCGCTCTTCATCTCAACTCCTCTTGGAAGATTATATCACGATTCTCCTTGGCGTGGTTGGTCGTCCAGTATTGTTTCGCTGTATGGGAGACTTCAATTTCAACACCATCGATGCCCGCCAATCGCTCCGCCATGCGCTCGGCGAAATACACGGAGCGGTGCTGCCCACCGGTGCAGCCGAAGGCGACTTGAAGATGATTACGGCCATCCCGTTTGTATTGTTCTATCGATTGGCGGACAAGCGTCTCGGTCGCCTCAAGGAACGGCTCGACCGTCTCCGGGAATCGGGCGAAGAAGTCACAGACGGGCTTGTCGAGCCCCGTGTAGCCGCGCAAGGATTCGTCCCAGAACGGATTAGGCATCGCCCGGCAGTCAAAGACAAAGCCGCCGCCATTCCCGGTCGGATCGTCCGGGATCCCTCTTTTGAACGAGAATGATATGACGGTGACTTTCATGAAAATAATTCTGTGATCAGCAATTCATCATCCATTGATTCGCCGTTCTCGGTCTTCTCCCGAATGCTATCACGGAGCTTCAAGTACTCCCGCCGCTCTTCGTCGACTTCCTCATACGATCTGATAAGATGATGACAAACAAGTCCAGCATCCTTGAACAATCGCCTTTGATTGGGGGCTATATTTGATGTAGCATCACCGTATAGTGCGTGTGTCGCAGGCAGAACGTCCTCGTAGCCTTTTACCATCATAACATCGGCAATTGCCCATGCGCCTTTATCTGAATCATTGAATCTGCAAAATTCTCCATCAAGGAGAAACCCAGATTGTTCATTTCTTATCCAAAGGGCGGCCATCGAACCTCGCAAACCAAGTTCAGGGTTGATGCGCTGCACATTCGTTCCGTCTTTGAGGGGGCCATTCGGTTCATCATCGGACATCATTGACGGAACGACTACTACGCTTTCAGCACCCATCATCGACTTGCCGTAGTCATAAACCGTCACGGTCTTTGTCTGATAGTTCATCCCTGCGCCAGCGCCTCTGATGTCATATTTGTCGACGTACCGCATGAAATCAGAAGCGATGTCAAAGTTGTAGTTGCTCATGTAACGAACTGTTGCAACCTCACAAATTCTCTGGAGCCAATCGTCGCCTTCACTGGAACAGTCCTCATCATCCTTGACCGATGTCCGAAAGAACTCGAAACGTCGACAATTAGTCATCTTCCTATCAAGGAGATTGAAAATGAGTCTACTCGCAAAGCGATACGAATTGCCACCAACCCGAATCTTCATGTGATGTGTTTCCGTCAAAAGAAATAAGCGCTTCTTGTTCGTTAGTCATGAGGACATTCCTCCTTTATTCATGAGCGCGACTCGCAAGGCCGCAAGAATTGCTTTGACATCCGCTTCGGTGTTTTCCAAACCCAATGTAATACGAATGGTAGAGAGTGCTATGTCATTCGTGGCGTTAATCGCCTTGAGAACGTGTGAAATTTTCGTGTTCTTTGAATCGCAAGCGGCACCGGTTGAGACTGCGATTCCCTTAAGGTCAAGCATATGCAACAGCCCTTCGGCAGGATGTCCGGGGAAGGACACGCTTGTAAAGCCCGGCAACTGCCCCGCTACTCCGTCACCAAGGTAAATGGCATCGGGGAAAATGCGGTCAATACCGTCACGGAGGCGAGCAGTAAGGTTTTCAAGATGTTCGGTGTTTTCTTCCATCCGCTCGCAATTCATCTTCAGCGCAGTCGCCATGCCTACGATTGATGCGACATTCTCCGTCCCCGCACGAAGCCCATTCTCCTGTTGTCCGCCATTCAAAAGCGATTCAAGTTTGACGCCCTTGCGAATGAAAAGGAATCCCATCCCCTTGGGGCCGTTGAACTTGTGCGCGCTTGCAGAAAGGAAATCGACGCCCATTTCTTGGACATCAATCGGAATATGCCCAACCGCCTGAACTGCATCAGTGTGAAACAGCGCACCTCGCTTGTGCGCAAACTCTGAAAGCAGATGAATCGGGTTGATTGTCCCAATCTCGTTGTTGGCGGTCATGACGGAAACGAGGCCGATGCCGTCTTCCCATGCTTTTGACAACTTCTCCGGCATGATGTAGCCGCCGCCATTGCCTACTTTCGGGCGAACATACACGACATCGCGCCCGCGTTTCGCCTCGCTTGCGGCGGCATTAAGGACGGCGTGATGCTCGTATGACGACACAAGCAATCTTCCGGAAGAACCTTTTATGACCCAATTGTCCGCCTCTGTGCCGCCACTCGTGAAGAATATCTCTTCAGGCTCGGCATTGATGCACTTGGCAATCATCGCCCGCGCCTCGCGCACGGCCTCGCGCGGATTCCTCGCCCACGAATGAATGCTTGATGGATTGCCGAAATTCTCCTTCAGAAACGGCAACATCACCTCCAGTGCTTCCGGCATCAGAGGCGTCGTCGCGGCATGGTCGGCATAGACCTTCATTGATAAAACCCCTGTTGCATCCCTAACGCAAGTTCCTCCTGCCAAACCTCAGATTCGTATTTAGCCCCTACCTCACTGTAGTGTGAGATCGCCCATCTCCACATTCGACAAGTCCAAAATTTTTCAGGCAATTGCCGAACAAATACTTCAGGGATTTCATCTTCCGACGGCACACGTTCAAAAACGCCGCCACGCACATCCATCTTCCAATTCTCGAACTCCCAATGATCCGAACCTCCCTCACGCGGAAGAATTGCGACATGAACATTGTGAGGATAGTTCTCATGCTTTGCATAGCCACTCCTCGACACGCCGCAGATGTATATCGCATCCCATTGGTTCGTGGGGAACTCGTCAAGCACAATCGTCTGTCCGGGCATAAAGTCCTTGTTCAGACGCGAGAACCGTCTTGAATACTTGCCCCGAATCGCATTCGTGCAATGATGTTGCGGATTACATCCATTGGCGTACTTTGCATACAGCCACATGAACTTCTTGCCGTCAAAGTTGTGTGATAAGCATATCATGGTATCCCCTAAATAAACGGCAACTCGATTTTATACGGCCTATCAAACTTCTTTATTGAAGCCACATAATCGTGATGCAGATCAAGATATCTTACAACCCAAGGTTGTAAGATACAATCAAACCCTAAAGCATCACCGAGCGGGGAATGTATTATAATATTTTCGGACAATAAGGCCTGGACATTAGCATTCTGTAACGGCAACTTCTGTGAATGTGAGGGTTGCTCGTACAACTGTCGAATCAAAGACTTATTCCAATCCCCAACCGCATCAAGGCGATGCTTCGCATCTCGGCCAGAATATGCCATTTTGCTGCAAAAACAATGCCAACTCCACTCGACAAATAAAAGCAAAAGTATTATTGTGCTTACAAGGAATATAAGCCCAAATATATGTCTATTTGTGTCGCTGATGTTTTTCAACGCAAAAAAACTCAGTATTGAAGCCGGTGCAAAAAGCAAGATAGCGGAAACTATGCAAATTGACAACAGAATCACTTTGGTGGGGATTTTTGCGACATACTTCATTAATGCGAGGAAAAACTCTTTCATGCCTCATCCTCCTTTCCAATGAAATGCTCGTTGAAATATTGTTCAAGGCCATCCCTGAACAAATCTACCTTTTTGTCAAAATCTATAGTCGACCAGTACTTCTCGCAAAGATCTGGTTCGCCTTCTGTTAGGCACTCACCAGCAAGTTCATCCATCCAACTTTCAAGGACATCTTTTGGGGATGAATCTTCATCACTGCAATCCCAGCATCCTGAAGCATATTCATATCCAACACGTCGAATTTCCTCCTCTGCAATCGGAAGGGTATATGTCTTGGATTTATCGCAATCAACAATTCTTGCATCCACAACTTTGATGAAGAATTCCCCCAATTGCCATTCATCGTTTTTTCCTGTCTCTGGAATTATTTCGACCCACACATCTTTGAACGAAGGCGTGTCACCAGCGTTTAGGACACATGTCCCGGTGATTTTCAAAGTCTTGTTTGGAGGACGAATGGCAATAACCTTTCCCACATCAAAAAAGTCACACCGCCACACACGCCTTGCTCCTTTCCCAACCCCTGGCCCAGATGGGTATGGCTCGTCCGGAATCCACTCTGCACGAGAATTGGTAAAAGACCTATCATCAAAATTGTGGATTAGTGAAAACATACCGAATCTCCTTATCCAAACAGTTTGCAGCCCTGCGCCTTAAACTCTTCAATTTTTGCGAGGAGGTCTTCGACGGACACGCCAAGATTCTCAGCGAGACACGGAAGACAGAAGAACTTGGAGACATTCTCCCCAAGTAGTTTCTTGTTGAGGCCGACAGCATCTTTGTCGGCTTCACCTCCACATCCGAAGCATCTCTCTACCCGCTGTGGCACCCTTATGCCTCCTTCCGAATCTTGAGTGCAGGCAGATCCTTCCCACGGTACTGCTCGTTCATAAGTCCCATCTGGTATCGGATAGTGTAGCGCATTTTTATTGCAGGTCTAAAGCAATATCGCACAAAATCCTTCTCCGAGATGTCTGCTGGAGTGCGAACATTCGGGAATAGCAGTTTAACAAATGCCGTTGAAATGCGCTTGATAGCTTCGGTGTCTCGTTCATCTGACCCAGATGGGACTTCAATCAATTCGTCGACAACGTGTCTGTAGGAGCTGTCGTCGCGTAGCTGATGCAGAATCGCCGTGAAATATTCAGAATTCAATGCCCATCCGTCGATTTTTAGAGTACTGTTCATGCGCGGGATGTTCCATCCCTTAATGAAGCCGTGGAAGCGGTCAATCATTGCAGCATCTTGAAACAGTTTCGGAAGATTGGCGAACATATAGGCATAACCGTCCTGTTTCATAATTTCAGGGGCGATGTTGCCGCACAAGACAAACCCGGAATCCGCAGAGCTGGAGTAATTGCCAACCGAGAACGTTCCCTGCTCCAGATAACCCTGCATCACGCTTCCCATGCCATCCTCGAAGATTGTCTTTTGAATTTCATCCAAGACGATAAAATCGTTTTGTCCGACGAGTCCTGGCTCACGACGTCCTGCATCATAGAAAAGTTTTGCACGGGTCATCTTGTCGCTGGTGGAAAGCCAACCATAGCGACTTACCTGTCCGAACAAATATGATTTACCGGTCCCCATCGGTGCCAATTCCATCAGATTGAGGCGTTTCTCCGCAAACGGCAACACCCGCGAAAGCATGGTCAATTTCATTATTTGCGGATCAGGGAGGTCTGCATTCTCCGCTTTCGCAGCATCATAGCCCTCTGCCTTATAGTCAACTGCACCGAGTATAATGTCAATCCATTCTTGGATTGAGAATTCATTGCGTACGTCTTTGTAGTAGTTTAGATCAATGTCGTATGGGCAGAAGTCCCGGAATGAAAGAAGCCTTATCTTGCCAGGCACTTTGGGACGCGCAGTATCATCCGGTGGACGATATCCAAGTTCAAGCATTCCCCATGTCTCATGTCCTGACGCCAACTTACCTCTGCACTTGTCCCAGACATCGGCGTCAATCATCGTCTCACGATTCCGAAGACCAAAATCAGGCAACGAAAAAGTTACCTCTCCAGTGACAACGTCTATGTTGACAACTATCTTTGCGAGTAGTTTGACACGTTCAAAACCGACCACGATTCTGTCTTTGATACGCGTCCAGTCATCGTGCTTTGGAATGAACTCATGGACAAAAGAAAGCATTTCCCCAGCGTCGAACACGCCGTCCGCATTCTCGAACCTCTGCAACAGCCAGTCACGCATGAAAGACGGCAGTCCTAATGTCTTGAAGAGACTGGTCTGCGTCAAGTCTTTGAACACAGCCATCGACTCGAAGCACTTACGAAGTTTGTCTATAGTTTCCTGTGTCATTTTAAGATACCTCCTTCAATCAAAAGAAATCGTCCTTCTTAATTTGGGCTCCTCCGCTTTTCACTGAGAAACGCACATCATTGATTTTTGTGTCGCCATCATAAACAACCGCAACATGGTCGCCTGCAACAGGCTTGGGGATTCGGACAAGATAGCGTCCCGTTTTATCACCGTCGGCAGTCGCCGAGTAGTTGCTTCCGCCGAACCTGACGGAAGGCGACATTAATGTTGATGCGCAGAACAGTTGAAGCGTAATTTCCGCATCGCGGAACGTAACCTTGAATTCATCTTCCACAAGGCGCACTCGGACATTCTTGTCGAGCAGTTCAAATTCTATGACAGGCACTACCATTTCTTCCAATGTAGCGCCTCCGTGGACTTCTACATCGCCTTTCCTGCCGCCCTTGAAACGATCGTATCCAGCAAGAACGTGCCATTCCTCGTCGTCACTTTCCGTAACACAAGCCGGGAGAGAGCCATCGAACTCGCTCTTCCGACAGCATCGCCCACCATGCTTCCCTTTCTCCGGCAACTCCCACACCGTTTCGGAATTGGAAATCACAGCAAGACGAGTCGCACCGTGGTCGCTTGTGAGGACGACTTTGCTGCCAGGCTTCTTGCGAAGTCGCATTGCTATCGCATTTATCGACTCCTCGACAACAATCAACTCATGCGGCAGTTCCGTTGCTGCATCAGTTGACGCTTCATCGGATTTCTCAAAGTCGCCATGCTTAATCTTGTCGAGTCTAGATACAGGCGGCATCTTATCGCCCTGCCACTCATCGTAGAAAGAGCGATTGACACTAGTTATGGAAGGCAACTTCACTCTGACAGGCGTGACTTTCAATTTCAGACCAAGGCGTTCTGCTAAAGACTGAATAAAACCAAGGAACTCACAGCCAAGAGCATCTATCCAGCAAAGAGCAACGCCATCTGCGGCTATGCCTTCAAGAACAGACTCTCGCGTCGGCAAAGTAAACTGCGGCCGGTCTTCGGCAAAGTCCCGAACAGCCTCCATGTAACTAGGCTCGATTCGTCCCAATAATTTTTGCCGCTTATAATCCTGAAAGTACTTTGCAAGTATTTCCAAGAACTCACCGCCCGAAAAGGCGAATCCTCGCCAGTAATTCCACAGCGCAGGATATACATTTTCCACAGATGCAGGAACTTCTCCTGCATCCACAATCAGCCGAGTTATCTCTTCACGTTCCAACTCTGTGCAGTCAGTCATGTAGCAAATGCGATCCGAGGGATTGGCAATTCGCCGTGATTCGCGGATATACTCTATCACATCGCCTTTGTAAAATTGCGGAGCAATCTTCTTCCTTGCTTCATAGAGCCGTGCGAAACGTCCATCGTTAACGGAAATATCAAGAATCGCGCAGAGAAGATTTCTGTGCCACTCTGAATGCTGCCTGGTTTTCGATATGGCAAATGCAAGATACTGGTCGTCACCCGTTCCTTCCTCAAGGAATCTCAAGAGCGAATCCGGACTCGACAAGCTATCGTCGCGAATGCGCTCGTCATTTAGGAATGTTGTCCATTGCTTTTCTGGGAACATTGTTTCCGGCACAGAGCTTTGAGGATGCCGTTCCTTGTACACTTCATATGCGGAATCAATGCGGCGACACCAAGTCGTGTTTAGCGGTACAACTGTCGTTATGGCGGTTATCGCCGTGTCACAGCCGTCCTCAAGCATCCGCAATAGAGCCTTAAAACCCGTTGCATTTACATTCTTGATGAATCCGTCCCGGAAAATACGTAGAGACCAGTGTTTTCCTGTTTTTACAAACGACACTCCTCGACGTCCCAGTATTCGCGGGTCGTTTCTTGACTCTTCTTCTATAAACTCATGGCCACCCCATACTGGCACGACAAGGCGAAGGTTATGCAAAGGAAGTCCAAATATCCATTTTTTCACTTCCCTGTCACCCGAAAGCGCAGCGTATTCGCCAATGCCAAGAAGAATAGCCTTGCCATCCATGTGTGTAAGCGTGTCGCCGAGAGCATCCAAATCTGGTAGTGCATCAGGTGCGTGGCAAAAATCGCTAACACGCACCTTTTTGCATGAAGAGAGATGTGTGACAAGCGATGACAGGTCTGAGGACGCATCAAACGCCACAAAAAACGGGTTCGATATGACATTCCCGTTCAGATATTCTTGCGCGGCATTGACAATATCCATAGTGGTCATTCCTTTGAAAGGATTGCAAGTCCTACATCGAGTGAATTCACAACAAGATCCACCAGATATTGTTTTGCCTCATTTGGGTGCATTTTGATTACCTCATTACGCACACGTTCAGCGCAATTCAAATTGTACTCGCTTTCGGCAAGTTTCTGAAGTGTCTCTCCAAGACGAGGATCGACAAGCCAGCTGTCTGGATCGCCACTCAACTTACTCAGTCGAGACCGGACAGAAGCAAGGTCAGTCAACACAACGGAATAGCGTCCGAGAACACCGCGCCTAAACGCCTCGTCTGCCTTTTCGCCATCAAACCAACCAAACACTTCTGGATGTACCGTAAAGAAGTCAAGTGCAGCATCGACATTCGCAACAGATGATTCCTTGTTGTTCAAGGCGTTTATGGCGTTACGAATGCCCTCCAGAAGAGGCGTTCCCTCCGCAGGCACCATTGCGAGAATCGGCGTCGCAAATTGCTTCGACCATGCAGATGGAGTGGCCGTTGCGGTTTTTTCATTCCACAGCGCGAGCAACTTTGTCCGACCTTGGTGGCTCTTAATTTCTGTGACCTTCTGAACGAGCATCTGCTCGTAAGTCGGCTTGTCGGCGAGGAACGACGATTTATCCAGCCCCTTAAGATAAAGATCGTCCATCTCCTGAGTGTCAAGACCAGAAAGTTGTTCGCTGTAAGTTGCCTTGAACAAGGCAAGGCATCCCTCAATCATATCACGATTGACATCGCCCATATCGGTGATTTCGTGGAGGAATGCATCTCGCCTGTCATTCTGTTCCAGTCGACCTCCAGAGGCAATGTCTTTGAGGAGGCCAAGGAATGTCTTAGACTGAGGCTTGAGTGCCACAAGTGTAGCAGAGGGAATGCGTATCGTACGCGTTTTGTCCCGCCACGCCTCCATACATTCCCAAAAAGAATTCACGGGCGTTATAAATCCACGCTTGGACGATTCTGAAACTATGCGATAGTCCCTCAAAAGTGAGCGAATTTCATTCTCTCCGGTTTCACGATGCCAGAGCCATGCCCCATCTGTGCCGAAACAACGCCGGACATCCGCAAGCGGGTCCGAAGCGTTAATCTCTTCCGCAGTCTTTCGGAAAAGACCATCTTCAAATTCATCAAGCCAAGCGTTCATCGCCCTTGCGGCATTTTCCTTTGTAAACAGGGCTGAAAGCCGGGCTTCAACGCCGGGATCATCTGCCGCCATGCGACCAATCTCCGTTGCAACGCCAGAAAGAGTAGCACCTTTCTGATTGGCCGGATTGGTGAGCAGGGTGAACTGCTCGATATAGCGTTCCGACCCGATGGCCTCCGGCAATGCCTCGAAGCACCACAAGGGATATTGGAAGTCGCGTATTCGCACGGCCAAGTCATGTGCAACAATATCAATCGAAGCGTTTTCTCCAAGGTTGAACACCGCCTTGGCAAGATCGGCGAACCGCCGCTGTTCCTCAGTAAGAACGCCAATGTATGCCTCGTGATACCTTCCGCCGCCAGTGCCGAGAACCTTCTTGAAATATGCTAGAATCGCCTCTGTCATGTTCGCCACAGAAAGAGGCGGACTTTCCCCGTCGCGGACAAAGCGATAATCGCCACCAACATATTCCTTGAGGAGATAGCCAACCAGGAAGCCATGTAGCGCGGTTGGCATAAATCCAACATCGAAGAGCGCTTCTACAATCTCTCCGAACTCGACCCGACCTTCACCCCCAGACTTGAAAGCGTGCTTGAGCTTCTGTTCGACCTTGGATTTGATTTTGGAAATCTTCAGCGCAGGTAAAGCCTTCCAGTAATCCGCCTTATCTTTCACCGACCCGATAAGTGCATTTTCCGATGCGGCATCCATTTTGCCGCCTTTTTCCCCATTAGGGAGATGCCCAAGGCCACCATACACTCCAGCAGAAACCTCGGCTTTTGTCGCCTGATTAAACTGGGTGTCTTTCAAACCACGCTCAAATTCAAGTGCGAGCGGGTACTTTTCAAGTACCGACAGGCGCAGCTCCTCGCCCACCTCGGAAGCCCCGTGGCAAACAACACCAGTTGCATTTCGCTTTGTCCGCACGGTAAACGCACCAGTTGCAATCTTGTCTCTCCATGCGGAAAGTATCTTCTCCGCCTCAGATAGTGCATTGTTGGACTGCTGCGCGTCTTTGCGGGCATACCAATTTGCTCTAGCCTTGTATTCAGCCCACTTTGCGAAATCGCCATCATCCAGTTCCACGGAAGTCGCATCGATAAATACTACGTTGCCACTTCGCGGATCAGCAAGTGCCTTGCTTATCGCCTCTTTTGCAGCAACTGCATCCAGACTGTTTCGGCCAACCACAATCATGGCTCGCATCTTATAGTTCTTGGCATCTTGAGCCAAGAGTTGTCCTAAAATCTGCGAGAAGGAATCCGGCCCAGCAAGGCGTATGTCGAATCTCTCCTCCAATGGACGCGACAGCCGCAACACATCTTCACGCTGCCATTCTTTCAATAATTCCTTGGTCTTGGTGTTTTGTAGGCAGTTCTCTTTGAGTTTTTCGATTTCCTGCAAATCGCGTCCGCCCGTTGCCATAGGTGCCTGATATACGCGCTTGCCGTTTACCTCATCAACAAAAAGAATCTTATCTGCATTTGCGAGCTTATCGGCAAGTGTCACTCCCCTGCCGCTTTCAAGCCCCTCCACACCCTCGAAGGCAAGGCGAAGGTTCTCTTCCGTGGCAAGGAACTCAGGCGGATTGTTGAGTTTCTTCGCAAGAGCTTGAAACATGAGTATGGTTTTAAGAACACGCTTCTCAGCGGCGTCAAGTTTGCCGGACTTGTCTGGATACACTTCGAGAATCGCCCTCACTTGTGCATCCAGATTGCTCTTTCCCGTTTCGCCGGTCCCTCTCAGTGTCTTGCCGGTCTCGTAGAAGTAGTCCCAAAGTAGATCGACACCCAACACGTCACCGTTCTCCGGCGAATGGTTCTTTATGTACCACTTGAATGCGCGGGCATCCTCTTCCGCCGAAATGAACGTAAACATACTCCGCTGATTCGAGTCGAAAAGCGCAGCAATGTTCTTTAATGCCAGTGCGGCATACGGATGAAACGGCAGCATGGCACGAAACACGCCGTCATCGACATCCCTTAGCATTTTCGCAATCTTCCGACGCGGCTCCTCCATGCGCTCGTTCAGATCGTCGGCAAGCGCATCCCACTCCTGTTTGAAAGCCGGCTTCACTTTCAGCGCATCGCCAATCAACTCGAAGGCGATGTTCTCTGGAAGGCTTATCTCCATCGTCGGTTTAAATCGGTCGACAATGATTTGTGCGGAGTTGTCGTTTTCCGGCAGGAACGATGTGGTGAAATGGGTTACAATCACAAGATTGAATCTTGTTGAGCTGGAGAGTTCCGCAAGGGACTGCAATGTATCAAGTTTCGTCTTATTGTTTTTGAAGAACGCGGAAAACTCATCCCAAACAAGTATGAGATGGAGATTATTCTTTTCAACCGTCTCACGTATCCAAGAGGCAAGGTCTTCCTTTGAGAATCGTAACGCCATTAATCCCTTGTCCTTGGCAAGGCGGCGGATTTCCTTAAGCAGATCATCCGCCGCACCGTTCCCTTTGAGGATCGCTAGCACATCGTCCGCCGACTTCCCTGCAAAGCATCCTTTGTGGCAATAGGGGGATTCCTTGATAAGAGCATTGAAATAAGCTCGTTCTGTACTTCCTTCCAGCCATTTAGCAATGCCGCCGCGTAATGTAACACCGGCATCATAGGGAATCTTCGCAGAATCCAAGGCTTGTGTAAGACTTGAAAAAACTGCTGCTATAAGATCCTCCGGGCCAGATATTTCAGCAGATCCATGCCGAGCCGCGACTACTATCTTTCTTGCCTTGCGATGTCCGGCAAGCTTCTTTTTCAGATCACCCTCGGACACAAGAGGCGCGAAGTCGCTGAAATAAGCATCAAACTCCGCGTCCTTACAAGTCAACAGGTTGCGCAAAGCCCACGCCACTTGACTTTTCCCCGTACCATACGCACCGTGGATCCAGATTGAATGCTTGTCAATTTCACTCGACCGGGCAAGCATTTTTTCAGCCCTTTTGAGAAGTGCAACAAATGTCTTATGCGGATACGTGCGTTTCCATCCATCTGGATCATCCGTGAACGTTGATTGAGAAATTTCAGGATGAAAATACTTCAATTGAAAATAGTCGCAGTAATTAGACATGACTTTCCTCCTAGTTGAAAAGTGAGAGTACACCTGCAGCTGTCTTGTCGTCAGCAAGACGGACAAGCTCAAGATCGTGTGTAGTGGTGAACGTGACGAAATCAGGGTTCGTCCGAGCAAGCCCGTTCAGAAGCGCCTCCGTCTCATCGCGTGCGAGTGCAAATATCTGCGCTGGGCTAACCCCCTCAGCCTCAATAGTGAAATCAAGTAATCGTGAAAGCGAGAACTCATAATACCCACCACAGCCCTCTGCAAAACGGTAAAGTGCATAAAGCATTACGAGCGGGGAAGGCACTATGGGTTTCGTACGAGTTAAAGAAAGTAGATTCTTTCCTTTTCCCTCGGTCTTTCCGAAATGGAGTTTCGTGCCAAGCGCCAAGTCACAAATATGCTTGTAAGCTGATACAACCATTCTGGCATTAATTGCAGAGCAGCCTTGCTCTGATAGTAAAGCCAAAACTTCTTGTCGAGAATAGTTATGGTCAATGGATAGATTCTGAATGTACCAATTCATTTGTGCATTATAAGCAAGGTTGACGAGCATGAGTGAGTTCGCCATTTCAGAATTCCAACCTACCTTAACAAGTATTTCTGCAAACTTAGAGAACTTCCCTCCCTCTAATAAGCCAGCTGCGCGAAGAAATGTTCTGAAATTACTTATCTGGTCTGGACCTAAACTATTGTTTGACAGAAACTCATCTTTCTTTGCAAAGAAGTCGGCTATCCACTCCGGCTTGGGGGCGTGAGTGTGAAAACAATTGATTGACGCTTTCATTCGAGATTCTCCTTTAACAGTTGGGAATTTTCTAGATTGATAAACAAGACAACCTCCATCGATTCCATTACACTCTTGGCAATGAATACAATTATCAACACTTAAACCCTGAGAAAAGGACAAACAACCATGTCTGCAATCTGCAGCACAGGCACCACAGCCTACACAATAAGCGGCTTTGTTTATCAATGCTCTCAACTTGCCTACACATACAGGGCTAATCTTCCTTGCCTCTAAAGGGAAACTGAGAGTAAACCCAGTTGCTGTCTCATCTACATTAAACTCAAACGGCATTTGCCCAAGAGTTTTTAGCCATGTTGTTATTGACGTTGTTGGATTAATTACCACATAAATCTCTTGTCCATCTAATGATGATTGAGTAATCTTGGCCTTATTTCCAACAAGTTGGGCACCATTGACTCGTGCGCGCCAATAACCATTTTCAAGATTCTCTGGGGAATAATGTTCGAGGGCAATGTTCTCAAACTTTTTAAAGACATCAGGATACGAAGCCTTTTTAACATAATCTGTCTTGATTGACATAGGACAAAAGATACACCCCGCCCTTTGGTTACCAAGTCGATATGCATGGTTGACGACAAGTCTTCGCAAGAAAATGTAAAGCCACACCTCTGCACTTGACCATTCAAGCATGGGATTACACGATTTCTGCCCTACAGTTTTCCTACTTGTTATTACCTCGTCGTAATTGGCACGAGCATCGCTCTCGTGCCCTCTTACACCAACAAACGCCATCCCCGCATAGTCTCGTTTACCGAGTATCTCACGTATTTTTAGCGTCTGGGGGACGGACTTATGGACGGTGCAGCACCATCTAAGAACACGTGACGGCGGTCCAAAGAGACGCCACGATTCCTCTGGTGCAAAGCGTGACTTTGCGCGATAAAACGCAATGCCATCCTCCTTGCATCTCGCCTCCACCGCATCGACGGCCCTGTAGGTGTCAGGGAACTCCATTCCAGTATCGCCGAACACGACCATAAACGCGGTACGCGGCAATGCGCGCCGGACAAGTTCCAGAAGTGCAATCGAATCTTTGCCGCCCGAAAACGCAACGTGGAAGCAGTCAAGCTTCTTGTCGTATTTGCGGTAGATGTCGTATATCTTCTTGACGGTGAGTGTTTCCAGCGCTTCTATACGGAGACGGTTTTTCGTGAGCATCGCCTCGACATCCACGGGGATAAGTGATGTCCCCTTAGGAAGTATCTCGTCTCCGTTTTCATCCCTCAATATCTCAATTTCGGGCTTCTCATAGAGAGAACCGCCGTTTGTCTTGGCCACCTTTTTACCGCGATACCAATAAATGTTTGACTCGGCCCAGAGATATGGAGCTGCACTACTGCTGTCATATTTCCAAAAATCTCCAAACCCAAGGAGGTCGAGTTCCAATGCCCATACTGGGCGGGGTTCCTTTGAGAACTCCGAAAGCGAATCCGCAAGCAGTAGGCCTCCAGTTTCCGGGTCATGTGAATAAGCATACATCAGCGTTTCTCCAATTCTTTCATTCGGGAGACTACCACACCAACGGTTTTGGTCGAGCGACGTAGAACACATTGCGTTGCAACGAGAAAGTCTCCAACTTCTTCCGCCTCCGCCGCAACACCGCAGCGAATAGCTATGGTTGCAAAAGCATCCTCCGCGCTCCATTCGCTGTTGAAACGTGGAACGACGGCTCCTGACACATCCCTTGCGGGAACAGACGGTGACACAAGGCAAAATTCCTTGCTGGACCGACGCAAGAATCCCTCTAGTAAAAACTTGTTCCATGTGAACCCAGGAACAGCGGGAAAATCCAACAGATTGGCGAATGCTCCAAATGGCATTACACCTCCTTCGCACACACTCGATATGGATTCGTCAATCGATGGGACATCGAAAGTGATCAGTGAAGGAGCGACAAAGCGTTCACGATCAACACGCACCATTTCTTCATGCGCGGTCTTCAAAGCCAACCAAGGTGCGATATTATATTCCTTGGCAATTGTCTCAATCTGTTCAAGCGACACGTCTAAATGCTCCCGTAGGAATGCATGAAGAGGAATCCGTCCATCCATGCTTGCTCCCTTTGCGCACACAATCTGACCGTGGATGTCGAATCGCTCCGATAGAAAACGCTGAAAGAAAACTCGGCGAAGCGCACTATCAGCCATTCCTCGGTCGTTCATGGCTGCGGAATCGTCGAGACGCAATTGGGAAAGAGAGAAAAAACCCTCGGCTTCGATTGCCGATTCGCATTGTGATCTTCCTCGAGAGACTTCCGCATCGTCGAACTCGACTCGTGATACTATGGCATACGCATCTTGGTTGATTTTGACCAGATTATCCAGTCTCTTACACAGATTGCGAATAAACACAATATCCACATAAGGAATCCGCTTTGAAACTGCAACCATGTCAATGATAGAACCTTCCTGCGGCACGATAAGAGAAGCGAAACGCTTGTCAAGCAACTCTGGCCCTTTGGGACCGAAGAGTCCGCCGGAAATCTCGAATGCATCCTGCGCCTCATGCGCCATTGTCTCACGAAGCATCTCAGCAGAGACTATGCCAATCTGCATAAGCTCTGAGGCATGGCTCTCCATAAAACGCGAGAACTGAAATACCGAGTGACCTTGCCCGACAAGTCTTTCGACAAGCGACCGCCACCCACCACCCTTTGATGATGGCCGGGGGAACACCTTTCCATCGTGGACAACGCCGACCCTTGGCAGAACGGCATTGAAGTCAAAGTCCTCTGGCAGATCCATGCCATGATACTGTCTGTAAAGCTTACGGATTTTGTTGCGGTCAATTATCGAACTGGGTCTAATCCCATTTGCAAACTCTGCCTCCAGCAATTCTGCAAGTTGGCTCTCATAGGAATGCGAAGGGACGGTTGCTCTTGTGGTGGCTGGCTGCAAAGGCTTATTCTCCCAGCGCGAAAGAAGCCGCATCGCTTTGTCCCAATGTCGCTCATACCACTGCGAGTTTACGAAAATGCGCTTACCTCTTCGCACGGCTGGGTCACCCCAGCTGTTGTGACCTCGACCATCTTGCCCGATCATGGGCGAATAAGCAAAAAGTGGACAAGCTGAAAGAGTCGTTCCTAGCAACTCCTTTGTCCCATCAACGGTAAGCAACTTCACGAAATCGTCATCAGGAATCCTGTCTTCGGCAAGAGCAGCATAGATATGCTGCTTGACATACACTCCAATTTTTTTGGAATTGGAGACGTCCTCTGCTGCGATTGCAGATGACGAATTATTATCTTGTCCATTCTGGCGTTGGCCTGGTTTTGTGTATGTAATTAAAACGCTTTCAAGTCCAATACCAAAAAGTTTGCACAGCCTGCGTGTTTGTTGCACGAATTCACGCGATGCGCAATTAGCTTCATACCATACACCAGCGCCTTTGACAAATTTGCCTTTCCGAAGTCGTGTTGGATTCAATGCCATATTTGGGACGTTCCCGCGACCGACTATATCGTGGAGCTTGCACGGCCACAATGTTTCCAATGCCATGCAAATCTTCTCTGGCAGATTTAGCCATTTACCGTCAAGTGGATATTCTTTACCTTTGAAGATCAAGGAAATGGGTTCTGCACCAGTTATCGCTTCAACATTGTCATACTTGTAGGAAAAACGTTTTACATTGTCGTTGGTGGAGGCAGATAGCTCCATGCCGCCGCGAGTTGCATCCGTGATAATCTTTGAATCCCCCGAATCAATAGTGTTGCGGGGGTGTGCAATCTCAATGGATGGATTACTCGGGATTACGGCTTTGTTCATCGGTAGCGTAGCTGAATTTCCAGCATTGGCAGACGCCCGTTCGTATGTTATGACGGCATCATTGCTCGGCCAGGAAAGCCACTTGACAATCAATGACGCCCGCAACAAAGCAGTTCTATCCGACCCGTCTAAATCCACAAAACAATTATAAGCAATCTTGCATGGCCTTGCCATCCCATAACCATCAGACTTGAGCCAAGAGGTTCTTCTTGCCCGGATTTGTGTTTGGAACTGTTTTGTCCGATGCAAGGTCATCTTCTTGCATATCCATGTCAATATATCATGAGCATTCTTTACAGGAATATCTAATCCAGCGATGCGCAAGGATATATACTTTGCTTCGTTAGGAACACCTTTTACAGCGTCAACAACATTGCAAGTTGAACGTCCAACACCGGATGGGGTGCCAACTGTGCTCATACACACCTCCTTTGCCGAACTGCCATTGCTGCAATGAAATGCGGCAGGACTTGTGTGTAGAGCGACAAGGCGTCCATTTTATCGATAGTCGCCAGCTTGTGGTGAAGCTTCGTTTGTATGATGTCTGCAACGATAGACAGCTGCTGCAAATCGACGCACAGACCTTGCCAAAACCGTGCAGCCAACACCCAGGCGTTATCTTCGTAATCCTTCTTGTTCAAATAGTCGCTAATGCGGGAATCCGAAACTCCAACTGCGGCAGCAGCCGTTTGCTGGGTGATTTCCTTTGCGGCAGACTCCGCCTTGTGCCAATCTTTCTTCATCGTCCTGGCAAGGGCAATTGCGCTGTCTTTGTAGTATTCGGCGAGCGACTTTAGATTGTCTTCAAGATCGGCATCAGTCTTGCGAAGATTCTTCTTTTCCTGACGTCGCCTGTCAGTATCAGCCCTGAACCGAATCCGTACAGGATCGAGAGAGACTGCCGGCTCCCCGTCAGGCATCAGTTCGTTGGCGGCAAAGACAAACGGGAATGCGGATTCGTCATAGTCCTTCGATACCTTCGCCGCTACAATGACTGAACCTTGCGAGCCACTGGAAAGAGAGCTGAACGATAACGCGGTGACGCTGTCAAACCTGCGCAAGAACCACGCTCTGCGTTTGCGGTTAGAAAACGCCTCGCCAGTCTCGCCAAGATCCCATGCACCATGCAATTCATCAGACGGTCTCGCCGTTTGACACTGGAGCGCGGATGCAAAGAGAGCTGCGAATGCTCCGACTTCGATAGCGTACTTCACTATTGATTCGCTCGGTACATCCATCAGTTCGCCTGTCTCTGCGCAACGGACACAAAATGCCGGATCGCCGCCAGTCGCCCGTTTTTGTTTCGGGCGAGGGAATGTGTCACACGCTGTGCAATCGGTGCAGACGTAGTCTTCTGGGGCAAAACCCGCCGGACGCAAAACGCCTGCATCTATCCATGAAGCGAGGTCTTCGCCTTTCCAATCCCTAGGAGTGAGGACGTCGCGCTTCCCGGCGATCTTGCTCGCTATGCGTTCAAGTATCGCCATCGGCAGGCTCCTTCTTGGTTATGTTGTTCTCCTCAAGAAAGCGACGCATGGCATCACATATGTGCCGCGGAACGTCTTGGAACCCATGTTCTGAATCCTCGCTAATCTCAAATGTTTTTGATCGGTTACGCCGTGTGGCAGTATCGAACCACGCACGGAGCCGGACACGCCTTGCTATCGTTCCTTTCGGGAATAGCGTTGCCAACTTGTCAGCCGCAACCTCCGACTGTTCATCATCGTCCGGATGCTGATCATTGTATATTGCCTCGTAGAGGCCGATTGCACCCTGTGCAATGCTTGTCTCCCTGTAGGAGCGCTGGCTCGTAGATGAGCCGCGAAGCAGCACGTCCAACCCCACAACCGTGACATTGCGGACTGTGTTCTTCGAGTCGCTGCCAAGATTGGACTTGGGGCTCGTGATGAATTGCGAGAGGTCGTAGTGGACTTCGCCGACAATCTTATAGCCGCCCACGCCGAACAGCACATTGCAGAACCGCTCGGCTATGGTCTTGGCGTGTGTTCCGTTGCGGTAGTGTACGCAGATGCGGTTTGATTCGTCATCGAGCGTGACAACAAGCTTCACAGAGGGGTTGAACTGCACCCACTCGAACGAACTGTCCTTCTTGGCCTCTTCAAGTTCTACCGTCTGGTCGTTCATCTTCAAGAGGAACGCCTGTCTGCTGCCGACACGGTATGCGAGAGGATGGCTGAAGTCCGCGCACTTCTCTTTCTGGTTTACGAACGACCGAAGATTGTCCGCAAGCTCCTGTTCGTGATCCTTCACGATCTCACGTCCCGGCGGAGTCGTGAACTCCATTTCAAAGGTCTTCCACTTGTTGCGCTTTTGGCATCAATGATGACCATGTCAGTCAGCTCGCGGATATCTTCTGGATCGAGATTCAGAACACACCACACGGCGAGCGCACTAGTCTTGTTCTTGATTTTCTCAAAAGCCTTCTTCTTGTCTTCTTCCGAAGGAAGAAGACCGTTGTGTTCAAGATAAGACTGTATTGTCAGCTTGTTCTTCGACTCCGCGTAGAGCCGTTTTGCTGGCGTAAAGACCGCATCGAGGGCGTCTAGTTTGTCCTCCGGCAAGGTGCCGAGAGCCGCTTGAAAGGCATCTGTGTTCTTGCTGTTAAACGTGTCCCAGTCGTAGACAATAGCAACCCGGCAGGTCGTGAATACCTGCTCCATCAAACCTCTGCCGATTCGACCGGCAAGGTCGGCTATGTCATGTACTTCCATGTGACAGCGTTCTTTCTTCCTTTTCCAAAGGGAATAGCATAATAGTATAGCATAAATCGGGGCGGTTTTCAAGGGGGAAGAAGCCGAAAGTTAATAAGATTGAGCAAAAACGCCTTATTTTATTAAACATTGCAAGTTTTAGCCGATCCTGCTCACCCATTCCCGCCAAAACTGGGCGAGACGGGATTCCCTGCCGCGCCCGTCAACTCGTTTTCCCCAATGAACCCACGCCTTTGAGTGTGTTTCGTTTCCCGCCAAAACTGAAACGGCGGGAACAAGTCCTTCTGCGCAGACCCCGGCAGTTCAAGATTGCCACGGTGGCGATCACGAGCCGGGATGCGCAAAAGGAACGAAACAATGCCTAAAGCACATCGTGCCCACAAGCACACCCGTCCTTCGGAACCCGTCACGCCGGAGATTCTGAAGGTGATACTCATCAAGACCAGCCAGCTCCAGGAGACCTTCCGGGACTTCAACGAAGATGACCGGAACGACCGGCGCTCGGACATTATAGCAAAGTTCATTGCGGAGTGCGACCGCGTACACGGGAAGTTCCGCGAGAACGACAAGTGGTCGTACAAAGACTTCATCGAGTACAACCTCGACTGGGTAGCCCGCCTGTTCAGCCGCGATTGCCTTGCGGTAGAGCGCCGACCCGCGTTCAGCCCGCTCGGTATCAGCGATCCCCGGGCCGCCGCAGCCGATCAGCAAGGCGCCAAAAATCATCATCAA
>Ga0255344_1002486_pt1 | contig 22155 bp, 20 predicted proteins | sample wastewater_treat_5_FD_192414 | JGI IMG/M metagenome (GOLD analysis project Ga0255344, IMG submission 192414) | Wastewater microbial communities from Lulu Island WWTP, Vancouver, Canada - plant18 | ecosystem: Engineered > WWTP > Wastewater > Unclassified | place: Canada: Vancouver, British... | reverse complement strand
GAGAGATAACCCAACAGATGTTAGAAACCTACGATAAAGAACTGGCAGAAAACAGAGATAAGAAACTATACAGAGGAAAAGGAAAACGTGCCACCACGATTAAAACCATTTATGGAGAGATAATTATTCGGAAACGAAGATATCGCAAAAAGCCCATTTTGCAAGGGTTACAGAAGTTGTGGAACTTGTTCAGAAGTGTTGGATTGTTATCAACATGCAACACGTATGCAACAGGTATGCAACAAATATATCAATGATATGTATAGGACATTTTTCAGTAGAAATACTGGGGAATGTCCTTTTCTGTTATATCTGATTAATCGCATCGACAAGGTCCTTTATATCAAAGTGTGTATATACTTTTTCTGTGAGTGTCATTGCACCAGAATGACCTACAATTTTTTTAATAATTGTCTGGTCAACACCAGCCTCTGCTAATAACGAGATACATGTGTGTCGGCAGCAATGAGGTGTGCGTTCAATTTTTAGCTGTTCCATCAACGGATGAAAATAGCTGTCATAATAATTTCTGTACTTAAAATGCTTTCCGTCTTCCGTATGAAGTAAATATTCACAAGCTGGTTCGGAATCATACCAATCTTTATAAAATGGTAAAACCTTGTCTGCAATAGGAACTTTTCTTATTCCATTACTCTTATTGAAAGAGTTTGCTCACAAGATAGGCTTTCACCAATTACTCCAAAATTCCTTCAAAACAAATGATAAATCGAATCGTTACCATACCGATGATAAAAACCTTTTGCAGAAATTGTATCAACTTACTGCAGGTTACTTTCAAGATGATGATTCGGATGAGTTAACTACGGATCCTGTACTGACTACGATTCTCGAAAAAGAAAAGCTTGCCTCTCAACCAACCATGTCACGATTTATGAATCGATGTGATGATATTTGTTTAATGCAGTTTGAATCCATTCATGAAGAGTTACGGAGAAGAATTTATTCAATTAACAAACCACAAAGTATTCTACTTGATATTGATTCCACGCTATTTGCTACTTTTGGTAAACAAGAAGGGAACGATTACAATCAGCATTATAGTAATTATGGATATCATCCTTTACTCGTGTTTGATGGATTGACTGGTGATTTATTAAAAGCAGAATTGCGTTCTGGTAATACGTATACTTCCAAAGGTGCACCTAACTTTTTGTATCCACTTTTGCTTGAGTTACAAGATGAGTATCCAGAAACAAACCTATTCCTTCGTGGTGATAGCGGCTTTGCTGATGTCCTCATGTATGAAAAACTTGAAACAAATAAAACGTCATATGCCATTCGATTAAAAGAAAATGGACGTCTGCGAAAACTTGCTTCTGAAATCGAACATGAACTTTATGAAAAGACAATCCAGAATGTGCAAAAAGTCTATTATGAAGAATTTGAAGAAATTGTACGGGAGTACAATGAAAAACAAACAAGAGCAGATAGGAGAATTGATAATTATTTTGAACATGTCGCAAAGCTAGATCAAGATATGGCAGTGGAAATAATATTCCAATGTGGAGATAAAAACTTCTGGGAAGAGCATACGGATAACAAAGATAGAATGTTTTATGTATTTAGTTACCTGTTGAGTCAATTGCAGGAGCAATTACCAGATTTCAAGGTGGCAAATGCAGTCATTCATTTTGACGAAGCCAGTCCACACATGCATGTTATAGGTGTTCCAATTGGGTATGGAGCTAAGAGAGGGTTGCCAAAGAAAGTATCTAAGAGAAATGTTTTTACACCAGAAACACTTTCGGTATATAGAAATTTTAAAAAATGGTTTTGTAGAAAGGAAAGAATAATATGTTCTGGAATGCAAAAAACGGAAGTGTGAAAATTGGTGATACACAGATGGAATATGTGTCTTTCGGATATGGAAGTAAGACATTTATAGTTCTCCCAGGTTTGTCGGACGGATTACTTACGGTTAAAGGAAAAGCATTATTGCTAGCGAAGCCTTATGTGAGGTTTTTCAAGGATTATACAGTGTATATGTTCAGCAGAAAGGATAAGATGCCTGAAAATTATTCCATACGTGATATGGCAGCGGATCAGGCCAAAGCTTTAGAAGAATTAGGAATATCAAAAGTGAGCATTATGGGGTATTCTCAGGGAGGAATGATAGCCCAGTTTCTGGCAATCGATTATCCGAAATTGGTAGAAAAACTGGTTATAGCTGTATCGGCACCAAGAGTAAATGACATAATACATAATGCAGTCAGTAGCTGGATAGAAATGGCAGCAAGTAGTGACCACAAAAGTCTTATGATAGATACTGCAGAAAAAATGTATTCGGAAAACTATCTGAAAAAATACCGAAAGATGTATCCGATTATAGGAAAAGTAGGAAAACCTCGCAATTATGATAGATTTATGATAAATGCCAAAGCGATTCTTTCCTTTGATGCTTATGAAGAACTAAATAAAATTGTCTGTCCGACATATATTATCGGGGGAGAGGAAGATAAGACGGTAGGTGTGAAGGCTTCTTATGAAATGAATGAACGAATAGAGAATAGCGTGTTGCATATTTACAAAGGATTGGGACATGCGCCCCATGAGGAAGCAGAGGACTTTTATCAAATAGTATATGATTTTTTAGAAGCATAAAAGCGTTTGTGGACACTGGAAACTTTCAGTTTCATGGAGAGTCAAATTCCAATTTGTCTAATAGATGAGAATTATAATTTCTTGGATATATTCCCGCAAACGGCTCAAATACGAAAAAGGCTGTGGATATATTCCCTTGCTCGTAAAAATAGCGAGGACATTCAGCCTATCGTATCGAGCCATGTGGAGACAATGGCACTATTTCTCAAACTAAATATCGTTAGGTAATTTTTAGTTTATTATAACTTAATAGTTGAATTTTACCGTTGCGCTAATATACTTAAATTTATGCTATAGTTCAAAACATATAACAAAGGAGTAATTATTATGTCAGGGAGAAAAGACGATCGTACTATTCATGAAATAATGGTTGAATATGTAGCAGATCTTGTCAGTAAATTCGGTGTAGGCTACGAAATTACCCGTGCGGAAATCGTACAGCAGGTTTGCAATCGGTACGGACTAAATCCGGGGAGCGTTATACCGTCAGACTATTGCTATAATCGTGTAAACAAAACCCAAAACGTTCGAACAATGCCCGCCCTGTTTGAATATGTTGAAGGGAAAAGTTCCAGAGATACTATATACAGATGCCTCGGCAACTACCCCTATAACGGCAATGTGTATCGCAGACCGAAAGGTCATCCCGCCGACATCAAAGTCGGCATATGCGAAAACGGGGTAAGAAAGATTTTTCCTCAATATCAATCTGCATTTAAATTTTAAACTAACCACATCAAGGAGGAACATTTTGACAGTTAAAGAAGCAATTACCATAGCGGATTTTTGTGATGCGATGGCTATCCGACTTGAGGTTTTTATAAAAGAGCAAAATGTGCCGGCGGAAATTGAAATGGACAGTTACGACAAAACGGCGCGGCATTTTATTGCCTGTTCCGACGGCGAACCCGCCGGCTGCATCAGGATGATTATAAAAGGCGAACAGGCCAAGTTGGGGCGGTTGGCGGTGCTGAAAAAATACCGCGGGCAGGGGGTTGGAAGACTCCTTTGCGAAAAGGTTGTTGAAGAAGCGAAAAAAGCCGGGCTGAAAAAAGTTGTGCTGGGCGCACAGATACAGGCCCGGGAGTTTTATGAAAAAATCGGCTTTATCCCTGAGGGGGATATCTTTATGGAAGCCGGGATTGAGCATATACATATGAGCCTTGACCTTTAACGGTTGGCAAAGATTTAGTCAAAAAGAAAGCAGGCGTTCCCGGCACTTGGGCCGAGAACGTCTGCGGTTTTTATTTTTGCTGTTATTCCATAAGCATAACCATAACGGCTTTTTGGGCGTGGAGTCTGTTTTCCGCCTCTTCAAAAATCTCACCCGCATGTTGCTCAAAAACTTCGGCGGTTATCTCTTCACCCCGGTGGGCGGGCAGACAATGCTGCACCATGCAGCCCGGGTTTGCCAACGCCATTAATTCCTCATTGACCTGATAAACGCCTTCAAAGGCCGCCCTGCGTTTTTCCTGCTCCTGTTCCTGACCCATGGAAGCCCAAACATCGGTGAAGATTACATCAGCGCCGCGAGCCGCTTCTTTGGGGTCGCGCAGAAGGGAAAATTCGGGAAAATCTTTTGCAAAATCCAACACCTGTTTATCAGGGTCATAACCTTCGGGGCAGGCGGCGCTAACGCTCATGCCGGTTTTAAGTCCGCCGACAATCAAAGAGTTTGCCATGTTGTTGCCGTCGCCCACATAGCACATTTTAAGGCCTTCAAGGGCACCTTTGTATTCCCTTACGGTCATCAGGTCGGCCAACACCTGGCATGGGTGGCTGAAATCGGTGAGGCCGTTTATAACGGGAATGTTCCCGTGTTCGGCCAGGGCTTCCACTTCGCTTTGGTCAAAGGTGCGTATCATTATGCCGTCAATATATCTTGACAAAACCCGGGCGGTATCCTCCACGGGTTCTCCCCTTTTAATCTGCATGTCGGTGGCGTTAAGGTAAAGTGCCTGTCCGCCTAACTGGAACATGCCCGCTTCAAAAGATATTCTTGTGCGGGTGGAAGATTTTTGAAAAATCATTCCCAGGCTTTTGCCCTCCAAACGGCGGTGCAAAATGCCGTTTTTCTTTTCATACTTTAATTGATCCGCCAAATCGATGATTTCATAAATCTCATCTCTGCTTAAATCCAGCATTTTTAAAAGATGTTTCATTAGACTTGCTCCCTTCGGATAAACACGGTTTTATATATATTTCAGGTTTATTGTTCAAGTACATCGGCAAGGATTTTTATGCCTTTATCAATTTCATCATAGGTGACAACAAGGGGAGGCAAAAACCTCAGGCACTCTTTTGCGGTTAATACCAACAGACCTTTTTCCACACAGGTTGCAGCGACCTCTTTGGCTTTTTTGTTTTTCAGTCCGGCGGCAAGCATTAGCCCCTTGCCTCTGACAAATTCCACCTCGCTTAGTTTTTCAAGTTCCGCTTTAAGGTATTCGCCTTTTTCGGTTATATCCCGCAGTACATCATCGGTTAAATAATCGAGCACAACTTTTGCTCCGGCACAGGCAACGGGGTTGCCGCCGAAGGTGGAGCCGTGGGTGCCGGGGGAGAGAACCCCGCTCAATTGAGCCGTGCAAAGACAGGCGCCTATGGGCAGGCCGTTGCCTAAACCTTTTGCGCTGGTTAAAACATCCGGCTTAATGCCGAAATGTTCCCGCGCAAAAAACTTGCCGGTTCTGCCTATGCCCGTTTGAACCTCATCGGCTATGAGGAGCACGTCTTTTTCATCACAAAGCGCTTTCGCCGCCTGAACAAATCCCGGTTCCAAGGGCAAGACTCCGCCTTCCCCCTGTATAAACTCAATAATCAGGGCGCAAACATCCGAGGTCGTGGCCTCGTCCAGCAGGGCAATATCGTTTGCAGGTGTGTAGCGAAAGCCCTCCGGGAAGGGGAGAAAATATTGGTGATATTCCTCCTGACCCGTGGCGATAATTGTGGCTAAGGTGCGGCCGTGGAAGGAGTTTTGCAGGGATAAAACAGTCCCCCGCCCCGGGCCGTAATTGTCAAAGCTGTATTTACGTGCAAGTTTAAGGGCACATTCATTTGCCTCCGCCCCGGAATTTGCGAGAAAAACCGCATCATAACCGGAACGGCCGCAAAGAGTTTTTGCAAGTTGAGTCTGCGCCGAATTGTAATAAAGGTTTGATATATGCTGCAAAGCGGCGGCTTGGTTGCTGACCGCCTTTACCCATTCGTCGTGGGAGTAGCCCAAAGAATTGACCCCTATACCTGAGGTGAAATCGATGAACTCCCGCCCCCCGGCATCCTGCAAGGTTGCCCCTTTGCCTTTAACGGGGGCAATCTCAAACCTTTGATAGGTGGGCATAAAACTTGATTGTGCGTCTTTTTTTATTGTTTCAAAATCCATTTTTCATCTTTTCCGTTTTATTTTCAGTCGGCAAAGGGTCAGACGAACATTGTCCCCACACCGTCGTGGGAAAACATTTCTATCAAAATAGCGTGCTCCACCCTGCCGTCAATAATGGTTGTACGCTTAACTCCGCGGCGCACCGCTTCCACACAGCAGTCTACCTTGGGTATCATGCCGCCGGAGATAATCCCCTTGTTTTTAAGAGCCTGAACCTCGCTGACTTTCACCTCGGGTATCAGGGTGTCTTCATTATCTTTTTCCCGCAGGATACCCTTTACATTTGTGAGCAGCAGGAGTTTTTGCGCATGAAGTTCCGCCGCAAGCCGGGCAGCAGCAGCATCGGCGTTGATGTTGTAAACCGTGCCGTCCCCTGCGCCTATGGCGCTGACTACCGGGATATAGCCCTTGGCAAGCAAATCCTCAACAACGGTTACATCCATGCTGTCTATGTTGCCCACCTGACCCAAATCGCCCAGGTCGGTTTTGCGGGAGGCCTTAATAAGTCCGGCATCCAAACCGGATATACCCAAAGCCTTGCCGCCCCGGGCGGCCAAAAGCTGAACCAAATCTTTGTTGATTTTGCCTGCAAGCACCATTTGAACCACATCGGCCGTTTCTTTGTCGGTATAGCGGAGGCCTTCTACAAAGCGGCTTTCTTTACCCATTTTCTCCAAGGTTTTTGTTATCTCAGGCCCGCCCCCGTGAACAAGGACAACCTTGATACCCACAAGGGAAAGCAGGACTATGTCCGTCATCATACTGTCTTGCAGATGTTCGGACACCATGGCGTTGCCGCCGTATTTGATAACCACTACCTTGTCGGTGTACTCTCTGATATACGGAAGGGCCTGTACAAGTATTTCCGCCTTGCTGTAATTTGATATATCCATTTTTTCTTTCCTTTCTTCCGGTAAATCTGCGGCTCAATGTTTAAGTTCTGTAGTCGCCGTTTATTTTTACATAGTCATAGGTCAGGTCGCAGCCGAAAGCTACGGCTCGCCCCTTTGCTTCATTCAGAGCGGCACGGATAACAATCTCATCCTTTGCCAAAACCTTGGCCGCCTTTTCTTCGGAAAAGTTGAGCGCTTTGCCGTTTTCGCACACGGCAACTTTACCGCCTTCGGACTCAAAAGAGATGCTGACCTTATCAACATCAAACTTAACTCCCGAATAGCCCATGGCGCAGATTATTCTGCCCCAGTTGGCGTCTTCGCCGAAGACGGCCGTTTTTACAAGGGAGGATTTTATAACGCTCTTTGCCATTATCCCCGCCGACTCGTCATCGGCGGCTCCCTCCACAATACATTCCAAAAGTTTTGTGGCGCCCTCGCCGTCCCTCGCCATTTCCCTTGCGACTTTAATGCAAAGGGCGGTCAATGCGTTTTTAAACACTTCAAAGTCATTGCTGCCCGCTTCCACCGGATTGTTCCCCGCAAGGCCGTTGGCCATAATGCTCGCCATATCATTGGTAGAAGTATCGCCGTCAATGCTGAGCATATTGAAACTCACTTTTACGGCGGCGGTCAAAGCGCTTTGAAGGGCGGGCAGGGTAATATCGGCATCGGTAGTCATAAAACAAAGCATGGTTGCCATATCGGGGCAAATCATTCCGCTGCCTTTGGCTATGGCTCCTATTGAACAGGTTTTACCGTCTAAGGTAAACTCTACCGCATATTCCTTTTTGCGGGTGTCCGTGGTCATAATAGCCTGAGCCGCAAAGTCGGAGCCACCCTCGCTTAGTCCCTCCACCAGGGTTTTCATCCCGTTTTCAACGGGTTCCAGATTGAGGGGCAGGCCTATTACTCCGGTAGAGGCAATGATAATGTCTTCCGGGGCAATCCCCAAACCGTTGGCGGTTATCGCTCTCATGGCAAGGGCTTTTTCCAGGCCGTCGGGGTTGCAGGTGTTGGCTATACCGCTGTTGCAGACAACCGCTTTGGCTTTGCCGTTTGAAAGGCTGTCTTTTGTTACGGTTATGGGCGCACCGAATACAATGTTCCGGGTATAAACCGCAGCCGCATTGCAGAGTGTTTCGGAAAATATCAGCGCCAAATCCCGTTTTGATTTGTTTTTGCGGATACCGCAATGGATACCGTTGGCACGAAAGCCCCGGGGAGCGCATACACCGCCTTCAATAAACTTTATTTCCTGTGATGTCTTTGTCATAAAAGTATGATCCTTTCAACGGTCCTGTGACCGAAACGGATATTCCGCCTTTGCGGATAGTAATTTTTATTTTTAACCTCGGCGGTTAAAACGCCGGCGGGATTATGCACAGACCGGCATCTTCCGGCAAATCAAATATGATGTTCATATTTTGAACCGCCTGCCCCGCCGCACCTTTCACCATATTGTCTATTGCGGAAACTATAATCAGCGTGCCGGTGCGTGTATCCGTGTGCAGGGAGATGTCGCAGTAGTTGCTGTACTTTACATCCCGCAAATTTGCGGTTTCACCGCCATTTTTAAGGCGGACAAAACGCTCATTTTTATAAAAATCCTCATAGGTTTTTCGGATTGTATTTAAGTCGGTACCGGGTGTGAGTTTTGCGTAAACGGTGGAGATAATCCCCCGATTAACCGGCAACAGATGAGGCACAAAAACCACCTTTATTTTTTCACCCGCCGCCAAGGAAAGGGTCTGCTCAATTTCCGGCGTGTGGCGGTGGGCGGCAACTTTGTAGGGAGTAAAGGCTTCATTACAGGCGGGGAAGTGAGTTGTGTCGGAGGGAGACCTGCCCGCACCCGTGACCCCCGATTTGGAATCGATGACAATTCCGTTTTTTTCAATTAAACCCGCTTGCAGGGCGGGATAAAGTGCAAGAGCGATGCTTGTCGGATAACAACCGGGGTTTGCCAAAATCCGGCTTGTTTTTATTTTATCCCTAAACAGTTCCGGCAGGGCGTAGACCGCACGGGCATGCAGATCTTTTCGGGTAAAACCCGCACCGTACCAGAGTTTGTAGTCTTCTTCATCCTCAAGGCGGAAGTCGGCTCCCAAATCTATAAAGGCAATATTTTTTTCGGCACATTCGGCCGCAAAATCCTGAGACATACCGTGGGCAACACAGGCAAAGACCACATCGCTTTTTGCCATAACTTCTTCCGTTGAGCAGCAGATTAAATCACAGGCGCCCTGCAAAGAGGGGTAGACCTCGCTGATTTTTTTACCCTGAAAACTTACGGAACCCGCCGCAGTCACTTCCGCAAAAGGGTGGTTTAAAAGCAGACGCACCAGTTCCGCACCTGCGTAACCTGTCGCACCGATTATTCCCGCTTTTATTTTTGTACTGTTCATTTTTTCTCTCCGTTGTGTCGGTCGGTCATCAGCATTAAGGTTCGGCATCTGATTTACATGCCCCTTCTTGTAACGCAGTTATTTAAATCTATTGCCGGATAGACGCCTTCGTCAAAAAGTTCGCAAACCTTTTTGTATTCTTCCAAGGGCAGATTTTCTAAAGTAAGGCCCTTTTCTATGCAGAGAGCCACAAGTTCCCCGGTGGCCTTATAAGCGTCACGGAAGGGCAGGCCCTTTGAAACCAGAAAATCGGCGCAGTCGGTGGCGTTGATAAAGCCTTCCGCCGCCGCTTTGCGCATATTATCCGGCAGGACTTTCATGGTTTTAATCATGGGGGTAAAGGCTTGCAGGCAGAGTTTGACGGTGTCAAAGGCATCAAAAACCGCCTCTTTATCTTCCTGCATATCTTTATTGTAGGCTAAGGGGAGGCCTTTCATCATAGTCAGCAAAGTTGAAAGATCGCCGAACACTCTGCCCGCCTTGCCTCTTATCAGTTCGGCTATGTCGGGATTCTTTTTCTGGGGCATAATGCTTGAACCTGTGGAAAAAGCGTCGTCAAGTTCAATAAACTTAAATTCCCATGAGCACCAGAGAATAATCTCTTCGCAAAAGCGGGAGAGGTGAACCATGACAATCGAAAGAGCGGCGGCAAGTTCGGCGCAAAAATCCCTGTCTGAAACTCCGTCAAGGGTATTCTCAGTGAAAGAGTCAAAACCCAAAGCCTTTGCGGTCATATCCCTGTCTATGGGGTAGGTGGTACCCGCAAGGGCGCCGCTGCCCAAGGGGGAAACATTCATCCTTGCCCTTGCGTCGGAAAGGCGGCCCAAATCACGGGAGAACATTTCCGCATAGGCGGCTATATGATAACCTAAGGTAATAGGCTGCGCCCGCTGAAGGTGAGTATAGCCGGGCATAACCTTATTGCGGTATTCTTCCGACTTCTCTTTCAAAACCGCAATAAGGGATTCAATCAGGCCGCTGACCGAGTCGCACTCGTCACGCAGATAAAGGCGGATATCCGTTGCCACCTGGTCGTTTCTGCTGCGTCCCGTGTGCAGGCGTTTGCCCGCATCTCCTATCCTTTCGGTCAAAACCGCCTCCACAAAAGTGTGGATATCCTCGGCATCGGGGTCGATAGTCAGGCTGCCGTCTGTGATTTCATTTTTTATCTTCTGCAGCTCCGCCGTAATTTTTTCACTGTCTTCACCGCTGATAATGCCCTTGGCTCCGAGCATTTGCGCATGGGCAATGCTGCCGTCAATGTCCTGTGCGAACATTCGGGAATCGACGGCAATAGAGGAATTAAAGTCGTTTGTTATTTGATCCGCTTCTTTTGAAAAGCGCCCTGCCCAGAGTTTCATTGTAGCCCCCCTTGATATGTAACTGTCAGTTTTGTCTATTTTTCTCCTTGCGTTCCTGTTCTAAAATCGCCCTGACCGTGATGGGCAAACCGAAAAGGTTTATAAAGCCCTCCGCATCTTTTTGATTATATACCTCATCCTCGTCAAAGGTGGCAAAAGCTTCGCTGTAGAGAGAGTAGGGCGAGGTAACACCTGCGTTTATCATATTGCCCTTATAAAGTTTAAGGCGGACATCGCCGGTAACATTTTCCTGAGTTTTGTCAACAAAGGCATCCAGCGCTTCCCTAAGGGGAGTGAACCATTGTCCGAAGTAGACAAGTTCGGCATAACGCAGGGCGATAATCTCTTTGTAATGCTGGGTATCCCTGTCCAATGTAATAGTTTCAAGCACCTGATGCGCCCTGTAAAGAATGGCGCCGCCGGGATTTTCGTAAACACCGCGGGACTTCATGCCCACAAGGCGGTTTTCCACCAAGTCCGCCAAGCCGATGGCGTTTTTGCCGCCGATTTCGTTGAGCTTATAGATAAGTTCCACCGGGCCGAGTTTTTCGCCGTCAACCGCTACGGGTATGCCTTTTTCAAAAGAGATTGTCACATAAGTCGGCTCGTCCGGCGCCTGTTCGGGGGAAACACACAGCTCTAAAAAGCCGGGTTTGTTGTACTGCGGCTCGTTGGCGGGGTTTTCCAAATCCATACCCTCGTGGGAAAGGTGCCACAGGTTTTTGTCTTTGGAATAGTTTGTTTCACGGCTGATTTTAAGGGGAATATTCCTTGCCTCGGCGTAATCCATCTCTTCTTCCCGGGACTTAATATCCCAAATACGCCAGGGGGCAATAATCTTCATCTCGGGAGCGAAGGCTTTTATTGTCAATTCAAAACGAACCTGGTCGTTGCCCTTGCCGGTGCAGCCGTGGCAAATGGCGTCCGCGCCTTCGGCTTTGGCTATCTCGACAATGCGTTTTGCAATTATCGGGCGGGCAAAGGAGGTACCCAAAAGATAGTCCTTTTCATAAACCGCACCGGCCTTGAGGGTGGGGAAAATATAATCTTCCACAAACTCTTTTTTAAGGTCTTCGATATAAAGTTTGGAAGCGCCCGTTTTTAGCGCCTTTTCTTCCAATCCGTCAAGTTCGGTTCCCTGGCCGACGTCGCCGGAAACGGCGATAACTTCGCAGTTGTTATAATTTTCTTTAAGCCAGTGGATAATAATGGAGGTATCCAATCCTCCGGAATAAGCCAGCACAACTTTCTTAATTTCTTTCATCTTTCTTGCCTCCGTTTATTTATACTTAACAGCCTCCAGTATTATACAGCAATTATGCATAAAATCAAGGATTTTGTCGTGTATTTATTCATTTTTTCTGATTTTAGGCGAATTAAATAAAACGCCGTTGAAAAACGGCGTTTGTAATTGTTTGTTTTTACAAAAGACCTATCTTTTTTATCACCTTGTCGAGCGTTCGCCGTGATATTGCCGTGGCCGCTTCGGTGCCTTTATCTATACATTCGTTTAAGTAAACCTTGTCATCCATCAGTTCTTTGAACCTCTGTTGGAAAGGCTTCAGTTCTTCTATTACCGCTTCCGCCACCGCCGTTTTAAAGTCTCCGTAACCTTTGCCCGCAAAGGCGTTTTCTATCTGTTCAAAATTCATACCGGTACAGCCGGAGTAAATGGACATAAGGTTATTTACACCCTCTTTGCCCGGAGCGTAACGCACCTCGGCTTCCGAATCCGTCACGGCGCTCTTGAACTTTTTCATAACAGTATCGGGAGAGTCCAAAACGGAAACGGACGATTTGGGGTTCGGGTCCGATTTGGACATCTTTTTAGTCGGGTCCTGCAAAGACATCACTCTTGCCCCAACCTTGCCGATAAAGGGTTCGGGCAGGGTAAAAGTTTTTCCGTAAAGACCGTTGAAACGCTCCGCAATATCTCTGGCAATCTCAAGGTGCTGCTTTTGGTCTTCACCTATGGGGACATAATCCGCCTGATAAATCAGAATATCCGCCGCCATAAGAATGGGATAGGTGAAAAGCCCCACGTTTATATTGTCCGCTTGGTTGGCGGCTTTGTCCTTAAACTGGGTCATACGGGAGGCTTCACCGAATTGAGTGTAGCAGTTGAGAATCCAGGCCAGCTGCGCATGGGTATTGATACGGCTTTGAACGCAGACGATATTTTCTTCGGGGGAAAGCCCTATCGCTATGAGCAGGGCGAAAGTTTCAAGCGACTGTCTGCGCAGCAGGGCGGGGTCGGGGCGCACCGTCAGGGCGTGCAAATCCGCCACGCCGAAAACGCAGTCATAGCCCTTTGCCATTTGCGTCCAGTTTTTTAAAGCGCCCAAGTAGTTGCCTATATGAGGGACGGCGGTAGGCTGAATTAAGCTGAGCACTTTCTTCTTTTTTTCCGCCGTTCCGGTATTGTTTGCACCGCTATTCATAGAGATTCCTCCGGTAAAAGTTTGGAATAATATTTTCAGCTGTTAAAGACGGCTACTTAAAGCTCTTTGCCGCTTTGCCGAGTATTTTCATTCCCTCGACTATTTTTTCGTCCGTCGGTGTGGAAAAGTTTAACCTGACGGCCTGAGTTTTTTCTTTTTCATCCACCATAAAGGCGCTGCCGGGAACTATAGCCACCCCGTTTTCCACCGCCGCTTTGCAAAAGGCGGGCATATCAACATCCGCAGGCAAATCGCACCAGACAAAAAGGCCGCCTTCGGGACGGTTGTAGGTCACAAAGTCCCCAAGTTCGGTGTCGATAAGGTCGCACATGAGGTTAAGTTTGCCCCGGTAGATGCTTTTTATTTTTTCAATATGTCCTTCAAAATCATATTTTTTCATCCAGTCATAAACAAGCAGTTGAAAGAACATGGTTGTGTGCACATCCCCCGCCTGTTTTCCCACGGTCATCTTTGCCGCTACGGCTGCCGGGGCGACGGTAAAGCCTACACGGATGCCCGGCGAAAGCACTTTGGAAAAAGAGCCGGCATAAATCACAATCCCGTCTTCATCCATACTCTTAATGGAGGGTACGTCATCTCCTTTTATACGGGTATCCCCATAGGGGTTGTCTTCTAAAATCATAACGCCGTATTTTTTGGCCAATTCATACACGGCTTTGCGCTTTGCCAAAGACATGGTCGCCCCCGTGGGGTTTTGGAAGTTGGGAATAAGGTAGATAAAGCGGACATTTTTTTCTTCTTTAAGAGCCTGTTCAAGTTCTTCCACCGAAAGCCCGTCCGACTGCATATTCACGCCCCGGAGCTTGCAGCCGTAGGAGCGGAAGCAGTTCAAAGAGCCTATAAAGGAGGGATTTTCACATATTACCGTATCCCCCTCGTTGCAAAGCACCTTTGTGGTTAAATCCATAACCTGAGTGGCGCCGCTGGTGATAATCAGGGAGTCAAAATCCCTGCCTATATTATATTTTGTTTTCATATAGTCCGACAAAAGCTGCCTGAGAGGTTCGTAGCCTTCCGTAACCCCGTATTGCAGGGCCAGAATCGGCCGTGTGGCGAGTATGTCGGCGGAAATTTCCCTCACCGCATCTACCGGGAAAGATTCAACTGCGGGATTGCCGGCGGAAAAGGCTATAACATCGGAATTTGCGGTAGCCTTTAAAATCTCCCTGATAGCGGAGGGTTTGAGTGAGGATATACGGTTCGAAAACAAATAATCCATTTTTTACATCCCTTTTTCAGCATTGCCCGGTATAAATTTTCTGCCTAAAATTATTGTTTTTAACTGCGCAAAACAGTAAAACAAACATATAAAAATCGTGGGTTAGTATAACACACAAGCGGTTAATTGTAAATTGAGAACAATCTGAAAACTCAGACTTCCAAAATAAGCAACGGGGCAATGCGGACATCGCCCAACCTGCATTGTTTTCCCCGCAGCTTTTAATCTTTAAGTTCAACTTTATAATAAGCGTTCCACAGTTTGCCGGTCAGGTAGAACCGGTTGCCTTTGATATGGGCGATGCCGTTGAGTGTCGCATTCGAGTTTTCGTGAGAAATATCTGCCGGGAAGTCCGTAGTATACACTTTAACAACCTTAAATGTTTTGGGATCTATTTTTACAACATCTTTGGTTTGCCAAATGTTGGCGTAAATGTGGCCGTTGGCAAATTCCAGCTCGTTGAGTCTGACAACGGGATTGCCGTCACGGTCAACAACCGTATGTTCCGAAATTACCTCAAAGGTTCCCGGCGCTCTGTATTTCAGTTTAGCCGTTCCGTCCGACTGAATGAGGTTTGTGCCGTCATAACATATTCCCCAGCCTTCGCCTTCATAGTTATGCATCCTTATGACCTCAAAGGTCTGAGGGTCACGCACATAGCAAAGGCCCTCCCGCCAGGTAAGCTGAAACAGTTCATCCTCCGTTACGGTGATTCCCTCGCCGAACTCGTCGGATGGCAGATTCTTTTTTGCGTTGAACTTTCCTTCGTTTAAAATTCCGAGCATGGAACTGCCGTATCTGCCCGTGGCGCAAATAAGTTCTTTATCATTCATCTCCAAACCTTGAATAAAAAGAGAGTCGGAAAGAGGAATTTCTTCCTTAACAACTACCGTGCCCCGATATTCCGCATCAGTTTCCGGCCAAAAATAATGACCGGCTAAAAAAGCAAGACTTAGCAAAACAATGCCTGCCAATGCAAAAATGACTGCTCTCTTTTTCAAAATGAAGTCACCTCAAAATAAGATTGTGTAAAATTTTCCTCGGATTAGCAACACTCTAAACAACAGCGGCTTTACATTTCGCCAATATTCCCGTAAAGAGTGGCGATAAAACATCGCTTCTGTTATTATATTCGGGAGAGGGTTCGCTTTTTTTATATCTTAATTTATTTAACGAGCCCGTTGCAGACGAACTTCTCTTTTTTATCTTACCTGTGTAAAACATATTTTAACACATTATATCCGCCGTGTTAAAATAACTTTTAGGAGGATTTGAGTCTTTGAAGTATGATGCGGTTTTATTTGACTTTGACGGCACAATTGCCGAAACCGGCGAAGGGATTTTTAACGGCATCCGCCGTGCCTTGGAGCTTATGGGAGTAACGCCCCCGGAAGACGAAAAGCTCCGCTATTTTGTAGGCCCGCCTTTGCAGGAAAGCTTTAGTGTAATCTGCGGTTTTGACAATGAGCAGAGCACGGAGGCAATCAGGCTCTACCGAGAATATTATGCCGAAACGGGCATTTATGAACTTCACCTTTATGACGGCATGGAACAGCTTTTCAGAAAACTGAAAGACGCCGGGGTAAAGTTGGCCGTTGCCAGCGCCAAGCCCGAAATTTATTTAAAAAAGATTGTGGAAAGATTCGGCATGAGTGACCTTTTTGAAGGAATCGCCGGTACCGATTTAAAAGACCGTCATGCGGATAAATCCGTTATGATTAACCGACTGCTTAAAAATATGGATATAACGGATGTCGGCAGGGTTTTGATGGTGGGCGACCGTTTTTATGATATTGAAGGGGCTAAAAAAGCGGGCGTTGACAGCGCCGGCGTGCTGTTCGGCTACGGCAGCAGGGAAGAACTTGAAAAGGCGGGAGCGGATTTTTTGGTTAGCAGTGCAGATGAATTATTTGATATTGTTTTAGGCAATTAAAAGTGATAAAATTTTCACGGCAAAGCTCATATTAAAAATGTAAAGGGAGAGAATAAAGTGGCAGTAAATCGTCCCGGCAGACGCAAAACGGAACACTTCGGAAGAAAGGTTGTCTTTTTTTTAGGCATTGTTTTAGCAGTAATTTTTGTGGCGTTCTTTTTTAAGAATCTGCTGAGCAACAACGAAGATACGGTTTCGATTACAACCACAACCGGTTCGGAGCAAACAAGCGATACTACCGAAGCGGAAGAAAGCGAAACCGAAAGTGAAACAACAACACAAACCACCACACGAATCGCCACAAGCGCCACATCTACAACCGCAAAAGAGGCCGATGTCACCGTTTCGCCGGAAAGCCTGTTTTATGAGGCGGAACTTCCGATGTTGATTAATGCAAGCCATGCCTTGCCCTCAAATTACAAGCCCGATCTTGTTTCAATAGGCAACGGCTTTTCTTTGGAACGCAGGGCGGCGGCCGCCTGGGGTGCATTAAAGAGTGCGGCTGCAAAAGACGGAGTTTCTATTTGGGCAATTTCAGCATACAGGAGCATCGAAAAACAACAGTCGCTTTTTGACAACGGTGTTAAAAAGCGCATGAATAACGGCATGTCCAAGCAGGAGGCTGAAATAGAAACCGCAAAATGGATAGCTTACCCCGGCAAGAGTGAACACAACTCCGGTTTTGCAGTGGATGTAAACGAAGTAAACGAATCTTTTGAAAACACAAAAACTTTCAAATGGCTTCAAAACAACGCTTACAAGTACGGTTTTATTTTGCGCTACCCCAAGAATAAAGTAAGTGTAACGGGGATAAGTTATGAGCCCTGGCATTACCGCTATGTTGGCTCAAACCATGCGGTAATAATAAAAAACAAGGGCTTTGCTTTGGAAGAATACATTGACTACGCAAGCAGATAGTTGAGGTTCGATTGGCTTTTAAAGTCGCCCTAAACAATAATATGGATTCTTGCAAAAAGCTCTACTCGGATTGTATCCTAAAAACGATATACGCAGCTCAACAAATTTGAATTTGTGGAGACAAGCAAATGAGTAAGAAAACTTCATTGATTACCGTTCAAAGTTGCCCTGTAACGATTATGCACTTTGACCAGCGGGATTATATCAGTCTTACCGATATGGCAAAGGCAAGGTCAGATGCAACTCGTGCCGCTGATGTGATTAAAAATTGGCTGCGCACTCGCTCCACACTGGAATTTCTCGGAACATGGGAGATTTTATATAATCCGGATTTTAAAGTGGTCGAATTCGACCACTTTAGAAGTGAAGCGGGATTACATACTTTTACACTCAGCGCAAAAGAGTGGATAGATAAAACAAGGGCTATAGGTATTTATGTGCAGACCGGACGATACGGGGGAACATACGCACATAAGGATATTGCCTTTGAATTCGGCTCGGCCATCAGTCCGATTTTTAAACTGTATTTACTGAAAGAATATCAAAGACTAAAAGATGAAGAAAACGACCGTTTGAAACTGGAATGGAATGCCAAGAGGTTTCTATCAAAAAACAATTATCTTATTCACACCGATGCTGTAAAAACTTACATTATTCCCCGGAGAGATTATGCGGAAAATACGGAATGGCTTGCCTATGCAGACGAGGCCGACATGCTCAATGTGGCGTTATTCGGCTGTACAGCCAAGGCGTGGCGGGATGCCAATCCGGATATTGCAAAAAACAGCAATATTCGTGACCATGCTTCAATTGCGGAACTGACCGTGTTGTCTAACTTGGAAACACACAATGCAGAACTGATAAAAAACGGAATAAGCAAGAAAGAGAGATTTGAGACTTTGCGCAATATCGCCGAGTACCAGTTGCAGGTATTGTCGGAGGCGGACAAAATCAAGGAATTGCCAATTGAGCAGAAAGGATAGCACCGCATATCATCGGTAGCAGGTATAGAGGAGCAAAAATACTGCAAATTATTATCTGCTCAATTTTCATATCAAAGATGTTAAATTGCAATGTTATTGCACATAATTATTTTACAAGAAAAGTAGCCTTGAATGCTGATTATGCGGTTATTTCCGCTATAGCGTCCAAGGCTTTCCGGTTTATTTTTAGGCTCCTGTTTTTCAACCGCTTTCCGTTTCAATCACAACCGTTTAAATCAACTCCACATCCGCATAAACCGGATAGTGGTCCGAGGGCAAACGCCCGTCTATCTCTTCGGTAACAACACGATAAACAAGGGGTTTCACTTTGTCATTTACCAAAACAAAGTCAATAACTCCGCCTACATCGGGGTCCGTTTTGTAGTTGTGGAAAGTTCTGCTGTCCATCGTATCCGGGGCGAGGTGCTTGGTGTCCCGAAGTGTGCCGCTCATAAGGCGCTGATAAAACTCGCCGCCCTCAAACAGGTTAAAGTCCCCCGTGCAGACAACGGGCAAATCAAAGCTCCCGGCTTTTTTTAATATCATATCCACGCCGTTTCCTATAGCGATAGGGCCGACGTGATCCAGGTGGGTGTTGATGTGAGCAAAACGGGAGCCGTTTTCTTTATTTTCTAAAACCGCCCAGGTGCAGATGCGTATGCAGGCTGCGTCCCAACCCCTGGATGGTTTTTCAGGGGTTTCGGAAAGCCAGAAGTTCCCCGAATCAATCAGACTGAATTTTTCCCGCAGATAAAAAACGGCGCTGTATTCCCCGCGATTTTTTCCGTTTTCCCGACCGACGCCTACAAAGTCGTAATCGGTCAGGCTTTTTTTCAGCCAGGTCATCCACGCCGGCGTTGCCTCCTGAACTCCAAGGGTATCGGGGCTATAATTAATAATTGCCTTTGCCGCCGCTTTTTTCCGCTTTTTCATAACATTCTCACCGGAACCTGAACAAAGCAAATTAAAGCTCATTATCCTCACTTGTAAATCCCCCTTTTGCTGTCATTTATTATTGCCAGCATTATTTTACCACGGCTTATCTTCCCGTGCAATCGGGGAATGACAATTGACACCCGACGAGGGTATAAAGTATTATAGGATAAATCAATATTAAGGAGAATACAGGCTGATGAAAACTGAAACCGCCCCCGTTGCCAATCCCTCCGGCAACTCCGATGCTAAACTGAGCATGAAAGAAAAGCTTGCTTTTTCGGTGGGAGAGCTTTACTGCAGCGGCGCCACCACCCTTATAGCTTCCGTCTACATGGTGTTCCTTGTAATAAACGGTCTTAAACCCACGCTCGCCGCCTCTATTATAATGATAGCCAAAATCTGGGACGCAGTAACCGACCCGGCTATGGGTATTATATCCGACAACACCAGAACAAAATGGGGCAGAAGACGCCCTTATATTTTTTCAGGTGCGTTTTTGCTGATTTTTTCTCTGGCATTGCTGTTTATGCCTTTGAATGCCGTAAAAAGCAACGCCTTTAAGTATTTTGTTTACTTGCTCGCTTATCTGATTTACAACACCCTGTCCACAATGATAAATGTCCCCTATCTGTCCATGACGGCGGAATTGACTTCCGATTTTTATGAAAAGAACAAACTCAATGTTATCCGTCAGGTTTTTGCCATGATAGCCGGAGCCGTTTCGGGCGGAGTTCCGATTGTATTGCTTGAAAAACTCCACAAGGGTGAAATGCCGTTGAGAACTTTCAGTCTGCTGATGATTTTCGGCTTCGGCATATATTATGCCGTTCCCCTGATTATAGCTTCCACCTTTGCCAAAGAGCGCACTCCCATACCCGAAGAAAAACTCAAGTTTTCGCTGAAGAACTTTTTGCTTCCCCTTAAGCTCAAAGCTTTTGTTTACCTGCTGCTGATGTATTTTTTGGCTTACTCTTCATTAGACCTCATCACTACCAACATAGTCTGGGTTGTCAATTACGGGTTTGAAATTAAAAGTTACAGTTCTTTTGTTATTTTGGTTCTTATATCGGTTTCCTATGCGGTTACAATACCTTTTTATCATTACATGATGAAAAAAGATAAGGCAAAGCCACTCCTTTACCGTGCGGGCATACCTCTTTACATGCTGGGCATCACCGCCTTGTGTTTATATCCCCGAGGCTTTAACGACTATTTGATTTTGCCCCTTTGTGTTCTTGTCGGTTTCGGCATGAGCGGTTGTATGCTTATGCCCTGGATTATTTTCCCCGATGTGGTGGATGTTGGAGAATTAAAGTTCGGAACCCGCAACACCGGTTCTTTCAGCGGATTGATGACCTTTGTGCGCAAAACCACTACGGCAACATCCATACTTATTTCAGGAGCGGTGCTGGATCTTACAAAATTCAAAAAGCCCGTAACGGATTATACTACAGGGCTTGTCACCTCATTTGAGCAGCCTTTGTCCGCAATATGGGGACTTCGCATGGTAATTATGGTGCCCATACTCATATTTATGACCATAGCCTTTTGGGCGGCTAAAAAGCTGACCCTGAACCCCCAAAGGAGTTCTTTAATTCAACGAATTCTTACAAAGGAAACGGATATAGATTCGCTTAGCGAAGAAGAAATGGCCGAATACAAGGCCATCCGAAAAGAGCTTTTCTGATAAGATTTGATAAACTCAAGAGCGCCCCGCAAATCGGAGCGCTCTTGTTTTTTCACTTTTATTTAGTCTGCATTTATTATTACATCCGCATAGAGGGGATAGTGGTCGGAGGGTTGCCTCGAATTTTGCGGTTCGGTTATAACCCTGTAAACCATGGGGCTTACCTTGTTGTTTACAAAAATAAAATCGATTATGACGGCGGGATTCGGCGTTGCGCTAAATCCGTGGTAGGTCGGAGCGTCCATCGTATCGGGCGCAAGAAACTTGGTATCGTGCAATAGGCCGGTGGAAGTAATTTTATTATAAAGAGCGGATCCCTGACGGAAGTTGAAGTCCCCGGTGCAAATAAGCGGCAGGTCAAACTCGGCCGCCTTTGCCAATATCATGTCCACGCTGTTTTTTCGAGCCTCCGCACCCGCATTGTCAAAATGCGTGTTCATGTGTACGTATTGTTCGCCGGTTTTTTTGTTTTCCAACATTGCCCAGGTGCAGACACGCCTGCAATCCGCATCCCAGCCGTAAGAAGGCTCATCGGGAGTTTCAGACAGCCAGAAAGTGCCGGAATCCAATACCCTATACTTGGCCCTGAGATAGTAAATGGCGGAAAATTCACCGCCGTATTTGCCGTCGTCCCGGCCTACCCCCACATAGTTATATTCCGGCAAGGTCAGGTTCAGCCATGCTATCCAACCGTAGTGAGCCTCCTGAAGGCCGAAAGAGTCGGGCATATATTCGGCTATGGTTCTTGTGACCAAACCCAGTCGGCTTGTAATAAAGTTTTCCTCCGCACCGAGGGTCAGAACATTAAAGCTCATTACCCGGATTGAGTCTTCCGCCACGGGGTAAGCTCTTCTGTCCGATTTTGCGGCATAAGCTAACTGGCTGAATATCATTGCAATCGCCGTAATATAACTGATAACTTTTTGTATAAAGCTTTTAATTTTTTCCATTTTCCTCTCCCTTTCTATTCTTCAGTGTCGGCGGGTTGCTCAAGACTAAGCCCAAGTTGTGCAATTTTATCCCGCAGTTTTAAAAAATCTTCAAAGGCTTCCGGTTTGCGCCGGGGTCCCTTAGTATGGCCGCCGGGTGAAAGGTGCCCATAAACAGTATGCCGCCCTTTTCAATAAAATCGCCGTGCTCTTGAGTCACTTTAAAATTCGGGGCGATAAGCCGCTGAGCGGAAATCCGCCCTAAACAGACTATTATTTTTGGGCGCATTTGCCGGACCTGTTCCCTGAGCCAGTCTATACAGACCTCCGTCTCCTCCGGGCGGGGATCCCTGTTCTGCGGAGGACGGCATTTGACCACATTACCGATAAAAACATTTGTGTTGCGCTCCAAGCCGATTTAG
>Ga0255344_1002475_pt1 | contig 22250 bp, 31 predicted proteins | sample wastewater_treat_5_FD_192414 | JGI IMG/M metagenome (GOLD analysis project Ga0255344, IMG submission 192414) | Wastewater microbial communities from Lulu Island WWTP, Vancouver, Canada - plant18 | ecosystem: Engineered > WWTP > Wastewater > Unclassified | place: Canada: Vancouver, British... | reverse complement strand
ACAATTCAGGAATAATTTATGGAAAGCATGACAGGTTACGCTTACTGTGACGGGAAATCTCCGCAGTTTGCATATTACGTTGAAATTAAATCTTTGAACTCAAAATATAATGAATACTTCATAAATCTTCCGCGCGCTCTTCGTACGGAAGAAAACAATATTCTTTCGGCTGTGTCTGAGGAAATCAAACGCGGAAAGGTTGAGCTCAATGTAGAAATATCCGAATGGTTTGACGAGAGAACTTATTCCATCAACCGGGGCATTGTCGAAAAAATAATTGCCGATCTCTCGGAGATTGAAAAGAAAACCGGAAAAACTTTTTCTCTGGATGCTGTTCTTTCTATGGAAGGATCAATATCAAAAACTAGAGCTGTTATAAGCGATGATACCCGCAAATGCCTTTTGCAGTCTGTATCGGAAGCGCTGAAAAAATTGCGTACGATGAGAAAAAGAGAGGGAAAGGCTCTCGAAAAAGATTTAATGTCCTCGCTTTCTATAATAGTTTCGAATCTTGCCGTTGTAAAAAAAGATTCAAAAAACCAGTATCGGAAAAATTTTGAAAGAATGAAATCCCGCATAGAAGTTCTTGTCGGAAAAAATTATGATGAACAGAGGCTTATAACTGAAGCTGCCGTTTATGCGGATAAAGTTGATATAAATGAAGAAATAGTGCGTCTTTCCGATCATATTGCTAAATTCAAGGAAATAGCAAAAGAAGATGCTTCTCCCGGTAAGCGCCTTGATTTTCTTGCTCAGGAAATGTTCCGTGAAATAAATACTATAGCTTCCAAGTGTTCCGATTCTGTTCTTTCGCATGTATGTGTTGAAATGAAAAATGCCGTGGATAAGATTCGTGAGCAGTGCCGGAATATTATATAACTGTGAGGTCGAATGAAGTCAGGACTAATTAACATCGGATTCGGTAATGCTGTTTCGGCGGAAAGAGTCATTGCCGTTATTACGCCTCAATCGGCATCGGGAAAACGCATAAGAGAAGAGGCAAAAGACGGTAATATGCTCATAGATGCTACTCATGGACGCAAAACCAGAGCGATAATAATCATGGACAGCAATCATATAGTTTTAACTGCAATGCAGCCGGAGACTATATCCGGAAGATTCAATGATGATGATGCGGAGGAAGGCGGTGAATAAATTTTCTGTAATTATTTCCGCGCCGAGCGGAGCAGGAAAATCGACTCTTATATCGCGCATTATGAAAAAAGATCCAAGATTCTCTTTTTCGGTTTCTACAACAACAAGGTCTCCGAGAGAAGGCGAAAAAGACGGAATTAACTATTATTTTAAAGACCGTAAAGATTTCGAAAAAATGATAGAAAACGACGAGTTTCTTGAATGGGCGGAAGTTCACGGCAATTTGTACGGTACATCCAAAAAAGAGGTTGACAGGATTCATGCCGCTGAAAAAATCCCTCTATTCGATATAGATGTCCAGGGCGCAAAAAACATAAGAGAAAAGATAGCGGGTGTATTCGTTTTTATCGTTCCGCCTTCAATGGAGGAACTTGAACGGCGTCTGCTTTCAAGATCTACCGATTCGCAGGAAACTATTAAACTGAGAATTAAAAATGCTTCGGTAGAACTTGCTTATGCCGGAATATATGATTATGTTATTGTTAATGACTCTTTGGAGACAGCGGAGAGTGATTTTTTCTCAGTTATGCGTGCCGAAGAAATTAGAACATCTCGGATGATTTTTAAAATTAATGAATTAGCAGGGGGCCTAAAATGATTCTTCCTCTCGATAAACTTCTATCATACAAGGGAAATAAATACGTTCTTACAAAAGCATCCATGATGGCTGTTGATAAAAAGGACAAGATTGACAATTTTCCGGAAAATCTTCCGGCATGGAAAACTGTTCCTGTTATTTTGAAACTTATCTTCGACGAAAAGATTAAAGTTGCCGAAAATCTGGAAAAACCTGTTTCAGAATAATGAAAAAGATAATAGTTCTTTCCGGTGCTACGGCTTCCGGAAAGAGCCGTATTGCTTTACGTCTGTGTGAAGATTTTCCAGGAATTTTCGAGATTGTTTCCGCCGATTCAGTTCAGGTTTACCGTTATCTTGATATCGGAAGTTCAAAGCCTGAGAAGACTGACCTTCAAAAAATTAAACATCATTTAATTGACATTGTTGATCCTTCGTTTGCTTACAAGGCGTCTGATTTTGTTTCCGACGCGTTTTCGGTTTCTGAAGAAATTGCGGAACGCGGAAAGATTCCTCTTTTTGTCGGCGGCAGCGGAATGTATCTTGAAGCGTTTTTTGAAGGTCTTTCTGTTACTCCCGAAGCTTCTTCTGTAATCATTCAGGAGATTCAGAACGAAGGAAGTTTGAGGGGATGGGATTCCATGCATGAAGAGCTGATGGAAATAGATCCTGATGCCGCCAAAAAGATTCATTCAAATGACTGGCAAAGAATTATACGCGCTCTTTCAGTCTTTAGAGCTTCAGGTAGACGGATTTCCGAGTATTGGGGAAAGAGGACTCCGCGGATTTCAGGAGATTTTCTCTTTATCCGGCTAGAAGCTGAAAGAGAAAAACTTTATGATTCAATTAATTGCCGGGTTGATCAGATGGTCGAGAAAGGTTTTGTTGATGAGGTTGTTAAGCTCCTTTCAATGGGATATGATGAAAAATGCGCTTCAATGAATTCTATCGGTTACTCTCAGATTATTAAATATCTGAAAGGCGAACTTTCACTTGACTATGCAGTCGAAATGATTAAACATGACACACGGCGGTATGCTAAAAAGCAGATCATCTGGATGAGAAGAAAGGATTATTATCTTCCTTTCGATTTCCGCGATTATTGCGGGATTTCTGAAAAAGTATCGGAATTTATAAAGTGATTCTTTGTTCGGTTAGGAGGTTCGATGACCAAGCAGGTAAAAAATCTTCAGGATGCTTATCTCAATTGCGCAAGAAAAGAAAAGCTTGATCTTACTATATATCTTACGAACGGTGTGCCGCTTCAGGGAAAAGTTGTAAGCTTCGACAGTTTCACTGTTCTTATTGAAATAGATAAGAAGCAGAATTTAATCTACAAACATGCCATATCCACCATAGTTCCTTCACGGCCTATACATCTCAGTGAGGCTGCGGAAGACTGATATGAGGAAAATTAAAAGACTCATAATGCTTGTACTCGTCATTTATCTCGGGTATTCTGCATATAGAGGATCTTTTATTGTTTCGTCAGGATATATTGGAATACTTGAATTAAAAAAAAGCCGGGATCTCTATCTTCCCGGATACCATTTTAGTACTCAGGCGGCTTTTTCCGGTGATTTTGTTTTCCGGAAACTTCCGCTTTCGGGAAGAACGGTGTGCGAATTTTCGTCGCCGCTCCCGACTCTCGAAAGACTCGATGATAATTATTTAAAAATCCGTTCTATAGCTTCCTTTTCCTATTCGCTTGATATCTCGGCTTTTTCATTTAATGCCGGGTCTGAGCCTCAGAAAATAGCAGAATCCGAATTTGAGCGTTCAGCTTCTATGATTCTGAAAAAAATCTCATACGAAAATTTTGCGTCTTCATTTTCATCCGAGAAGTTTCTTTCTGTATGGAAAGATAATAGCGGAAGTATTGCCGATGAGATTTCATCGGTTATGAAAGGCCGCGGAATTACCATATCATCCATTGAAATAGGAAGTCCTGTTTTTCCTTCGGATGAACGTTATACGGAAGTTGCCCGATATGCTTCAGAAATTGAAAAGACAGAATTATTCGCAGCTGTTTCCCGTGAGCGTGAAGCTTCCGAAAGAAATATGACCGAGTACAGGCTTAAGAAGTTCGGAGACGAACTGGATATTATTTCATCCAGAATTAAGGATAATCCTTCTTTATTGAAATATCTTATTTTTAAGAATTTTTCCGGCGGGGTTAATCCGTCGCTTTATGATTTAAATTCAGCCGGTTTTATTGATTCATTATTGGCTGAAGAGAAAAAAGCCGTTTCAGGTCAAAATAATGAGGCGAGAAAAGATATTGACAATTTTAAGTGATATTATTCCCTTAACCGAAATTACGAAGATATTATGTTTATATAAGGAGAATTTATGCCTTGCGGTAAAAAGAAAAAAAGAAGAAAGATTGCTAATCACAAAAGAAAAAAGAGAAGAAGACTTAATAGACACAAGAAGAAGTAATTTACGGGAGCAAGTCTCCCGTTTTTTTATCAAATTAATTAAGTGCGGGGCTTATGCGGGGTAAAACCTTTCGGGATCAGAACAAGGTCGTTGAAGAGTCAAGATCCAAAAATGATTATTGGAAGCGCCGACCTTCTGAGATAAGAGGTTACCAGAAAGCTTTCTATGTGAATGGACCGGACGGATCCTACGTCAGGGTTGATTATAATCTCAAAGACAAAAAGTTACGGCTTTATCTCGAAGATGCTTCAGAAGGCGGAATTGCATATTATTCAATAATCTCGAAGGGAAGTATTGAAGTAGAGAAGAATCTCGCTACTGGACGCAGCGGAAACCTTTCTCACAAATTTCAGCCTCTTGCGTCTTTAATTGCATCTTTGCCTCATAAAGAAGTTGTTACTTTGTTCGGAGACTGTTACGGAATTTCTGCGGCATTTAAGGATATCCGGGAGTCGGTAAAACGTAAAAAACTTGAACGGACTAGAGAGAAGTATTTCGTTGAAGGAAAGAGAGCTCCAATATTCGGAAGTTTTAGTTCCGCAAAAAGTTTATCATGGATAGATCTTATTGATGTAATTATTGCGGCAGGTGCGGGTTTTGCTGTTTATAAACTTACCGGCAGTAGTTATCAGCCTTGCGGAGTAATTCTGGCATTTTTGGGAATTGCGGCAGGTGGTGTGGATATTCTGATGCGTAAACGCGAACCGATATTTTCTAAAATAATTCTGCTTCTGTCATCCGGAGCGGGACTATATATTTACGGCAGATTTTTTGATTAAAATAGTACTTGAAAAAAAACTCTCAAGGTAATATATTTAACGCTCTGATGTTTCAATTAATGCAGGAAGAGTCATATGTTTAAAAAGGCTGAAAAATCATCTTTATCTTCAATGCAGGTTGTTTGTTTTAAGATAGGATCCGAAGAATACGGAATTGAAATTCTGAAGGTTCAGGAAATTCTTAAACTCCCTAAAATAACAAAGCTTCCGAAATCAGCCGATTTTATCATTGGAGTAATCGACTTGCGCGGCCAGGTTATTCCTATAATTGATTTGAGCAAACGTTTCGGAATTTCCGACAAGCAGGAATCCTCTAACCTGAGGGCAATTGTCGTTGATATTAATGGAAAGAAAGTCGGTCTTGCTATTGATTCAGTCAGTCATGTCGTTAAAGTTGACAGCCGTGATATTGAACAGGCTCCGCCGATTGTAAAAGGAATTTCCGGCAAGTATATTGTCGGAATTGCAAAAGTCGAAAGCGGTTTTGTCGTAATTCTTGATATCAATCAGATTTTTTCACATGATGAGCTTGGTATTATCGGAAATATTAAAGCCGCTGTTTAATAGGCGGCTATCAGTATTGTTTCGATTTCATCGCTGTTAAGAACTCTCGGTGCGTTTTCCATAAAAGGATATTTGACTGCAATCTCTGCAATAGCCTTAAATTCATTTTTTGTTATTCCGGCTGATGATAATCTTTGCGGAATGTCCAGATTTATTCCGATTCTTCTGACTCCCTCAATTGCCTTGATCGCGGCTTCAATTACGGTGATTTCCTTTACATCTTCATCCATAACTTTCGCCATCTGAACGTATTTTCCTGGTGATGATGTCAGGTTAAATTCCATGACATGCGGCAGAATAAGTCCCATCCATTTTTCAATCGGAGTTGCGGTTTTGGAAGCAATTGCGCATGAAACCGACATTGTAACAGAAAGAGCAGAAAGAGAAAAAGCCGTGCCTGCAAGAACAGAAGCAACCGAAATAGGATAGCGAAGTGTGGGATTGTGGTTGTCTCTGTACGCATTTTCAAGATGTTTAAATAGAAGGTCTATGCTTTTGAGAGCATAGGTGTTTGTGAACTCGCTTGTTACTTTTGATATTATCGATTCTGTTGACAGGGCGAGGGAAGCCATTCCGGTTTGAACAGTAGTTTCATCAGAGGCATAGATAGCTATTCCCGGATCGATTATGCTCGCGTGAGGATATAGATAGTTATGCTGGTAGACTTTCTTTTCTCCGGTGTGAATATCGGTGGCTATGAACATCGGAAGAATTTCCTGGCCGTAAAGCGGATTCGAAGGAATAGTAACGAAATTTAACGGCGGTTTGACTTCCGGATTTTCGTATAGATCCTCACAGAAAAGATAATTATTTGTCAGAAGCGCAACTGCTTTTGCAGCGTTAATGGATTCAGTTCCGCCGAAACCGATTACAAGGTCGCAATTAGTTTTTTTAGTAAAAAACACGGCGGAATCAATGTATTCCGTGTTGGCTACAGTCGGGATTTCATCAAATACAATAGTTCCGATACCGGCGTAATTGAGTGATTTGATGAATATTTCAAGTACCTTTTCAAGCCTGTCGAAATCAGCTGAAGTTATGATAATAACAGCACGTGAGCCCATGCCGGAAAGAATAGCCCCGGAATTTCTTAAGACATCGGGTCTGATGTAAAGTTTTGTGGGGAGGTGAAAGTCTGGAAAAATCAAATCGCTCAAACCGTACCGCCTGAGAGTCTAGAAGATATTAGTGAAACAGCGTTGAGTCTGTTCCAACAAAAAAAGCGGCATAAACCGCTTTCTTTTAAAAGTTCATCTAAGCAAAAATCAATTTCTGAAGAATCCGTCGATCATGCGTTCAGCAATATTTCCGAGTAATTTCTCGTCAATCGCTCTGTCAAACTCGCCTGATGCAATCTTTTCTTTAAGTTCTTTAACTTTATCGGCTCTGATATCAGGAGATTCTTTAACAATCTGAGCCAAACGCGCTTCTTCAGCCGCCTTTAACCCTTCTTCGGATATCTGAACAGAATCAGACGCAGGTCTTACAGTGTTGACCTGATAGTTCTGCTTTGGTTTTCGCGGCTCAATTATGCTGTTTACATTGCCGATTTTATCAATAACCATTTTTATCCTTCCCTTAACTGTTTACATTATCGGAAATATTTGTCAATTCTTTAATGATATTACTCATTTTTGCCGTTTCAGTCAAAAAAAAAGTGATTATGTCGCAAAAATTATATTTCATCATCTTCATCGGTATTTTTCGGGTCATTATTGTCTATTGCGATGGCAAATTCGCCTTTTTCGGTTAATTTTGATTCCAAAATGCTTTTAGCTGTTCCGGTTATGAATTCCTCATGGATTTTGCTGATCTCCCTGCCGATCAGAATCTGGTTTTCAGGGAAAACTTCAGCAAGTGCCGTGAGCGTTTTAATAATACGGTGCGGAGATTCGTATATAATGATTGTTGCGCTGATTCTTCTAATTGCATTCAATTCGTTTATTCTGCGGCCGGGTTTTTTGCTTAAAAAGCCTCCGAAATAAATTTCTTTTCCGGCAAAACCAGCTACGCTTGCGATTGTTGTTAAAGCCGATGCTCCGGGAAGAGGTATGACTTTTATCCCGTTTTTGCGGGCTTCGCTTGCCAGTTTGGATCCGGGATCCGAGATTCCGGGAGTTCCGCAGTCGGTTAGATATGCTGCAGAACCTTCGGCTTTTATTCTGTCTATGAAAAATGAAAGTGAATTATCCTTGCTGTGAGAATGAAAAGAGTATAGTTTCTTTCCTGTAATTTCATAATGATCGAGAAGTTTTTTGCTTTGCCGAGTGTCTTCGCACATGATAAAAGATGATTCTTTGAGAGTTCTTACAGCTCTGAATGTGATATCTTCGAGGTTTCCAATCGGTCCTGCTACGATGTAAAGAATGTTTTCGTTCATGGCTAAAAGGGCTTATTGGGAGAATTTTTAGCAAGGAATAAATGATTGCAATAATATTTTTGTCTTGCATTATGCCGATGATAAGCGGATAAACTTTGGTAAAGAAGGATAAAATGAAATTATTAATATTAATTGGTATGCTTGTTCCGTTTGTTTTGTCTGCGGAAATGAAAATTGATTTTCTGGTGGGTGATGTATCTGTAAAACCAAGAGGGCTGAGTTCTGTGAAAGCCCGGCGAGGACAGGTAGTAAATCCGGGTGATTCAATTGAAACCGGCGCTAAGAGCATGGCTGTTATTTTTACAAACGGCAACAAAATAACCGTCAGAGAAAAGACAAAAGTTATGCTTTCGGAAAGCAAAGACTCTGCAGGAAAATACGGTTCGCTGTCTGTTTTTGCCGGAAATGTAAACTGTAAGATGAATAAGCTGAAAAAGCAAGGCGGAACATATGAAGTTAATTCCGCATCTGCTGTTGCTGCTGTACGCGGCACGGAATTCGATGTTTCTGTTGCAGATAACGGAGCCACGCTTCTCAATGTAGAAGAGGGTACTGTTGTGCTGACCGGAATTGAAAAATCAGTAGTTGTTGCCGCGAATCAGGAATCTACCGTTCCTCTGGGTTATGATCCGACAGAAGTCAGAATTCAGAAAAAACGCGACTGGAAGATGTGGGCTGAAGAAAATAAAATTGCTCCGGGCAGGGAAAAGGAAGTAGTTAATGGTGCATTGATCCGTGCGAAGAAGCTGGATGCTGACATCGCCTTCCTTGAAGAAGAGATAGAGAAGAAAACGCTTGAAAAAGATGAATTTATAAAATATGCCAGAGCCGCATCTGAAAGCGGAGATGTAAAACTGCGTGATGAATACTTTGCCAAGTCTCATGAGGCTAAACGCCTGGTTTATTCTGCTAAACTGAAAGCATCATATCAGGCAGATAAAATTGCTCTTGTGAAAAATGTTGCAGACGGAGTATTTGCATGGGCAGAAGACAAGTCTTCGCTTAAAGAGGAAGTTTCTGCAATAGCTGCGATATATGAAAAGCATTACAAAAAGTATATTAAGCCTGTTGAAGATGAGGCAGGGATGCGTCAGAGAATTATAGAAAAAAGAAGAAAAAAGAGCGAGGGGAAATGAAAAATTTAAAGTATGTTTTAGTTTTACTTCTGGTTGTAAATGTTTTCTCATGTTTCAGTGATGAGAGTTCTATGGATATTCAGGCGCGGATTGATGCTTTGGAAGAAGCTATCAACAGCAATGATTATGCTGCTTTCCGGGACTGCTTCGATGAAGACGCAGTGAACTTCGATACGTATACTTCGGCAATGTTCTATACTTTAACTGATAACGGAGCAACAAATTACAGCTTCGGAACTCTTTTAATCATAGGGGAAAGTGTCACCTGTACAGCTACAATTACCGAAACAGGTGCAGGAGTTGAACCTACAACATTTGAAATGATTGAACGGGACGGTGATTATTATATTCTTGAATGGAGAGAAGACGGAACTTTGATGTTTGATAAAAAATAAATTTAACATCATGCTTTTCTGAAGCCGGATTTAATCTGTTTTAGAAAAGCATGATTGTGAATAGATGGCTGTTATGAAGAAATATTCTTTGATCTTATTGTTTCTGGTTTTGGTTTCAGCTTGTTCGAAGGCTCCAAAAGATGAAATTCTTAAGGATATATACAAGCTCGGTGAGGCTAAAACTTCATCCGAGGCTGAAGTTTTTTATACAAAGCGGACAGTGGAATTAAGCAGAAAAAGCGATGCCGTCTCGGATATTCTTCTTTCTTTTGAAAGAAAGATATTTGTAAAGGGTTCGGAGTATGAGGTTAAAGATAAAAAAATTTCGGGTTCTGATGCTGTTATAGTTATCCGCATAATTAAAAATCCTTCCATGAATCTTATAGGACTTGAGCTCGAAATTCCGTTTAAGTATGAAGACGGGAAATGGAAAATAGACCGCTCAGAGGACATTGTTCCGCTTTCAAGATAGAGTGTTTTTTGTGAAAATGGATTGACCTTTGATTTCTATGTGATTTTCATTAGTCATGAAAAAAATAATCATTCTTATATTGTTGTTTTTCGCTTTTTCGAATATCGATTCTGCGGATATAATTGCCTATCCAGTACCTTTTGATCCGTCTTTCCAGACTCTTACAGTTGATGATAAAAGCGGAGAAATAAGCGGAAACGTTGAAATAAATTTTCGAATATACGACATTGCCAGTGATCTGGTTTATTCCAGAAAGTATAATTCCTTTCCGATCAAGTGGAAGGGCTATAACAACAAGGGCGGTAAAATCGCAGCAGGCTTTTATATTATAAAAATAGATGTGATAAACGATCTTACCGGCGAAAATTATAAAAAGATTATACGCATTCTGGTTAAGAAAAAATGAAAAAACTTATCATTATTTCAGCAGTTCTACTTTGTTCAGACATTTATAGTGCCGGACTCGGTGTCAGGGGCGCATTCACGCGTAACTGTTTCATCGGTTCTGAATATATTGCATCAGGCAGGTCCTGCGAATCATACTCGGATGATGTTTATTCGGTTTACTGGAATCCCGCCGGTCTTATTTCAATTTATAATAAAAAAAATCTGACAGCCGATGAGATTCGCAAAAAGGCTGATAAGGGTGAAATTGAGGATATTTCCGAAGAAGATATCCGGAAGATGGATGATAATTCGAGAAAGGGTTTTCTGCAGTTAGGTTTTACAGCTTCAAGTATCGATATCGACCGCCGCTCGCTTTTTGCTGCTTCTGCCTTTAAATTCTTTAATGGTGTTATGGCAGTCGGTGCCTATGCTATTAATTCTCCCGATATTGAAACACGTGATGAATCAGGAAATCTTACCGGTAAGACTTCATATACCGCAACTGTTGCATCCATTTCGTATGCCTTCGAATCAAAACTCGCTAATTTCGGATTTACCTTCAAGGGTTTATCTGAGAATATTGACGGCGATGTATATTATGGGTCTGCAGGTGACGTCGGCGCTCAGTTTTATATTTTGCCGATACTCAAGATTGGAGTAGTTGCTCAAGATCTGGGTTTATTCATGTACGGCGGTTCAATCGACGGGGATAAATATGATTTCGGTTCGCCTTTAATCCGCGGCGGTTTATCATTCTCAAATGCAAGCAGAACGGTTATTCTTTCGGCTTCGACCGTCAGAAGGCTCGAATCGGATTCTTTTGCCTTCAATATGGGATTTTCTTACTATATGGATTCAATTTCTTTTATGACGGGTCTTGCAGACAAATGTCTGACTGCCGGCGCCGTGATTTCTGTTTCAGGGAAATATGAGTTATCATATGCTTTTTCCATTGATCCGGTTGATCTCGGATATAATAATTCGATTTCACTTTCGGCGGTTTTTTAATGACGTCCAAAGTCAGAATAATGGGTATCCTGAATGTAACCCCGGATTCGTTTTATGACGGCGGAAAATATAATAGTCTTGATTCGGCGCTTTTCCGTGCCGAAGAGATGTTAAAAGACGGTGCGGATATAATCGATGTGGGCGGAGAATCGACGCGTCCCGGTTCGGATGAAGTGTCCGAAGATGATGAACGTGCCAGGGTTTTGCCGGTTGTAGAAAAAATTGTATCAGAACTGGGGGCTTTTGTCTCAATAGATACGATGAAATCAAAGATTGCGGATGAGGCTCTTGCTGCAGGCGCCAGAATGATAAATGACGTCAGCGGATATGAATATTCACATGATATGCCTTCTGTTGCGGCAAAGCATAATGCGGCACTTGTAATAATGCACATGAAGGGAAAACCGAAAACTATGCAGGATAATCCTGTTTATGTAAATCTTATAGAGGATATTTGCGCTTTTCTTTCCAGAAAGGCAGAATCGGCTATTGAAGTCGGCGTTAAAAAGGAAAATATTATTCTCGATCCGGGTATAGGATTCGGTAAAACGCTTGAAGATAATTATAGAATTATTTACAATGTCGACAGCTTTAAAAAGCTCGGCTATGATCTTCTTATCGCGCTTTCGCGGAAGTCTTTGATCGGCGGACTTTATAACTGTCCGGAGGACCGGCTTCCGGCAACGATAGCCCTTAATTCTGTCGCGGTACTTGGGGGCGCCGATATAATTCGCGTGCATGACGTGAAAGCTCATAGGCTTGCTTTATCTGCTGTTGAAATGCTTGGGAAGGTGTGCTGAATGCCTCAGTTTTTTTACATAGCGATGATGAGAATATCGGAAGTATGGGATTACATGCGTGTAGCTGTAGATATCCTTCTCGTTGCCGTATTGTTTTATTATGTTTACCGTTTTTTGTCACATACCAAGGCTGTTCAGCTTCTCAAAGGGCTGATTGCCATTTTCATATTTTCTGTTATATCAAATAAGCTTCAGCTGGATACAGTCAATTGGATAATAACAAATCTGACTTCATATTTGGTTTTGGCTGTAATAGTTCTTTTCCAGCCTGAGCTACGGCGGCTGATCAGCCAGTTTGCGCAAAGAAGCTGGCTTTCTGCATCATTCAGTGAAGATGCTCTTCAGCTGGATGAACTTGTCAGTGCTGTAATCAGTATGTCTGAAGAAAAAACCGGTTCATTGATCGTAATCGAAAGAAACAGCGGTTTGAGAAATTATATTGAATCAGGTGTTGCAGTAAATGCAGGAATAAGCGAAGAGCTGATACGGACAATTTTTCATCATAATACAGATCTTCATGACGGAGCGATTATTATTCAGCAGGGGAAAATTGCTGCTGCTGCTTGTTATCTTCCTTTGTCTGATTCGAAGCAGATAAAAAAACATCATGGAGCACGTCACAGAGCGGCTTTGGGAATTGCTGAAGAAAGTGATGCACTTGTCATTTTGACAAGTGAGGAAACCGGAGGTATTTCCATAATGGTCAACAGCAAGCTTTATTCAAAAATCAGGCCGCAGGATCTGAAAAACATGATAATATATTTTATGAATCCCAAGACTGCTTATGAAGGGAAGTATTCTGTCAAATGAAAAGCATTGAATTTCTGAAAACATTTTTTTCGAGGAAGAGTTTTCTTCCGAAAATAGTGGCGCTTGCGTTTGCGGTTCTTCTCTGGTTTTATATCGGAAGCAAGAAAGTCGGAAGTGTTTCTTTTAATATAAACGTTGTTCCGATTAATCTGTCTGCCGATATGGTTGTAACCGAATTTCAAAAGAAGTCAGTCGTTGTTACTCTTCGCGGCAATAAAGAAGATATTAAAAATGTAAGTAAAAAATCTATTTCTGTTGAAGTGGATCTCCGTAATCCTGTAATTGGGAAACTCGCAAAATATGATTTGAATATAAATTTCTCTGAGCAGTATGAATCTCTGAAATATGAACTTTCTGATAAAAAGATGTTCGTTCTTGTTGATCGAAAAGCAGTTAAGCGGGTTCCCATAAACCTTAAGATTGAAGGTAAAGTTGAAGAATCATTTGTTATCGTGAATACAAAAATGAATCCGGAATATTGCACGATCAGCGGAGCCGAGTCGGAGATAAACTCAATTGAAAGCGTTGAAACTGAACCTGTTGTTATTTCGGGAGAAAAAACAAATTTTAAAAAGTCAGTGCGGATAACAGTCCCTGACCGTGAAAAAATCGGAGTGCAGCCTGAATTTATTACTGTAAATTTTATGCTTTCACCGGAAAAGGATGTTATGAAAATAAGCGTTCCTGTTTCTGTACGCGGTGCCGGCCATAATTATGATTACAAGATTTTGACGAAAAATATAGATCTGTTTCTTAAAACTGATGAGGATAAACGTGTTGATGAATCTGAAGCAGAAGCATATATTGATATGTCTTTGTATGATGTGCGGTATGATCAGGATATGAATTCTGAAGGAGTCGCGATTAAGGATTTTCCTGTTAAGGTTATTTTTGATAAGAGAAAAGATATTAATTTTGTGTCGATTGTTCCTGAAACAATCAGCGTTAAGATCCGCAGGAAATGAGGCAGTATGGGAATTCTTTTAGGCGTAAATATTGATCATGTTGCTACACTGAGGCAGGCAAGAGGCGGTTCGGAGCCTTCGGTAATTGATGCAGCCCTTATCTGTGAACGCTGCGGAGTAAATGGAATAACAATTCACCTGAGGGAAGACAGACGGCATATTCAGGATGCAGATCTTTTTCAGATTAAAGAGCGCATTTCGATTAAGCTTAATCTTGAAATGGCGCTTTCTGATGATGTTATCTCTGTAGCCAAAAAGGCAAAACCTTTTATGGTAACGATTGTACCTGAGAAGCGTATGGAAGTTACTACCGAAGGCGGTCTTGATGTTGTTTCTAATTTTGAAAAAATTAAATCACTTGTTGAAGATTTTAAACAATCAGGAATTGCATCATCGCTTTTTATCGAACCGGATATGAAGACCATCGATTATTCTTTTAAAACCGGCGCTGAATATGTTGAGTTTCATACAGGAAGCTATTCGCTTAAAACTGATTCAAACGATATTGACCATGAGCTTAAACGCTTATATAATGCATCTTCTGCGGCAACAGCTATAGGTCTAATTGTCAATGCCGGTCACGGTCTGAATTATACTAATGTTATTCCTATTCTTAAAATGGAAAAACTTCACGAACTTAATATCGGACATTCGATTATTTCAAGGTCAGTTTTCACAGGTCTTGAAAATGCAGTCATAGAAATGAAAAATATTCTGGACAGAGGCTGATGTGAGCGTATTAGCTTTTATTCTCATATTCATAGGCGTTGTTTTGCTTATGTTTTTTTTGAAGATTGCTTATGCAATCTTCCGGATGTTTTATTCCGTCAGAAAAATTACAAAAAATGCCAAAAAAGCTTCATTTGCCAAATCAAATAATTCAAGACAGACAGGTTCAGGGAGGATTATCGAGCTTGATAAAGATCAGTATAAGATCGATTAAACCCCTGCTGTGTCTGTTTTGCCTGGTGATTTCTTTTTGTTCAAAAGAGAAAGGCGAATTCGCATATAAATTTGCCGATATGGACGGTTACCGCAGACTTGATTCAGAAGCGGAATTTTCCATTAATGATAGGATTCAATGGATTTATAAATTTCCCAAATCAAAAGAAGATCGGAAGCTTGGAATTGTTGTTCAGAAAAAAGAAACTGTATGGGTTGATGTTTATAAAGATAAAGGTGTTGTTTTTCCGGCTTCGGGAATTTATTACGGTGAAATCGATTCGCTTGAAGAGGGACGTTATCGTATAACGGTTATGCAGCTTGACGGTCTTGATTATAAATTCTATGATGAAATTGAAATAATTGTAAACGATTTCGAAGAGGAATATTAGTGTTCAGTGATCATTTCGGAAATCCGATTGAACTTGATTCCGCTTCGATTTTTTCGCGCGGATCTGCATATATTCTAGATAGAATATTTCTTGGTATATTCTGGCTTCTATTTATATGGCTTGTAATATTTCTTCAAAAACTCGGAATCTGGGATTCTCTGGCTTCCGCATCCGATTCTATTTCATCCGAATCCGCATCGGGGAATGATCTTAGTGAAATTGCGATGACCATAATCATTTCAATATTAGTCTTTATAGCCTATGCTGTATTTTTGTTTCCTGTAACATTGAGTGAATATTTTTTGAAAGGACGTTCCCCGGGTAAGCTTATATGCGGAATAGCCATAATCAGTGAAAATGGAGAAAGACCTTCTTTCTATCAGATATTTATGAGGGCGATTCTGCGGGACATAGAATCGATGTTCGGGGTTATCTTTATTCTTGCAACGCCTCGGAGACAGACCTTTTATGATATTTTGTGTTCGACGGTTGTGAAGAACATGCGCAGAAAAAGACTGCACATGCCGGATATGAATTCTTCGAAAGGTGCTTTTGTTCTTGATTTCAGATATCAGGCAAAGGCAATTCTCTGGCAAAGGTATTATCTATCCATGATTCCTCAGATCATTTCCGGTAATCATTCCGAGATTTATACTGTAGAGAAGATAATCAGAGTGCTTACAGATAATATCCCTCCTATGAAAAACAGATTTATAACGGAAGGAGATGATGCGGTTTTGCAGAATAAGAAAATTCTCGAGAAATTTTCCGAGGCGCTTGACAGAGGAGGAGTCCAATGGGTGAGTCGCTGAGTAAATTTCTTTCGCGCCGTCCAGTACTTATTGATCCGAAATCTTCACGTAAGAAACTGCGTGACGTGAATTCTTTTTTTTCTTTCTGGAAGAAAATGGATTCAACCGCATCAGATATATCATTTATCAGATCTAGATATTTTGCTCACGGGACTATCGCTGAAAGATATCAGATGTACGTAAAAACGGTAATCTCTTTTTTTAAAACCGGATACAGAGATTCAAATGCCGCACTTTATCATGATAAAACAGGGTCTTTTCGTGTTACCAAAAGACATATGTTCTTTTCATTTTTTTTAAGAAGACTCCGCATCCATCACGAGACTATGAGTTCTGCGTTTCCGTGGATTATTATGTTTGCAGTTCTTTTTACATCGGCTGCATTAGCCGCATTTGCTTCGACTTCTCTTTTTACTCATTATGGAGAATTTTTTCTGCCGCAGCATATTCAGGAAAATCTTTCGCGCGGAGAGCTTTGGACAAATGTATTGTCGGAGGATCCGGTCTCTGGAGGTGTAGGTATAATTGTAAATAATGTACTGGTGACTCTGAAAGCTTTTTGCTACGGAATAGTTCTCGGTATTCCCAGCATTTTCATTGCGGTTTTCAACGGATGGCATCTCGGAAGTATAATGGCCGCTACGCATAAGTTTTCGATGGCGCTTAATCTTGTTCAGTTTGTTTTAAATCATGGAATTCTCGAAATTTCGATAATTATTTTTTCTTCTGCTATAGGCATGAAGACAGGATTATCATTTTTCTTTGTTCCCAAGGGTAGTAAATTATCGTATTTTGCGGAAGAATTCTGGAAAGGAATTAACTCGCTGTTAATATTTTTTATGTGGCTTTTTGTCTGCGGAATAGTCGAAAGTCAGATTTCCCCTGCGATGGGGAAGCGGATGGCTCACACTAAAGCAATTACGGAAGCTCTGATTACAGGTCTCATGCTTTTCGGTATATATTTTATTATTCATCATGGAGTTCATTTATATGCAGGAATTAAGAATAGAAAACGATAATATTGGTTTTGACAAACCGGCTATTGTACGTAATGTCAGCGACATGCTTTCATCAGCGTTTAAGCATGTTCCTAAGATTCTAAAGAGCAATTTAAACCTGATAATTATAATGTCTATCGCTGCCTTGATTCTCGCCGGAGTGATGGATTATGCAGTTAATTATTTCTGGGCGGAGACAATTAGCAGAAAAATTAATGAAATTGTGGGAAGCGGTGCAGGAAATTATAACGAAGTTTTGCGAATGGCTTTGAAAGGAGCTAAAAAATTTATTCTCGCCTATGCGTATTTATTAATTATGATGCCGTTGTTTTATTTATGTTTATACTATATTTTTTATTCATATATCAAAAAGAGTGAAGCTTTTTCGGGTATGAAAATGAGAAGTTTTATAAAATATATAGTGATGCTCATTGTAAATAATTATGTTATGTGGATGTTTATATCCATTATTCTTATGATCCCGGTCGTTATAATAATAGTTATTATGAGTCTGTTTTCATTGTTGCCTGGAATAGGACCTTTTGTAATTCCATTTATTCAGATATTTATGCAATTAGGTTCTATAATCATTCAATTCCTTCTTATGCCTTTTATTTCTCAAGGCGTAATTCTTTCTGTTTTTAGAAAAATATATCCTATTAGGTGTATCAAGTTGTCATTTTTGATACCTTTTAAATCTTGCGGAAATAAAAGAGGTGGGCTTTTTGGGGGAAATTATTGGCGAATAGTACTTGTTAATTTAATAGCTGCGATCGTTTTTAGTGTTGGTTTTGGGTTAGTTGCTGTAATACTTTATATTATAGGAGCCTTAATTCCAGACAGAAGTGTTTTCGGTTATATTTCAACAGGTATAATATTTTCAGTTACCCTTCTAGTAAGGCTATTATTTTCAACTTATACATTTTCACTACAGACGGCTTATACGATTGAGAATCTTTATTTCGGAAATTATCCATACTTAGAGGAAATAAAGAATGCCTCAGCAGAATAATTCCGAACTTGCTGGACTCTGGGAGACTGAGCTGTCAAAGATTCAGTCTCTTGATTCTGTGAAGATTCCTGATTTTATCGGGAATTTTCTGGAAAAGATTTTTTCAAAACTTGCGAAATTGTTTCACATTTTTGATAATCTTCCTGATATTGCAGTGGCGAAGGATTTGCTGTTTTACGGTTTCTTTATTCTTTTGATTGCTTTGATTCTGTTTTTTGTAATTAAATATTTCCGCAGAGACATTGCTGATGCATTCGGCAGAATCTTTTTGAGAAAAAAGAAAAACAGAAATGAATATGAATATCTCATTCTTTTTAGACAAGGCAATTATTCCGAGGCGATGCGTTTATTGATTAAATCTGTTTCACAGCTTTATCATCTCGGCAGCAGAACTTTCCGCGAACTTATATTCGGAAATGAACCAGTCTCAGATGAAGTTCTTCTGGATGTTTACGGAAGAATAATTCACAAAAAAGAGAAGGCTGATATAGTTTCATTTGAATCAGCGGAGAAATACGCTTCTGATACTTATCCTGAAATTAAAAAAAATAGAAGCAGGCGAATAAGGTCGGGAAAATGAAAAATCTTTTTTCAACAACAAGGCATTATCTGATTGCGGCAGTGATAATTTTAGCCGCGGGAATAGCTCTTTTTATCGCAGCTGAAAAAGGCATGGTTAAAGAAAAAGCAGAAATGCCGCGCGAAATCAGTGCGCAAAGATGGTATAGTGAGGAAACATCTTTTTACAGCGATACTCGTTTCGGATATTCTGCGATATTCACGGCATTGAAGAAAAAGTATAATCTCAATCAGCATTTTCTTCCGTGGTATCCTGATACCGAGTCAAATGGAAAAATAAAAGATAATGTCAAAACTTCAGTAATAATATTGAATCCGCAAAAAGAGTGGAATGAAACTGAGTCAGAAGAGCTGTTGAAGTATATCAGCCGCGGTGGAATAGTATTTCTTATTACTCCAGATATTGACAGTTTTACCAATACGAGAAATTTTTTGAAAGCTGCTAAAGTCAGTTATGATGATAAGGCGAGAGCGGATTATAAAAACATCTTTATTTCCGAACCGGAGTTCTTTCTTCCAACCGCTGCGGGAAGGTCATATAATTTCCAGAAAACAGCTTTGCGTATTGATAAATATTTTTCACTTCAGCGATTTATGAAAACATATCCTTTTACGCCTTTGCTGAAAAGTTCTGAAGGAAATGTTGCTCTTTCGAAAATGCAAAGAGCGGAATGGAACGGCGGAGGTATTTATTGGCTCTTTTCGGTTCTGCCTTGTTTTAACGGAGAAAAAAAAGAGCTTACGTTTAAAGATGTAGATATGATTGAGATACTTGAAAAAAGCGGTGTTGATACTTCTGCCATCAAAGACGAATCGGATAAGTCTGATTTTTTTGAAATGCAGAATGCCAAGCCCATTGCTAAACAGGGTTCTCCTGAAATCATTTCGTCCGGTCTTGTATTTATGGAAAAAATGTTTGCTGTTCTGGGGTCAAAGAACAGGCAGGTTTATACTTTTGAGCATCTTGCGACGGGCATAGATTCATCGATGAGCATATTTTCGTCATCGGCTTTTTATGCAATTATTATCGCCGTAATCTTTATTTTCTGCGGAATTATATTTTTTGTGCGCAGCGGTGTGCCGGTTGAAGTGTTACGCAGAGTTAAATTTGAAGATAGAATAAAAAGATATGACTATTCTGCAATTGAGCCGTTCATTAAAAATGATGCTAAGGCGCGTTTTGCAGCGCAGTTTGTTCAGGCTGAAAAATATTTAAAGCGAATGAAAGAGGAGATTAAATGAAAAAAAATACGGGAACAGTTTACCGCGATTTAATTGAAAGATTTCATGAATATATAACGGATGATGCTCTTCTCGGCGAGATGCTGCTTGCCGGTTATCTGACAAAGGGCCATGTTCTTCTTGAGGGCCCTCCGGGGGTTGCTAAAACATCTGCCGTAAAAGTTATGGGAGCTCTTCTCGGAAAGAAAACAAAGCGTGTTCAGTTTACTCCCGATTTGATGCCGTCTGATATAACCGGATATATGCTTCCTGTTTCAAAAAGCGGAGAGGATAAGGGAATCAGTTTGAAATTTATTCCTGGTCCGGTATTTTGTGATATATTTATTGCTGATGAAATTAACCGTTCGCCTGCAAGAACCCAGAGTGCACTTCTTGAGGCAATGGAAGAACGAATAGTATCTGTAGAAGGAAAGGATTATCCGCTTGATGAACGTTTTTGGGTTCTTGCGACTGAGAATCCTCGCGAAATGGAAGGTACTTATCCGTTGCCTGAAGCAGAGATAGACCGTTTCTCTCTTGTGTTGCGTGTAGGATATCTCAGCGAAGAAAATGAAATTAATCTGGCTAAGAAATATCTTTCGAATGAAATTCCGATTGATGTTTCAAAAATTAAGCCTTTTGCAAAAAGAGATGACTTAATTGCAATGTGGAAAAAAGATTTTAAAGCACTTACTTTTTCAGACGAACTGATTTCTTATGCGACCGCAATTGTAAGAAAAACCAGAGATGATGAGCTTCTTCGTTACGGAGCAAGTTCGCGTGCGCTGTTTAATTTACTTTCGATAGGCGGAGCTGTTGCCGTATTTGACGGAAGAGATTATGTTGACTTTGATGACATTAAAAAAATCGCGCTTCCTGTTCTTTCTCACAGAATAAAGCCAGTTGATTCATTCGGTCTTGAGATAGAATCTTCCGGAGAAAATGTTAAAAGAATTCTTGAGTCTGTTGAGGTTCCGCGCTGAATGTTCTATGAACTGTATGCCCAGGGTATAATAACCTTATCAACTCTTTTGATCAGCCTTGCTCTTCTGGCTGTCATTTTAGTATTCTCTGTCATTCTTTACAGAAGCAGAATATTCATTTCGATGAAATATTTTTCTTTTGCTATATTACTTTCTGCCGGGGTGTGTTTTTTCCTTCCGCCGGAATTATGGCTTAAAATCGCTGCCGTAATGATTGTTTTCGGATTTATTCAGGGTATCCTGCTTTGTCTTTTTATGAAGCTTAGCGGAATCGACGGCATAAATCTGAAATATTCTCATGCAAGAATTGCATTTGTCGGAATTAATGAAACATTGTCGGCAGAGGTTAAAATCAGGCGCTTGTTTTTTCTGTCTAAATTTTTCAATTATTATATTGAAGGAAGCGACAGCTGTTATTTAAGGATTAAACCTGAAGCAAAGCAATTTTCATATCTTCCGGGGAAAATACTTACATTCATAATCGATGTTTCATTTGCTCTCAGAGGTTATGATAAGGATTCAAATCTATTCGGTTATATTGCACTCAAGTATCCGTATAACCTCATTTTTCCGTGGAGAAAGAAAACAGTTTTAATTCTGCCCGAACTTGCGATTCTGAGTTCTTCATTTGCGGTTTTTGCAGGAAAAAAAATTCCTAAGTCGGATGACCTGAATAAGCTGACACCTGTAAGAAGACTTTCAAAACTTCGTACGGAATCTTTTCTTCATCTTGCGAAATTCTCTGCCGGAGAATCCCTTTCCCAGATTGATTTCAGGGCGAGCATGCGTTCGAAAGAAATTATTTCAAAAAAATATTCAAAGAGTATCGATCTTCGTGCTTTGACTGCTATAGGATTCGGAAGAAGAGTTCTGTCTGCCGGAGTACCTGAAGAGATGCTTTCGATTTTCGGAAAGATGATTGCTGAGAATTTTGCCAAAGGAATACATACCGATGCGGTATTGTTTGATATGGCATGCCGTCAAAACTATGATTTATCGACTGATCCGTCAAAAGCTCTTCGTTTCGGAAAAGATATTGCTTCGGCTCAGCCGACGGTTCATGAAGAAGACGAATTCTGTATCCCTGAAACTATCGGCAGAAGAATAAGGGATTATACTCATTTCAGACTTCTTGTAGCATGGGGCGGAACTTTTGACTGTTCGCGCGCAATCGAAGTCGCTTCGATGTTTGTCAAAAACGGAGCTGATGCAGAAATAAATATTTATGCTCCTGAGGTTTTTTCCATACTTGATAAAAATGCTGATGCAAAGGCTTCAATTTTTTTTGAAAAACTTATGGACGAATACTCTATGAAGGCGAAAAAATGCGGGGTTGATGTAATCTGGTTTTCTTGAAGTACTGATAAACCAATAAGGATAATATGGTATACAGTGTAAATAATCTGATCGAACAAATTAAGCAAAGCGGTTTAAAGCCGACT
>Ga0255344_1002471_pt1 | contig 22287 bp, 23 predicted proteins | sample wastewater_treat_5_FD_192414 | JGI IMG/M metagenome (GOLD analysis project Ga0255344, IMG submission 192414) | Wastewater microbial communities from Lulu Island WWTP, Vancouver, Canada - plant18 | ecosystem: Engineered > WWTP > Wastewater > Unclassified | place: Canada: Vancouver, British... | reverse complement strand
GAGCAGATGAATCAGTTAACGCAGCAGAACGCAGCGAACGCGGAGGAGTCAGCGAGTGCAGCGGAAGAGATGTCATCCCAGTCGGAGGAGATGCGGAGCATGGTAGCCGGATTCAAATTGAGCATGGCGAACGAATATACAAAGGCCTTGCCGTTCGGTGGGGAGCCGGCGCATCATACCCCCACCGGGAAGCGAGGTGGTAAGGTGACATCAGGTCTTCAACCTGATCCGCGCAAGGTCATCCCTCTGGATCCGTCGGATCACGATATCTTAAATAAGTTTTAAAATAAAAATACAAAAGAAATAATTTTACTGGAGTACTACAATGATAGGAAGAATATTTAACAACTTGAAAATGAGCATCAAACTCACAGGATCATTGGCCCTTATTTTTGTTATTGTAACAGCGATGATGCTCACCGGTGCAAAAGTGCGGATGAACGCCTTACGTACGTTGGATGCGAGTTATAGCCATTACGTCAGCGACATTCAGGGCATTGGGAAATTGCAATATGACCTCGCGAAGCTGGACAATAATCTTTACCGCTACATTGCAGTGTCTACAGGGCGCAGTAAAATTCAGGAAAGCATCAAACAGGAAACAGATTCTATCAATCAGATGGTTCAAACCTATCGAGGCAAAAAGCTGACCTCCGAGCAGGAACAATATCTCACTGACTTTGATGCCGCCTGGTCTGATGTGCAGCGTGGTTACAAAGAAATTATGGCGTTCGTCTCCGAAGGGAAACATGATGAGGTAAACCGCCTGCTGGCAGACGGTGGCTATGTGGCTGATGCAAAGAAAAAAGCTGAAATGGCTATCGGTAACCTCAAAGATTACAGCATGGGTATGGACCAAAACGTTCTCAAAGAAACCGTGAAGGGCAGAGGGGGCTGGTCAGGTATTTTATGGACGTTTTCAGGCTTTGGCGCTTCCATTTTAATAATGCTGGGTGTGTTAATGAACCGATCTCTCACAAAGCCATTGAAACGAGCCATTGTGATGATGAAAGAGTTGGAAAAGGGTCACCTCTCGAAACGTCTCATGATGGACAGAAAAGACGAAATAGGTGATCTGACCAATGCGATGGATCATTTTGCGGACAATCTTCAGCAGAACGTTGTCTTCAATATGCAGCAGATTTCCGAGGGCAATGTTGACGTGACGCCGGAGATCATCGATGAGAACGATGAGATCGGCCCCGCTCTGCAGAAGATGACGGAGACGATCAAGAGCCTGGTCAATGAGATCAATATACTGACCCGTTCAGCCATGGAGGGCAGACTCGAGGTACGAGGGAACGCGGAATCTTTCAGCGGTGCCTATCAGGAGATCGTTCATGGTGTCAACCAGACAATGGACGCTGTTGTAGGACCGGTGAATGAGGCATCCTCTGTTTTGGAAGGGGTTGCCGGCAAGGATATGACCGTTCGGATGAAGGGGGATTACAGGGGAGATTACGCCCAGATCAAAGAGTCTTTGAACATGGCGGTGGAGAATTTGGACAAGGCTTTACAGCAGGTAGCAATCGGAGCGGACCAGGTAGCCTCTGCGAGCGTTCAGGTGAGTTCAGGGGGTCAGTCATTATCCCAGGGTGCGAGCGAGCAGGCGAGTTCATTGGAAGAAGTATCCAGCAGTTTACAGGAGATGTCCTCGATGACCAAGCAGAACACCCTGAATGCCCGTGAGGCCAATAACGTAGCGATCGAAGCCCGGGACAGCGCCCAGCGCGGCGTAGAGAGCATGAGCCGGATGTCCTTGGCGATCAACAAGATCAAGACCTCATCGGATTCCACCTCTAAGATCGTGAAGACGATCGATGAGATCGCATTTCAGACGAATCTATTGGCATTGAATGCCGCAGTTGAAGCGGCACGTGCTGGCGATGCGGGTAAGGGTTTTGCGGTGGTAGCGGAGGAAGTTCGGAACCTGGCGATGCGCAGTGCAGAGGCGGCGAAGAACACGGCGAATTTAATTGAAGAAGCGGTAAAGAACTCAGAGAACGGGGTATCGATCAATGCGGAGGTATTGAAGAACTTCCAGGAGATCACGGAGAAGATCAACAAAGTGAGTCAGGTTGTAGCCGAGATAGCAGCGGCTTCCGAGCAGCAGGATCAGGGGATCAGCCAGGTGAACAAGGCGGTTGAGCAGATGAATCAGTTAACGCAGCAGAACGCAGCGAACGCGGAGGAGTCAGCGAGTGCAGCGGAAGAGATGTCATCCCAGTCGGAGGAGATGCGGAGCATGGTAGCCGGATTCAAATTGAGCATGGGTACGGATCGGCTGCAGATCACAGATCACTAAATTGATGAACGGGGAGTGAAAGAAATGTTTGATAACATTAAAGTTGGTGTAAAGCTAACCGGTAGTATACTTCTGATTCTTGTATTGGCTACGATCATTATATTATACGGCGCTAAACTCAGAAACGATGTATTGCACCAGTTAAATTCGGCACATCGTCTTTATGAAGCGGATATACGTGAGATTTTAGGTATCAAAGCCAATCTTGAGAAGATGAGAGGGGATGTATATCATTATCTCAATGTGCCTTCCGAAAGAAGCAAAATGGCCAAGGACATCAGTGAAGAGATAAATCTCGTGACTGAAGCCATACAGGCTTACAAAAATAGAAACATCAGTGATCAGGAGAAGGTTATAGCGGCTGAAATTGAATCTGTATGGATGGAGCTGCAGAAAGGCTATAAAGATTTATTAAAATCGGCAGTGGATATTACAAGTGATGATGCAAACCGTGTTCCGGTCAATAGCCGCCATGTGATTGAAGCACTGAATAAAGTTCAGGCCGCTATGCTTGAACTGGACAAATTGAACACAAACTTTCATCAGGCAAACATTAGAACGGTTATGAAAGATAAGGTAGGCGTTTCGCCGGTAATACTTTTATTTTCTGTCGTCGGGATCATTGTCGTGATTGTCGTAATGATCGTCATGAGCACATCCATTACGACTCCATTGAAAAAAGGGGTTATCATGATGAGGGAGCTGGAACATGGGCATCTCTCCAAAAGATTGATGATGAATCGAAAAGATGAAATAGGTGATCTCGCGCAGGCAATGGACAAATTTGCCGATCATCTTCAAAAAAATGTTGTTTTTAATATTCAGCAGATTTCCGAGGGCAATGTTGACGTGACGCCGGAGATCATCGATGAGAACGATGAGATCGGCCCCGCGCTGCAGAAGATGACGGAGACGATCAACCGTTTAGTTTATGAAGTGAATATGTTAACCCGTTCAGCGATGGAAGGCAGGCTTGAAGTTCGAGGGAACGCGGAAGCCTTCAGCGGCGCCTATCAGGAGATTGTTCAAGGCGTCAACCAGACACTGGATGAAGTAACGGGCCCCATCAACGAGGCCTCTCAAACATTGGCGAATCTAGCCGGCAAGGATATGACCGTTCGGATGAAGGGGGATTACAGGGGAGATTACGCCCAGATCAAAGAGTCTTTGAACATGGCGGTGGAGAATTTGGACAAGGCTTTACAGCAGGTAGCAATCGGAGCGGACCAGGTAGCCTCTGCGAGCGTTCAGGTGAGTTCAGGGGGTCAGTCATTATCCCAGGGTGCGAGCGAGCAGGCGAGTTCATTGGAAGAAGTATCCAGCAGTTTACAGGAGATGTCCTCGATGACCAAGCAGAACACCCTGAATGCCCGTGAGGCCAATAACGTAGCGATCGAAGCCCGGGACAGCGCCCAGCGCGGCGTAGAGAGCATGAGCCGGATGTCCTTGGCGATCAACAAGATCAAGACCTCATCGGATTCCACCTCTAAGATCGTGAAGACGATCGATGAGATCGCATTTCAGACGAATCTATTGGCATTGAATGCCGCAGTTGAAGCGGCACGTGCTGGCGATGCGGGTAAGGGTTTTGCGGTGGTAGCGGAGGAAGTTCGGAACCTGGCGATGCGCAGTGCAGAGGCGGCGAAGAACACGGCGAATTTAATTGAAGAAGCGGTAAAGAACTCAGAGAACGGGGTATCGATCAATGCGGAGGTATTGAAGAACTTCCAGGAGATCACGGAGAAGATCAACAAAGTGAGTCAGGTTGTAGCCGAGATAGCAGCGGCTTCCGAGCAGCAGGATCAGGGGATCAGCCAGGTGAACAAGGCGGTTGAGCAGATGAATCAGTTAACGCAGCAGAACGCAGCGAACGCGGAGGAGTCAGCGAGTGCAGCGGAAGAGATGTCATCCCAGTCGGAGGAGATGCGGAGCATGGTAGCCGGATTCAAATTGAGCATGGCGAACGAATATACAAAGGCCTTGCCGTTCGGTGGGGAGCCGGCGCATCATACCCCCACCGGGAAGCGAGGTGGTAAGGTGACATCAGGTCTTCAACCTGATCCGCGCAAGGTCATCCCTCTGGATCCGTCGGATCACGATATCTTAAATAAGTTTTAGCGGGAGCAGAATAATTCAAAAGTTGTAATTCGTTTCTATCAATGGAGACCGTGAGGAGAAAAGAACAGGCGGGAAAGAACAGGCGGAAAAAAACAGGATGAATTCAGATTTTAATGATGGTGTTACTGATTATTATTCTTTGAGTATAACACCTCATCAGTTTGATAAAATCAGCGGACTGGTTTATCAAATTTCGGGGATTGATCTGCATGAGGGCAAGGAAGAATTGGTCAAAGCCCGGCTTATGAAAAGGCTCCGGCACTTAAGGATATCAAGTTTCGACCGTTATCTCAAATATCTGGCCAATGATAAAAGTGGGGCGGAGCTTCGGGCGATGGTGGATGTTCTGACAACCAATAAAACGAATTTTTTCAGGGAGTCGGAGCATTTGGATTTTTTAAGGGATGAAATTGTACCCCAATGGGGCAAAGAACCGGCAAGAATATGGAGCGCCGGCTGTTCGTCCGGCGAAGAACCGTATTCCATAGCCATTGTTCTATGTGAAACCATCCCTGATATTTGGGTACGTGACATTAAAATTCTGGCGACGGACATTTCTGATCGAATGATGGAGAAAGCGCGAAAAGGAATTTACGATGCAGAAACGATTAAAACATTGCCGCCGCTGCTGAGAACCAAATATTTTGAAAGCACGAAAGCCGGTTCCGGACGGCATTATCAGGTCAGACCGCAACTTCAATCGATGGTCAACTTCGCTAAATTAAACCTGATGGAGGAGTGGCCAATGAGAGGTCCGTTTGAAGCCATTTTTTGCCGTAATGTAATGATCTACTTTGATAAACCGACTCAGGAAAAACTGGTTAAGCGGTTCTGGTCCTTACTGAAACAAGGCGGTTATCTGTTTGTGGGACATTCGGAAAGCCTGACGTTTTTAACGCATGATTACCGCTATCTTCAACCGGCTGTGTATCAAAAGGTTAAATCACCGGCTGCGGTCCATGGACGGCATACCGTATTGAAAAGGAAGTAATGTTGTATGGTGTATACAGTTGGCGTAGCCGATGTCAAAATGTCCGAGGATGTTGAAGACCTGATTATTACTTATGCGTTGGGCAGCTGCCTTGGAATAACGGTTTACGACTTCAGAATGAAAAGAGGTGCCCTGCTGCATTGTATGTTGCCCGAATCCAGTATGGACAGGGAAAAGGCGGCAGGAAATCCATGTCTGTATGTGGATAGCGGAATGAAAGCCATGCTGGACAATTTTTATCGAAAGGGATCCCGTAAACGTGATCTGATTATCCGGGTAGCCGGAGGATCAAGTTCGAAGATGAATGAAGCGGAAGATTTTTTTCAGATTGGCCGTCGTAATTTTGTCAGTTTACGAAAATATTTATGGGATGAAGGAATAATGCTCAGATCTTTTGATGTCGGAGGTTATGGTTCGCGAACCGTTACACTGGAAGTAGCGAACGGGAAGATGATTGTCAAATCCCAGGGAGCTCTGAGGGAGCTTTGAGCGGGAGCGCTTTTTGAAAATAAGGTTAAAGAAGACAGTTAAGGAGAAAATTAAATGGCTTTGAATATTCTAGTAGTTGACGATAGTTCGGTCATGCGTTCGATCATCATCAAAACATTAAAAATGACGGGCCTGCCCTTGGGGGACATCTGGGAGGCAAAAAACGGTGAAGAAGGCTTACAACTTTTACATGAGAAGTGGATTGATCTGGCGCTGGTGGACATACACATGCCCGTGATGGATGGAGAAGAAATGATTACTCACCTCCGGGAGAGCCACCGGTATGAAAACCTTCCTGTGATTGTGATCAGTTCGGAAAGTGATCCCAATAAAATAGAAATGATTCACAGAAAGGGAGCCACATTTATTCACAAACCCTTCAAACCGGAAACGCTCAAGGACGTTATGGTCGCTGTTACGGGGGTGAGCAATGAAGAGACAGATTGATGATGAAATAAAGGAAAGGGTCGAAAAGGGTCTTCAGGTGTCTTCAATCCGCACCTTTGAAGATACCTGTTTTATGTATGTTGCGCCGGAAATGGAAGAGGTGCAGAAAAATATGCCGATCGAAGCGGCGTCTCAGGTTCAATATCGCGGTGATTTTACAGGCAGACTGTTAATTGAAACGCGAGGAGGTCTGCTTTCGGCTATTGCCGCCAATATGCTAAGCAACGATGACACCAGCGCTCAGCAAAAAAAAGATGCTCTTGGAGAAGTCGCCAATATCATCTGCGGCAATGTCGTTATTTCTCTTGGCCGCAGTGACAGAGGGTATAAAATTGAGAGCCCGAGGTTTCTCAGCAAGGAAGAAATGCTCAAGGAGGAAGGTCAGGGATCTGTTGTTGCCAAAGTGACTTTAAACTTTAACGAGGGGCGTGCCGATATCAAATTCTTTGTTGACGATCATTCAGCCGTCGGAGTAGAAAATTGTGATTAAGGTCTTAATTGTTGATGACTCGGCTCTTGTTCGGAAGATTTTAACCGAGGAGCTTTCGCGTCATCGTGATATTGAGGTTGTTGGGGGTGCGATAGATCCCTATGTCGCCCGTGACAAGATCGTCCGGCTGAAGCCTGATGTCATTACACTGGATGTAGAAATGCCGCGGATGGACGGTCTTTCTTTCTTATCCAAGCTAATGCGGTTCTATCCGATGCCGGTGGTCGTCGTGAGCTCCTTAACGCCGAAAAACAGCCATAATGCCATCAGGGCTTTGGAGCTGGGGGCTGTTGATGTCATCTGCAAACCGGGTTCCAGCTTGTCCGCACCGGATATATCCAAGACACTTGTCGAGGCCATTCGCACGGCGGCACGGGCGAGGGTGGCCAGAAATGAAATATTGGAAACCGTCGATAAAGACAGCGCGCCAGGCTATAAGATCCCGCTGAACACCACACACAAGGTGGTCGCCATCGGAGCGTCCACCGGAGGCACCATTGCTATTGAAAAACTTCTAATCCAGATGCCTCTGAACGCTCCCGGCATTCTGGTGGTTCAGCATATGCCGGAATATTTTACGGCCAGTTTTGCGGAACGTTTGAATAACATCTGTAAAATTGAGGTCCGCGAAGCCAGAGACGGTGATACCGCCGTGCCGGGGTTGGCCCTGATTGCCCCAGGAGGGCGCCATATGCTGCTGGAACGCAGTGGAGCGTTCTATCAGGTCAGGATCAAGGGAGGGCCGATGGTTCATCATCAGCGCCCCAGCGTGGACGTGTTATTTCATTCGGTGGCCAAGCAGGCCGGGGCGAACGCGATCGGGGTGCTTTTAACCGGAATGGGGTCCGACGGTGCTGAAGGTCTTTTGGCGATGAGGAGCAATAAGGCGTATACGATCGCTCAAGATGAAGCCAGCTGCGTCGTTTATGGAATGCCCGGTGAAGCCGTTAAACTCGGTGCTGCCTGTGACATCCTGCCCTTAACGGATATTCCCGGCCGTATCATAAAACGGCTGACGGGAGAAGAGAAGACGGTCGAATAAAAAAAGCTAATCTTTTTTATCCGTGTGACGGTTCAGCCACTTGTTCAAGAGCTTGGTTTCTTTTTCTTTCCATTGCGGCGAATAGCGGATTTGTAGAAAGGCAGCGAAGAGGCCATCGACGGTCTTTACCGCGTTCTCGATCAGGTAAATTCTTTCCAGCAGGCTTCCCGAAGGATCCTCCGGCGTGTCCTGCCGCTCCAATCCGGGTAATCTTAATGATTGAAAATCGAACGAGTCAGCCTTGAGCGTAAATTCCCATTCATTGTTGTTATGAATCAGTTTGATTCCCGCTTCCTTGACTTTTTTCCCCTGGCGGATAGCTTCCTTGCCTTCTTTGAGCTCGGCATGAAGGCCATGACAGACGACGCCCTGGGCGTATTCGCCTTCTCCGGCTTCCAGAGCTATTCTTTTTAGAAAGTGTAATTCCACTTCTTCATCGGCGGATATTTTTATTCGGCCGTTGCGCTCTTCCGACTTGAACCAGAGCCAGGTCAAAAATTCCCGGCTGATAAGAGACGCATTTTCTGCAGTCTCCGGGTCTTTGGTTATCAGTTCGTTTTCCTGAGGGGAAAAACGCTTCAGCGTCAGCGAGAAAGTCTGTTTAAACAAATCAGCAAAGTCCTGGGCGACATTGTCGGATAGTGAGGAAAAATAAACGGTATTTTTGCCGATTGCCCAGCAGACATCATAAAAAGACGGGACAGGATCTGTTTTTTTCAGAAGGTCCATTTTGATCTTATCTTTGATGGCTGTGGACGCCTGTTTGTTGATCATGCTTTTACCGCTTTCGGCAAGAAACCGTTTTCCCTCCTCCATGATTTTGATCTTCATGAGTTTGGACGGGATAAGCTTACGGTCTATACGTAACGAAAAGATCAGATAATCACCCAACGCGTAGTTGGCGTTTTTAAAATCCGAATCCAGGATATCGGTGAGAGCAACCCATCCCATGATTTTTTCTTCAGTCGCCTTGAATGCCTCTTTATAGGCGTTGGCTTTGATCCGGTTGTTAATGAAATTTAAAAAAGCCTGAGGCAACTGGCCTTCCACATGAAAACGGGAAAAAGTAAAACTGCCTTTCAGTAAGCTCATGATGAACACCTCTTTCAGAGGTGCAGCCTATATTATAGAGGCAGAAATGTGTCAAGAATTTATGTTGTGGATTTTCTCTAAAAAATTAATTATTTTACAACGACCTTTTGTAAGATATTTATCCGTGGACAGAGGATTTTTTTTGTGTTAGGGGAGCTTCATATTTTAAGAAATCAATCAAGAAAATGACTTGAAAATTCCGACTGAATGCGTCTTAAGCACCATTGACAAAAAATTGTGAATCTCTGGCCCCCGTTCGGAGGTGATTCATCTGAAAATAAAAAAAATAGGCATTGTCGCAAATATTGAAAAAGAAAAAATAACCGATCACGTTCGGTCATTGAAAAAGTGGCTTGAGGAAAAGCATGTGAAGGTTTTTCTGGAAATGGCAATTTCCAGAAAAATGTCTGTTGGTGGCGGACTAACCTGGAATGACCTGGCACGCAAATCAGAAATGGTCGTTGTCTTGGGTGGAGATGGAACGATGCTGCGGACTGCGCATTATCTGGCCGGACACCGGGTTCCCATTCTGGGAATCAATCTGGGCAGCTTCGGTTACCTGACTGAAGTCAACTTAAATGAGATACGATCGACGCTGGAATTGATCATTCAGGGAAAATTTTTAACAGACAAACGAATGATGCTTGATGTGTGTATCAGGCGCGGAAAAAAAATGACGAGCAAGGGGAGTGTTTTAAACGACGTGGTGATTAACCGCGGTGACCTTTCCCGGATGAATGAATTGGAAGTGGACATTAACGGCAAGTATCTGACAACATATAAAGGCGATGGGCTTATCGTTTCTACCCCGACGGGTTCAACCGCTTATTCGCTGTCCGCGGGCGGCCCCATTGTTTTTCCGGGAAAGGACTTGATCATCGTCAATCCCATATGCCCCCATACCTTAACGAACCGTCCGATCATTTTTTCGGAAGATTCTGTTTTAGACATAACGCTCTGGTCCAAGGATAAAGGCGCCATGCTGACACTGGATGGACAGGAGGCCCACAGGATAAAATCCGGTGATGTAGTGGTTGTGAAAAGATCAAGACACGTGACCATGCTGGTTCTTTCCCCCTTCCGCAGCTACAGGGACATTCTGCGTTCCAAGCTTGGCTGGGGTGATTTACCTCCCGGCGCGAAAGAACGAAATCATGCTTCATGAACTGAGCATAAACAATTTTGCAATTATTGATGAACTTCGAGTTTCCTTTGGCGAAGGGTTGAATGTGATATCCGGTGAAACGGGGGCTGGAAAATCGATCATTATCGGCGCGGTCAGCCTGCTTTTGGGAGACCGGGCGACAACGGATATGATCAGAGCCCAGGCCGATACCGCTACCGTGGAGGCCATTTTTGATATTTCAGCCAATCGTGCGCTTCGCGATAAAATCGTAGAGATGGGCTTTCCTGATGCGGAAGAGTTGATTATTCGCCGTGTCATTTCCGGTTTGGGCAAAAACAGGGCATTTATCAATGGTCAGTCGGCAACTTTGATGAATTTATCCGCTATCAACGAATGGCTGATCAATATCTGCGGTCAGCATGAGCATCAGGTGATTCTTCATGCTGAAAATCATATTGATATTCTGGATGAATTCGGCGGTTGTTTGACGCAAAGGGATTCCTATGAAGACGATTATAATCAATATCAGCGCATCATAAGTCAGATAGAAAAATTGAAGGATGTAAGGAAAAGCCGGGAGGAAAGAGCTGACTTGTATAAATTTCAACTTAAAGAGATTCAGGATATCGATCCTCAGCCGCTGGAAGATGTTACGCTGGCTGACGAGAAAAAAATTCTGGTCAATGCCCAGAAGCTGACTGAAAGCGCCAACCGGGCATATGATTTGCTTTACGGTGAAAAGGATTGCGCTGTGGTGAAAATCAAAGAGGCGCTGAATCAGGTGAGAGAAATAAAAAAAATTGACGACGGCATGAAGATGGCAGATGTGGATATGGAGAGCAGTTTTATCACGCTTCAGGAGGCCGCTCTTACGCTACGCGATTACAGTAATAATCTTTATTTTGACGTGAATCGGCTCGCAGTGATTGATGAGCGCCTGGAGTTGTTAAATCGCCTGAAAAGAAAACACGGGGGATCCCTTGAAACGGTATTGAACAGGAAGCGGGAGATTGAAGACTCCCTGAAGAACGTATTCTCTCTGGAAGAAGAATTGGAGCAGTTGCAGAGAGAAGAAGAAAAAATGAAAGAACGACTGAAACAAAGCGCGGAAAAACTTTCACAAAAAAGAAAGCAGATGGGGAAAAAGCTTGAAGGTGCGGTCGATAAGGAAATCCGGGCCCTCAATATGCCGCATGCTTCTTTTTATGTTCATTTTAGGGAATCGGCTGATCAGGCTTCAGAATCTTTCGGGCCGAAGGGAAAGGATGACATTGAGTTTTATCTTTCGGCCAATAAAGGCGAGGACGCCAAACCTTTGAATAAGGTGGCTTCAGGAGGCGAGTTATCCAGAATCATTCTGGCGTTGAAAAATGTTTTGTCTCTCACGGGTTCTGTCTCCTCCATTGTTTTCGATGAAGTAGATAACGGTATCGGAGGCGCCGTGGCGGAAATTGTTGGCAGAAAGTTAAAGGAAGTGTCCGCTACACATCAGGTGATCTGCATTACCCACTTGCCGCAAATTGCCTGCTTTGGAACAAAACATTTGCATGTGTCCAAGAAAATTGTGAAAGGCAGAACGGTCACGTTCGTGTCTGAACTGGACGATGGACAGAGAATAGAAGAAATCAGTCGTATGCTCGGCGGTGTGGACGTGACCGAAAAAACCCGGGAGCATGCCCGTGAAATGCTCAACGGCTCCCGATCATACAACCTCGATACGGCAGGAGGAAAAAGATGTTGAGAAAAGCTCGCATTCAGGACGTCAAGACAATTCATCGTATGATTAATTCATCTGCGGGGAAGGGCGAAATGTTGCCGCGCGCGCTGACCGATATTTATAAATCACTGCGTGATTTTTTTGTATTTTATAATGACGACGAATCGAGAATTACCGGCGTTTGTGCGATGAACATTATCTGGGAGAATCTGGCGGAAATACGTTCTCTTTACGTCGATGAGGATCATCGGGAGAAAGGCGTGGGGCGGTTACTCGTGGAGGCCTGTATTTCCGAGGCGATTACCATCGGTCTCTTTAAAATATTTACGCTGACCTACAAAAAGGAGTTTTTCGCGAAACTGGGCTTCAAGGAAATAGACCGGGAGCTTCTGCCTGAAAAAATATGGTCTGATTGTTTTCATTGTTCGAAATATCCCGATTATTGCGATGAGACGGCGATGATCGTGGAACTATGAAATATTATCTGAAAGTATTTCTACCGGTGATCATGATCATTTCTCTCAGTGCCTGCCTGCGCAGTGTTTCCAATGTCCGGGAAGAAACCAAGGAAACCGCGATTGACGTATCCGTGAGTGAAGTCTCCGCCGCCGATCTGGATTTTACCGATGACCTTGAATGCGACCTGCTGGAGATAGCGATTAATCGCAGTATTCGTTTTTACCAAAGAACGGGAAAGGACAGGGTTTATCGTGTGGCGGATAAAACGATAAGCTCCCGGCAGCTCCAAGAAACATTGGAAGCCTTTCGTGATATGCTGCACGGGGATTGTAGCCCAAGCCGGTTGAAGAAAAGGCTGGCAGAGGAATTTATGATTTATCATGTTACCGGTACCGAGGCTGGCGGTCATGCGCTTTTTACCGGTTACTACGAGCCGCTTCTGGACGGATCTCTCGAACGCACAGAAAAGTACAGGTACCCGCTTTATCGGGTTCCGCCCGATTTGATCGTGCGGAACGGTCAAATCGGTCGTTTGCAGGATGACCGGTTTGTTTCCTATTACAGCCGACGGGATATCGACGTGGAAGGTGTCTTGGATGGAAAAAAACTGGAGCTCATTTGGGTTTCAGATCCTGTGAAATTATTTTCCCTGCACATTCAGGGCTCCGGAAAAATCCGGCTGGGAAACGGGAACCTTCTGACTGTCGGTTTTGCCCAGACCAACGGAAGACCTTTCCGCAGTGTCATTCAATACATGCTGGATCGTCAACAAATTAAAAGCCAAGAAGCCTCTTATCGTCATGATTTTTTGAATGGGAAAAGTGATCAGGAAATCTATGATGCTTTAAGTTATAATGAACGATATACATTCTTTCGCTTTTTAGATCAGGAACCTCTGGGATCTCTGGGAGAGCCGGTGACGCCGGGAAGGTCGATTGCAACGGATCCGGATTTTTTCCCGGAAGGCGCGTTAGCTTTTATCCGCTTACGAAAACCTGTTTTTGATGATGAAGAAAACATCCGGGAGAAGACAAGCTTTTCTCGGTTTGTCCTGAGCCAGGACAAAGGCTCTGCCATCAAGGGTCCCGGCCGGGTTGATCTTTTTTGCGGTTTTGGTAAAAAGGCCGAGCTCACGGCAGGCACGCTGAAAGAAAAAGGAGAGCTGTATTTATTGATTAAAAAATAACAGCAGATAACGATCGTGATTTGTTTTGAGTGAATATAACAGAGGTTGAAGGCGTCAGTCACCCGGGTGCTGCATAAAACACCCAAATTCATTACCGGAGATCATTGGCAAAATGATTCGGAGAACCAGATCACTTTTTTCTTGATTGTTAAACTTTAGTGTGCTAGTGATAGCGCGGACTTGGGGACAAGGACACCGTTCTAATCCAGAAAACAAGCGGGGTTGAGCCATCTCATCATTTTTTATTCTCGGTTATGACCGTGAAAACGGCAGATCATAAATTTTATTTATTTTTTGGAAAGGGGGATTTGAGAAGATGACGAAGGCAGAATTGATCGGGGTGATAGCGAAATCGGCGGACATCACCAAAGACAAGGCGGGAAAGGCATTAGAGGCTTTCCAGGATACTGTAACGAAAGAGCTCAAAAAAAATGGCCGGCTGGCTCTTGTAGGATTCGGAACATTTTCCGTGTCCAAAAGAAAGGCAAGAGAGGGCAGGAATCCTCAGACCGGTAAAGCGATCAAGATTCCCGCGAAGAAAGTTATCAAATTTAAAGCGGGCAAGGGGCTGGCCAGTAAAGTCAAATAACGTATTATATATGGGAGATTAAACACCACTGAGGCCTCCGTATTGTGTATCGCCGGAGGCCTCAGTTTGTTTTAAAAAGAGAAGGAGTCACTTTGGAGCATAAAAGAATTCTCAGCGGAATGAGGCCAACAGGTAAGCTACATCTGGGTAACCTGCACGGAGCTTTGCAGAATTGGGTGGACTTGCAAAATAGCGGCAAGTATGACTGCTTTTATTTTGTGGCTGACTGGCACGCGATTACCAGTGAGTACAGCTCGACGGAAGGTATCAGAGACAACGTGACCAGCATGATCATCGATTGGCTCAGCGTTGGGTTGGATCCGCAAAAGAGCACCTTATTTGTACAGTCAGCGGTGAAGGAACATGCCGAACTCTTTCTGTTACTTTCCATGATTACGCCGCTGGCCTGGCTGGAGCGCAATCCGACCTACAAAGAAATGAAATCCGAGTTGGCCAGCAAGGATTTATCCACTTTCGGGTTTCTGGGGTATCCGGTGCTTCAGGCCGCTGATATCATCATGTATAAAGCCTATGGTGTACCCGTTGGCGTTGATCAACTGCCTCATGTTGAACTGACCCGTGAAATAGCCAGGCGCTTTAATTTCCTCTATAAAGAGATATTTCCTGTTCCGGAGCCGCTACTAACCAGTGTACCAAAATTGCTGGGGATGGACGGCAGAAAAATGAGTAAATCCTATGATAACTCCATCTACATCAGCGACCGGGGGAAAAAACTTCAGCAGAAGATTGGTTCCATGTTTACCGATCCTCAACGCATGCGCAAAACAGATCCGGGTAATCCCGAAATATGCAATGTATTTACCTTTCACGGTTTATATTCATCGGTGGATCAAGTTAAGGAAATTGATGTAGAATGCCGTCAAGCCGGTATCGGTTGTACGGATTGTAAGAAAATGCTGGCTCGGCATGTTGCTGAAGCCCTGCTTCCCGTTCATGAACGCATGGATTACTATGTCAGCCATCCGGATGAAATTCAATGGGTTATTGAAGAAGGCAATCAAAAAGCGACCCGGATTGCCTGTCAGACCATGGATGAGGTCCGTGAGGCCGTTTCTATTTGAGAGATCAATGGCCAAATCGCTAAAGCAGTCGCATTGAAGATGAACCATGGAACGTGAACCGTCTGAAAATTATTCAATCAAGCTGGATATTTTTGAAGGCCCGCTGGATCTGTTGCTCTACCTGATCAAAAAAAATGAAATCGATATTTATAACATTCCCATTTCCTTGATTACCGAGCAATATCTGGATTATCTCAAAATGATTAAGGCGCTTAATCTGGATTTGGCCGGTGAGTACCTCGTCATGGCGGCAACGCTTATCCATATCAAGTCCAAACTTCTTTTGCCGCCGCCCGAGGAACCGGAAGAGGAAGAGGAAGATCCACGGGCTGAACTGGTCAGACAGCTGATTGAACACAAGGCTTTTAAAGAGATAGCGGAAAACCTGGCAAGCCGGCCTCTTCTGGAAAGAGATGTGTTTACCCGGGTAGCCGCTTTGCCTGAAGAGTTGGAAAAGCCGTTGCCTGAGGAAGAAGAACTAATAGAGGTGAGTGTCTTTGAGCTGATCGAAGCGTTTCACCGCATGATTGCTCAAATGGACAAGAAAGAGCTGATTGAAATTGACTTGGAAAAGCTTTCGCTGACCGAGATTATTAACGAAATTATGGATCAATTGGCAGCAACCAGGAGTCTGACATTTGAAGATCTGCTGCAGGGGAAAAGAGACCGCCGGCGCATTATTTATACTTTTTTGGCTATCCTGGAGTTAATTAAATTAAGAATGATTAAGGCTTATCAAACATCCATGTTTGGGGTGATCCGGATATTTCCGGCTGTGGAGTCATAAATGGAAAAAATAAAAGCAGTCATTGAAGCTCTGATATTTGCTTCCGATACGCCTTTGGCAACTGAAAGAATTCGAACGTTTTTTCCTGATGTGGAAAAAACGGAAATCAAAGAAATCATCGATCAACTGGTGATGGAATATCTTAACCGCCAGGGGGGTATTTACCTCCAGGAAGTTGCCGGCGGGTTCCAATTCCGCACCAATCCGGAACTCAGCCAATGGATCAAGAGACTGAAAACCGGAAAACCGCACTCGATTTCTCCGCAGGCCATGGAAACGCTGGCCATCATTGCCTACAGGCAACCGATTGTGAAATCAGAAATTGAAAGTATTCGTGGTGTGGATGTCGGAGCGCCGCTCAAAGGTCTTCTGGAAAAAAAACTGATTCGTATTGTTGGACGCAAGGATGTGCCGGGTAAACCGATCATTTACGGAACGACGAAAAAATTTCTGGAAGTGTTCAATCTTAAAGATATCATGGATTTACCCAATATTCGGGAAATGAGAGAACTGCACCAGCAGGAACCCGAGCAGCAGGAGCTCCTGAAACAGGAATTTTTTGATAGGGTGACAGAACCTTACGAGGAAACAACAAACAAAGAGGAACAGGCGCAGGAAGCAGAGTTGGAGTCAGGGCAGGAACAGGAACAGAAAGATGAAGCAGAAATGAAAGAAGATCAATCTGAAATATGAAAGAACGCTTACAGAAAGTCATTGCCGGCGCCGGTATAACGTCAAGACGCCATGCTGAAAAGCTTATCTCCGAAGGACGCGTCAGCGTCAACCGTGTTGTCGTAACCAAACTGGGCGAGAAAGCGGATGCAGAAAAAGATATGATCTGTATAGACGGTAAAATTATTTCCATCGAAAAAACAAAACATTACATCATGCTCAATAAGCCTGCCGGATTCGTGACAACTCTTCATGACCCCCAGGGCAGACCGACAGTGATGGATTTGGTCGGGGATATACACGATAGAGTGTTTCCGGTGGGAAGGCTTGATTACGATTCCAGAGGCCTGTTACTTTTGACCAATGATGGGGATTTTTCTCAAAAAATCCAGCACCCACGTTTCCAAAAACCGAAAACATACAGGGCCAAAATTCAGGGATGCCTTTCCAATGAAGAGATCAAACAACTAAACAGGGGAGTGAAAATATCCGATGGCATATTTAAACCGGAAAATCTTACGATAGAAAAATACAATAATAAAAGCACCTGGCTGAGCCTTACCTTGCGAGAGGGAAGAAACAGAATCATCCGGAGAGGATTTGATGCCATTGGTTACAGGGTGGCACATCTTATCCGTTCATCCATAGGGGAACTTAAACTGGGCAATTTGAAAGAGGGGGAGTGGCGGTACCTGACCAGGAAAGAAATAAACGGACTTCTGGAAGATGTAAAAAACCAAAAAAGGTAAAAATTATCTTGACTTTCACGAAAAAATAAATAATAAAATCAACGCTAGAGAGAAAAATACGATATCATGATCTGGCTGTTATAAGTTCAATCAGTACGAAGAAGGAGGGGCTATGAACAAATCCGATCTTATTGAGGCTTTAAGCGCTAAATTAAACCTGACAGAAAAAAAGGCGATTGATGTCGTCAATCTTATTTTCAAGGGATTTACTGATGAGTTAAAGAAAAACGGTCGTATTGAAATTAGAGGGTTCGGCAGTTTTGTCGTCAAAGAGTATGGATCTTATACAGGAAGAAATCCTAAAACCGGAGATCAAATTCAGGTTGAGCCCAAGAAACTACCCTTTTTCAAAGTAGGAAAAGAACTCAAGAGTAAGGTTGACAGGAAAAAATAACGTTCATTGCCAGATTATTACTCATGTCAAAAGGAGGCATTTTATGCCTCCTTTTTGTATTCATGGATGTTATTTCCAAGAAGAAAACTAGCCCAGGTTTTTATTCACGAAATCCCAGTTGATTAAACTTTGAATGACAGCAGTAAGATAATCCGGCCTGCGGTTTTGATAGTCAAGATAGTAGGCATGCTCCCAGACGTCTATGGTGAGCAGTGCTTTTTGGTTATGGACCATGGGTGTGTCGGCATTGGCGGTCTTGGTTATTTTCAGTTGATCTCCCTCAACGACAAGCCATGCCCAGCCGCTGCCAAACTGGGTTGCGCCTGCATTTTTCAATTCTTCAACAAATTTCTCATAGCTTCCCCATGTGGCGTTAATTTTTTCCGAGATTTTTCCGGTCGGAGCCCCTCCTCCTCCTTTCTTCAGACAGTGCCAGTAGAAAGAGTGGTTCCAGACCTGGGCGGCATTGTTGAAAATCCCGGCCTTCGTTGAGTCTTTTGCCGCAATGTTGATGATTTCTTCCAGGGATTTGGTCTCCATATCTGTACCCGCGATCAGTTTATTCAGGTTATCCACGTAGGCCTTGTGATGTTTACCATGGTGAAAATCTAAAGTGTTGGCACTGATAACGGGTGACAATGCATCTTTCCCATAGGGCAATTCCGGTAATGTTATAGCCATACTCATTCTCCTTTTTTTCTTTGTATAATAGCCAGAGTTTTTATTTTGTCAAATTTATATTTTATGATTGATGTGTGTCTTGACAGTAAGATGCCGGAATCGGAACTTGATCCAGTTCATGTAAATGATGGTGAAAACGGCGAAAATTAATGAAGGAATGGCAACCTCTGGGCTAAAGACAGTCAGTGCGATGCCGCCGGCTAAACCACACGCCTTCATGGTGCCCGGTAGAATGAAGGCGTTGATTTTGTCATCCGGAGCTTTAAAGTACAAACCGATTTTTCTGATCACGATATCAAATAAAAAGGTGCTGATCAAGGCAATGGAAGCGATACTGATCACGTCATTCGACCCGTTGGCGAGATACGGTCTGACATTAGCCGTTATGGCATAGTAAACAAGAAAATAACTGAAATCCATAGCCATTTCATCATATTTGACGATGACCTTGTCCCATTCCTTTTCTACGGCGACCCGTGACATGAGAAGCGGCAGTACGATCAGGCATAAGACCAGCACAATGATATTCCAGTAACGCAAGTGCGTGTATTGAAAAAAAACAATGCCGACGAGAGGCACAATGCACAGCGTTCCCAAATGCGTTCCGGCTAATGCCGTGAAGATATGTCTTTTATCCAGGTGTAATGAATTTCCTAAAGTGATTGCCTCTAGTGACAGAGGCATGGCTGCCACCAGAACCATGCCCACCCAGAGCTCCTGCTTGTTCACCAGGAAAGCTCCGGTCAGGATAATGAAGTTTCCCAGAACAAGGTAGTTCATGATATTGCCCTGTATAGATGCATAAAGGAGCGATCCGGGGTGACGGAAAAAATCGCGGGGAAACCTCAATAACGAAATCGTGATAATGATCATTAAAGCGGGCAGGATGAGAAACATCCCGGCCCTTGCACATTGCGGAACGATGATCCCGCAAATTACAGCGAGGAAGAAAATGATACCGGATCGATAGGACTGCAAAGAGATCATCATTTTTCTTTTCCCGGGGAAGCCACGATTTTTTTAGCTCCAAAAGTAAATAAAAGAAAACCGATATTAATCAGTACTATCGTTCCCCCGGCCGGTAAGTTCAATAAAAATGCCAGCATGATCCCGAAAATGACCGATAGCAAAGAAAAAATAACAGATGCAAAAATAGTCTTTTTGAAACTCAGTGACAACTGAAGGGCAGTAAGCGGAGGTAGGATGAGCATGGAGGACACGAGCATAATGCCCGCGACTTTCATGGCCAGAACAGCGCTCACGGCTGTCAGCAGAAACAGCATTACATTCAGCCGTTTGGTTTTAATTCCCATGGTGATGGCCAGTTCTTCATCAAATGTTACCGCCAGAAGATCGTCGTAAAAAACGATGACGACGGCGACGACCGTAATAAAAACACCTAAAGCGATGATGAGCTCGACTCGGGTGACGGTCAGAATATTTCCGAAGAGGTAACTGAACAGGTCAAGATTATAACCATAAGATAGGCTGGCCAGAACAATCCCCGCGGCGATGCCGATGGACGACACGACGCCGATAGCCGCGTCTCCCTGAATGCGTTTTGATTGCGTTAACTTCAAAATAGCCAGAGAGGACAACATCACCAGAGGCAGAGCCGCTATCGTGATATAAACGGGGCTTATACCGATGAGCATCACAACGGCAACACTGCCGAAAGTGATGTGTCCCAGACCGTCGCCGATGAGGGAGAACCGACGCAGGACCAGAAAAACGCCCAGGATGGAGGTAACAGCGGCAATCAAGATACCGGCGAGAAACGCCCTTTGAACAAACTCATAATGAACAATGTTACTCAATTCCATGATGTTTGTTGCCCTCTTTGTCATGCTGGTGACAAATCATATGTTGACTGTCCAATCCGAAGAACCCGGTCATGTCCGGAGAGACGCAAAAGTCTTTAAAAGTTCCTGAAAAAATTACTTTCTTTTCCAGATAAAGAAGATGTCGGGCATATTTGCCGATGATCCCCGTATCATGAGTAATCAGAACCACGGTGGTCCCCTGGAGATTCATCTCCCCTGTCAGGGAATAGAAGGTGTCCCTTGTTTCCGGATCAAGAGCAGTTGTCGGTTCGTCAAAAATCAGTAGTTCCGGCTTTTTGATCAGGGTGCTTGCCAGCATCACTCGTTGCTGTTCGCCGTAGGAGAGTTCACTGATCAACTTTTCGGACAGGTGGACAATGCCCATCAATCCAAGGACGTTTTTCACGTCTGCGGGATTGTTTTGAGGTTTTCCCAGCTGAATGATTTCATTCACCGTGCCGGGAAAATGATAATTCAGCGCGTTAATCCGTTGCGGAAGGTAACCGATTTTATGCCATTGATTGAAAGCAGACAACGGTTGCCCAAAAAGGTGGATGGTGCCTTTTGAAGGGCGAAGAATGTTCAGAATATTTTTAATGAGAGTGCTCTTACCGGAACCGTTGGAACCGGCAATGCCAAGATAGTCGCCTCTCTTGACAGTTAAGAAAATGTCACGGATGACGGCCGTTCCGTTATAACAAAAGGTTAAGTCATCCACTCGAATTACTTCTTCGGGCATCGTAATCCTTTCTTCAGATTGATCAAATTCTTTTCCATAACGGAGATAAACGATGCGCCCGCTTCAATGTCTGTTTTTTTTACGCCATGTCCGTTGTTCAGTTTTAATAAACCTGCTCGTGTTTCTTTGGCAATGGTTTGAGCCAGACGGGGATTCGTCATATCTTCGTAATAAATATAAGGGATTTTTTCTTTTTTGAGTTGTTCGATTAAAGCGATGATTTGCTGGGGAGATGGTTCCGCATCGGCGAAAACATTGGACGCAGCGATATACTGTAAATTATTTTTTTTGGCGAGATAGGCAAAAGCCCAATGGCCGGCGTGCAAAATCGTTTTCGATTTGCACTCGCTTAATTCATTACGATACCGTTCATCCAGTGCCGCCAGCTTCAGTTTATAGTCATGAGCGTTTTTTTTGTAATAATCACTGTTGCTCGAATCTTTTTGAATAAAAGCGTCGGTAATGTTGTCGACCATCTTTTGGGCATTGTCGATATCCATCCAGATATGCGGATCGAATCTGGATATGCCCCCTCCAAAATCGTCATCATCGGCTTGTTTCTTCTGGCTATTGAGGGGTATTAAAACCGCTCCTTTTCCCGTCTCCACCGCCAGCATATTGGTATTTTTATCGGCCGCATTGATGATTTTGTAAGCCCATTGCTCCAATTCAAAATTGGTAAAAAGAAAAATATCCGCTTTTGTGACTTTGACAATATCATCCGGTCTTAATTCGTAATGATGGATCTCTATCCCCGGTGGCAGAAGCATGGTTAAATTAATTTTATCTCCGCCAATGTTCCGGGCAAAATCATAGATGGGAAATATCGTTGCGATGACTTTTACTTTCCTGGCTTCTTGCCGGGGATCTTTGGCCTGTTGGCAGGACAAAAGAACAGCCAGAGAAATTACACACAAGAGGAAAATATTTTTTGAATATTTCATGATCAGTGTTTTATATTTTTAATGTTACGACAGTTAAAATGAGCGATGACCGTCCTGCAAAAACGAATAATTTTTTTCCAAAATTGTTGGTAAAGTCAAGAACGCCTCTCTATTTCTGTACCAGTCCCGGTCAACGGTCGACAATTATCAAAAATGCTGATGAGTTGCAACAATTATCGGGTCGAAATTTGATAAGATAATACAAAATATTGGCAGAATCAATGGCTGATATCAATTGCGAATTGCCTCAAATAAAATGTTACCGAAGGGTTGGATAAAAAGGATACGTTGACTCATAAACCGATGTTACCGAGAAAAGATTCGGAAACGGAGGTTTAGCTATGAGTCCCCAATCCAAGAAAGAG
>Ga0255344_1002443_pt1 | contig 22453 bp, 16 predicted proteins | sample wastewater_treat_5_FD_192414 | JGI IMG/M metagenome (GOLD analysis project Ga0255344, IMG submission 192414) | Wastewater microbial communities from Lulu Island WWTP, Vancouver, Canada - plant18 | ecosystem: Engineered > WWTP > Wastewater > Unclassified | place: Canada: Vancouver, British... | reverse complement strand
AATCCTTTATAACATCTACACCCTTTTTGGTTATGGAGTTATTTATAGAAAGCACCTTTTCAATTTCCTTTATGCTCTCTGTGGTGAGAAATGCTAATTTTCCTATTTCATCTGCAACAACTGCAAAACCCTTTCCGTGGTCTCCAGCTCTTGCTGCCTCAATGCTTGCATTAAGAGAAAGAAGATTGATCTTATCTGCAATGTCTATTATAATGGAAACAGTATCTGATATTTTGCCACTTTGTTCGGCAATTGTGTTTATGGCGCTTTCCACCTCAGAGAGTTTTTCATTTGCAATTGTTGTTTTATCAGAGAGTTTTTGCATCCCTGTATAGGTCTGGTTAAGATTGCCCTTTGTCTCGCTTTTTATGTTTTTAAAATCATCTATTATTTCATCCATGCGCACGTTGCCGTCAATTTGTTCAACAGTGGAGCTATGAATACTCTCGGCAGCACCACGCAGCTCTTCTAAGGTTGCAGATATTTCCTCAAAAGTTGCAGCTTGGCTTTGCATCTTCTCATTAAATTTTCCTATAAGGCTGTTTTGGGCTTCAACCTCTTTAAATAAAGTATTTGTTTGCTCTTTAATTGTGCTGTTCATTTCTTCCATCTGTTTTATGCGCTTGCGGATTTCATCATTTTGCTTAGTTGTTTTTTCCACATATTGGTTGATTATCATTACCCACCTGTATGCTATAGCGCAAAGTAAAATAGCCATAAATATAAAAAATATTTCTCTAAGTAGCACAACGCCATTGTAAACTTTGCCTCCAACAAAGGCATCAATTGAATACTCTGCGCCATGGGTAATTGCTATATAAACCAAAAGTGACCATATAAAGATCGATAGGAATGATGTTATGAAAAGAAGGCGTTCTTTTAGAAAAAGAGAGGTAATGAATATCATAATAAGCAAAAGTGCTGAGGAATTGTAGGACTGCAACATAAAAGTCCAGCCAAATTCATGAGCATAGCGCAGTTTTGCAATAATTGGCATTCCAACAGAGATAATGCTTTGGATCCATATTAAAAGAGCGGGATTTTTTTTATTTTTATATGATTTATATACACCATAAGATAATGCCAGGCAAAGAAAGGTTATTCCAAAGTTTGGAGCTACCTGCTTCATATTGACATTGCTGGCAATCAAAAAAGCTAAGGCTATTACCATTGTCACAGCAAAAGATACAATGTAGCTGAAGCTGGTTTTTATAAGTAGCACTTCTCTGTTTGTATATTCATGATTCATAAAACCCTCTCTTTTTTGGCTATAGATAAAAATTTATATCTTTTTATAAAATTTACAAAAAAATGAGAAGTATAAAAATTTTTACTTATAGTAAACTTTGCCATATCTCTGTCAATAAAGTAATTACATGGCTTTAGAGAAAAAAAATACAGCCCGGGGCGGGCTGCTTAAAGTTTGCCGGTTCTTTTATGAGGATTTGATTGAGTTATACAAAAATAGAGGACTATTTCTGTATAAGTGTGTATTAATGATAAGTTAATAAGAAAACATTAAAATAGTCAATAGCTTTTATTAATTTTTTTCAAAAAAATTTCATATTTTATAATTTTTTTTGACTTTTTTTCAGTATTCATAAAGTAATATGTGTGTATTAAGGAGTTATATAAAGATTTAAGTAGTTGTTTTTTGTCAAATAAATTTTTTAAGATATTAAAATTTTAACACCAACAAGGATAAATATGAGAATTTGTAAATTATTAATCATTTTCATCTCAATAGCGATCTTTTTGTGGCCAGATTATCTCTTTGCAGAAAAAGCATTTATAAGCAACATGAACACAGTTGCTCCTGAGAGTTCCTTTAATGCCATAAGAAATCCAGCTTTGATGTCCTTTGGAAAGGGTAGTTCAATAGGAGTAGCTTATATGTATAATCGCCTTGCAGATTCAAAAAGTGAGACTGATATTGTGCTATCTGGCACAAAATTGAATTCAAAGGTTGAATCTGACCAGGAATATGATGGGGCAGTTTTTTTATCAACTGTATATAAATCTTATAAGAATTCTTTTGGCTTTGGCATTGCCAGAGGTGACGATGGTCAGATGATAAAAAACAGCACAGATATGGCTCTGTATGAGCCTATGTCTGGCCTTACTTTTCTTTCACATGAAAAAAAAGAAAATTTTGGGACAATATTCAATTTATCCTACAGTTACAGGGTATCACCTCACTATTCCATTGGGCTGCAGGGTGAATTCCTTGTGGCTTCATCTTCCGTAAATAGGGAAAGCCATGTTGATATGCTAAATGAGCATAAAGAGGTTGAGGTAGAGAGAAAATCTGTAACATCAGGACTTTCAGTTGGCTATTTTTATTCTGGGGATCTAATAGATTTTGGACTCATGATTAAAAGTGGCAGATATGGATTTGAAGAGGCTTCGTATAAATATAGAGACACAACAGCCTCAAATAGCAAAGATATATCATCATATTTCATCAATGATAAGAGCCCCTCTGGAGCAGCTGGGATAAGTATTAAGCCAGGGGAAATTTTTTCTATAAGTTTTTCTATTGGCGCCTCAATGCCCTACAACTACAATGTAAAAGAATGCGATGATGATAATTCATCTCTCTATGAGTATGAAAAAACAGTGAAGCTGAACTATGGGTTGGCGTCCGCAGGGGCTCTTTTCTGGAAACCAGGCAGTAGAGTTTTATTAGGAGCTGGTGTCTCTTTCTTGATTTTTAATCAGGATACTGAATCAGATGAAATCGCTATGAATGGTAGCGAGAAGTTTTCCCTATTGCGTTTTTCTACTGCCATAACATTGAAGGCATCAAGAGATGCAGAGATCTTTGCAGGTCTTAACTGGAACGATACTAAGGGGAATATGGAAAGCCATAAAAATAATTTCGATATGGCCATAGATTTAAGTCAAAAAAGCTATGACTTTTTTGCTGGTCTGGGTCTTAGATATTGACAGAAATTAAAAGGATTTTGATTTTAAATAAAAAGGAAATTTTATGAAATTTTTAATATCTATCATCGAGAGATTTTTTATATTATGGGTCGTAATTTTTTCTCTTTTGGGATTTTTTTATCCGGAGGTTTTTAAACCTCTTGTTAAACACATCCCTCTTTTTCTTGGTATAATAATGTTTGGGATGGGGCTCACATTAACTATTGAGGATTTTGCTGTGGTTTTGCAAAAGCCACGGCCCCTTTTTGCAGGAGTAGCTGCCCAGTTTATAATAATGCCTCTTGTTGCCTTTGTGCTTTGCAAAATCTTTAATCTAAATCCAATGCTTGCAATAGGTGTAATTCTTGTGGGTACATGTCCTGGAGGAACAGCCTCTAATGTTATAACTTATCTATCAAAGGGGGATGTGGCTTTGTCTGTTGCTATGACAACTGCAAGCACATTGCTCTCTCCAATTGCAACCCCAGCCCTAACTTATGTATATGCAGGTAAATGGATACCTGTGCCTGTGCTTTCCATGTTTGTGTCAATTTTGCAGATTATAATTATCCCTGTGGCACTTGGTCTTGCGTTGAAGATGATTTTTAAAGATAGATTAAATGCTGTGCAGAAATTTTTGCCCTCTGTTTCTGTCATAGCAATTGTTACAATTATAGCAGGCATTACAGCAGCAAATGCCAGCAATCTAAGAGCTATGGCAGTGGTTGCTTTTTCAGTTGTAGCATTGCACAATCTCTTTGGTCTTGCTTTTGGATATTTATTTGGCTTTGCTTTAAAGTTTGACAAAAAAGTCAGGAGGACAATTGCCATAGAGGTGGGGATGCAGAATTCAGGCCTTGCTGTTTCTCTTGCAGTGTTGCACTTTCAATCTGTTGCAGCTGTCCCTGGAGCGATTTTTAGTATCTGGCATAATATCTCCGGTTCAATACTTGCATGGTGGTGGGGAAGGATAAAGTAGTTTATTAAAGCGGTGCCAGTTTAGACACCGCTTTAATCTCTTAATTTAAAAGTAATCAGGGAGTATTGCTCTTAGCTTTCTTGTTGTTTCGCTATTCCTAACCTCTGGAGCAGTTATGACTGCATATTTTGCAGCCTCTTTGCATTGGCAGCCTCTTTCTTTGCCCAGTTCTCTGGCCAGAGCCTTAACTAATTTTTTTGCATTGGCAGAGTTAGTATTCATGTTTTGCACAACCATTTCAACAGTTACATCCTCTTCACTTTCGTGCCAGCAGTCATAGTCGGTGCTCATACATATAACGGCATAGCACATTTCAGCCTCACGGGCAAGCTTTGCCTCTGGTATTGTGCTCATGTTGATTACACCAGCTCCCCAGGATCTATAGAGGTTACTTTCTGCCCTGGTGGAAAATGCAGGGCCTTCCATGCAGATAAGGGTCTCATCAGTGTGCATTTTGAGGCCAAGATTTTTTGCAATGGGCAGTATTATATCCTGCAGCCTATGGCAAAAGGGATCTGCAAATCCAACATGAGCTGCTATTCCATCCTCAAAAAAAGTTGAAGGCCTGCTCTTTGTCCTGTCAATTACTTGTGAAGGCAGAACAAAATCCAGAGGAGCAATCTCTTCCTTTAAACTACCTACAGCAGAAAAAGCTATAATTTCTTCCACTCCAATCATTTTAAGGGCTGCAATATTTGCTCTAAAATTAAGCTGATGAGGTGGGTATTTATGGCCTCTGCCGTGTCTTGGCAAAAAGGCTGTTATTGTTCCCTCTATGTCAACAATGTCAATCCTGTCTGAAGGTTTCCCCCATGGGGTGTCTATATCTATCTGTTCTATGAGTTTTGCCCCTTCAATCTCGTAGAGGCCAGAACCTCCAATAAAGGCTATCTTAGCTTTTTTCACGTCTTCCTCCATATAAAAAATTGGTGTTGTTGGCAAAGATAAATTACCAAAAAATAAAAGAAAAGCACTTTTTATATAAGTGCCTTCCCTTTTGATTTTTGTATAGGAATGTTTTGCTTTGATTTATTAATGCTTATTCATAGACCTTTTCCTCTGTTTCAAAGGCAGCCTTTGCATCAAGTTCAACATCTCTTGTTCTTTGTTCCTTCATATTTTTTCCATGCTCCTTATACCACTCTGTCTGGATTATATGTTGCATAATTTCATTTGTGCCGACCCATATCATAGAAAGTCTTATATCCCTTACTATGCGCTCAATGGGGAAGACATTTGTGTATCCTATTCCTCCCATTACCTGCATGCAGTTATTGGCCACCTGCCATGAGCCTTCTGTAATAAATTTTTTTGCCTGCGAAACCATCCGTCTTATTCTTCCTGCAGAGGTTTTTCCACTATCTATAGCAAGAGCTGTGGACCATGCAACAGATCTCATAGCGTCCATCATCATAGCAGAGTCTGCAACCTTAAATCCCACAGCTTGAAAGTTCATTATGGGCTGACCAAAGGCCTTGCGCCTTGATGTATAAGATGTCGCTATCTCCAGGGCAGGCCTCACAGATCCTATAGTCATTGCTGCAGTCCCCAGTCTTTCTGGAATCATATTGGTCATAAAGACCTCAAAGCCATTGTTTATGCCATTTAGCGCATATCTTTCTGGAACTCTCACTTCATCTAAGATGAGCCTGCCAGCCCCGCCACCACGAACTCCCATAAGTCCGTAGATATACCGTGTTTCAACACCCTTTGTCCTTGGAACCATAAAGCAGCTCATCCTCTTATGAGGAGGAGCACTGGGATCTGTCACAGCATAGACCATAAACCAATCAGCACCCTCTGCGCCTACAATGAATCGTTTCTGGCCACTGATGATCCAGTCATCGCCATCCTTTCTTGCTCTTGTTGTTGCACCAAAAAAGTCAGAACCTCCCCGTGGTTCTGTGAGGCACTCTGCAGCAAAAGTCTCTCCCTTGAGTAAAGGCACAACTATTGCCTGCTTTAATTCCTCTGTTCCGTATTTAACAATGGCCTCACATACAATATCAGCTCCAACTCCCCAAAGACAGGCCAGAGAGTAGCTTGCAACGCCAATTTCCTCTGCAACAATAACATCTTCACACCAGCCAAGGCCTCGGCCTCCATATTCAGCAGGTATTCTTATCCCAAGAAGATTTCTCCTTCCACACTCTTTGAGATATTCGCGAGGGAATTGTATTTTTTCTTCATCCATCTCAAGTATCATTTCCCTTGGCACCCATTTTGTAAATTCCCTTGCCTCGTCTCTTAATTTTATTTGTTCATCAGTCATTGCAAAATCAAACATGGCAGCCTCTCTTATAAAATTAAAGTTAAATTTAACTTTAATAAAAACAAATCCTCTGTCAATCCATAAATTATATAGTGGTTATAAAATTTTTGATTTTATTTTTTACAAAAACTAATAAAATAAAAAAACTATTTGACATTATGCATGTTTTTATATTATATTTTTAAATAAATTCTAAGCAAATCTCTGTTAACTCAAAAAACATAAAGAATACTAAATCGGACTCAGCAACGTTAAACCTACTCTTTACAAATGAAATTATTTTTGGGGGGACTTATGGGTCTTAACAAGCTTGTTGATGCAAGAGATCAGCGGTATGTTCTTTTTGAAATGCTTAATATCGATAAACTTTCAGATGAAAAGCATTTTTCTGAGTTTGACAGGGAAACCTACGAAGCCACACTTGAACTGGCAGAGCAGATTGCAGTTTCTCAGATATATCCGTTCAACATGGAAGCTGATAAAACAGGTGTTAAATATGATCCTGTTACAAAAAACGTAAAGGTGCCTGAGCCTTATAAACCTGCAATAGCATCTTTTAATGAGGCTGGTTTTCCTGGATTAGCCTTTTCACCAGAGATTGGCGGAATGGGTATGCCATTTATCATGAATATTGCCTGCAATGAGATTTTCAATGCTGCTTCAATTGCATGGAATATGTTTACAATTTTAAGTGGTGGCGCTTTGGGGCTTATAAAGAATTTTTATTTTGGCCCTGGCAGAGATGTAATAATCGAAAAGATGATTGCTGGAGAGTGGGGCGGCACAATGTGCCTTACAGAACCAGATGCTGGAAGTGATGTTGGAGCCTTAAAAACAAAGGCAATAAGACAGCCCGATGGGACCTTTAGAATTGTTGGTCAGAAGATATTTATATCTGCAGGGGAGAATGATATTTACAAGAATATAATTCATCCTGTTCTTGCTCGTATAGAAGGGGATCCTCCAGGAACAAGGGGAATTTCCATATTCATGGTGCCAAAGTATCATATAAATCCTGATGGTTCACTTGGCAAGAAAAACGATGTTGTATGCACAGGGGTTGAGCATAAAATGGGAATTCATGGGTCTCCTACATGTTCCTTAAGCTTCGGGGATAATGGTGAGTGTGTGGGATATCTCATGGGCAATGAGCGAGAAGGTATGAAGATTATGTTTCAGATGATGAATGAGGCAAGATTGCAGTGCGCCAATCAGGCACTTGCTGTCTCAAGCTCTGCTTATCTCCATGCTATAACCTATGCAAAGAACCGCAAGCAGATGCCTCACGTTATGAGACTTCAGGATCCAGGCGCTCCTTCGGTGGCTATCATTGAGCACCCTGATGTTAAGAGGATGTTGCTATGGATGAAAACTCAGGTTGAGGCCATGAGAATGGTTACTTATCTAACTGCTTATAATATTGACATTGCTCATTCAAGAGAAGGTGAAGAGGCAAGGGATGCTCAGGCTCTGGTTGATTTCCTTATTCCTATATGTAAGGCTGGAAATTCAGATCTGGCATGGCTTGTTACAGCAGAGGCTATGCAGGTATATGGTGGATATGGATATTGTTCGGACTATCCTGTTGAGCAGCTTGCAAGGGATTCCAAGATTTTATCTCTTTATGAGGGGACAAATGGAATCCAGTCAATAGATCTCATGACAAGAAAGCTACTGATGAATAGAGAGCAATACAGTTATAATGTTTTTAAAAGGAGAATCCAAAAGGCAATAGAAGAGGCAAAGGGAGTTGTTGATTACAAGTATATCTCTCCTCTTGTCCGCGGAATAGATAAGATGGATGAGATTATTGACTTTTTAATGAAACATCTTGCCTCAGGAAGATTGATGCAGATATTTATAAATGCAACACCTCTTAGAGAAGCTATGACAATGCTTGCTCATGCATGGCTGCATTTATGGAGCTTAACTGTTGCTACAAAAAAGATGAGGGAGCTTGTTGGCACACTTAAGGGAGAAGAGAGAGACAAATTTTTGCATGAAAACCTTGAGGCAGCTTTTTATTCTGGGAAGGTTCTGGCCTCTCAATATTATATTGGGGCTTATTTCCATAATTATTTTGGTAAGGCAGAATCAATTCTTGCTGAAGAAACAGCTGTAATAAAATCAACAGATGCCATATATACAGGTGCACCTGAAGAATAAGGCCTTAGAGAAAATCATGTTTGAAATAAAAGAAAAGGCTCCGGTAACGGGGCTTTTTCTTTAAAATATTTTTTAATTTCTTCCTTGAGCTTCTCCAGAGCCTGGGATCTATTTTGCAATATCTCACACCGTAAAGCAATCAGTTCAAGGAGTCGCATAGAGTTCAGTTCATCTGGTGAAATTAAAAATCCATCCTTGTGCCCTTGAGCCAATGAGATCAATTCCTTTAGTTCAGAAAAATCAGCTGCGAGATTTAATATTTCATAAAACTCATTTTCATTGAGAAATATAGTTTTCTTTTGAATTGCTTTTTGGGAAAGACTTTGTTTTATATTGCTAATCAACAGAGGAGATTTGCACCAGTTTTTTATTGTTCCTGTTTCATGACAGAGGGTGCACTCCCATCTTATTTCATTGGGGACATCTATGATTGTGATTGAGAGTTGGCCCTGACAGCTATTATTTTGTGAAATGTCACAGCATTTTATATCACCAGTGGTTTTTTTACCCCTTTGGTAGGAAATTGCCTGCAATATGATATTTTCACATTTATGTAATAAGAGAGATTCCTCTGAAGAGATATTTTCTCTTTTTTTGTTATTTTTTAAAAAGTCTTCTATGTCCATAACTATCCCCATGAATGTTATGGGGATAGTTTGAGTGGAAATTTGTCATCAAATTTTTTACAAAAAAATCAAAATTTTGCTACAGCCATTTTCTCTTTTTTGCCTCAAATGTAAGCTCATCTCTAAAATCAGGATGGGCAATGCTTATAAGAGCCTTTGCTCTTTGCATTATGCTTTTGTATCTTAGATTTGCCACTCCGTATTCAGTAACAACATATTCAACATCGTTTCTTGAGGTTGTTACAACTGTATTTTCAGGGAAGGTTGGCATAATCTTGCTTTGCAGATTGCCATTTTTATCTGTAAAGGTTGAATTTATTGCCAGAATATTCTTGCCATTTTTTGCGAATTTGGCTCCCCATATAAACTGTACCTGACCTCCTGTACCGCTATACTGCTTGGCGCCTATGGACTCTGAGGCAACCTGGCCTGTAAGGTCAATCATAAGTGCATTGTTTATTGCAACAATATCATCGTTTTTTGCAATATTTAATGGGTTATTTATCCAACCGATGAGCTTGAATTCAAAGTCTTCGTTGTTTTCCACATAATCATAAAAATCCCTTGTGCCTACACAAAAGCCTGCAACGACCTTTCTTCCTTTCATAAAAGATCGTTTTGATCCATCAACAGCTCCACAGTCAATTAGCTCTTTCATCGCAGGAGTTGCAACCTCTGAATAAATGGAAAGATTTTTCTTAACATGGAGGTTGTATCCTATGGCATTGGGGAGTCCTCCAAAGCCCAGCTGCACTGTTGCCCCATCTGGTATCATCTCTGCAATGTAATCTGCCATTTTCTGCTCTGCCTCTGTAATGGGAATATTTGGAACTTCAAAAATGGGTTCGTGGTGCTCAATAATTTTATCAACCTCTGAGACGTGTATTTTAAACTCAGGAGCAACAAGTCTTGGCATGTATCTGTTTACCTCGACTATTACATAATCAGCATTTCGAATAGTCTCAAGGTCCAGAAAGGAGGCAAAGTTAGACCTGCACATAAAACCATTTTCATCCGGGGGAGTTACTCTTGCAACTGCTATATTTAACTTTGAGGCATGGCAATAATTTGCTGTTTCTCCAAGATGGATCGGCACATACTGGCATACTCCCCAATCCATACATATCCTTTCCATTGGACCAACAAATACTGTTTCAAGATAAAAGCTTTCGTGATTTTCTGGTTTCATGTAGTCAAAGAGAGCCATGGCATATCCCATGCTTATACCTACATTTTTTATCTGTCCTGCTCGTCTGCTTAATGCCCTTGAAAATTCATAGGGAACACTTGTGCCGCCGCTCATGGCAATTCTATCACCGGATTTAATTAAAGCTGCTGCATCCCCAGCGCTGCATAGCTTATCTTCATATTCTTCTTGCCATGAGGTATAATTCTTATGAGTCCTCAATTTTTGGACAACATTTCCATGAATTGCATACATAAAAATCCTCCTTAAATTTTTCCAATTTCTTAATTACATTATAGGAGGAAATGATTTTTAGAAAATTCTGATAATCAGAAAATTTTTGTGGGGATTGATGTATAATTTTTTAGCAAAAACTACCAAAATGCAGTGAATACTTCATTATATTTCTATATGGTGCAAAATTATAAAATACTGTGGTTTATTTCTGTATCCACTGCATTGCATATCTATTAAGCTCAGCGTTATTTTGCAGGTTCAACTTTTCCTTTATTCTTTCTCTGTATGTGGAGATTGTATTTGTGCTTACAGATAAAACCTCAGCAATACTTCTATTTGTCATGCCTTTCCCAATGAGGTTAAAGACCTCGAATTCTCTTTCGCTGAGTTTTTCCACAGGAGATGAGCTAAAATTTTGTCCCCCTGCAATAGATCTCTCAAGAAAGTGATCTATCATGGTATCGCATATATAAATCTTCCCCTGAAGAACTCTTCTTATGGCTTCAATTACTTTGCTTGTGGCCTCTCTCTTTGTTATATAGCCCCGAGCTCCAGCCTTAAGCACTCTATCTGCAAAGATAAGCTCTTCGTGCATAGAAAGAATTAAGACTGGAAGGGATGGGTAGGTCTTTTTTATTTCTTTGGTAAGCTCTATTCCACAGCTATCTTTAAGTGTGATATCTACTATTACAAGATCTGGCTGATTCTCTTTTAAGAATTTCAGGCATTCACCTGCATTTTCACATCCCCCAATGACAAACATGTCCTCTTCCTTGTTTATAAGCTGACTTATGCCATCACGGAAGATCGGGTGATCCTCCACTATGAATATTTTTTGTTTTTTACTGCTTTTTAGAATAACTTCCCCCATAGTAGATCCTCCCTTCATCTTTTAAGATTTCTATAGGTATTTTAACAGAGATAATGGTTCCTGATGGTCTTTTATTCATTATCTGCAAGTTCCCATCAATTATCTCTGCCCTGTATTTCATAATCTTAAGACCCATACCTATTCCTTTTTCATCGTCAGAGAAGCTATTTTTTTGCATACCCTTGCCATCATCTTCTATTGATAGCACAAGAAAATCCCCCTCTTTTTTTAGTTTAACGCATATAGAGGTTCCCCCTGAGTATTTTGCTGCATTGAATACAGCCTCCTGAGCAATGTAGTATAGGTTGCTGGATAGATTTGGATCTTCAATAACAATGGATTCGTCGTATATAAATTTTCCCTCTATGCCGTAGAGTTTTCGTATGAGCTTTAATAAATTTATTATAGGAGTTTGTATCCCTGTGGAGTCAAGATCTATTGGGCAAAGACCCCTTGCTAACCTGTGAGTTTTGGTTATTGCCTTAGTTATAAGTGCAGCGATTTTTTCTGCTTCCTCCGCCTCTGGCAGTTGCCGTTTTTTAAGGCTTGTGCATAAAACCTGAGTAAGTGCCTCAATACCTATGAGGTGAGGATTCAGGTCATCATGAAGATCCCTGCTAACCTGCTGCCTGATTCTTTCTGATATTAGCATAATTTCTTTTTCCAGTCTCTTTCTTTCTGTTATGTTCCTTGCTATAACAAGCATCCCCGGGCGCTCTGTATCGAGCTTTACAGGGCTTGATATTGTCTCCAACTGTATTAAATCACCTGAGCTATTGAAAACCTCAACTCTGTTTTTATAGCTTTTATTTTCTTTTGTGGCTTCTTCAATTGCCTGCCATGGAGGGCGTACCTCGCTTGTTCTGTAGAGTATGTCTGTAATGTTTATATGCTTTGTCTTTACCTGCTCCCTGGAGATCCCAAAGGTCTCACAGCCAGAGGTATTCATATAGTGGATAAAGCCTTGTTCATCATATATAATAATTATGTCTTTGGCATTTTCTGCAACAAGCCTGTATCTTTCTTCACTGGATTTAAGCGCATCCTGGGCCTGTTTAATCTCTGTTATATCTGTGAAAAAGAGAAGAACAGCTGGTTTGTCTGCCCATATTGTAAGCACTGAATTAACCTGAAACCATTTTTCTCTGTATTCAGTATCTATAATCTTTACAGGGAATATTGTAAATTTTTCGTTTCCATCAAGCCTGTATTTGTATTCGTTCCTTACTGTTTCTTTAAAGTCTGGATGAACGAGCTTGTAAAATTTTTTGTTAAGTATCTGCTCTTCACTGTATCCTGTTATTTCACATAGCTTTGGATTGACATAGCGGACAAGCTCATCCTGGATTATAGCTATAGCCTCTTTGCTGTTTTCTACCAAAAGGCGGTAATTATGGTGAGTTACAACAAGCATCTCTTCGGCCTTTTGAATGTCTGTTAGATCAATGATTGATGCCACGCTTTTTTTTGTTCCAGGTATCATTGATATGGTCATAAAGGCATTGTGGTATTGCCCATATTTATCTATAAGTTTGAATTCAAAGTTTGTTGGAAGATTTTCATCGATTCGTCTCAGCTTGTGATTTTTTTCAAGAAGATATCTGTCATCAGGTGCAACAAACTCAGTCCACTTCTTTTTCCCTTCAATCTCGTCTCTGGTATAGCCAGAGATCTTTTCGCACTCCCCATTTATAAGGGAGATTGTTTTGTCCTCTTCTATGAAGAGCATGGCTGTTCCAGTGGATTCAAAAATTTGTTTGTAGTTTATTTCGGATTTTTTTAAATGCTCTTCTGCCTTTTTGCGTTTTCTTATATCTTTTATAAAGGCCTGAATGCCGTCTTTACCATTAAAGTTAAAGTAAGTGGAGGATATTTCTATATCGATAATTTCTCCATCAAGGGCTATTATTCGGTCTTCATTTGAAATGTAGTTCTTTCTGTTTTGTATTACAAGGGATATAACCTTTCGTAAGGCCTCATGGCTTTGCTCCGGGACAAAGGTGAAAACATCTTTCCCTATAACATCCTGAGGATTTTTGGCTTTTAGAAGTTGCAGAGCTGTTATATTTGCAAAAATAATTTTAGCATCCACATAAACAAAAATTGCCTCAGGGGAAGAGTTCACAATATCCTTGAAATGTTTTGTCTTAAGCTTTAACTCATCAAGTTTTAATGAGTTTATTTTATTCATGATTTTTTAACCTCTATTTAACTCATGGCTAAAAATAACCATAAAGTTATTATATCAAAGGGATAAACTTTAGTCAAGCTAAAGTTTTTTTAAGTTTTTTTTATTGCTATTGAGATGACACAATGGACGTTAAAAGATTTTTGTAAAAAAAGACACTATAAACTTTTGCGGCCTGTAGAGTAAGGAGTGGTGTAATGTTTTACATATACTTAAAAAACAGATTCAAAACATTGAAACATGTTTTGAATCTGAAATATTTTAACACGGAGGGATCTTCATTGAATTAGTCTATATGCCTCTTTCGCTTTGCATGACATTCCAGTACAGCCGCAACAGTTGCAATTGCAAAGGCAGGTGGAATTTTCATATATATATTTTATTACTCTTCCTTTTCTGATTAACTCCTCAAGTATGGCCTCAACTGTTTGCCTGTCGATTTTAAGTTCTACAGCTATTTGTGAGGCCGATGCTTCTTTATTTGTTTTGAGGTATTTTATAATTTGCGAAAGCATTATTTTACCTCCTTAAGATTTGCAAAATTATGCTTTCCGAGAAAATATAAGATTGCAATTAGTAATATTATAATGCATAAAGCTGTGATTATCCATAATAAGTTGTAGCCCTCTGCAAGTTGATAAAAAAGTGTTGCAACTATCCATGCAAAAATTGTTAAGTAGGCTGACTGCAGAAGTGCAAGGCGAAGCCCTGCCTCTTTTACTATAGCTCCAAAGGCTGCAACACAGGGGAAATAGAGCAGTATAAATAGCATAAAGGCAAAGGCCTGGGCTGGCGTAAAAAAATTTCTAAGCCTCTCAAAGGTTGTTGTGTCAATTTCTATTTCCTCTGCAATTTTTTCACTATTCCCCGATTCTTTTAATACATCTGTGCCAAGAGGGTCTGAAATTCCTGAGATAGAGTCTCTAAGATTTTGAGGTATTGTCAGTAATGCCTCAGTTAAGCTTGCCATGAGATTGAATTCTTTCTCTTCAATTTGAAGAGCCTCTGAGCCTTCATTTGTTTTTTGACTATAGAGAGAGTTGAGAGTGCCTACAATGGCTTCTTTTGCAAAGAGTCCTGTAAAGATAGAGACGCTTGCTTGCCAGTTTTCTTTCTGAATTCCCATAGGGGCAAATGCTGGTGTTATTATATGAGAAACTGCTGCAAGTATTGACCTATCACTATTTTCATTGCCAAAGGATCCATCTGTTCCTGCTGAGTTGAGCAATGATAGAATAAATACAGCTGAGACAATTACTTTACTTGCTCTGAGTAAAAACAGTTTGAGTCTATTCCACGTGTGAATAAAAATTGCTCCAGGTCTGGGAATATTATATAAAGGCAATTCCATCACAAAGTGAGATGCCTCTCCTTTGAATAAAGTTGCTTTAAGTATATATCCTGTTACAATCGCTGCAGCAATCCCGGAAAGATAGATGGCAAATACAATAATCCCAGAATTAGCAGGAAATATAGCAGCAGCGAATAGAACGTATACAGGTAGCTTTGCTCCGCATGACATGAATGGAGTCATAAAAATTGTAAGCAATTTATCTTTTTTTGACTCAAGAGTTCGTGATCCCATTATGGCAGGAACAGAACAGCCAAAACCCACTATCATTGGAACAAAGGCTTTTCCAGGAAGCCCGATGGTGCGCATAAATCGGTCCATTACAAAGGCAGCTCGTGCCATATAGCCAGAGTCTTCCAGTATGGAAAGCATGAGAAACATAATAAATATAACAGGTATAAATGTAGCTACTGTCTGTATGCCAGCCCCAATACCATCCCCTATGACAACAGAAATCCATTGAGGAATTTCAAAGGAGCTTAATAAATATTTTGGAAAATCTACAAAAAAGGCACCAGCTGCAATATCAAAAAAGTCAATAAATGCCCCACCGATTTTAATTGTTACCCAGAATATTATATACATTATAAAGAGAAAAATTGGCATTCCAAAAATTCGATTTAAAACAACAGCATCAAGTAAGTCTGTGGTTTTTGAACGGCTACCTTTAGTCTGTATTACATCACGGACCATCCCATGTATAAAGGCATATCGCGCATCTGCAATTTCGATATCAGGTGATTCCTCAAGTTTTGATATAATGTCACCAACTTCTTTTAAAAGTTCTTTCTTTGATTTTACGATGCCTATATCTGATCTTTCTAATAAGTCCAGGTCCCCTTCTATTATTTTTAAATAAACCCATCTGCTTGCCCATTGTAATTTAGGGGAAAGCTTTTCCTCTGCCCATTTTTTTATTAAGAGCTCAATGGGCTGTGGGTAGTTCACATGTATCGATGGGCAAATTGGTAGATTGGTTAGTGCAAAAATTTCATCAGCAACTACTTTCACGTCTTGGGATTTAAGAGCACTTATCATAATAACAGGGCAGCTTAAATGCTTTGATAAGTGTTCTACGTCAATTTTTATTCCATTTTTTTCTGCAATATCAGCACGATTTATCACTACCAGCAGTGGCAGCCCCATTTCTGCCAGTTGAATTGTGAGGTATAGGTTTCTCTCTAAGTTTACAGCATCTACTATATTAACAATTAAGTCTGCCTGGCTACCTAAGATATAGTCACGGGCTATTTTTTCATCTTCAGAATAAGCAGAAAGGGAATATATGCCAGGCAAATCTATCATAACAATTTCATCTTCCCCTTTTTTAATTATGCCTTCTTTTTTTTCCACAGTAACACCAGGCCAGTTTCCAATTTTCTGTCGTGCACCTGTGAGACCATTAAAAAGAGTTGTTTTCCCACAGTTTGGATTTCCCACAATTGCCACAATAGGTTTTTTCATTTGGATTCCTCCATGTTAATTTTTTCGATCTCAATAATTTCAGCTTCCTTTTTTCTAAGCGATAGTTTGTATCCCATGATTTCTATTTCTATTGGATCTCCCAGAGGCGCTTTTTTTGTTAGAGTAAATTCTGTTCCCTTCACTAACCCCATGGAAAGGAGCTTTTCTCTATAGGAACCACCTGTATCCATGAAGCCTTTTATTCTTGCTTTTTCACCTATGATCATTGAAGATATTGTGATATTTGAAGTCATCTTTAACCTCCATTGTTAGTTTTGATTAAAATTATTATTTTAGACTAATTTTTTTGCTAAAAAAATTTCCTCCTTGCTCCAACTCCTGCTCCAAAATAGGCTGCTATTTTTGTTATTTAAAATGTTAAAAATAGCTTCTCTCTTCGTGTGGTACACCTTAGAGAAAACTTTAACAATATCAGGATGAAATTGAGTTCCGCTACTTTTTATTATTTCATCAAGAGCGGAGTCTGGATGCATTGTCTCTTTATATGGTCTTAGTGTTGTCATGGCATCAAAGGAATCAGCAACAGAAATTATAGCTGCACCATAGGGTATATCAGATCCCGAGAGTCCATCAGGATAGCCGCTTCCATCAAATCGCTCATGGTGATGTTTTATTATTTTAGCCATACTTTCAAACCCCGGGAGATCCTCAAAAATAGATGCTCCGATAATAGGGTGTTCCTGCACCACCATATACTCAGCCTTTGATAACTTTGACGTTTTAAGCAGAATCCCATCTGGGATAGCGATTTTGCCTATATCATGCAAGTGAGCAGCAATATGGAGATAGTTGCATTCAAAATCATACATACCTAATTCACGGCATATTAATTCTGTAAGCTCAGAAACTCGCATTGAATGACCAGCGGTATATTGATCTTTTAATTCTATGGTCTTAACAAGACTTTCAATGAATTTATGAAAATCAAGATTTTTGAAACTTAACATAGATTTTTGTTAGCTCCTTAAAACTAAGTTAGCCTTAACTAACAAAAAGCGTATAAATTTCAACTCTTTTTTTATTTTTGTAGGGAATTTTTTGAGAAAATAGTCATGCCAGTTGTATGTTTTCATCTGGATAAATCCCCTTTAAGTTCAATATAGATTTTAAACCTTAATTTTAATAGGTTCTTTTATTTCCATGTCACGATAATGGCCTTCTTTTTCACCTGTATAGGGATTTACAAAGGAAAGAGTTATTTTCTCATCACAAGACATAAAGTATTTCTCAAGAATTCCCCATGCTTCAACAATTGACTCTATTGCATGATTTGTTAGATGAATTACTGAGTCATAGCGAAATCCTCTCTGAAAAGCTGGATACTGCCAGCGGCCTTGATGTATATTAAGTGCGTCTTCATCAACTCTCTTCGGGGAGGGATAGCGTATAAAAAAATCAGAATAAATTATGCTCTGCCTTTTTTCAAACCAGTCAATAATTTTTATTACACGGTGATTTTCACTTCGTTTAAGCCTATAGCACAGAGGTATGTTTTTTAAGACCTTATCAAGAGGGGTTGTCTTTGTAAAAGTGCCATCCAGCTTTTCATTTGAAAATTTTTTAAAATATTTTTTGAAAAGTTCTGGATTTTCCCTCTGCAGTCCAGATAGAAGAAGATTTCTTGCACTAATCCACGAGAGAGCCTCTTTTTTATTGTAAGGAGATGGGATCATAGAAGAGACCTCTAAGTCCTCTCTGGTAAAGCTTTTATCTCTATAAAGGTAGTAGTTATCAATATTATATTGAAATCTCAGATTTGATTTTCTGTAAAATTTTTTGTTGGTGTCATCCTCATCGGGAAATCCAGAACTATAAAATACATAGGGATGGAGAAAGGAATCTGCAATTATATGAGAGATATAGCCAAAGAGATAGCTTCTCTGGGCAGAGATCCATTCTGTCTGAAAATCACCCTTTTCCTTTATAATATCAATCAAAGTAAAAATAAAGGATTCATAGGCAAAGTCATGTAAATAAAAGGATATTTCATTTCCATAGAAGCTATCCCGTGAGATTAGATGCATATAGTCAAAGATGTTTGGGCCTATTGCTCCGAGAAGGCCTGTTTTGATGTTTTCTGGACAAGAGAAGAGAATTTCGATGGATTTATAGATTATGGATTCATGGCTTTTCTTTTTAACTTTTTCCAGAGCCTTTCGGAAAATAAAGTTATGAGTATAAATTCCTGGCATAGATTTTCCCTGATTGTAAGATAAAGAGCATTTTGCAGCTTCCTGGTGCGTCAAAATCAATATTTTTACAAGGTCACTTTTTGCTTATTTATTAAAAATATTGATTGAATTTTTTTTGTCAATAAAAACAAAAATAGAAAGCTTGAGCTCAAGCATTAAACCACTGGTGTCAAATCTATAGCTGAGAGGGCAATATGCACAGTCACAAAGTTTTTCCGCTCCTTACAGGTTATTTTACAGTAGCCTTTAAAAATAGTGGGAAGTTTCCAAAGGTGGAAAATATACCTTCTTTTATTTTTTTGATAATCACAGAGGAGGGAGAACCCATTATTGTAGATAGCTCCTTTGACTTGAATCATATCCCTGCACCTGATTCAAAGGGGGTTAGAAGTAAAGAGCAGGAAATCGTTGAGTTGCTCAAAGGCTTTAATATTGCTCCTTCTGATATAGGTAAGGTTATTCAAACTCATCTACATTGGGATCATGCTGCAAATCTTTCACTTTTTTCTAAAGCCAGAATATATGTTCAACTTGATGAAATAAAGGGATTGTTGAATCTCCGTAAATACGAGGAAACCTCCTTTTGTCCAGACCACTGGTTTTTTATGAAAGATAATTTTGTTTTAGTAGATGGCGATTATGAGTTACTTCCTGGTATTGAGCTTTTGAAGACTGGTGGCCATACAGCAGGGCATCAGGCAGTCAAAATCAGTTGTGCCTCAGGTGATGTTGTATTGCTGGGGGATTCTCCTTTTACATATGAATGGCTCTGGACTCTCATCCCTGAGGATTACTGGGAGTTATATAAAAAAATAGCTGATGAAAGTTTTTTTTGGATACCAAAATACTCAGACAAAATTAAAGATTGGATTTTTATGGCAGATATAATCCAGGGGAGTGAAAAAAATCATACAGTAGAGACTCTTGCAAAAATGTCATCAAGATGTATTTTTTCTCATGCCACAGATCTCGAACCTTTGAAGGCTATTTCTTAGGGCTCCTCTGTAAGATAAAGCACAAGAACAGGTCTTGATGAGTGTCGGACAACTCTTTCACATGTATTTTGATGGATAATATGACTCAAGCCTGTCCTTATATGGTGGCCCATTATTATTAGATCTATATTTAGCTCCTCAGCCTTTGTAAGAATTGTTGTGGCAGGCTCTCCTACTTCTACAAGAGGTTCAATATCATTATAGCTTTCCTTCATCCTTGCAATGTATTTTTTTAAAACATCCATGGTCTCTATAATAGCACTGTCCCTGAAGTTTTCCCATAGCCTATAGGCATCATAATAAAAGGTCAATTTTGGCATGTCTGCAATGACGTGAAGGACATATATTGAGGCATTATATTTTTTTGCAACGGAAACAGCTTTATCAAGAAGTTCTTCAGGCTTTTCATTAAAACCAACAGGGACAAGGATCTTCATTTTATGTTTCATAGCAGTATCCTCCTCATCTTTTGCTATAAATAATATAGCAAATAATAGATTTAAGTCAAATGGAAAGACTTTTTAAATAAAAAATTGTCATCTTTAAGAGTAATTTCTTTACAAAATTTTCCGATTATTGTATAATAACACAGAGCAATTATGAATGACTATAGAGAGCTAAACATAAAACTTGAGTATCTGGAACAGGAGAATAAACTTTTAAAAGAAATTCTCAATGGCTTGCTCCAGAGTGATAGTGATATGCTTTATGCTTATAAAAAATCATTGTCCTCCAGAAGTAAGAGTGAAATAAAAATCGAAAATCCACTTAACTTATTTGTAAAATCCCATGATTATATAAGTAAGCAGTCAGATCCATATCATTCCTTAATTTTTAATTTTTTGCAAAGAGCTGGCTCTGCTCATGAAGAGAAGGATGTTATTTATGCTACTTTAGAGATTTTGCTTTTAAGTTTTGATTTTAGATTAGCTTATTTTGCAGAGATAAGTGATGCTGCTATTTTGTTCTCCTCCTGTATAAGAGAAAATTCAGGGCTTTCTTTTTCTTATAGAGTTTTTTCTTTTGCTAAAAAGGATTTTGGAGTTGATTTTGATATTCTATTTGAAAGAGGTTTCTTTTTTGCTAAAAGGTCAGAGACTTCTCTACTTTTTTCAAAGATAGAGGAAATAAGCGGCCCAACTGAAAATTTGCTTTTGATTCCTATAATCATTAAGAGTAAAATCTCTGGTATACTCATAGTTGATATAACAGGAATGGAAGAAGGGATAACTGCAGAGGTCCTTGTCTTTTTACAGACAGTTTCAAATATTGTTACTTTATCTCTAAGGCGAATAACCTATGAGTCAGGTCTCAGGGAAAAAAAGGAGCTATATGAACTCTTTGTAGAAAATACTTTCTTTTTTGTTTTTCAAACACTACCAGATGGAACAATTACCTTTGCCAATAAAAAGTTTATAGATTTTTGCAATGGAGATTCCTCATCTTTTTTAGGTCAAAACATAAAAGATATATTTCATGGTGAAACTGCAAATAGAATATTCAGTGAGATTATCGGTAAAAGGCATAAGGTTGAGTCTGAGATTGAGGTTGAATGCCTTTCAGAGAAAAGAGTCATAAAGGTTATAACAAATCCTGTTTTTAATGAGGCAGGCTACTTGATTTTGTTGAATTTCCTGGGTGAGGATATTACCGAAAAGAGGTACTTAGAGGAGGATCTTCTAAAGACAAAGGAAAGGCTGGAACTGGTTTTTGCTGCTACAAATGATGCTTACTGGGATGCAAATTTGTTTACTGGCGAGTTTTTTTATTCCAGCAATTTCTACAGGATGCTTGATTATGAATCCTCAGATATGCCTTCTATATTCAGGGAGTTTTTGAAATTGGTTCATCCCGATGATCTCTCTATGATAAAAAATATAGTGCGCAAGGCCATTAAAGGAGAGGTCTCAAGAACTACATTTCGCTTTAGGGCCAGGTCTTTTTTTGGTGATTACAAGTGGCTTCTCACAAGAGCCATGGTCATTAAGTCCGATGAAAAGGGCAGAGCCTTAAGAGTTGTAGGCAGTAATGTTGACATAACTCAGATTGTAAGGTTTGAAGAAAGGCTAAAAGAGAATGAAACAAGGCTTAAAGGGATTCTTGACAATATGCCTATTATGCTTCTTGCCATTGATGAAAAGGGAGATATTATTCATTGGAATAGAGAGTGTGAGATAGTTACAGGTTATTCTGCAGAGGAGATTATCTATAACAAAAATGCCTGGAATATGCTTTTCCCTGAGAAGATGGAAGGAAAGCTTTCTTATAAGGTTTTGCTTGAATATGGATCAAGTTATAGAAATGTTGAGCTTGTTCTTACAGGAAAGGATGGTGGCAAAAAATATGTCTTATGGTCCAATCTTTCTGCAATGTATCCTGTTTCTGAATGGTTTTCATGGTCTGTAGGTTTTGATGTAACTGAACTTAAAAAAACGGAACTTGAGCTTCTTAAGGCAAAGGAGAAGGCAGAAAGAAGCGATAAGCTCAAAAGCGCCTTTCTGGCCAATATGTCCCATGAGGCAAGAACACCTCTTAATAGCATTCTTGGATTTGCAGATCTCTTATGTGAAAACGATACAGATTGGAATGATAAAAAGTTTTATGCAAAGATTATAAGGGAATCCTCAAAGCAGCTTGTAAGACTCATTTCGGATATAATTGATATTTCAAAAATTGATGCCAATGTTATGGTTATTAATAAAAAGCCAGTTCATATCAATCAACTCATGGAACATATATTTGAGATATTTAGGAAAGAAACAGAAAATAAAAATATTGAACTTAGGATGGAATTGGGGCTTAAACCTCCTGCTGATTACATTGTAACAGATGAAATAAGAGTTCGTCAGATTTTGACTAATTTGCTTGGTAATGCAGTTAAATTTACAGATGAAGGATATGTTTATTTTGGATACAATTTATCTGAAGACAAAAAGTTTCTTGAGTTTTATGTTGAGGATACAGGGCCTGGTATAGC
>Ga0255344_1002441_pt1 | contig 22464 bp, 21 predicted proteins | sample wastewater_treat_5_FD_192414 | JGI IMG/M metagenome (GOLD analysis project Ga0255344, IMG submission 192414) | Wastewater microbial communities from Lulu Island WWTP, Vancouver, Canada - plant18 | ecosystem: Engineered > WWTP > Wastewater > Unclassified | place: Canada: Vancouver, British... | reverse complement strand
TAGACTTACTTGAAAGCAATCTAATCCAAGATAACTATCTAAATATGTGATATTGGATTACCCTAGTCCGATTTGCAGACAATTTAGCACTATCACAACTTGATTATTGATAATGTCCATCATTCAACATTTTAAAATCATGTGCGAATGACTTATTTGTAAATCTGAATGTAATTTCCCCATGTTTCTTCCTTGTAGGAGGAATAAACATTACTGGAATGACTGATTTCAATAAATTATTTCGTCGTATAAATACGTCACTCTTTTTTTGTCTCTTTGCAGTGATCCATGACCAAATCATATAGCCGATAAGGATTAGTAGCCAAACAATTCCACCCAGAAGCAGTAATGTACCAGAAATATTTAGATAATCTGGTTTAGAGAAAATTGTAAACAATGTAAGAAAAATTGCTATAGTACCGATACTTAATATCGGTACTATATTTATATACTTTTGTTTGGCTTCATAACATTTGTTGCAGACAGGAAATTTGAATATTGCTTTGCTAGTCCATAGTTTATTGTGAGCAACGACAGTAAACCTTTTATCTTCCGCACTCTCATTGCAGGCAACACATTTTTGAGGTGACCGTAAATTAGCCGAAATTTTACATTTAATAACTATGTCATCAGTATGCATCTATTTCACTCTTATTCCATAATGCCACAAAACAAATTGGCGATCTCGGATAGAAAACGTCGATTCGGAATATTGTTTGATATTCCTTATGAATTCATTTCTCGTTTTGACGATCGCCAAATTTGTTCGTAAAAATTGTATTCTTATCTTCACTAAAAGTAAGGAAAGTTACAAGTCTGGTGCGATGCCAAATATTGCTTTTACAGGTTTAGCTGTAAAATTCATTAACCGATAAGGTGTACCTTCAGGAAGAAACATCGTGTCTTCTTCGTTTATTATAAATGCCTCCTCGGTGTTGGGCAGATATACCGTTATCGGTCCTTTCACCACAAAAATGACGCAGTCACCTTTGTGTACGTCCACAGGTGAAATTCTGACACCTCTCCCACCAGCAGGTAGGATAAACTCACCCATGTGCATAACATCATTGCTTACAAAAAACTTCATTAACATCGGATTCTCATAATCATAGATGTTTAAAAGTTTATCTTCTTCACGAATGCGATAGAACAACATAGGCTCTTTTCGGCCTTCAGGTCCAGGTATGGGCCAACGTCCAATGTCGTCCGTAGTGCCGATGAACGAAGGCTTATTTATAGCGGGAAGTGCCTTGTATTGATTGTTATTCTTCCCCTTATAGGCTCTGATATCAACCCCATCAGGATAATGATCTGGCGGTATTTTTTCGTCCCAAGCTTTCGGCGCAATCAAAAAAAGTATCCGGAGTATCTCATCTTCGAAATTGAAGGCTTTATGCCATGCTTCCCTGGGCATCCAGATGGATTCGCCCTTATAAGCCCTAATCACTTGCCCGTTAACAGCATTTTGTTGCGTAAGTGTCCCATCGAGCACATAATAAGTCTCATCTCCTGGATGTAAATCTGGGGGATTAAATGAACCTCCTGGTGCAAGTTGGTAGGTTCCAAAAAACAACTTATCAGTGCTAGCAATGGTTTGGGTTAAATCAGCAAATTCCGGAGCAGCTGGGGGATAAATGGCATCAATATATTCTGATTTCCGTATGTGCTTTGGTTTTTTCTGATCAGGCGCGAAAGGAAAACACCCCATTATTTCATCCATTGTTGTCATATTTTCTCCTTATTCCTAAAACAGCTAACTTCTCATTTTGATTTTAAATATTGTTACTCAACAAATGAGAAGTTAGCGATGTGAAGACGCAACTGTTAGGCTGCAGGAGTTTCAGAAGACTCATCAAGTGAGATTATATCTTCTTCAACTTCTGTTACATCTTTTTTCAATACACCCAATAATAAGGCAGTCACAACAATTGCAATCGCAAAGACTAGCAACCAAAGTAATGGTTTATTAGCTAATGCAATTACAAATAATCCACCGTGAGGTGCAGATAATGTTAGTCCAAATACGTATGACAAGGCAGCTCCAACTGCAGCTCCACCCATTGTGGCTGGAAGAACGCGCAAAGGATCTGCTGCAGCATATGGAATGGCAAACTCAGTGATCATGCACAAGCCTCCAATAACACAGCCGCCAATTCCATCCCGTTCAACCTTAGTCCACTTTTTCTTGTAAAGTGCAAGTGCAAGCGCGATACCAGCTGGCGGGCTCATGGATGCAATAAAGTTCGCTGCCATTGGTCCCCAATTGCCACCTTCAGAGGCTGCGAGAGCGAATGCATAAGCTGCTTTATTGACTGGTCCACCCATATCAAAAGCCAACATGGCACCTTGAACGATACCAAGCAGAATTCCACCCGCTTTCCCAAGATTGTTTAACCAGTTTAGCATTGCTTGGTTTAACCATGCAACCGGTCCACCAAGAACATAGGTCATGCCAAGTCCAACAACAAAAGTACCTAATAGTGGGATTACTAAAACGGGCATAAGCGATCGGACAGCATTTGGAAGTTTGATCATCTTAATCAATTGCACGACATAACCAGCAAACAAACCACCGATCATACCACCAAGGAAGCCAGAACCTTGATTATTTGCAATCATACCAGCAATAAAACCAACTGCAATACCAGGCCGATCTGCAATTGAGTAGGCAATGAAGCCTGCTAAAGCAGGAACCATTAGACCAAAAGCAATTTTGCCCCAACTAAATAAGTTGGCTGCAAAACCAGGTGTCTCATACACATAAATTCCACCAAGGAGAAAGCCTACAGCGATCAGGATTCCACCAGGAACAACAAAAGGAATCATGTATGACACACCAGTCATTAAGTGCTTCCGTATGTCTCCAAAAAATTCTTTCAATGACATCTTATATCTCCTTTATTGTTTTAGTTTGTAAAATAACAGGGTTCGAAAAAAGAAATTATTTCAATATCACTCTCCTTTCATGTATATTCATACCCACTAACTTTGATCATTGTCCAATTTATTTTTCGCTTCGATAATTACCTTCTTAGCATTACGAATAGCTTCATTAGGGCCTAATTGAACAATGATTTTCCCTTTAAAGCGTTCTTTCTCTCGTACACCCACATCAACTGCCCATATCACAAGTTCTGCTTCTTGAATATCTCTACTTGAAAGTTTATTTTCTAAACCAAGGGCACCCTGAACTTCAATTTTAATCACATCTCCTAATTCTTTAGCTGCCTTTTTCAAGGCCTCAGCTGCCATATACGAATGGGCTATACCTGTTGCGCAAGATGTTACAGCAACAATTTTCATAACTTTTCTCTCCTTGACCTTTGAATTACTCTCATCACTCTAACAAACGCTCACAATCTTTGATTGCATCAATCAGATGTGAGTAACTTTTAACTCGATTAAGATCGGAAATAAAATCGGGGTAGACTAATAACCGAGCTAATTTGGCAAGTATGCGGATATAATCATCGGCACTCATCTGATCGGGTATGGCTAGCATAAAGACTAAGCTTGTGTCACCCCCATCTCCGTCTTTAGTGGAGTAATAAAAACTCTCATTGCATCGGCAAAACGCGATACCAGTTCTTTTTACTGTATCACTTTTTCCATGAGGAATTGCAATAAGATCTCCCATGTATGTAGGGCCCAGCGCTTCTCTCTCATAAATAGCCTTGAGAAATTCTCTTTCAGATCCGATAACATCAGCGCGATATAACATCTTTACCATGTGTTGGAAAATTTCATCCTTATTCTGAACACCAGTAACATCCAAATCAATAGTGTTTGGTAGGATTACATCTGAAATTGAGAGTTGATTAGCCATTTAAAAACTCGTCTGGTTATTTCTTTAAGAGCGCAGCTGCTTCTTCTACTGAGGCACCTTTATGTACGATAGCTTTGATGGATTCAAGCATAGCCAGTGGATCTTTATATTGCCAGAGATTTCGTCCAACTGCACAGCCATGCCCGCCAGCGTCAATGACTCCTTTTAGGACATTTAAAAAGTCTATAGGATTGTCACTTCGGGGTCCACCAGATAACAACACAGGAACTGCACAAGCCTCTGTAACTTCTGCAAAACTCTCTACTGAACCAGTGTAATGTGATTTAACAATGTCAGCTCCTAATTCGGCACCAATTCTTGCTGCCCATTTGACATGTTTGACATCATTATCATCATCGAATCCCAAAGGATACATGATTGCCATTAGTGGCATACCTAAGTTGTCACAATCTTCTGCCACTTTTGCCAATCCTTTTAACATATCGCTCGTCTTCTCAGCGCCAACATAGACATGCATACAAACTCCAGATGCTCCAAGTTGAACGGCGTGCATCACGCTATCTGATAGCATGAAATAGCCAGGCTCTGGACCCATCTCGACACAGGTATCTATTGAAAGCATAAAAGGGATCTGGTGCTCAACAAAATATGGATAAACCTGCTTAACAACCCCATTAGGCATGAAGAAAGTATCAGGTTTGCCTCTTGAGATCAGTTCAACGGTTTTCCTAGGATCAATAATTCCTGGAATAGGCCCTAAAACAGCGGCATGATCCATCGCTACAACGATGGAATTCTTCGTCTTTTGATTGAATAGCTGGGATAATCTAACTTGTTTTCCGATTGTGGACATGACATCAATTCTCCTTAATGATTGTTTCAATAAATACTATACTCGAAACGATGGCAAATGTCAATTGAATTGAGAATTAAATCCTGAAATAAGCATAAACGATGATTGAAAATTCCGCATTGCTTCGACAGTAAGGTGGGTTGTGATATAATGATATAATATGAGATCGTTACATATTGGTCCATCTGTGAAATTTTTGTTTTGGAGGAAGACCCTATGAGGAAGTATAAGAGGTCTTTTCGTGAGGAAAGATTGGAAGAAATCCAAAGGATTATTCGGGAAAAAGCCAGTGTTATGGTTTCGGATCTAGCAAAGCAATTTCATATCAGCGAATCAACAGTTAGATTAGACTTGGCAAAACTTGAAGCTGAAAATCTGATTACGCGAACACACGGTGGCGCTGTAATTAACAAAAGACTCTCCCATTTAGATGCTCCAGAATATGAAACTATCAGAGAACGATCAAAAATACTGACAAAAGAAAAAGATGCAATTGGTAAATTGACAGCATCCTTGATTCAAGATGGGGATACAATACTAATTGACGGTGGTAGCACAACTCCTTTTGTGATCAAATACATAAAAGAAAAGAATAATCTCACGATTATTACAAATTCAATGTTGATCGCTCAAGAAACAATGTATAACCCTAAAATTAATTTATTTTTACTTGGGGGCTTAATGTTTAGTAAACATGGCGTAACAGTCGGTTCCATTACTTGCGAGGAGATAAAGAGTTTTTACCCTAATAAAACCATCATCGGTATTGATGGTGTCTCGGCTGAAAGAGGGCTTATGTCCGCAGACCCATCAGTTCCCGCAGTTGTAACTGTCAAGATCGAAATGATTAAGATTAGTGATCAGTTGATCGTTGTCTGTGACCACACTAAGTTTAACAAAATTTGCCCGATGAGCGTTTCACCCATTTCCAGGGTTGACATTATCGTAACAGACAAAGATGCGCCACAAAGTGCAATAAAAAGTATTACTCAAAAAGGAACAAAAGTCTTAGTTGCCGAATAAGTTTCTCTAAAGGAGTAAAGATGGTCAAGAAAGTAATCAATAATCCAAAAGATGTCACCAAAGAATCTTTAAGGGGCCTTCACCTGGCTCGTGAAGAGGAGACTATATTGATGGAGGAATACTCTTCGTTAATTATGAAGAATATTCCTAAGGGGAAAGTTGCTGTACTCGTTGGAGGGGGAAGCGGTCATGAGCCCTTATTTGCTGGGTTCGTTGGAGAAAACTTGGCTGATGGTGCTGTTTGTGGCAATGTTTTTGCTGCACCTTCTCCCGATCGAATCCTTGCGACGACTCGTGCAGTAGATCGAGGAAAAGGTGTTCTTTACCTTTATGGTAACTACGCAGGTGATAACATGAATTTCGATATTGCTAGTGAATTGGCTGAAGAATTGGATATCCCTATCAAGACAGTCAGAGTTTGGGATGACGTCGCATCTGCTCCGCTCGATAAAATTACCGAGCGTAGGGGGATCGCAGGTGACGTTTTTGTTATAAAAATAGCTGGTGCAGCAGCTAAAGAAATATCAGACCTGGAAGAAGTATATCGGGTCACTTGTAAAGCCCGTGACTTTACCCGATCCATGGGAGTAGCCTTATCCCCTGGCTCAATCCCAGAAACTGGCGAGTATACATTTACATTGGGGGTGGACGAAATTGAAATTGGCATGGGACTTCATGGTGAACGAGGTATCGCAAGACAAAGAATGATTCCGGCTGACGAACTGGTGGATCTGGTGTTAAAACGCATCATTGAAGACCTGCCTTTTGTACAGGAAGACAAAGTGTGTTTATTAATTAACAACCTAGGTGCCACAACTATGATGGAATTGTTAATAATCAATCGTGCCGCCAGAAAAATATTAAATGATTATGGTATGAATGTTCATAAAACGCTGATTGGATCTTATTGCACATCCCAGGAAATGGCAGGGTTTTCCATATCACTTCTCAAACTTGACCTAGAACTGGAAAGACTCTTTGACATTCCTGTGAGCTCTTTTGCATTAACAATGGACTAAAAATGATGGAAGAAGCTCTCAGTTTTACCCAGGTTATTTCCCTTCTTGAATATGTAAGTCATAAGATGGTGGAAAGCAAAGAATTGCTATCTCATGCTGATCAAGCCATCGGTGATGGTGATCACGGTATTGGAATGGCTCGAGGTTTTGAAGCTGTTCTCGAAAAACTGAAATTGTCAACTTTCTCTACTTACGAAGACTTATTCAAAAATGTAGGAATGACTTTATTGAGTAATATTGGTGGTGCTGCAGGCGCAATTTTTGGCTCGCTATTTATTGGTGTTGGAAAGGGATTTGCAGGTGTAGAAAGTTTTACCAGTCAAACATGGGCAGACGCGCTAACTTCAGGCTTGAATAGTGTAATAAAACGTGGAGGAGCAAAAGTTGGTGACAAAACAATGGTCGATGCACTAGTTCCAGCAGTGGAGACAGCTGTTGCCAATGTCTCTGAGCCCTTAAGTGTGTTAACCGAGCTCAGCTATCGTAGCGCTCAAAAGGGTATGGAAAAGACTAAAGACTATATCGCCACAACAGGGAAGGCGAAAACGCTTAGTGAAAGGTCTCTCGGATTTCGAGATCCTGGCGCGATCTCAACGTATTTGATTTTTAAATTTATGAACGAGTTTATTAGATCACTATGATTTTAAAAATTTGAAAGGAAAGATTTTTTATGCGTTTGAGTATTGGTTGCGATGAAATTGCGATTGGGCATAAAAATGAAATAAAAAAATTTCTGCTTGACCAACAAGATGTAAACATTGAATCAATCGCCGATTTTGGCGTTGATTCATCTGACCCTGTTGATTACCCAGATATTGCAGAACAAGTCGCTTTATCTGTTGCTAATGGTGAAAGTGATCGTGGAATTCTTATCTGCGGTACAGGAATAGGTATGGCGATTGTAGCAAATAAAATTCCTGGAATTCGAGCTGCTCTGGTCTACGATCCATATTCTGCGGAACGAGCGCAAAAATCAAATAATGCCCAGATAATTACCCTCGGATCTCTAACAATTGGAACAGAAACCGCGAAATACTTGGTCAAAATCTGGCTGAACTCAAGCTTTGTGGATGGTAGATCTACCCGTAAGGTTGAAAAGATTAACAAAATTGATGCAAAATTTCACAAGAAAAATTCAAGTTGAAGGCTCTATGAAATCAATGTGGATTGGCACCGGTTGGAAAATGAATCATCTGTTAAAGGATGCTTTGGAGTACGTTGAAATCCTCGATAGTTTTGTAAGTTCCGCTGAATTGAGCTCCAATATCTTCATCTGTGTACCATTTACAGTACTTTACCAGGTCTGTAAAAAATTGATAGACTCGAAAATCTTAGTGGGATCCCAAAACTCCCACTGGTTGGATACTGGCGCAGCAACCGGGGAAATCTCCCCATTAATGATTAATGATACTGGCGCTAAGTTGGTAGAGATCGGTCACTCAGAACGGAGAGAGAGTTTTGGAGAGAATGATTACACAGTAAACCTAAAAGTTAAATCAGTACTTGCTCATAACCTAATTCCATTAATCTGTATTGGTGAAACTTATCAGGAAAAGGAATACAACGTGAGCATTGAAAGACTGGTCTGGCAGGTAAAAATCGCACTTCATGAGTTATCTAATGATCAAATCCATAAAGTGATCCTTGCTTATGAACCAGTCTGGGCAATTGGTGAGAAGGGTGCCCCAGCCTCTTCGGACTATGTGGAGTATGTACACTCACAGATCAAATGCGCTGTTTCAGATCTCTTAGGAAAAGATGATGAAACTAATATCCCCATTCTTTATGGTGGTAGCGTAAATAAGATGAATGCGATCTCATTCATTTCCCAACCTAGTGTGGACGGTCTTTTTATTGGTCGCTCCGCCTGGAAGGCAGAAGGTTTGATTTCGATTATTCAGGATGTCGAAACTTATTTACAAGAACAGGGGAAAAATAAATAGGCTACCCACTCTAATGAGATATTGGGTGGACCGATTAGCAGATAATGATCGATAGGCTTGATAGAAGGTCCGAGTGATATTTCTTAAATGGTCTTATAATTTTAGTGTAACCAGGTCAGTAAACGCTTCATCAGGTTTGTAATAACCCAGTGCTGCCAAGGACCATCATTCAACAAATCCTATACTTTTTCTCCTGTTCCATCAACAGAGACTTAGGAAAACCCAGTTCCCTTGGGGAAGTACAGTCCGAATAAACCATTTGTGTTCTCATTTGTTCCATGTTCCCATGGGGATACTGGATGGGCAAAGGATGGTTTATTTGGATTGTTGACTTATTCTCCGAAGGTGATGATGCGTTTGACATTCGTGACAGCTTCCTGGAGCGAGGCTCCGAGATAGATCCCGCCGAGGTCTTTTCGGGCAGACGGGTTTTCGTCCATGTAGCGCCCGCCGTAAGCCAGCTTCGGTTTACCGCGTAAACTCACCAGTTTTTCGGCGAATCCGCGCATCAGGTAGGCAGTTGGCTCCTGGTTGATGGTCAGGCAGATGAGTTTGGGCTTTGCGTAAGTGGAGTAATCGAGCAGATCCTCAACCGGAAGGTCAGGTCCGAGATATTCGACGGACAAACCCGACTGACGCAGCAGGACTGCCAGCATAAGGGCGTTCAATTCGAGCATTTCCTCCGGTCCGCAGCCAACCAGGATTAGAGCGCCCTCCTTAACCACCGGCAGGTTTTGCATCATTACCTGGAGCTTGCTATTAAGGTAGGTCAGCGCGATGTGCTCGGTGGCAATCAGGATATCTCCCCGATACCAGGCTTCGTGTAGCAATTCAGTGCTCGGGCGGATAATTTCTTCAAATATGATCGTGAGGTCAAAATAGGATTGACACTCATCCAGGATGGCATTGGCACGATCTTGATTATGCGAGATCAGTGCCCCGAAAAGGAATTCGGCAAAGTCCCGCGCTGGTCGGGGCGCTTTCCGGCGGGGAGGCTCAGCAGCGATGATCTGCACGCTCTCAGGCCACACGCCTTTTTCGCGGTCGCGTTTGAACTGCTGCACCACCTGGCTGATGGTCATATCCGAGTCGAGTTTGCGCTGCACCCACAGCAGCAACTGCACATCCCTCTCAGAGTAGAGGCGGTAGCCATTGGCCATGCGGGTCGGCTGCAGCAAGTCGTAGCGCCGTTCCCAGGCACGCAGGGTTACGGGCTTGATCCCTGTGCGGTTCTGCACAGCTTTAATAGTAAGCGTCGGTTCGGTTGGGAAACTGTCGATGGTAGTCATGGCTACTCCTTCAGCAGACTGGAGGTTTCAAAAAGACCGTTGAGAAACTTTTGACGTTCTTCCGGGGTCATCAGGCGGGGTTTCGCCGTTTCCTGGAGCGTGATGGTGAGCAGTTGGGTCGAGATATGGCGCCCCTGGTAAAAGAAATGTTTTTGAATGATGCCGTCATAGGTGATGTAAAATTCGGGTTGGTCAAAGAACAAATTTCCGAGACCGTAATGGATGAAGCCATTGTTCCAAAATTCCATCGCCTTGGCGACGTGGCTCTGGCTGCCGTTGACAATCACCGCTCCGGCATCCGCAAGGGGTCGAAAATCGCGAATGGCAGAGGACTGCGCCGCCACCAGGTAATCTTCCTGGTATTGGAAGGTCACAATCGGCAGGTAGCCCTGACCGCGCAGGCGGGTCACCTCTTCGGTAATCCAGCCGAAATTTTCGCAAGGCGCAGCGCCGCTGGACTCTTCTGTCGCCCATGCCATATCGGGTCCGTAGGAGTTGCATCCAATGAATGCTAATTTGTTGCCATTGTGTTCGATGAGCAGAGGCGCTTTGGCGTCGGTGATGTTGACTCCTCCGGCATACCACTGCATGCCGTATTCGCGGTAGAGGTCGAGTGTGAAGGGCACGGAGTCCACTTTGTAGAGCGCGCGTACGTCATTGTTGTGGTTGCCGGTGAGCTCAATGATATCCGCGCCGAGGTCATCGAGCAGGTCGATGTACTCCGGGTCGCTGCAGAAAATATAGCCGGTGTAATCCGGATCCGGGAAGGGGCAGCCTTCATAAAAGGAGACTTCGTTGCTGATGTGGGTCAGATCCGCCGCGCGCATGAAGTCGCGGATTTCCGTGCCCGGGAAGAGCACGCCTTCGGTGGACATCACAAAAGCGGTATCGCGCGCCATGGCTGTGACGCCGCTCATGATCAAGCTGGTCAATTGGCTGTGGTCGCGGTTTGGGGCGGGCAGGAGCGCGCTCAGCTCTTCTTCCGTCAGCGAGGCGTCCGCGATGGTTGTGCTCAGGGTGATCCGTTGAGTCAGCGGGGTCGATTCAGGCTCAAAGTCGTCGTCCAACGGGCTTTTTTCACCAATGGAGATCACTTTCCACTGCGGCGTGAGCAGCTCAAAGGGCAAAACCGCCCAGGTGCCTGCCTGGGGCTTGACCCCGGGTCTGAAGAACTCATCCGCGATTTGACTGAAGCCATTCCTGGCGGATAAAGAAGAGGAAAGGCTGAGAACCCGCGCGAGCACAGCGCTATCCTGGTTGCGGACAAGGATGGCGTTTAGGGTCGTCGGCATTCCCTTAGGCTGCGCGCCGCGGGCGATGGTGCGCAAATCAGCCAGGGAGATATCGTCTTGTACGGTGAAGAAAGGCGCGGCGAGCGCGTAAGTCAGCCAGGTTTCACCCAGGAGGGCGCTGCCTTTTGGCGGATTCCCGGCGGTGAGGAAGATATTCGCCTCATCCTGTTTTTTTGTTGTGGACACGCCTTCGGGAACCTTCACTTTCTTTAAAAAATCTGCCGGGAGAACAGGGTCAAGCCAGAGGATAGAGGGGATAGGGGCGGGCGTTTGGGTAGGGGCTGTTGTCGCGGTGGCAGTGGGTGGAAGCATTGCCCTTTGCGGGTCGGGGGAGGTGTTCGCGAATGGCTGACAGGCTCCCAAAAAAAGGCTTACCAACAGCGATAGCGCAATGAACCGTAAATAGAATGACCTGGAGTTGGGCGAATTATGCATCGATCCCCCAAAAAAGGTCATTTTTAACGCGGTGATTGGGCTCTGGTTCGGGATAGCCCTGCATAAACCGATCAACTGGTTTATTGAACAGTCTTATCAAACGTGGACTTAAACCGAAGGGTTTTAGTCCGCCTCCCTGGCTCGCATGGCAGGCGGCTGCCTGGTCGTGCTCTTTCAGGACAGAACGGTAGTCGATTTTTACGTGCACCGGAAAGTTTTCCGAGGCAATTTGCGCCAGGTCAATATCCCCATTGCGACCAACTTTATGAGGGTTCTTGCCCTGCAGGCGGATAAAGAAAACCGCTAATTTGGCGCTGCCCTTTGGCATCGTGTGGAAGTAGAGGCGGGTGAGCGCCTGCGGATCGGATTCTTTCAATTCTTCCCGCACGAGGTGGAACGCGAGAACGCTTGCCTGGTGGGTGCGGATGTGGTCGGGGTGGAAGTAACCTCCCACGGGGTCAAAAGTGATCACCACCTGCGGGCGGAGTTCGCGCATCACACCGGCAATACACTCCACGACCTCTTCCATCGGGCGTGCAATAAGCGCGTTCGGGTTCTGGTTATCTGCTGAACCTGCCATCCCCGAGTCGCGGAAGCCGAGTTTGAAGACTTTTTTGAGCCCCAAGGTTTCTGCTGAGCAGTTCAGTTCACTTTCGCGCAGCGCTGCCGGGCTCTCGAAACCTTCGAGCATCTCGGCCGGGATATCGCCTGCCTCGCCGAGTGTCGCGCAGGCTAAATAGACTTCAACATTCTTCCTGGCGTAGAGCGCGAGTGTGCCGCCCATGCCGAAGGCTTCATCGTCCGGATGGGCGAGCACCGCCAGAATTCGTTTTGGTTTGATTTCGTGCATTATTTGAACACCTTTTGTACAACCTTTCCATTATAATCTTTTCCCTTTGCACCCGCAATGGAATTGGCAAAAGAGGGAAAAAGTGCAGAAAATGGTCGAAAAGAAAGACTAAGGATTGAGCCCGTCGGGGGGCTGACCGCCGTATTGGGTAAATAACTCCTCCCAACTGGCGATTTCTTCAGGGGAGAGATGAGGTTCGGGGTCTGGATGACTGCCGCGGGATCGGGCTTGCGCCTGAATCCTTTGCGATAGCTCTGAGCTGCTCAGGATCGGCATATGGCGTGCCCTGCCTGCCGCCTGAACCCGGCGATCCGAGCTGACGAGGGTCAGGTTGCGCGCTGAGGCTCCAAGCTTTTGGATGTGGTTTTCAATCGCGGCATCCGCGCTTTGGGAAGCGGGGACAAAAACCGCTTGCACCAAGCCAAAATTGCGCTTGCCTTCTTGCCCTGGGGCTGCCCGGTCAAAAAACACCAAAGCGCGTGAGGATGTGGCTCGCAGGAAAGGCGTGAGCGCCTCGATCAGGGCTTGTTCGTCATCAAGATCACGCAGGCTGAGCCCGCGCACGTGGGGAATGAGGTTGTGACCATCAATGATGTATTGCATGGCGCAATTGTAAACCAAAATGACCTTCCACCGGAAGAATCGTCTGGTTTTCGCGGTTCTCAATGCGCTTGGATTTGCGAACGTGCGGTGCAAAAAGGCTGCGAGCGGACATGAAATTTGTTCTGTTCAGGAATCTCACCCGTTCATTCGGCTTTTAGTCGAGTACAATTGGTGGAAGAACCTGAGCTCGTCAGAGGTTTTGAGTTGCTCATGTCCAAACAAAAAAGGAGACTCCAATGGAAAATGTTTTCGCATCTTCTCATCCGTTGATTGCAACAAAACTGACCTTCCTGCGAAATGTCACGACAGAACCCAAAAAGTTCCGCGAGCTTGTGCGTGAGCTGGCGGCGATGCTGACCTATGAGGCTACTGCAGATCTGGCAGTAAAAACAGTCAGCGTGCAAACACCGTTAGTGGAGACCGAGGGCGTGAAACTGCTCGATCGGATCGGATTGGTTCCAATTTTGCGGGCGGGGCTTGGGATGGTAGAGGGGGTATGGGGCTTGATGCCTGGCGCAGAAGTCTGGCATATTGGTTTGTACCGCGATGAGAGAACCCTTAAGCCTGTGGCGTATTACAACCGCCTGCCCATCCAGCCTACGGTGGGTGTCTGTCTGATTTTGGACCCCATGCTGGCAACCGGCGGCTCGGCAGTTGCTGCGGTGGACATCCTCAAGCAGTGGGGTGTTGCCAAGATCAAGTTTGTCGGTCTGATTGGCGCTCCGGAAGGAATCGAGCGGCTTCACGCCGCCCATCCGGACGTCCCGATCCACCTCGCGGCGGTTGACGAGCGCCTGAACGAGCACGGCTACATCCTGCCGGGCTTGGGCGATGCCGGCGACCGGCAATTCGGCACCTAAAGGGGCAGTACAGCGTTAGGATAAGAGTTTATAAAGGTTTTAATCACTTGTATAAGGAGGAAGTTCAAATGATAGGAGTTATTCTTTGTTCCCATGCGAGTTTTGCCCAAGGGCTTTTTGACGCGGCGGAGATGATCACCGGCGAGACTGAAAACATCACCGTCCTGCCTTTTATGAATGGCGATAACGTGGACGATCTGGTCGAAAAGCTGCGCGAAGCGGCAGCCGGATACCGCGAGAAGGGGCTCCCTTACGTTTACATGGTCGATCTTTGGGGCGCCTCACCCTTCAACGCTTCGATGATGGCGGAAGGCGAAAATGGGGCGGATATTGTGGCGGGAGTGAGCCTGCCTTTCCTGTTGGAATTCCTGACCAGCCGGGACGAGTTCAAAGGCGGACCGACGGCGGAATTTTTGGACGGGATCATCGAGGAAACCGGATTGGTGAAGCGCATCAATCTTAAAGAATTAGACAACTGATTCCAATATTTAGGGGTCATTGGGTCCATGCCTGCTTCAGGCGTGGACCTTTTTTAGATCAGAATCGCGGATTGCTTTCCTGAAGGCGCTGCGAGACCAGGCGGGCTACTTTCCCCATGGGGTAAGCCGATAGTTCCGCAATCGGCGCCCAGGCAAAATCAGGGGGCAGGGGTTGCGGTTCGCAGGCGGAAATCAGACAGTCAAAGGCGTGGAGGGTGATCCGGAAATGCGTATAAGCGTGCTTAAAGGCGCCCAGGTGTGTTTTCACCTCAATTGAAAGCTCAAAACGTTCCGCAACAAGCGCCTGGAGAGCCTGGGAAAAGTCGGTAGTGGTCTCAGGCACGGACGCGCCGGGATACTCCCAAAGGTTTCCTAGCATGCCGTCAGCCGGTCGGCGGCAGAGCAAGACCTGCGATCCGCGGCGGATGACCGCTACCAGGACCAGCTTGTGGGGCGGTTTGGACTTGGGTTTGCGCATGGGGAGGTCGTTTTGGCTGCCGTTTTGGAAGGCAAGGCATTCGCAGCGCAGAGGACAGCCCGGGCAGAGCGGATCGGCAGGTGTGCAGACGGAGCTGCCGAGATCCATCAGCGCCTGATTGACGTCCCCAGCCCGCGAGGGAGGCAGCATTTGGCGGGCGAAGTTCCATAGCGTCTTGTCCGTCTGGCTGCCGGGAGCTTCATGGAGATTCAAGAGGCGGATCGTCACACGCCGGATGTTCGCGTCCAATGCCGGCTCGCGGGCTCCAAAAGCGATCGAGGCAATAGCACCGGCGGTGTATGCCCCGATCCCCGGCAGCGACTTGAGCGCGGAAACGTCTGACGGAATCTGCCCTCCAAAATCGCGGACGATCATCCGGGCGGCTTTGTGCAGATTACGGGCTCGGCTGTAGTAGCCAAGCCCTTCCCAGAGCTGCAGCACTTCGTTTTCTTCCGCCTCCGCCAGGCTGCGCAGGTTGGGAAAGCGTTCCATGAACCGCAGAAAATAGGGGATGACCGTCTCCACCTGTGTCTGTTGCAGCATAATCTCGGACACCCAAACTCTGTAAGGAGTGGGATCAGAACGCCAGGGCAGAGACCTGGCGTTCGCGTCATACCAACTTAGCAGCTTTCGGGAAATATGCGGCATCAAAACTGAAAAGCGCCCCGCTGTGCGACCAACTTGAGCCGAAAATCGCGTACGAACTCCTGCAGGCGGTCAGAAAGATCAAGCCAGTCTGAAGAATGAATCAGACGTTGGGCGCTCGGCAGATCTGGCATGATCGCGCCGATCAGCACCTGCGGGTGGTCGCCATACACGGTGACCCATGCGTCGGTGACATTCAAGCCCATCCGGTTTACCTCGGGAAGGTATTCCCCAGCCACATAACCAAAATATTCCTGCTCGCGACCAGGTCTTACGTTCCAGGTGATCAGGACTTTGACGGGCATTTTAAAGCGAGGCAAGCTTTGGGTCGAGGGCGATGACGTGCGTTTCTTCCTCGGGGAATGCGGTGTTGCTGGCGACTTTGTAAGTTTCCATCGTCTCGAGGGTGGTGATGCCCATTTCCTTGAGGAATTTGCTCAGGGGATCGAGACCGAGCTTGGAATGAGGCGTCTCGTAGTGCATGGGAATGACTATGTTTGGTTCAAGCATGCTGATAACTTCGGCAGCTTTGGACGCGTTGAGCGCGCCGCCTTCTCCAACCGGCACGAGGGCGATGTTGATATTGCCGAGCGATTCGATCAGGCTTTGCGAAGGCACGCTGCTGATCTTGCCGAGGTGAAGCACGGTCAGTTTACCGTAATCGAGCACATAAAGCGTGTTGCGCAGGGTTTTGCTGTCGGGGCTGTGGGGCGTGGTCTGGATGCCGGTGATAAAGACGCTACCGCGTTCGTACTCACCGGGTCCGGTGATCTCAAAGGCGCCGCCCTTGACGGCGCTCAGGTTGTTATGCCCAAGGTCATTGCAGCTTACGGTCACAATCTCAGCCTTCAACTTGAGCGGGTTATAGCCGGCAACGGCTGAATCGAAGGGGTCTGTGACCACAGTGGCAAAACCGCGCTCCAGGATGCGAAAGCAAGAATGACCATACCAGGTTATTTCCATAAACAATCCTCCAAGAACAAGCCTTTTGATAAAAGCTTGTCTTCAACAGATATTATATCAGGTCAGAAGGCGGATTTGCGGTTTTATGCAGTTTAAAGTTTAAGGGGAAGCAGCGGTGAAGACCTGACCGGCATAGTGCATGCGGTTTTTTCCGCGGAATGTCAGGGCTTTGGCGATCTGCTGAAGAAAAAAGGGCTGACTTTTCAGCCAGCCCTTTTGCACTAAAACCTGTTTCCAGGTTCTTCTCTGGGTCCTCCTACTTGAGGATCAGAGGCAGATAGAGATCATTGAGTAGATCAGTGACATGTAAGGTCACAGGGATATTGATCGCAGCAGCCGGCGGGTTCTTGACCCTCAGGGTCGCGAAGTAGTTGCCATTAGCCAGACCAGTGGAGTTGTATGTAATGGTGACATTTATGATGCTGTCAGCGGGAACAACTCCAGCGGTGGGATCTTCGGCAAGCCATGGAACGTCCGCACCAGGTTCAAGATTGAGTTCGACATCATCAAGGAAGAAATTGGACAAATCAACCGTTACCGATTCGAACTTGATCAGATGCGAATCCCCATCCGCGAAGTCAGAAACATCCACGGTAACAAGGCGATAACCAAGCTCACCGCAGGCGGGGTCACTACCATTCGTCCGCCATACTTCGGTATCATCGATCTTGAGCGCCAGGTAGTTGCTGGCTCCGGCATTGCCGCAGTATTCTTGCTCTACATAGAAAGACAACTCCGCGGTGCCGGGAAGTAGAGTTACGGACTGGGAAACATAACCAGTATCTCCTGTATTCGATCCGCCGAACCAAGTCCACCAGTTGCCGGTTTTTGGACCAGTACCTCCGCCGGTGCCACAACCAGCGACTGTGCAAAGAGGGGTGTTAAATTCCAGAGAAAACTCGTCCCAATAGGAGTTAGGACTGCCATCTTCAAAACTGGGATCTTGAATCAGTTGATCCAGTTGCAATGGGGTTACAGGCAATTCGATCAGTTCAAAGATACCCTGGGCAGCGCCTTTGTTTTCGATCGTGAGTGTTTGCGTGGTTACGGTATCTGAAGGCTGGGTTTGTTCAAGGCTTGCCGGGCTAACAACGAGGCAGGGGGCTTGCAACCGCAAGTCGAAATTAACAGTGGTCGTCTGACCTCCCGCAACAGCCTGGGCTTGTTCAAGCTTCGATATGTAACCATCTGAGAGGACTTCTATGTCGTAAGTTCCTTCTGGTAACGCGTAACTATAGTAACCTTCGGCATTGGTGGTGGTTGTGAATTTGGCCGCACCATTCTGCCAGAAGTTGACTGTGGCGCCTTTCAGGGCAGTTGGATCGACGTCGCAGGTTTTCAGACCATAGACATGACCCTTGAATGTGCCATAATTTGACGGAGCTTTCAGGTGCAGTGTCACCGGAATATTTGGATAGGTGTAGGGTGAATTATGCCTTACCTTGAGTTCAGCCAGGTAGTCGCCAGGTTGACTCAGACCAGCGCCGGTCGGATCGAAGGTGACCTCAACTGTTACAGGATCCTCCGTGCCTGCGGTGCCGCTGACGGGGTCTTCCGAGAGCCAGGGAACGTCAGAAACGCCGCCAGTTGCGAACGCGAGGCAGTCCACTTCCGTGCCGCCGGGGAAAGCTCCAACCAGCGAGCTGGCGCCCGTGGTTGTGTCGATGATGCGCAGTTCGCTAGTAGTAGTATAAGCCGCCCAGTAGAGCACACCGGAGTCTTCCTCAAAGTCCATGCCTTGGGCGTAGTTCGCGTTTACACCGAGCGGACCAACCTGAGTTGTCGTCAAGGTATCAGGATCGACCCGGAATAGACTATCAGTGACAATGTCCACGATATAGATCATCTTATCTTCAGTGTTGTAAGCCAGATCAATGCCGATTGCCACACCTTGGATTTCACCCTTTTGTGTTACAGCTCCTGTCATTGGATCAACTGTCATGAGAATGGATACAGAACCATCAGTGGTCAGACCGTAGAACGTGCCATTGGGCGCGCCTGACAGACCCGTCCAAGCATGACCCGCGGGAGGTGTTGCCGTGCCAACCAGCGTGGCAGCGCCTGTAGTGGTATCCACCGTGTAAAGATTGTTATCGTCACTGCTGATGGCGTATAAGGTGCTAAAGTCCCCAGCCAGGAAGTCACCTGCATACAGCGAGTTCCTTGTCGGCCCAATGCTGTTCCAGGAACCTGGAACAGTTGTATCAGGGATATACTTAAGATTATCAGGGTTTGGGATTAAATCCACTGCAAAGGCAGGTGCATCTGACAGGATTCCTTTGAATAAATCGTCTGCTGTTCCATTTAATCGGCTGGCGTTTTCAGCGAGAGGATCAAGCCCGATAGAAATTGGGCGGGTGTCTTCAGGTAATTCGCCCTTGAAGGCGGGAATATTCACCTTGGACAAAACCGAGCCCTTGTCCTTCTCGACCAGTTCAAACGTGACAGGTGCAGAGCCGTTGTTTGTGATAACCAGATCTTTGGTGAGAGGACTATCGCCCATGGTCATGGTGGCTTCCAAACTGGTCGGGTTGAATATCAGGTGACCAGCGCCTAATGTGAAGTCCTGCCGGTTTACGGCGTTTTGTGCAACGCTGACGGTCTTGATGTCATTGCCGTACAAATTTTTGGAAGCCGTGAAGACCACGTTTTGGGGGTCCGTTGCGGTGGTGGGCTGGAAGACCCAGTAAAGACCTTCGCTGGCAGGATGATCGGGAATGGAGAAGGTCTTCGTAGAGACATCCTCACTAACGACATCTGCGCCAACAATCGGCGCGTTCTCAATAGCGTCTTTGACATAACCTGCTACTACGCCGCCGGTGATTAGGGCGCAGTCTATTGGTGTGATAAGCACATCATCAACTTCCCAGTACCAACCCCAACTGCCTACGTACTTAAACTCGACAATGACAGCAGACTTCCCAGCGGCATAATCCGATATATCCACCGTTACGTGTTCATTAAGGGTGGTAGTGGTGCTCCAAACATCTGTCCATGTGCTGCCGCCATCGTTCGAAACACGTACCGTCGCGCTGGAAGACCCATACTGTTTGAAATATGTATCAAACTCCAATGTTACAAGGGTTTCATTGGTGAAGTCCATTACTGGAGTGCGCAATCCAGCATCTTGACTCTTACCATATCCATAATAGTCGCTGTCCAGAATTGCAAAACCGCCGTCTTGCCCGGGGGTCAGGTTCCCTCTGGTTTTGGGATCATCAAATCTCCAAACGCCACCGCTGCCATTGTAGTCGTAATTAACCCATCCTTCAGGCAGGGATGTGGTATCAAAGCCTTCATTAACGCCACTTCCAAAGTAGCCAGGCGCTGAACATGCTGTCCCAACCGTTACTTGGAAATTTTTGTTATAAGAAGTTCCTGAGGGTGTTACGGATTCGATGTGCGCATCATAACCATTCGGTATTGGTTCCACTGTAAAATTGTGCGCGGTTCCTGCCGCCAGCTCTATTTCATAGTAGCCAGTGAAGGGGTCTGTATAAATCGTTTGATTAAAACCTGGTGCCGTGATCTTGATGGCAGAATACAGCGGGTAGCCGTGGAAACCGAGCCCTTCCACTCCGCCATCGTAGACCTTACCGGAAACAACGGTGGATGCAAAGGGAGTGATGACAAAATCAACCGTTGTGGTCTGACCCTTGACCACCATAACGTCGGTTTTACTATCCTTACTGTAGCCGTATTTCGTGGCAGTGACTTTATAGGTTCCTTCCGGTACGTTCAGGGTATAGGTGCCGTTTGAAAGGGTAAGTGTGTCTATGGACAAGCCAGCGCTATTGCTGGCTGTTACTGTGGCGCCATCAATTGGATTATCACTATTGTCCATCACGGTACCTGTCACAGTGCCTGCTGAACAAACTTGCTGCCCGGCCGCCAGAACATTCAAATAGCCGTAGCCATAGGTGAAGTTGCCTTCCCCATCTGGCGGTGCACCACAGTTGCCTGTGTACGTCGGCGTATCGGCTGTATCCTGCAGCAATTCAAAGGTGGCGGTCATATCACCAATCAATGAAGCATCACAAGACCACAACAAAGCCACGGCGCCTGCCACATGCGGGGAAGCCATAGAGGTACCGCTATAGCCGCACTCCCAACCGCTGCCGGGTACAGAGGAGCAGATGTTGGTGCCAGGCGCGGAGATGTTTGGCTTCGTATAAGGATCATGCCCGAAGGACGAAGGCCCTCGGCTTGATGAATTGGCAATTGTACGGTTGCTCATATGGTTGGCAACAGCAAAGCTTTCCTGGTAATCGCCAGGGGAACCAATCGAACCACAAGTGGGACCGCTATTGCCGGCAGAAAACGCCGGGAAGATGCCGGCTGCCCGCCAGGCATTAACCTTAGTAAGGTACCAGTTATTGCCACCGACATCGCCCCAAGAGTTGTTGACAATATTGGGGCGGTTAGTCGGATCGCCGCCAGGAGCGAGGATCCAGTCTGCACAAGCATTCAACGCGGTATCAGAGCAGGAGTTAGACTCGCAGCCTTTACAGGCGATCCACTGAGCGTTGGGCGCCATGCCGACCTGGTAAGGCAGGCTAGGGTCGTCATCACCGACCATGGTGCCCATGGTGTGGGTGCCGTGCCCGTTGTTATCACAGGCTGACCCGCCGCAGAAATTGGACGGATCTTTCCAACAGACCGGATCGGATGGATCGGTGCCGCATTTGAACGCCCGGTCGAGCGCAGGATGGTCCCATTGCACGCCGGTATCAATGTTGGCGACAACCAGACCATCACCCTGAAGATCGAAAGTTGCCCAAAACTGATCAGCCTTGGTGTCGGTGATGCCCCAGTTAAGCGAGTCGACCGTGGCTTGGGGGACCGAAGACAGATGGATCGAGAGGTAACTCGGGTCTATCGTTGCTGTGCGCGGGAAGCGAATGTGATCCACTGCCTTTAAGGAGGTAATCTCGGTCAGAGTGTTTAATCCACTGCCATAGACCGCAATTTCATTCCCAGCAAAAAACGATTGATATTTGACACCTTGCTTTTCCAGGATTTCGATCACGGGCTTTTGGGTTCGCGCAGCTACTTCGCGTAATGTGTCATACACATACCAGCCGCGTTCATTCCAATCTGTGATGCTATATGCTTTAGACAAGTCAGCTTTTTCTGCCATTTCGATGACAAAATCAGAAATTCCATTTGTAGAAATGGAATTCAACACCCTTTCCTCCACTTTTTCCAAGTGTGGTTCTGGTGCCTGGGCAACAGCGTTTTTTGGGAGATTGATCATACCGAAAATCATCGATATGACGATAAATATCCAAAACAATTTCAACACTTTTTTCTTCATGTCAATTCCTTTTTAATTCAGATTGAGAAAACATAACTTACTGTGCTGCAATATTAATTTTCTATGCACCTCCATGTTGATCTGCTTGCTTTGTTCTGGTTCTGAAAAGACACGCTTCAAGCGTAAACGTCATTAAGTTTGTATGAAAGCAATCACCAAAAGATTGGTTGAGCGACCCACACATCCTATTAAAAATATTTCCGGTCGGCGACCAGAATTGTTTACAATTATACAACCTGCAATCAGGTAGTCAAGGCAACCAAACAAAATCAGAACATTACACAATCTTGAAGGCAGGATCTATTAACAGTCACAACACTCAGTGCTTTTTATGAAATCCTGTCGTTTCAACGGTTCTGGATCCAATCCGGCATGACGGGCTGGTTGTTTACGTCCTTCCACCACATGCGCATGGTACCAAACATGATCGTGAGGGTGTGCGCCTTTTCCTCCGGGGTCATCAGCCGTGCCTGGACTTTATCAAGGAACTGGATGGGCAGAAGCTCCACGCCAAGATAGCGCCCTTCGTAGAACACGTGCCGGTCGAGGAAGCCGATATCCGTATTGGGGGCAATGCCGTACTGGTCAAAGAATAGGTTTCCCAGTCCGTAGTGCAAAAAACTCTCCC
>Ga0255344_1002437_pt1 | contig 22527 bp, 23 predicted proteins | sample wastewater_treat_5_FD_192414 | JGI IMG/M metagenome (GOLD analysis project Ga0255344, IMG submission 192414) | Wastewater microbial communities from Lulu Island WWTP, Vancouver, Canada - plant18 | ecosystem: Engineered > WWTP > Wastewater > Unclassified | place: Canada: Vancouver, British... | reverse complement strand
CGGATATCGTTTTTGTTCGATGAGAATTGGCGGATAAGTTTTTCAATGTGCTGGTGCCGTTGCACATTCCGGAATACCTGGCGGATTTTTTTTCTGTCCGGGCGATCGGTCATATTCCCCCCATCTTCAATGCCTGGGTTGGATAGGTTCGTTATTCAGCCGAGTTTCCTCACCCCTTCGGCCAGATCGGCCAGTTGTTTTTGATCCAGAATTGTAATCGTGCGGGTATCAGTCTTTATGATGTTTTCTTCCGCCATGCGCTTGAGAATGCGCGAAAGTGTTTCCGGAATCGTACCCAAAAGGCCGGCCATCTGATTTTTGGAAACGGCAAGCTCGATGACCGGGTCGGCCCCGTTATTCCGGGTCTGGTAAAGAAGATATGCCGCCAGTCTCCCCGGCACCTCTTTCAGTGAGAGATTTTCCACAAGTGTGGTCAGTTTGCGCAGGCGCAGTGATAAAAGTCCCAGCATGGACAGGGCCAAAACCGGGTCCTGCCGGATCAGCCCCACGAACTTTGCGGCCGGAAAAAAAAGAACGGGGGTTTCCACCAGTGCCGTGGCTGATGCGGGGAAATTCTTTCCGGAGAAAACCGCCGCTTCTCCGAAAGGCTCAGGCGCTTCCAGGATGTGGAAAATCTGCTCTTTCCCGTCGGGGGAAAGTTTAAAGATCTTCACCTTTCCCGCCAAAATGACGTAGAAGCCGTCGGCATCATCCCCTTCTGAAAAGAACACCTGTCCCCTGGAATAATATCGTCTCTGGGCGATACCGGCCAGCGCCGCGCATTGGTTGGGGGCAAGCCCCTGGAAAAGGGGAAGCCCCGTGATTATTGATGACATGTCCATAGTTTGATCCTGAAAAAAAATAGCATTTAAGTTTGACTTAAGTCAAGGCGCAACTGGCCGGCATGGATTAACTTGCTTTCTCATAAAGCAAAAAATCAAAAGGAGATGGTAAATGGATAATTTGGCAATGTTTTGTTACCAGTGTGAGCAGACGGCAAAAGGCGAGGCGTGCATAAAAACGGGTGTGTGCGGTAAAGATGCACAGGTGGCCGCGCTGCAGGATCTGCTTGTGTATGCTCTTGAGGGACTTTCGATTGTCGCCGCCGACGCCCGTAAGGCCGGGATTGTCGATCGTGAGGTGGATGTCTTTACCGTCAAGGCGCTCTTTTCAACTCTCACCAATGTCGATTTCGACCCGGCCCGTTTTGTGGAATTGATCGGTCGCAGCGTTGAGCTTCGTGAAGCCTTGAAAGACAAGGCGAAAAAAGCCGGCGCGGCTATCGATGGAAAAACCGCGTGCGTGAACTATCAGCCGGAAAAGACGCTTGAGGGACTCGCGGCCGGGGCGGACGTGGCCTCCCTTAAGCCGGCCGCAGGCGCAAATGCGGATATCGAATCGCTCAAACATATCCTTCTTTTCGGTCTCAAAGGTGTCGCCGCCTACGCGGATCACGCGCAGATTCTGGGGCAGGAGGACGATGCCGTGTACGCTTTTGTTCATGAAGCGCTCGCGGCGATCGCCAGAGAAAACTTTGACCTCGATGCCTGGATCGGCCTTGTCCTCAAATGCGGTGAGATTAATCTGCGGACAATGGAACTTCTTGACGCCGCCAATACCGGCGCATTCGGTCATCCCGTGCCTACCAAAGTACCGCTGGGTGCAAAAAAAGGAAAGGCCATACTCGTTTCCGGCCATGATCTGAAGGACCTCGCGGAGCTCTTGCAGCAGACCGAGGGGAAGGGCATCAATATTTACACTCATGGAGAGATGCTGCCCGCGCACGGTTACCCGGGGCTGAAAAAATATCCCCACTTTTACGGCCACTACGGTACGGCCTGGCAGAATCAGACCAGAGAATTTGCCGAATTCCCCGGCGCTATTTTGATGACGACCAACTGTATTCAGAAGCCGCGTGATTCCTACAAAGACAATATCTTTACCACTGGTCTGGTCGGCTGGCCCGGCGTGAGGCATATTTCAGATCACGACTTCAGTCCCGTAATTGAAAAAGCACTTTCGCTTCCCGGTTTTCCGGAGGATGTCGAAGGCAAGACCGTCACGGTCGGATTCGGTCACAACGCGGTGATGAATGTCGCCGGCGCCGTCATCGATGCCGTCAAGGGGAAGGCGATTCGTCATTTCTTCCTGGTGGCCGGTTGCGACGGAGCCAAGCCCGGGCGCAATTACTATACGGAATTTGTGGAAAAAGCCCCTGAAGATACGGTGGTGCTGACACTTGCCTGCGGGAAGTTCCGTTTCTTTGATATGGATCTGGGCGACATCGGCGGTATTCCCAGACTGTTGGATATCGGCCAGTGTAACGACGCATATTCCGCCATCCAGATCGCGGTGGCGCTCGCCAGGGCTTTCAACTGCGAAGTCAACGATCTGCCCCTGTCGATGATTTTGTCCTGGTATGAACAAAAGGCGGTGGCGATTTTACTGACACTGCTTCACCTGGGCATTAAAGACATCCGCCTGGGGCCGTCCCTGCCCGCATTTATCACGCCCAACGTTCTTAACGTTCTGGTCGAGAATTTCGCGATCAAACCGATAGCCACCCCCGAAGAGGATCTAAAGGCGATCCTCGGCTAGCCGGGACACAGAGTCCCTTATTCCCCTTCTCCCTTCCTTTCTTCACGCCGGAGCTGCCCCAGAGGCAGCTCCGGCATCTCCTGCAGCAACTTCTCATGAGTGTTTACAAAGCCCTTTACATTCCCGTTGCAACTTTGTAAGTTCAGGCGCTCGAATAATTGACTGCCTTTATTTGTCGCGGAGTTGCCGGTGAATACAAATTCATCGATGATTAGTTCGGAAAACGGTCACGATAACAAAATAAGGTGCGCCTGGTGCGGAACCGACCCTCTGTACGTTTCTTATCACGATCGTGAATGGGGTGTGCCCGTGCATGATGACAGGGTTTTGTATGAATACCTGACCCTCGACGGGGCGCAGGCGGGCCTGAGCTGGCTTACGATACTCAAAAAAAGAGAAAATTACCGCCGCGCTTTTCACAATTTTGATTTTGAGCGCATCGCCCGCTACGACAGTAGCGACATCTCACGGCTCATGTCCGACAGGGGCATTGTCCGGAACCGGCTGAAGATTGAAGCGGCAATTACCAATGCCGGGGCCGTCATCGACATCTGCGAAGAGTTCGGTTCTTTCGATGCCTTCGTGTGGCGCTATGTGGATGGCAGGCCGATACAAAATGCGTGGAAAAGCGCCGGGGCGGTACCGTCATCCTCAAGGCAATCAGACATGATGAGCAGAGATTTGAAAAAACGGGGCTTCAGGTTTGCAGGCACTGTCATCTGTTATGCTTTTATGCAGGCCTCGGGCATGGTCAATGACCATCTCAGGGATTGCTTCCGCTATGAAGCTGTCTCTAGAATGGCCTGAGTCCGGGTCGCATGTTCGGTCGGCAGGCACCGAATACAGTGATTAACGCTTCTTGCCATGTAATTCGTGGACACCTTTATTTTGTCGTGTCACCCGGTGTATTCGCCGGCGTCGCAGGCCGCGCCATCAATCAGCATTGTATCTCCAGCGCGGCCAGTTTGGCGATGCGCCGGTCGTGGCGTCCTCCTTCATAGTCGGTGCTGATGAATTTGCTGATCATTTCCGTAACCGGGACATTGTAGCGGACGCGGCCGCCAAAAGCGATGAAATTGGCATTATTATGGGCTTTGGCCATTTCGGCACTGAACAGATCGCAAATCAGCGCGCAGCGGATGCCCCTGATTTTGTTGGCTGCCATCGAGATACCGATACCTGTGCCGCAAAGCAGTATGCCGAAGTCATAGCCTCCCTTATTGAATTCATCGCAGGCCGCTTTGGCCATGTCCGGGTAATCGACGGACTGGCCCCCGAAAGTTCCCAGGTCGGTAACGGAAAAATATTTGTTTTTCAGGAAGTGGACAATCGTGTCTTTTAACTCGAGTGCGCCGTGGTCGCCGGCAATGACGATTTTCTTCATAACCTGCCTCCGCTTTTAGAAGGATGGTCTTTTTGTACAAGATTGCAGGCCGATGTCAATAAAAAAACTTTGCACGACAACAATATTTGCGTTAAAAAATTAGTATGCGAGTCCTGCTTGGCAAATATATGGATTATCTCCTGATTGAAAAAGGAGCCTCCGATAACACACGGGAGGCCTACAGGAGGGATCTGCGCCGATTTATAGAATTCCTTGAACAAAAAGGACTGACGGATGTGCGCTTTGTGAATGCAAAGACCGTGGTCGAGTTTCTTGTGGCGCTCAAAGGCGAGGGACTTGCCGCCAATTCGATGAACCGTTCACTTGCCGCTTTGAGGGGATTTTACCGGTATCTGCTTGAGGAAAAAGCAGTCGATGAATCACCCCTGGCCGATATTGAACGAGCAAAAGTGTGGATGCGCCTGCCGGATACACTGAGCCGTGAGGAGATGGGCCTGGTGCTCGATCAGCCGTCCGAAGAAACTCCGTCGGGCCTGCGTGACAAGGCGATGCTCGAGCTTCTTTATGCCGCCGGGCTGCGGGTTTCCGAACTGGCGGGGCTGACGATGAACAGCATCAACTGGCAGGTGGGGTTTTTAATCGTTTTGGGCAAAGGCGGCAAGGAAAGGGGAGTCCCGGTGGGTAAAAAAGCCTACGACTCAGTCCGCCGCTACATTGACGAGGCCCGGCCGGCATTTATGAAATCAAAAGCGACGGATGTTTTGTTTCTTAACCGTTTCGGCCGCTCTTTCACGCGCCAGGGGCTGTGGAAAATAATCACCTCCTATGCGAAAAAAGCGGGCTTGCAAAAAAATGTCCATCCGCATACATTCCGGCATTCATTCGCCTCCCATCTTCTGGAAGGGGGGGCTGATCTGCGGGCCGTGCAGCTCATGCTGGGGCATGCCGATATCGCCACGACCCAGATTTATACCCATGTGACCAGGGAGCGTCTCAGGGAAATACACAGGAAATTTCATCCGCGGGGTTAGAATACGGATGCCGAGGTTTGATTCAGACAATAAAAATCACATGGCGGGAAGAAAGACCGGCCCCGGAAAGATGCCGGTCGTCATCGCGATTGTGGTGATTTTTGCCCTGCTGGCAGCGGCTGTTGCCTATTTCCGGCCCGCTGGTTTGAGCGCCGTCCTGTTTTCGGCCCGCCGGGCCGGAAACACACTCAGCCATTACATTTTGAAAACCGGGCCGCAGTTTTATTATCTCGTCATTGAAAAAAACGGCCACGCCATACGTCTTTCCGATGGCGAACCGCTCACGATGACCTATCGCGATGAGTTTATCATCAAAAGCGTAGTAAGCGATGATCTGGCGGAGAAATTCACCGGTGCGACGGTCGAGGGTATCGGCGATCGCGGCAACCATATGGGCATTGTGTTGAGAGGCATGGATTTTGTCAACGCGATCATGCAGGGCCGGACCATGAACGTAGCACAGCGGGCAATGAATTCATACAGCATCACCGTCTATTACAAACAGCACAATATCGCCCGGATGCCTCTGCGCGTCGAGATCACGGCCCAGGATTGGCTCAGATTTGCAGAAAAGTCCGGCTCACTCCAAAAGAGTGTCAGCTATCTGAAGAAGGCGATGGAGGAAAACGTCAATGACACGGGCGTGCGCAGAGTCCTGGCCGGCATCTACCTGAAGCAGAATCTGCCGGTGGAAGCTGCGGCGATTTATGAAGACATCCTGCGCCTGACTCCCGATGATACAGGTGTCATTAAGGACCTGGCCCGTTGCTATATTCAAAGCGGCCGGCCGGAGCGGGCAGTTGAGATATTGCTGCATCTCGTCGAATCCGGAAAACATGACGCAGGCGTCTTTGCTCTTCTGGGACAGGCCTATGGTGGGGAAAACACCTGGATTAAGGCTGTGGAGTACTTCAAAAAGGCGCTCGGTGATGATCCAGGCAATGACGCAATCAGGCTGTTGCTTGCCGGGGCATACGAACAGGCCGGCCAGACAGATGCGGCAATCGGCGAGTATCTTGAGATCACAAAAAATAACCCTGATGATGCGTCGGCATGGCGCGGCCTGGGGACGCTGTACCTGAAGAACAAGAAGTACCGCCAGGCCCGGGATGCCTATTCTAAAGTCATTGAAATCGCCCCCGGTGACGCGGCCGCCTATGCCAATATGGCCACCGCCAGCGCGGGAATGGGCAGGCATGATGAAGAAATGAGCTACCTGAAAAAAGCCCTGTCTTTGTCGCCTGATGAGCCCATCATCCATTTCAATCTCGGCGCAGCCTATGAAAGAAGAAAAATGACCTCTGAGGCCGTGCGGGAATACCGTCTGGTGCTGGCGAAAAATCCCGGCGATGTCCAGGCGCTTGAGCGACTGGCGGACCTGACTTACAAAAACAAAAACTACGGTGAGGCGACAGGCTATCTGGAAGCGCTGGCCCGTCAATATCCCCGGAAACTTGATATTTTTGTCAGGCTCGCCTATGCTTACGGCGAGACGAAAAACTTTGCGGAGTCGGCCAGGTGTTACGAAAAAGCGGTCGCGCTGGGGCTCAGGGATCAAACACTTTATGCCAATCTGGCCTACACCTACGAGCGTCTCGGCAAGGAAAAAGAAGCAGTTAAATACTACAAAAAAATTTCGCCGCCGGACACGAAAATATCCGCCTACATTGCAGGATATTACCTGAAGGAAAAACAATTTGCCGAGGCCATAAAATATTATCAGCAGCTGGTAAAGCTTGAGCCCCGCAAATCCTCCTCTTATTTCAGTCTGGGTTATGCCCATGGCGCCGCCAAAAACTGGGACAAAGCCATCGAAAATTATCTAACGGCACTGAAATATGACCGTGAAGATGATGAAATTTACGCGAATTTAGGGCTGGCCTATGAACAAAAAGGGCTCTATGCAAAGGCTCTGGAGGCATACCGGAGGGCATATGAGATCAATCCGCAGACGAAAGTGGCCCCGCGGATTCCCCGGCTGCGCATTGAGCTTATGAAAGAGAAAAAATAAAAAACAGGGACGGATCGTGAAGCAGGTAAAACTAAATAATTTTGAAATAGGGGGCAATAACCGTTTTGCCCTGATCGCCGGCCCGTGCGTGCTGGAGGACGAAACTGCCGCCGTGGACATCGCCTTGTACCTGAAGGAGTTGACGACAAAGATGCAGATTCCTTTCATCTTCAAGGCCTCCTACGACAAGGCCAATCGCACTTCCATCAAATCATACCGCGGGCCTGGCCTCGCCGGCGGATTGAAAATGCTGGAAAAAGTGAAAAAGGAAGCGGGCGTACCGGTTATTTCCGATGTGCACCGCTTTGAAGAAATCGATGAAGCGGCGGCGGTGCTCGACATCATGCAGGTGCCCGCCTTTTTGTGCCGTCAGACTGATTTTGTCATGGAAGTCGCCAAAAAGGCGAAAATCATCAATGTCAAAAAAGGACAGTTTCTGGCGCCATGGGATGTCGCCAACATCATTGAGAAAATCAAGTCCGCAGGTATGGACCGGATGCTGATTACCGAGCGGGGCGCGTCGTTTGGCTACAACAACCTCGTTTTCGACGTGCGCTCCCTGCCGATCATGAGGCGAATGGGGTATCCGGTTATTTTCGATGCGACTCACTCTGTGCAGTTGCCAGGCGGGGCAGGCAGCGCCTCCGGCGGCGAGCGCGAGATGGTGCCCTACCTTGCCCGGGCGGCCGTCGCAGCGGGTGTGGACGGAGTGTTTATGGAGGTTCACCCCGACCCCCCTCGGGCGCTTTGCGATGGAGCTAATTCTATTTATTTGAGCTCGCTGGAGAAACTCTTGACGGAGCTCAAAAAGATTGATGAAATAGTGAAGGAGGAGAGGCCGTAGATAATGAGGGCGGCTTTAAGAGTGAAAAAGAATGGATAAAGAACTTCTTGAGAAACTGAAGAAAATAAAAATGCTGGCGCTGGACATAGACGGAGTGATGACCGACGGCGGAATCATCATGGACTCTGAAGGCAGGGAATCGAAGATTTTCAATGTCCGCGACGGCCATGGACTGGTTCTGCTTGAGCGCCACGGAATCCGCGTGGCCATCATCACGGGAAGGACTTCAGCGGTAGTGGAGCACCGGGCACGCGACCTCAGAATCACGGAAGTTTACCAGGGGGCACTGAACAAAAAAGAGGTTTTCGGCGAAATGCTCAAAAAAAACAACCTTCGGCCGGATGATGTCGCTTACATAGGTGATGACCTTGTCGATATCCCCGTGTTGAAGTTGGCAGGTTTTTCCGCGGCTGTGTTTGATGCGGAAGAAACGGTTAAAAAAGTAGTGGACCATGTAACTGTAAACAGGGGAGGGCAGGGAGCTGTGCGTGAGGTCTGCGAAATGTTGCTCCGGGCACAGGGTTTTTGGCCCGAGATTGCCGCCCGCTATGAATTTTCAGAATTTGCCCAAACGAAACCGGATAGCATGGCCGGGTCGGGTAATTGAGATGAGCCTTGCCTGGACCTACCTGTTAATCGCCTGTCTTCTGGAAATCGGATGGCCCCTCGGGTTTAAATTGTCCCAGACCACTCCCCACCGTGGGGCGTTCATCCTGATGGCGGCCGTGTGTATGGCGCTAAGCGGACTGTTTTTATGGCTGGCGCAAAGGGAGATCCCCATCGGCACGGCCTACGCGGTATGGACGGGAATAGGCGCGGCCAGCACTTTTCTCATCGGCGTTATCGTGTTTCACGATGCCGCGTCCATGCTCAGGATATTGTCATTTCTCCTGATCGTCACAGGTGTGATAGGCCTTCGTCTCACTGTTTAGGGAAATGTTTCGCAGAGCCTGGGTCTTGTTTCTGAAATGATTTACACGGGGCTTTGCCGGTGGTATAGAAGGCGAAGTGAATAATATTGTTGTCCCGAGGTTAAGAAGGTAAAATGAAACCCGGCAGGAAAATAAAATTGATAATTCCGGCCCTGGTGGTTCTTGCGCTGGGAGTGATTATTTTGTTTGTCGCACTGAATCTGCCGGGCGGCAGGAAAACGAACATCATAAAAATACTTCCGGACGAGGCGGATATCAGTATTCAGAATTTTGTTTTCACCGAGGTGGGAAAGGATAATATACGCTGGGAGGTCAGATCCGACAGCGCCCAGTATGAAAAAAAACAGGATCTGGCGGTGTTCGACAAGGTGAGGGTGAAGCTCACCATGCCGGACGGCAAAGTGATTGTCATGACGGGGGACAAAGGAGAGATGCTCACGGATAAAAAGGACCTGGAGATCAAAGGTCATGTGCAGATTATCGCTGACTCGGGCGAGAAATTTTCCACCGATTATCTGAAGTACAGCGATAGTGAGAAAAAAATCTACACCGGCGCGCCCGTGGTCATGGAAAGCGAAAGGGTCAGGATTCAGGGTACGGGCCTCGAGATTTTCATTCAAAAGGGCGAGCTTATCCTGTCATCGGCCGTCCGGGCCAGAATTCATTAAACAGGGATGTCTATGAAGCTGAAAGTTATATGTTTTTCAATCTATCTGCTCTTTTTTGCCGCAGATGTTTTTGCGCAGGCAAACATTTTGTCGACAAACAAACAGGCGCTTGGCAGTAATGAGCCCATTGAAATCGTCTCCAACAAAATGGAGGCTTTTCAGGAACAAAAGATGATTGTTTTTTCAGGAAATGCTCTTGCCAGGCAGGGTGATATCACGCTGAAAACCGATCGTCTCACCGTTTATTATAAAAAAGCCGAAGACAAGGCAGGCAAGGCCGGAAACCGGGAGATCCCCGCCGGTGGCGAGCTCGACAGGATAGAGGCCAAAGGCAATGTGATCATCACGCAAAAAGACCTTTCCGCGACTGCCGAAGAAGCGATCTACAGCCACGACAGTGCAACGTTTGTCATGACGGGACAGCCAATCCTCAAGCAGGCGAACAACACGGTCCGGGGTTGCAAAGTGTTTATTTACGTAAACGAAAATCGCGGCGAAGTGGTAAGGTGCGATGACGGGGAGGACACGCAAAGGGTCACGGCGATCATTCACACGCAGGGGAAAAATGTCACCCCCCGGACAGACAGGCAGGATACGGACGGAAAATGAGTCATTTAGAGGCCAGAGGTTTAATTAAAATCTACAATAAACGAAAAGTGGTCAATCAGATTGATCTGGACATATCACCGGGGGAGGTTGTCGGTCTTCTGGGGCCCAACGGGGCGGGAAAGACAACGACATTCTATATGATCGTCGGCCTGGTGAAACCGGACGGCGGGGAAATTTTTCTCGACGGTGAGGATATCAGCCGCTTTCCGATGTATAAACGGGCGCGCCGGGGGTTGAATTATCTTCCACAGGAACCGTCTGTCTTCCGGAAGCTGACGGTGGAAGAAAATATATTGGCTATTCTGGAAACACTTGATATAAGCCAAAGTGAAAGGCAAGAAAGGCTCACGGAACTTCTGGGTGAGCTGGATCTGAGCGCCCTGGCAAAAAATTACGCCTATTCGCTTTCCGGCGGTGAAAGGAGAAGGGTGGAAATTACGCGGGCGCTGGTCACCTCTCCGAAATACATTCTTCTGGATGAACCTTTTGCCGGTATCGATCCGCTGGCGGTAGCGGATATACAGAAGATAATTGAAAAGCTCAAAAACAAAGGGATCGGGATCATTATTTCCGACCACAATGTCAGGGAAACGCTCTGCTGCTGTGACCGGGCCTACATTGTCAATGAGGGAATGATTCTCGTGCATGGCGAACCGGGCGTTATCGCCCAGAGCGAACTGGCCAAAAAAATATATTTTGGCGAAGATTTCTGCCTGTAAAGATCGACAGGCAAGCGACGGTAGCACATGGCTTTCGAATTAAAACAGAATTTGAAGCTTTCTCAGCAGCTGATCATGACGCCGCAACTGCAGCAGGCGATCAAGCTCCTGATTCTGTCGCGCCAGGAACTTGTGGACACGATAAACCAGGAGATGGAAGAAAATCCTCTTATGGAAGAGGTGACACAAGACGAGATTGCACCCGATGAGATAAGCGCCCAGGTCCAGGACGATGTTCAGTCCATTGAAAAAGAAGAAAACAAACCCCTCGAGCATACGGCGGAGTTGACCGGTGAGGGGGACGGGCGCGAAGAGTTTGACTGGAATAATTATCTGGAGGATTACGGGCCGGTCGGTGTTTCCTATGGCAGAGCAGACGGGGAAGCCCCGACGCTGGAAAATTATTTGACGCAAAGCCCCTCCTTAACCGAGCATCTGATGTGGCAGATGAAGCTCTCGCCTTTTAATGATGAGGAAGTGCGCGTCGGGACTCAGATTATCGGCAATCTCGATCACAACGGCTACCTTCGCGCGACAGAGGCGGAAATTGCCGCCCTGGAAAATGTCAGCCCGGAGTGTGTGGAAAAAGTCCTGAAAATGGTTCAGCAGTTCGACCCCTCCGGCGTGGCGGCGCGCAACCTTCAGGAATGCCTTCTCATACAGGCGGCTGCCGTGGCGGAGGGAAACCAGCTTCTGGAGATCATTATCCGGGATCATCTCAAGGAACTGGAGCTGAAAAATTATGTTCATATCGCCAGACGCTTGAAAGTTCCGCTTCGTGATGTCGAGGCGGCGGTCATGCTCATCAGCAAAATGGATCCACGCCCCGGCGCCATCTATTCGGAAGAAAAAACTCAGACAATCATTCCGGATGTGTATGTGGTGAAATCCGGAGACGATTATAAAATAGTTCTCAATGACGATGGCCTGCCCCGGTTGAGAATCAGTAATTTCTACCGTGAAATCATGGCCGGTACAGGCGGGCGCTCCGATGAGGATGATGCCGGGAAAAAATATATCCGCGACAAGGTTCAGTCCGCGACCTGGCTGATAAAAAGCATCCAGCAGAGGCAGAAGACCATTTATAAAGTGGCGGAAAGTATCGTCAAACATCAGAAGGATTTTTTTGACAGGGGGATCAAATACCTCAAACCTCTGGTCTTGAGAGATGTGGCCGATGACGTGGAAATGCACGAATCGACCATCAGCCGCGTGGTGACCAACAAGTATATGCACTCGCACCGCGGCATTTTTGAAATGAAGTATTTTTTCGGCAGCTCGGTGCAGAGGACCACCGGTGAAAGTGTCGCCTCCAAAAGCGTGAAGGAGGAAATCAAAAATCTCGTTGCCGATGAAGATCCCAAAAAACCATACAGCGATTTTGAAATTGTCGATTTGCTCAAGGCCAAGGGAATTGACATAGCCAGGCGTACGGTAGCCAAATATCGCGATATGATGGGGGTATTGCCGTCTTCCAAGCGCAAGAAATATTTTTAAAGTCAAAAGCGTAAAATGGCGAATTATTTATCAGAGACAGTAAGGTTCCGGTTGACATTTGGTTTCGACGCTAATATACGGGATAACCTTTGCTGCCGGAATAAAGTCAAAGAGCGGCTGCATTATTCAAATTTGGAGGTAAAAGAATGAATATTTCTGTGACGTTCAGGACGGGTGACGGTGAGAGCTGGCAGAAAACATACGTTGAGGAACGGATTTCCAAATTAAAGAAATATCTCGACACACCTGCTGAGACACACATTGTCATTTCTACCGAGAAATTCAGAAATGTCGTGGAAATAAATTTAAGCGCCAACGGATGGAATGTTAACGCCAGAGAGGAAGCTAAAGACATTCATCAGGCCATAGACAACTGCATTGATAAAATAGAAAAACAGCTTAAAAAACAAAGGGAAAAGGTCAGGCGGCATAAGCCGGCAAGTATCCGTCACGTGGGCACGGGCGCTGTGGAAAGGGCGGAAAGCGAAGACGAGGGCGCCGCAAAAGTGGTGGAAACAAGGAAAATCATTTTAAAGCCGATGTCCCTGGAGGAGGCGATCCTCGAGCTGGAAGGGGGCAAGGCCCGCTTCCTGGTCTATCGTGACACTTTGTCGGAAAAGGTCAGTGTGGTCCATCGTCTTGATGACGGCAGTTTCGGCCACATTGAAACAAACAGTTAGTCTGCCGCTGTTTTAGCGGTGTGATACGGATTTTAAGCGTTCTATCCACATCATCTGATGTGGATAGAACTTTATTGAATAGATGCATATTTCAGGGTCGGACAAGCCATGCGACTGGATCAGATTTTTAAAACAGAATTTCTCCTGGAGAATCTCGCCTCCGGCAATAAAAAAGATGTGCTGGGGGAATTGATCGATGTGATGATAAAAAACGGACTGAAAATCAATTCAGTCAAGGCAATTGATGTGCTCCTCCAACGTGAAAAGCTGGGGTCGACCGGCATCGGCGAGGGAGTGGCCATTCCGCACGGAAAAGTGCCGGATCTTCAAGATTTGGTCGTCGCCTTCGGACGCAGCAAAAAGGGCATCGACTTTGATGCCATCGACGGCAAGCCGGTTCATCTTTTTTTCCTTCTTCTGGCGCCGGAAAACTCCACCGGCCAGCATTTAAAAGCGCTGGCGAAGATCTCCAAAATGCTCAAAACCCCCAATTTCCGTAAAACCCTTCTCGAGGCGCAATCCCGAAACGATTTATTTAAAGCAATCGTTGAACAAGATGAAACCTCTACGGCCTGATTCGGCAACGGATTCCCGCCGCTCAATTACACTCGGAAAATTTCTGCAAGGCAGATCTGCTTATTTAGGCATCGGCCAAACCCGCCTGTCGCCCGGATGGCGGGAGATGGCGGTCGGTTCCCATGTGAAGACCCGCCACTACCTCACAAAGGGACGCTATTATAGGGATGGTATTGTCATTTATCCCCCGTCAGCCCGCGAGCGGCTCCGGGCCATGGATAAGACACGCCTTCGTGATTATCTTCGGCATCTGGCTGCCGCCCGGACGGCGCTGGTCATATTCGCCCGTTGCCCGGGTCTCCCCCGGGAGTTTAAAGATGAGTGTTTGTACCATGGTCTGCCGGTAATGCTTTCACACCTCCATGAGGCCACACTGGAGAGCCGGTTACGCGCCATTATCTGGGAAAAAATCCGCGGTTTTGTGATGCTCCATGGCGTCGCACTGGAATATAACAAAAAGGCGCTTATCATCACCGGACCCGGCGGCATCGGTAAGACAACCGCGGCGCTTAGTTTGATCCGTGACGAAGGCAGCTGGATTGCGGACGATGTGGCCGTGCTCAGAAAAAAACAAGATGGTGGCGTCTCAGTCGGCGGCCACCCGCGGGTCAAAAAATATCTGCATACAGCCGAAACGGGCATTGTTGCCGTGGGCTCTCTCTTAGAACGCGGGCGGATAAAAAAAACCGGGACGCTGCATGCAATAATAGATGTGATCCGCACCGGTGATAGTGCCGCCGGTTTTTCGACCGGCAGAAAAATTATTATGGGAAAATCTCTGCCATGCGTACGTGTGCACATTCCCGCGGATGGTTATTTTGACAAAAATATGCTAATCATGGCGCTACAAACTCTCGAAAGGTAAAATAATTTGAAGAATCTTCACGTGGTGATCATTACCGGATTGTCCGGTTCCGGCAAAAGCACCGCGCTGCGCGCGCTGGAAGACATCGGATTTTTCTGCGTGGATAATTTGCCTGTGGTTTTGCTGCCGAGGTTTCTTGCACTTACCCTGGAGTCGTCTCCCGAGGTGAAGCGTGTGGCGATGGTCATGGATCTGCGCCAGAAGAGCTTCCTCGATAAATACAAAAATATCTTCCAGGGGCTCAAAAGCAAGGGATACAAGATTGAAATTCTTTTTCTCGAGGCGACGGAAGAGTCTTTGCTGCGCCGCTTCAGTGAAACAAGGCGTAACCACCCCCTGTCTGCAAAAAGCTCCATAATGGACGGAATCCGCAAAGAAGTGGAAAAACTCTCGCCTCTGAGGCAGATGGCGGACAAGGTCATGGACACCACGACGACCAACGTCCATCAGTTAAAAGACGCTGTGCAGAGGCAATTCTATCCGGCTTCCGCAAGGAAAAAAATGCTCATCAGCGTGATGTCTTTCGGTTACCGCTATGGCTTGCCCGCGGATGCCGATATTGTCATGGATGTGAGATTCCTGCCCAACCCCTTTTATGTGGAGGAGCTCAAAAGCTTTGATGGTCATAACAAGGAGGTGGAAAAATTTGTTCTGGACAATCCCGAAAGCAGGGAGTTTTTGAAAAAGACTCTGGAGATGATGAATTTCCTCATCCCTCTGTATGAGAAGGAAGGGAAGGTGCGGCTCACCATTGCCGTCGGCTGTACGGGTGGCCGCCACAGGTCCGTGGTCATGGCCAATCAGTTTGCCTCACACCTCCAGGAGATGAAGTTCGTCGTTTACACAACGCACAGAGACGTAGCCAAGAGCTGAAATCACAACCAGGCAGGTGATCGGGGGAGACCTTCGGCTGTTTTACTTTCCTTCGGTCACCTGCCTTTTCCCATATCGGCATGTAACATTTTGTATGCAGGAAATGGCTTTTTTGAGGGCAAGCCTGGTGCAGCCCTCATCCTGAAACAACTTGCCATATAGTGTGGCAGATCATTCGCTTTGGGGCCTTGCCTCCCATGTCACCACTTTGACAGAATATTATCCTGAATCCAGTGCGGATCCCACCATTCCACGGGGTTTACAAAATGTCCGCCGATCAGAATGCTGAAATGCAGATGATCCCCGCCGGCAAGCCCCGTCAGACCGGAAAAACCTATTCTCTTCTCTTTGCGCACCTGACGGCCGACCTCGGTATCGATGGAGGACAGATGGCCGTACAGGCTGAACACTCCCTGGCCGTGGTCGATGATGACGGCATTTCCGTATATGCCCAGTGAACCGGCAAAGACGATGATTCCGTGATTGGCCGCTTCAATCGGGGCGCCGGCTGTTGAAGCGAGATCTATGCCGAGATGGACGGAGGTGCCCAGATCCACACCGTCGACCATGTAGGTGCGCCTGTCCCCGAACAGGGCTGTTGGCTTGGCGTTACGCATACGCAGAAAAGCCCCCTCCCAGAGCCTTTTGTTGATGGATTTGGTGCAGATCCGCCGGATGGTCCGGTCATTGTCGTCGCGCAGCAGCGTGTTTACATAACCGAACACTTCCGCCGGTGTTTTCCCCTGCAGATGAGGGTTTGCGGCCTGAAATTCGGGCACGATTTTCTGCAAAAAAGTCTGGCTCAAATTCACTTTGTCGGAGCGGAATTTTTTAGGTTTTAAGGTAAAAGGCAACAAAACTGTTGCTTCATTGCCCGCATCGTCGCGGGCAAAAACAGTGATTTTGGGCTTTGTCCCCGACGACTCGGAGCTCACGGCGAAATACGCACATGACACGGGTCGGTTGTTAATAAGTGTCGTGTAGCCCTGAAAAAAGGTATCGTCCACATACACACCTGTCATGGCTGCTGGTTTTGACGTCCGGTAGGTGATGAATCCCGCACCTCCCTGGTTTATGTAGTTGACAGGGTTTTGGATGAATATCTGCGGAGGTACTGTGTCGATCTTGACCTGCACGGCCAGGATGGATTTATTTTTAAAAATCGAATGGTCCGTGGCGGACATCCTGATGACGGCCGGGCCGTTTTTTAGCTTCAACTCTTCGGTATTGACCGTCAGGCGCAGGTTTTTCTCTTTCACGCCCCGGCGGGTGATGTTTTCCAAAGCCAGCGGATGGGAGATGTCGTCCTGTATGATTTCGACACCGAAGCGTGACAGACCGCTTGCCCGGTCGGAAAAAATTATTCCGATATCTTTTTGCCTGCCGACGGAGGAGATGTCCCCGGCCAATTTAATGACCGGTTTACCCCTCTCCAGACGATCCGTAAAATAAAGCCATCCAATAAGCGCAACCAGAACAATAACCGCTGCAAGTGTCACATAAAGCCCGACTCTTCTCATCAGCATACTCCTTTATGAAGGTTTTCAGGTGCGACTCTCATATTCATTTATCCTCTACAATGCAAGTCAAATCACTCCGTTGATAAGGACATATGCCTTGATATTGCCCATAAACATTGTTATATTCGGCCAAACTTAAAAAGGCAGTGGAAATGTATGCTGGTCAATAAAAAAATAGTTCTGGGCATCACCGGGGGAATCGCCGCCTATAAGGCAGCAGAGCTCACTCGCGCGCTCGTCAAGGCGGGTGCACAGGTGCGTGTCATCATGACAAAAAGCGCTATGGAATTCATCACGCCTCTGACCATGCAGACCCTATCACAGGGCCCTGTTTATACGGACATGTTCGCGCCTGCCGGCGAGTTCGACATGGCTCATATCTCGCTTGCCGATTTTGCCGATGCGTTTTTAATCGCTCCGGCAACAGGTAACATCATCGGCAAGCTCGCTTCGGGCATCGCCGATGACCTGCTTACCACAACACTTATGGCACAAAACAAACCTGTGCTCATCTGTCCGGCCATGAACGACAAGATGCTGGCCAACCCCGTCGTACAGGACAATATAACGAAACTTCGCCAATATGGATACGAGGTGATGGAAAGCGGCATTGGCGAACTGGCCTGTAAAACATCGGGGGCGGGGAGGCTGCCTGACATTCCTGTCATCATGGACGCCCTTGAGTCGCTTCTGACACCCAAAGATTATGCGGGTGAGGAGGTATTGGTCACAGCCGGCCCCACACAGGAGCCGCTCGATCCGGTGCGCTATATAACGAACCTTTCATCCGGTAAAATGGGCTACGCGTTGGCGACCGCCGCTTGTCATCGCGGGGCAAGTGTGACGCTTATCTCCGGCCCCTGCGCCCTGCCCGCCCCGCCGGGTGTCAAAATGATCGGCGTTCGCACGGCGCTGGAAATGTATGAAGCGGTGATGAAAAACTGCAAAAAAGCGACGGTCATTATCAAGGCGGCCGCTGTGGCCGACTATCGCCCGGAGTCCGTCTCTCGAGAAAAAATTAAAAAAAGCAAGGAGCTTGCCGGCATCAGACTGGTGCCCAATCCGGATATTATCGCGGAACTTGGTTCAAAAAAAACCGGGAGTATTCTGGTCGGCTTTGCCATGGAAACCCGGGAACTGCTTGCCAATGCAAGGCTCAAGCTTGCCTCGAAAAACATGGACATGATTGTGGCCAACAGCCTGCGGGAAGAAGGCGCGGGTTTCGGCACGGACACCAATATCGTCACGATCATCGATGCAAACGGTAAAGAGTTGAAACTGGATAAAATGACCAAGTCTCAGGTCGCCCATCGCATTCTGGATCATGTGAAAACGCTCAAAAAGAGGAAAGGCCCGGTCAAAAGCAAATGACGCAACCTTTACACGAGCCCTCCGTTGACGGTCTCCGGGAGGAATTGCTCGGCCTTGTCCAATCAGTCAAAGAGCAGCTTCTCGACAGGCGGGCTTTGTATGTAGATATCGACTGCACAAGGCCGCAGCCGCGGCATGCCGGGCGGGATGCCGGCGGGAACAGTGATGAGTCTCTTGAAGCGCTTGGCCAGGAGGTGATGAACTGCCGGAATTGTGCGCTTTATAAAACAAGAAAAAACGTTGTTTTCGGGGCGGGGAGTCCACGGGCGCAAATTGTTTTTGTCGGCGAGGCGCCAGGTGCGGATGAGGATATACAGGGCCAGCCGTTTGTCGGCCGGGCGGGTCAGCTGCTTACCGACATTATCGTCAAAGGAATGAAGCTAGGGCGTGAGGATGTCTATATTTGCAATATTCTCAAATGCCGGCCGCCCGGCAATCGCAATCCCCTGCCGGAAGAAATCAGCCAATGCGAGCCTTTTTTAAAAAAGCAACTGCGGCTGATCAGGCCTCGCGTAATCTGTGCTCTGGGCAAGTTTGCCGCACAGTCGCTTTTAAAAACGGAAACGCCCATTACGGCTTTGCGCGGACGTTTTCATGATTATGAAGGAATCAAACTTCTGCCGACTTATCATCCGGCCTACCTGCTGAGAAACCCGGCGGCAAAAAAACAGGTGTGGGAAGATGTTCAACTGATTATGAAAGAGGTCGGACTGCCGCTGGATTGACCGGTTACCAAGAGGCGTTTAAATGTTAAAAAAAATATCTCTTCTGTTTGTGGCAATTGCCCTGGCGGCAGGGATCGCCACGGCCGACAGCCCCAGGCCCCTGTTTCGGGTGATAAACCTCGAAGGGGTGATCACGGGCCCTTCGGCCAAGTACGTTGCCGACAGTATTGAAGAGGCACAAAAAGAGGGGGCGGAGGGGCTCATAATCCTGCTCGACACTCCGGGTGGTCTCGACACTGCCATGCGCGATATTGCCAAGAGTATACTAAACGCACCCCTGCCGGTAATCGTCTATGTCTATCCATCCGGCGCGCGCGCCGCATCGGCGGGAGTGATCATCACCCAGGCGGCGCACATCGCCGCTATGGCGCCGGGAACCAATATCGGAGCGGCCCATCCCGTGGCCATCGGCATCGGGGGCTCGGGTGAGATGGACAAGACCATGTCCGAAAAGGTGGAAAACGACGCGGCCGCATACGCCCGCTCCATAGCCAAAACCAGGGGACGCAGCGAAGAATGGGCGGAAAAGGCGGTGCGCAAAAGCGAGTCCATCACAGCCGATGAGGCGCTGAAGCTGCGTGTGATTGATGTAGTCGCCCCGGACATCGACAAGCTTCTTGCCGCCATAGACCAGAGGGAAGTGACGGTTGCCGGAACCAAAAGAAAAATATCCACCGCCCATGCCGTGACCGACTCTAAAAAGCCCGGCATGAGACAGGGAATTCTTGCGGCCATTTCCAATCCGAATATCGCCTACCTTCTTTTACTGATAGGCCTTGCAGGCCTTTATTTCGAGTTTTCCACACCGGGCGCCATTTTGCCGGGCGTGGTCGGAGGCATTTCCCTTCTTCTGGCTTTTTACGGTCTTTCCACACTGCCGGTGAGCTACACGGGAGTTTTACTGATTTTGTTCAGCATAATTTTATTTATCGCGGAGATAAAAGTCATGAGTCACGGTATGCTTGCGGTTGCCGGAGTCATCTCTCTGGGGCTCGGCTCCTTTATGCTCTTTGACACACCGGATCCGGCGCTCAGGATTTCCCTGCAGGTGCTGATACCGGCGGTCGGCCTTGCGTCTGTTTTTTTCATCGTCGTTATCTGGCTGGCCGTGAAGGCGCAATTGCGCAAGCATTACTCCGGTGCGGAATCGATGGTCGATGAGGTAGGCGAAGCCGCCACCGCCATCGACGGGGAGGGAAAGGTATTTTTCCAGGGTGAGTACTGGACGGCCAGAAGCGACGGGTTTGTCCCCAAGGGAGCGAAAGTCAGGATCAAAAGCGTGGAAGGTCTGAATTTGATCGTGGAACAAGTGAGAGAAGAAAAATAAATATATTCTTTATTAAGGAGGCCGATTATGGTTAGCGCATTACCTATTCCTTTAATTGTCATCGTGGTCCTGGTGGTCATGTTTCTTATTTCCGCCATCAAAATTCTCAATGAATACGAGAGGGCGGTTCTCTTCCGACTGGGCAGAATACGAAATATCAAGGGGCCGGGCCTGATCATCATCATTCCGGGAATTGATAAAATCGTCCGTATCGACATGCGGACCATCACAATGGACGTTCCTCCGCAGGATGTCATCACCAAAGACAACGTGTCCATCAAAGTGAACGCGGTTGTCTACTTCCGCGTGCTAAACGCCAATGCCGCGGTGGTCAACGTCGAGAATTATCTGTTTGCCACCTCTCAGCTTGCACAAACCACACTGCGCAGTGTGTGCGGCCAGGTGGAGCTCGACGAGCTCCTGTCGGAGAGGGAGAAAATCAATTTGCACCTTCAGGAGATCCTCGACCGCAGCACGGATCCATGGGGTATTAAGGTATCACTCGTGGAGGTTAAGCACATCGACCTGCCCGAGGAGATGAAACGCGCCATGGCCAAGCAGGCGGAGGCGGAACGCGAAAGGCGCGCCAAGGTCATCAACGCGGAAGGCGAGTTCCAGGCGGCCCAGAAACTAATTGATGCTGCCGCACTTATGGAAACCCGGCCCATGTCCCTGCAGCTTCGCTATCTGCAGACCTTAAATCAGATTGCGTCGGAAAATAATTCGACAACCGTGTTTCCGATACCGATCGACTTGTTCAAGCCGTTTTTAAAACTGATGGATAAATAATTATACCGAAAAGTTTCATTTTACCAACCGGTAAGAAAATTATTAAAGGAGATGGCTATGTCAAGTGAAAAGCGAAACATTGTCACAGGCGGACTGATTTTAATTACACTGGGTGTGTTGATCTTCCTCAGTAAGACCACCAGCTACAATTTCGGGAAAACCTGGCCTGTGTTGCTGATTGTCATCGGCATCAGCACACTCATCTACAGCATAAAGGCGATCGAAGGCTGGTTCATCGCGATGGTGGGAGTGGTCTTCCTGTTCATCGAATTTTACGGATTCGATCTGTACCGTTATTCCCAGTATATTTTGCCCATTGTGCTGGTCCTGCTGGGCATCTATGTCTTAATCAAGCGGCGCAAGCGCTGACGAAACTATCGACGCTGTGTGTAGAAAAAGATGAGCCGGCGCCCGGCATCCGGCGGGCAGCCGGTGCGTGAGCGGTAAGAAACATTATGGCGATATCTGAAAAAATCAGGGCATCTGTTTCCCAATCCTCCATGATCCGAAAAATGTTCGAGCAGGGGATTGAATTGAAAAAGAAGTTCGGGGCTGACCGTGTATATGATTTCAGCCTCGGCAATCCCAATGTCGAGCCCCCCGGCGAATTCAAAAATGCCCTGATGGAGCTTGCCCGCGCAGAGATTCCCTTCAAGCACGGCTATCCCCCCAATGCCGGGATACCCGAAGTGAGACAGGCAGTTGCCGGAAAGATCAGCCGGACGACAGGACTGAAACTTCAGGCCGACCATATCATCATGTCGTGCGGGGCGGGCGGCGCATTGAATGTCATCCTGAAGGCGCTGCTTGACCCGGGCGACGAGGTCATCGTAGTTGTCCCGTATTTCGTGGAATACGCCTTTTATGTCGAAAACTACGGCGGAGTGCTCGTTAAGGTAAAAAGCGCGGAAGACTTTTCACTGGATATCGAAGCGCTCGCCGCCGCCATCACCGAAAAAACAAAGGCCGTGATCATCAATTCTCCCAACAACCCCACAGGCAGGGTCTATGGTGAAAAGGAAATATCCGCCCTTGCCGGATTGCTTACTCAAAAGGGAAGGCAATACGATAAAACCATCTACCTCATTTCAGATGAGCCGTATGCGGAAATAGTTTTCGACGGCATAGAGGTTCCCAGTGTTCTCAAAGCCTACCCCAACAGTATCGTCGCCTATTCCTATTCCAAAACTCTTTCTCTGCCGGGTGAGAGAATAGGCTACATCGCCGTCAATCCGGCCATTGAAGAGCCTGCCTGCCTGATTGATGCGCTGATACTGTGCACGCGTATCTCCGGATTCGTGAACGCACCCGCCCTGATGCAGAGGGTCATCGCCGGACTGCAGGACATCACCGTCGATGTCGGCTCATATCAGAGAAAGCGCGACCTGCTTTGCGCAGGGCTCACGAAGGCAGGTTATCAGTTCGCCATGCCGCAGGGTGCTTTTTATCTTTTTGTCAAAAGCCCGCTTGCCGACGACGTTAAGTTCACCGAAATTCTTCTGGAAAAAAATATCCTCGTCGTGCCGGGGAGCGGCTTCGGCGCACCG
>Ga0255344_1002422_pt1 | contig 22615 bp, 22 predicted proteins | sample wastewater_treat_5_FD_192414 | JGI IMG/M metagenome (GOLD analysis project Ga0255344, IMG submission 192414) | Wastewater microbial communities from Lulu Island WWTP, Vancouver, Canada - plant18 | ecosystem: Engineered > WWTP > Wastewater > Unclassified | place: Canada: Vancouver, British... | reverse complement strand
TTCAAAAAATTAGAAAAAAAAACAAGGCAAATATTCTATTTTTTAAACAAAATAAATAAATGACAAAATTAAAATTTTGAATTTAACGAATATCCCTAACTATATATGTTCCGATAGAATATGTTGATGTATATAATGGATGCCCATGGTGGGGTGAATACTTATCAAATAATGAATTCATAGGTACTAATAAGTGTTCACATGTAACAAATGTAGATGATGAAATAAAAAGTATTAGCCTGTTCCCAAATCCATTTAGAGATGTAATTTATATAGATAATTTTGATGGTGGTTATGGTCAATTAAAACTATTTAATCTATATGGAAAAGAAGTTTTGTCAACTAAAATCTATCAAAGTTCTGAGATTGTTGTGAAAGATTTAAGTGCAGGTATGTATTTATATAAAATAGACTTTGAAGATGGAAATGTATTTACTGGAAAGATAATTAAAGAGTAAACATTATAGTTTGAAAATTTTATAAAAAAGTGATTTGCGATAATGCTTAAATAAAAACAGTAAATATGAAAAAGTTAATTTTATTATTGGTGTTTTCTTTGCTATGTAGCACTTTATTTGGACAGCAAGAAGAAATTGAAAAACTCATTGGAGAAGGTGTTTATTTTCACGACAAAGGCGACTATAAAAGTGCAATTGATAAATATGATCAAGTATTGCAACTTGATGAAGACAATTTATTAGCATTGGCTGAAAAAGCAATGTCTTTAATGTATTTACAGAAATACGATGACGCTATTAAAAATTGTAAAAGAGCAATTGAAAAACATCAAGGAGACGATGGTCTAAAATTAGTTTATGTAACATGTGGAAACGCTTATGACGCATTAAAGGAAACCGACAAGTCGCTTGAAATGTATGATGAAGGGTTAAAACTATTTCCCGACTTCTTCCTGTTATATTTCAACAAAGCTATAACATTATCAAATATTGAAAGATATGAAGAAGCAATTATTTGTAGTCAAAAATCCGTATCTTTCAACCCACAACATGCGAGTTCTCACAATTCTTTGGGTAGATTACTCTGTGTATCAGAAAACAGAATTCCTGCAATTTTAGCCCTTAGCAGATTTCTAATTTTAGAACCACAAACGAATAGAGCAAAAGATAATTTGGAATTATTACAATACGTAATGAAAGCAAATGTAGAAAAAACAGGGAAAAACACTATTAATGTCAACATAAATCCCAATATGCTTAGCGACACAACTGAAGACTGAAAAATTAAAGAAAATAATTTTGCAACTACAGACTTGCTTTTAACAATGGAAACCGCATTGGACTACGACAAGAAACCTAAAAAGAAAACAGAGGTTAAAAAATTTATCGAAAAAATTGAACTTGTTTGTTCTTCATTAAAAGAATCGAAAAATGAAAATTATGGTTTTTATTGGGATTATTATGTGCCATATTTTATAGAAATGCAAGATGGAAAATTTATAAAAACATTTGCTCACATAGCATTCGCAACTTCTGGCTATCCAGATGTTGACAAGTGGCTAAAAAAACATGAAAAAGATATTAACAACTTTTATGAATGGTCAAGTAATTTCAATTGGCAACAAAATGGGAAATGAAACTCCTAAGCACGCCAGATTTAACTCCGCTGAATTTGTTTTGCGGGCTTAGTTTGTAATTTTATTGAGCGTGGAAATTTTCGTATCACTATCGTATATTTTTAGCTCATTTCGTATCATTTTTTTAATTACATAACAAAACATACAAACTTTATTTTAATCTACAAAATAAAATGTATAAATATTTATTTTTTTGAATTTATCTTTATTTGGTTAGGAGTTTTATTAGGGGTAACTTTGCAAAAATTTTTTATTTGTTATAATGACACTTAGTATTCTGAAAAAAGAGATTGTTGACCTATATTCAACTCCCATTATTCAGCAGACCTCGTTTTGGTCTATGGTGAAGAAAAATCAGGCGAAACCATTTGATTCTGATACCTTCGGCATCAAATAATCATACCCCAAACATCAAATACTTGTTTATTGATTGTTAAATATTTTAATAATCGGTTAGATTCTTAGGATAGGAACATACTTAACAAGATAGAAACAAAATAGGAGTTCAATTAATTTTGAACTCCTATTTTGAATTTTGAAATATGGTTTTCTATTTAATTATTTTAGCAATGCACCTAAAGCCTATAGGTCTATCGAGAACTTGGTCTTTATTTCCCAAAGTGTATTCTATAACATTATCCGTTATTCCCTGTGGCTTCCCAGATTTTTTATCTTTAAGAATTGACAAAGGAGGATTGAAAGTTATCTCTGCATAGGATTCAGCTTTCTTATAATCCTCTGGGCTAGGTAAAGAGAACTCTATTTGTTTTACTCCTTTTATTTTCCAATTAAATCGTTCAGTTCTCCACTTGCAATAATCTATACATTGCTCATAAGAAACACCTATCATTGGATATTTATCATAATTATTCTTCATAAAACCTACATCTGCATTTGAAAAATTTTGTTTCTCCATATTGTTTGCATTTGGGTGAATAAAAGAATAATTATAATACCTTCTAAATAATGCAGTATCTGGAATTGTTGAAAGAAATTCTTGAGAATTACTACCAAAACGGTTTTTCATATCAAATTCATATTCCCGCCAATCACTGATAGAAACCTCTGTATTGTCAATATATTTCATTTCCTTACTATCTATTTGAGTCATATAAGGAATCTTTTGAGCAATTGCAAAATTACCAATCAGAGTTGTGATACTAAACAATAATATCCCAATACATGTTATCTTCTTCATCGAATTTTATATTTATGTTTGACCATGATTTATCTGCAATAATATCAAAATATTCTTCAGTAAGATTATGTATTTCCATTATTGCCTTTTTGTCTTTCCCTCTTCTGTATACTCCCCATATTTTTAGCATAGCTATGACTAATTCGCTCCTTTCAGATAGGTTAGGTTCAAAACAATCCAACCCAAATATCCAATAAGCAGTATTATCGGAGATTTCAGAAGTTGAAAATTTTATCTTCTCTCCTTCAGGATTATACATACTGAAATTACATAAATAGCCATTAACTACTTCAGCATCTACAAGAGGAGGTTCAATGAATATTTTTTTAACATTCTCTATTTTAGCTGCTAATTTTGAGCTGTCACAACAAGGACATTCTGCATTTTTCCCTTGTCTTTTGGCATCACTTTTGCTTGAGCCATGTCCTCCTGTCCCGCACATCCATTCACCATTTTCATCATACCAGTTAGCTTCCCAAGTCCACCAACCTGTTGTTTTTGCTCTTTCTACTTTAATTTCTTTTCTCGGTTCTCTTGCCATAATATTTTTCTTTTTATTTTTTTGTCCTTAATATTAACACACACTATTCTTACATCAAGGACAGAATACTTAAATAGTGGCTTGTAGATTTTTAGTTATATCGTGTTATGATATTTCAATCGTTGACTTCGTCTCAACAAAGGAGTTTACAAACCTTATCCTTCCAAAGACGCTGTGCTTTCTTACACATACAGTGTATTTATTTGGTTACAAACACAAGCACTTTTGCCCGTAACGCAACGCTGTAAGAAATGACGTTCTCGCAAAAGTGTGCGTAAGTATTGATTGCGAAGAACATCTAAATCAAGATTTGGGTTGAATTTTGAATAATTATGATTCTTGTATTTGTCTGAGAATTTAATCTTGGTCAGGAAGGGGAGAATATGAGAATACAAAAACCTTTCTGCTTTTTTTGTTGAAAAGATAATCAGAATAGAAAGGATTAAAATAATTGTAATCAATATTTCCATACTCAAATTAAATTTATGAGAATATTACGCCTATAAACCTACAAACTTTATTTCAATCTACCAAACAAAATGTATAAATATTTATTTTTTTGAACTTCTCTTAATTTGGTTAGAAGTTTTATTAGGGGTAACTTTGCAAAAATTTTATTTCTAATAATGACACTTAGTATTCTGAAAAAAGAGATTGTTGATCTTTATTCAACTCCCATTATTCAGCAGACTTCTTTTTGGTCTATGGTGAAAAAAAATCAGGGGGTGGAGTCTTCGGCTTTTGATTCCAATGCAAGGAATAGAGATTTATATTCTAATGTTTTTCAATGCTTTTTTATTTAGTCAAACATGGATTGACGCAGGAGCAGAATGGCATTATCGGTATTATGGATTTTCGGATCTTGGTTTTTACAAAGTAAATTACGTGGCAGATACAATTATCGATGGGAAAGTTTGTCAAAAACTAGAACAATCTAAGTATGTATTTTCAGTAGATCAAAATAATCGATGTATTATTTTGGTGTTAACACACTTGAGCCTGAATTTACTTATTTATCTGGTGATACTGTATTCAGATACAAGAATAATAAGTTTAACATTTTATACAATTTTGGCGCTCAGCCAGGAGATACTTGGGATTTAGGAATTGACACCAATCAATGGCTATGTTCTAAATCTATAATTGAAGTAGATAGTGTTAAAACTATTACTATTAATGAAATGCCTTTACGTTGTCTGTTTGTTAGGCCACATGCAAATTCTAGTGGATACTTTTATGGTTGGGTAATTGAAAAATTTGGAGCATCATCGGGATATCTATTCCCACTAGAAAACAATTGTGATTCTCTCTTGGCTATTGAACTTGATGATATAAATTTTTCATGCTATAAAGACGACTCTTTCCCTTTAATTAATTATACTGATAAGGATTGTGAATATTACTGGGATTTAATTAATGTTCCTGAATTTACAATAGACAAAATTTCAATTAGTCCTAATCCAATAATTGATAAACTCACAGTAAATGTATCTGAAAATTCAGCTATTGAAAATATACGAATCTTTAACTTACAAGGAGAGCTTAAAGGCGTTTATGACAATTCTAATATAAATATATGTGATTATCAATCAGGACTTTACCTCTTAGAAGTGAGATTGACCGATGGTAAAACAATTCGTAAAAAAATAATTAAAATTTAGATTATTTCTACTTATATAGAAGAAAATAATTTTCAAAAATTTGTTGTATTTCAAAAATATTTTATAATTTTGTAACTGCCGTAACAGTAACGGTGGTAACTAAAGTTTTTAAATATGAAATTTTACGATAGAACAAAAGAAATAGCTGAATTACAAAGAATTAAAAATCTCTCTTTTAGCGAATATTCTCGAATGACTGTAGTTACAGGCAGACGAAGAATTGGCAAAACAAGTTTGATAATGAAGTCAGTTGAAGACGAACCAAGCGTCTATCTTTTTGTTGGTAGAAAAACTGAAGCAACTCTTTGCAACGAATATATTCAAGAAATTTCAAACTCTCTGAATGTGTTTGTACCACAAGAGATTTCGAGTTTTCGCTCTCTTTTTCAGTATCTTATGGAAATTGGAAAGCAACGTTCATTCCATTTGATTATTGACGAATTTCAGGAGTTTTTTAATATTAATGAGTCGATATATAGCGACATACAAAACCTTTGGGATCAGTATCGCCGAAAAACAAAAGTCAATCTTATTGTGAGTGGCTCGGTTTATTCGTTGATGAATAAAATTTTTCAAAATTCTAAAGAACCGCTTTTTGGTCGTGCCGATAATACTATTAAACTTTCACCTTTCGATACTGATACTTTGAAAACCATTATCAGCGATTATAATCCTGACTATCAGAATGATGACTTGTTGGCGTTATATACTTTTACTGGAGGTATTCCAAAGTATGTAGAACTCATTTGTGATGGCTGCGAGTTGAAAGTTGATTCTATGATTGAATTTATTGTGCGCGAAAATTCTCCTTTTATTGATGAAGGCAAAAACTTGTTAATAGAAGAATTTGGCAAAAATTATGGCACTTATTTTTCTATATTGAGTTGTATTTCTGGAGGAATTAACACGCAACCTGCTATTATGACAGCACTTGGAGAAAAAAGTATTGGTGGACACATTAAGCGATTGATAGAAGATTACAATATTTTGAAAAGAGTGCGTCCCTTTGGTGCAAAAGAAGGATCACAAACTGTTCGTTATGAGATAATTGATAATTTCTTGCAATTTTGGTTCAATTATTTTGAACGCAATCGTTCTATGATAGAAATAAAGGCGTTTTCAGGCTTACAAAATATTATAAAATCTGATTATACAACATTTTCGGGAAAAATGTTAGAGCGATATTTTCGTGCAAAGTTGGCAGAAAGTGGCTTATACCGTGAAATAGCTTCGTGGTGGGAAACTAAAGGCGAGGCAAACGAAATAGACATAGTTGCATTACTTTTTGAAAAAAACAAAGCATTGGCGGTAGAGGTAAAACGCAACAAAGAGCGTTTTCGTCCTAATATGTTTGCTGAAAAAGTAAAAAGATTAAAACAAATAGAACTGCCAAAATATACGATTGAAACTAAGTGCCTGTCGTTAGAAGATATGTAGAAATAAATTGCAAAGATTATCCGTAAAGACATCACCAAATTCCTAAAAGTTCTCAAATTTTGAAAGTTTTAGGAATTTTGTTTATGTTTTCTAAATTCTAGCGTGTATGCTTATGCTCTATTCCTCTTAAAATCAGATTTTTAACATTAAGTTTAAGGCGTTTTAGAAGTGTTCAAATGCAAGGCGTCTGAGATTGAGGACGAAGGAGCGTACCAGAAGCGATGCACTGAGCAAAGCCGAAGTGTACGTGACTGAGTCCGAATATCGAAAGCAACGTGGTTGCTGAACGAAGTTGAAGTAAAGCAGTTGGACACTTATAAAATGCCGACTATTTCTCTTTTATTAAGTAAATATAAGTCGGAAAATGGTCACTATACCCACCCATATATGTGTCGCCAACGTAAGTACGCCAAGGATATCCTTTAAAGCGACCTTCTTTTTGCATTAAATAAGGCTTGTTAAAAACATGAGCTTGATAAAATCTATAGCTTGATTTATCTTTTTCTAAAAATTCTGGCGTAATAATAATTTGGTCAAAAAGATTCCATTTATCTCTATATGCCAAAGAGCCTACACCATTTCTAAAAAGAGGTTCTGTAGCATTGTACAAGTAAGGAAGCTGAGCTTTTTCTTTTTTGTATTGTGTTTGTAAACGTTTTCTTACGCTTTTATTGTCAGGGTCATCGTTTAAGTCGCCCATAATAACAATTTTAGCTTTTGGATTAATTGTTAATATTGAGTCAACAATGCTACGAGTAACATCTGCTGCTGCAAATCTTTTTGGCTCACTTCTTTTTTCTCCACCACTACGTGAGGGCCAATGCAGAACGATAAAGTGCATTTCTTCTCCATCAAAAATACCGCTTACCAATAATTGGTCTCTTGTTCTAAAGTCAGGATCTTCTGGTGTATAAACATGGTGCATAGCAGTATTTGTAACTTTAAAGTATTCAGGACGATATAAAAGTGCGCAGTCAACTCCACGACGATCAGGTCCATCAAAATGAACGATTTGATAATTAAAGTTTTTAATATCTTTAACTTTAACCAAATCTTTTAAGACAGTAATATTTTCAATTTCGCTAAGTCCTACAATTGCTGGTGCTGTTTTGGTTACATCTTTACCAATTTTTGAAATAACAGAAGCTATTGTATCGAGTTTGGCATAGTATTTCTTTGAGTTCCATTTTTTGTTTGCATCAGGAGCAAACTCACTGTCGTTTGTGCCGGGAATTGTATCGAAAAGATTTTCAACATTATAAAAAGTAACACAAGCTATTTTGTATTCTTTTTTTTCTTGCGAAAATAAATTCGCAAATGTTAAAGCCAAACAGAAAATAAATAAAACAAAATTCTTCATAAAATAAGCCTTAAAAATTTTACTCAAAGATAATATCTTTTTTTTAATTGTTTTTCAAATGATATAAAAGTTATAAAATATTATTAACTTTGCTCACAAATATATTTTTAGATAAGTAGATGCTTGTAAAGTCTTTTGGTTCAGCTGTTAATGGAATAAATGCCGAAACAATTACTATCGAAGTTAATATTTCGAGAGGTATAAATTTTTATTTAGTTGGTTTGGCTGATTCTGCTGTTAAAGAAAGTCAACAAAGGATTATTTCTGCTTTAACGACCAATAATTTTAAGTGGCCCGGCAAAAAAATAGTAATTAATATGGCTCCTGCCGATTTGCGAAAAGAAGGTTCTGCTTACGATTTGCCAATTGCCGTAGGTATTCTCGCAGCATCTGAACAGATAAGTTTTTCAAAGTTAGAAGATTATATTATCATGGGCGAATTGTCTTTAGATGGAAATGTAAATCCAATTAAAGGTGCTTTGCCTATTGCTATAAATGCTCGTGAAAATGGTTTTAAAGGCTTGATTTTGCCTGTGGAAAATACTCAAGAAGCTGCTGTTGTTGATGGTATTGATGTTTATGGTGTGAAACACATTATGGATTTAGTAGGTTTTCTTAACGACAGCAAAGATTTAGAGCCTGTAAGAATTGATATTGAAGCAGAGTTTCAAAAAAGTGTTAAAGAATTAGAAATTGATTTTGGTGATGTAAAAGGACAAGAAAATGTTAAACGAGCATTAGAAGTTGCTGCTGCCGGTGGTCATAATATTATTTTGATTGGTCCGCCAGGTTCTGGGAAAACTATGCTTGCTAAGCGAATGCCGGGAATTTTGCCACCATTAAGTTTAGATGAGGCAATTGAAACTACAAAAATCCATTCTGTAGCTGGAAAAACTGAAGCCAATAAATCACTTCTTTTGCAACGTCCTTTTCGTTCGCCTCACCATACAATTTCTGATGTAGCTTTAGTTGGGGGCGGTACTTATCCTCAGCCGGGAGAAATTTCTTTAGCTCACAATGGAGTTTTATTTTTAGACGAGCTTCCCGAATTTAAACGCACAGTTTTAGAAGTTATGCGTCAGCCTTTGGAGGACAGAGTAGTTACAATTTCAAGAGCAAAATTTACTGTGGAATATCCTGCAAGTTTAATGCTCGTAGCAGCAATGAATCCATGTCCTTGTGGATATTATAACCATCCAGAAAAAGATTGCCTTTGCACTCAAAATTCCATTCAAAAATATTTGAATAAAATTTCAGGACCATTGCTTGATAGAATTGACATTCATCTTGAAGTTACGCCTGTAAATTTTGAAAATTTAGCACAAACAAAACCAGCAGAAAAATCTTCTGAAATTCAAAAGCGAGTTATTCAAGCACGAAAAATTCAGACAGAAAGATTTAAAAATAAGAAAAACACTTATTGCAATGCTCAAATGACATCAAAAATGATAAAGGAATTTTGTCCTTTAGATGAGGAGTCTTTGAGTTTGTTGAAAAATGCTATGGAAAAATTGGATTTGTCGGCAAGAGCTTATGATAGAATAATAAAATTATCACGCACTATTGCAGACCTTGAAAATTCAAAAGATATTATGCCTTCGCATATTGCAGAAGCAATTCATTACAGAAGTTTAGATAGAGATTCTTGGGGGAAATAATTGTGAAAAGTAAAAATTACATAATAATTATTCTTAGTTTTTTAATATTTGCATTAAACGCAAATATATACAACTACCAAAGTATTGAAATCAAGACAAATCAAGAATCTGGTAAGAATAATGTTTACTTTTCTAATTTAGAGTATTTTAATTTTACTTTTCAAAAGCAAAATTTCAAAAACGACAATTTTGTAAACTTAAAGCAGGTAAATGTTTTGTTTTCTAACAAAATTACCAAGCCTTGTTTACAAATAAAATCACAAATAATTCCCGACAACTATCTCGTTTTATATAAGATTTTTATTTATAGTAAAAATATTTTTAAAGATTATCATCAGGTTTTTCCTTTCCATTATTTCTATTAAATAGCTTGTTAAAATATTTTTAGAGGTTTTAATAATTTTATAAATTATTGACTTACAGCGTATTGTTTGTCAAGTTTAAATGTTAAATATTATAAATATAGAAATTATGGATACATCAAGTTTAATATTAGGATTAGTTTTTTTAGTTATTATTATACTACCAATAATCTTCTTAGCAAGAGCTAGTAAAAAGAAAAACAATCAAAATGAAAATTTAGATCAATATAAATAAATAGTTTTTTTGATTTATTGAGAAACACCTCTGTTTGATGAAATAGGGGTGTTTTTTTTTGGGAGAATTGTGTTTTGATAAAGTAATATATAATTGAAAAACAATAAATAATGTTGACAGTAGTCCGTTGTACAAATGTCGTCATAATCGTAGTTTTGTAACATGGATATTAAGAAAAAATTTGGTAAAAATTTGAAACGTCTCAGGTTAGAAAAAGGTTTCTCACAAGAATCGCTTGCATTTTCTGCAGATTTAGATAGAACGTATATTACAAGTATAGAAAAGGGAGAAAGAAATGTATCCATTACAGTTGTTGAAAAATTAGCTAATGCACTTAATGTTAGCATTTTAGAGTTTTTTAAAGATTAGCAAATATGAACCTATTAAAAAATTACATTAAAAATAAATTTGGAATTGATGAGCAAAAATTTTTAGAGGTTTTGAAAATGAGTCCAGGAGCAGAGGGATATTTATTTGGTTCTTTGGGAGAGTTGTTGTTTAAGGAATATGCTGAGTCATTAGGTTATGAGGTTCTGAGAATTAAGGAAAAGCCAGACGGAGGCTATAATGCAAAAAATGAAGAGGCTCGTGGGGACTTTTACATACGAAAAAAAGGAAATAAAAAAGATGAATGGTTTGTGGTTGAATGTAAAGGAGTAAAATCAAATGCCGAAAAAAGGAGTGGTTTAACTAAATTATCATCTTGCCTTACCTTGCTTGTAAAACACGCTATCGATAGAGATAAACATGTTAAAAGTATTTATGAAAAAGGATTGAAAACTTATAATAACGCAAAAGATAAGTGGGAAAAGCAAAATAGAGGAGTTTTTCCAAAATTTATTTGGAGTAAAAAAAATCCTGGAGCTGGAATTCCTGATTTAACAGGTGTTTGGAAAAGTAAAGCTGAAATAAAAGAATGGTTAGATAGCTTTTCAGATGAAGACTTTTCTGAAAATGCCTATTGGGATTTAAAAGCACCAATAAGGTTGATTCAGACACACATGCCTTCTACAAGAACTGACTCGGTTACGAAAATTAAAAGTACTGGTCCCTTAGTTACAGAGTTTAATATTTTATGTGTAGATTTATTCCTTAGAACAGGTAAGCATGAATTTGTTTTTGCGAATAGTTTGCAATTAAATCCACAAGGAAAATCACCTAACCATTTACAACAAAATTATACAATTGATATTTTGACTGCAAAAGATGGATATAAAAGACATAAATTACTTGAACCATGGTATGATGATATTGAGAAATGTATAAACAAAACTAAACCAAAACCAAGGAAACTTGATAAAAGTCAACTTGATGAAAGATAATTTGGTGATTACACAAATGTGCATTATTTTTGTCACAAATGCGTAAAATCAAAATATGGATTTATTATTTGACATTCAGTTATCAAAAGAAGATAATTTACTAAAAAGATTTGAAGAAATCCACGACTATATCTATGCAAACGATGGCTTATCACCTCAGCAAACATTAGAAGAATTTGTGAAAGTATTGTTCATCAAAATTTTCGATGAAAACGAGAATATAAACAAATTTACAATTTCTGCAGAAGAGTGGATTTTGCTTAAATCTGGTAAAACAAATCAATCATTTGTCGAAAGAATTTCTAATCTGTTTGAGCTTACCAAGCAAGCATATGTAGATGTCTTTGATTGTGACGATAGAATTAAACTAAGTTCAATTGCATTGGGTTTTACTGTAAATAAACTTCAAAGTATTTCTTTATTAAACTCATCGCAAGATGCTAAGGGATTGGCTTTTCAAAAATTTCTTTCACACCATGAAAAAGATGGAAGAGGTCAGTTTTTTACACCTGAACCTGTGATTGATTTTTGTGTTGAGATATTGCAACCAAAACCAAATGAAACAATAATTGATCCAGCTTGCGGTAGCGGTGGCTTTTTAATGACAGCTTTAAAATATCTTCAAAGAAATAATAAAAATCTTAATACTTCTGAAATTGTTTCAAATCATCTTTTTGGATTAGACATAAACAAAAGTATTGCGAGAATTGCAAAAATGAAATTATTATTAGAATCTAATGGCAAAACAAATATTATTTGTACAAACTCATTAGAGGATTTAGACAGTCTCAAACTTTTAATTTCCCAAAAAGATAGTTTTGATATAGTGCTTACTAATCCACCATTTGGTGCAAAAATTACTAATGTTTCAACACTCTCAAAATTTGATTTAGGATATAAATGGTCAAACAGAGAAAATAAATTTTATAAAACAAAAACTGTTTACACAAATCAAAATGCTGAAATTCTGTTTATAGAACGTTGTTTGCAACTCTTAAAAGAAGGAGGTAGAATGGCTATTGTACTGCCAAATGGGAATTTTGAAAATCCTTCTTTAGAATATTTAAGAAATTATATAAAATTAAAAGCAAAAATTTTAGCTATTGTCAATCTCCCACAAGAAACTTTTATCCCCTTTGGTACAGGAGTAAAAACATCATTATTATTTTTAGAAAAAGATACACAAAATATCAATAAACAATATCCTGTTTTTTTTGGTAGAGTAACTAAATTAGGTTATCAAGGTAATAAAAATGGAACACCTTTATATCAAAAAGACAAGTATGGACAAATATTGAAGGATTCAGCAGGTCAACCAAAATTAGAAGAAGATTTTAGTATAATTGTGTCAGAATACAAAAAATTTCAAAAAGAAACTATGATTGAATGTGAAAACGCATTTTCAATAAATTATAGTGAATTAGATGGAAGATTTGACTACGATTTTTATTCGCCTGAAAATCGAAAGTTGTTTTCAAAATTAAATAATGTAAAAACTGTTAGGCTAGGAGATATATGTGAAATAGTAAAAGTAAAAAGTAAAAAACTTAAAGATAAAAACCTAACAGTTGAATATGTCGAACTTTCAGATATAAATTCTCATTCATACGAAATTATTAATTCGACTACCTATCAAGTTTATGAATTACCGAGTAGAGCAAGTTATGAATTGCAGGAAGGGGATATTATTACTGCAATTGCAGGTAATTCGGTTGGAACAAGAAAACATGCTACGGCATTAGTAACAAAAGAATTTGAAGGGAATATTTGTACTAATGGATTTAGAGTTTTAAGAAACTTTAAAATAGATACTTATTATTTATTATACTTTCTCAAATCGGAAGTGTTTTTGAGACAAATGTTAATGTATAGAACAGGTGCAGCAATTCCAAATGTTTCTGATAATGACTTGTGCAATATAATTATTCAACTACCAAATGAAAAAATAATCAGTGAAATTAGTAAGAAAATGAGAAGAGCTTTTGAACTTAGACAAGAATCAAAAAAACAAATCGAAAGCATTACTCTTGAATTATAATTAATCCTATTGCAGTTTTTCAAAAAAAAGAGTATCTTTGTCAAAACTTTTGATTTTTGAAAGTTTTGACAAAGTAAGGCGTAACTAAATGAAAAACAGCAATATATGAATAAGCTGATTAACCGGAAAAACTACATTCAACAATTAGAAAAGTTGAAAGATGTACATATTATCAAGATTGTTACTGGATTAAGACGTTCAGGAAAATCTACTTTATTGAATATTTTTGCCCAGCAAATTATTGATTCTGGAATTCCTGAAAATAGAGTTCATAAGTACAATTTTGAAAAGCCAATTTTCCCCGAAGAATACACTTGGCGTGAAATTTACAATGAAATTCTATCAAAAACAGACAAGCACAATATGAATTATATTTTTCTTGATGAACCTCAGCAAATATCTGAGTTTGAACGACTTGTTGACGCTTTGTTTGTTGAAGCAAATATTGATTTATATGTAACAGGTTCAAATGCTTATTTTTTGTCGGGAGAAATTGCTACTTTGCTTTCGGGTCGTTATATAACTATTCATGTTTTACCATTTTCTTTTGCCGAATTTCTTGAAAGTCAGGAAGATGCAGAAGAAGATAAATACAAATTATTTAACTCTTATCTTTACGAAACTTCTTTGCCACAAGGTGTTTTATTGCGAGATAAAGGTTCTGACTTACAAAATCGTTATATTCAAGATGTTTATAATACAATTGTAGAAAAAGATATTAAACAACGATACAATATTCAAAACATGAGAAGTTTTGACAATCTTTCAAAATTTCTAATGGGAGCAATTGGAAGTACTGTATCTCCAAGCAGTATATCAAGAGCGATGAAACAAGATTTTCAAAATATTCACCATAATACTGTGCAAACTTATATCGATTATTTAGTAAATTCTTATGTATTTTATCAAGTAAATCGTTTTGATATAAAAGGAAAACAGCAACTTGCTACACAAGAAAAATATTATTTGGTTGATATTGGCTTTAGAAATTTAAAATTAGGTAAGTTTCAATATCAAGACCTTGGTCATATTTTAGAAAATATTGTGTATTTAGAATTAAACAGACGAGCTTATCAGATTTGGCTTGGTAAAATTGACTCTTACGAGGTTGACTTTATTGTAAAAAACTCACAAAATAAAATCGAATATTATCAAGTAACATTGTCAATGTCCGACCCAAAAACAGCAGAGCGAGAAATACGTCCATTAAAAGCAATTGATGATAATTATCCAAAATACATTATTTCTACCGACTTGATAACTGCCGAAGTTGAAGGAATTGAACATATAAATATTGTTGATTGGCTATTGCAGGAGTAATTTTTACCAAATTCAAATCTAACTTTGATTAAAATCTGTTACTAGGTTAAAATAATCGTTTTTATTAGCTTTTTGTTCAAGAATTTTATAAATTTGTAATTGAAGTTTAAACACTAAATATATGTTCAACAAAATTGAAATAGACAGAAATAATCTAACAATAATGGGTGTGCAATTCTCTGACTTAAAAACTCTTGAAAGTACTGCAAATGCTTTAGGAAGTAATATGTTTGAAGGTTTTGAACCAAGCCCAAAAGGAATTGAAATTATTAGAGACTATGTAATGGGAAAAATATCATTAGTTGAATTTGTTGAATTGGCAAAACAAAAAGCCTATGTCTAATTCTTACAAATATATAGACCCAGACTATACCTATACAGACCCTGCGACAGGAGTTTTGCGGAATTTACAAGATGTTACAGATCCTGAGGTATTGCTCTTTGTTGAAAGTGGTGCTGTAACAAAACGACTTCAAGAGCTTTATGAAAATCCGATAAAAATCAAGGGGATTGACAGCCTTTTTGAAATTCATAAACACTTATTTCAAGACATATATGCTTGGGCGGGGAAAAAACGAACTGTTGAAATAAGTAAAGGAGGAAAACAGTTTTTCCCGACTACATATTTTAATAATGCTTTTATGCATATTGAACAGTTAATAGTTGATTTTAAAAAAATTCCTCAAGACAATAAAAGACATTTGGCTGAGAAGTTAGCAGAAATTTTAGACAATGTTAACTATTTGCATCCATTTAGAGAAGGAAATGGGAGAGTACAAAGAGAGTTTCTAAGGTTATTGGCATTAGAAAAAGGTTTGACTTTAAATCTCAATCCACCAGATAATAATAGCGTTTACGAAAGATATATGAAGGGGACTGTTGAAAGTGACATAGAAACTTTAACAGAATTAATTTATGATTTGATTGTTGAAAAAAATGAATAAAAAAATATTTTGTTCAACTTTAATAAATTCATTCAGGAATAATTTACAGACAAACAAACTTTTACAAAGTAAACACATATAAATGCTAAAATATAAGACATACATTTCAAAGAAATTATTTTTTTGCAATTAACCACTTTATCAAAACTTTCAAAAATTAAAAGTTTTGACAAAGCAGAGTGTAATTTGTTGAGTAGTAGGCAAATAGCGTTGTTTAAATTTTTCAAATAATCCAAATCATAAAACATTGGTGCTAAAAATGTGAAATTTTACACATTTTTAGTACTAATAATGTGATTTTTTCATATCTTTGTAAACGAAATAGAATTTATATTTATGAAACGAAAATTATTAGAACAATTAGTTGAGTGGAAAAATTGTAAAAAACTTGCCGAACAATTTGACCTTACAGGTGGCGAAATTGATAATATTATTCGTAAAATCGAAATGTATGAAATAATGAATATGGAAGAAGTAAATTTTAATAAAATTGTTGAATTTTGTAAAGACGAAAAATGGCAATTAGAAAATGAAAGAAAACGAGTAGGATTTTAAAATACAATACTTATGTGTAAAATAAATCTACAAATACTTGACTTTCGAAAAATAGAAAATTATATGTGTAACAAAATTAAAAACGCGGAAGCCGAAAAGCGTTACGAGTAGGTGGAATTTAAAAAATAAAATATTGATTATTAAATATGGCAGAAAATAACGTTTCATTAAAAACAATTAACGATTTGCTGGAATATAATTTCTTTATTCCATCATATCAGCGAGGTTATCGTTGGACAGAACGACAAGTAAAAGATTTGTTAGATGATATTTGGGAATTTATAGATAAGTCAAACAAAAAAGATGAAGAATGGTATTGCTTACAACCGATTGTATCAACTAATGATGAAAACACCAAAAAGATAAATAATTTAACTGGGGATTGGCAAGTTGTGATTGATGGGCAACAAAGATTAACAACAATATTTCTTATTTTAAAACATTTAGAACGTTTTGTTGAAAGTGAAAAAAAGAATTTCGAAATACAGTATGAAACAAGAAAAGATAGCAAATCTTATTTATATGAAATAGAGAACAAGTCAGAAAGCGATTCTGAAAAAAATGTTGATTTTTATCATATTTACAATGCCTTTAAAACCGTAAAAACTTGGTTTCAAACCAAAGTAGAAGAAGGACATAATTCGATAAGCTCAAAATTTATTAGCCCTTTTTTAGAAAAAGTTAAAGTTATCTGGTATGAAACTTCAAAAGATGAAGATGCTATTGATATTTTCACAAGAATCAACAGCGGGAAAATTCCTTTAACAAACGCTGAATTGATTAAGGCTTTATTTTTAAATAGTTCTAATTTTCCAAAAGCAGACCCTGAAAAGCTTCGTTTAAAACAATTAGAAATCGCCACTGAATGGGATAGAATTGAATATGCTTTACAAGATGACTCGTTTTGGTATTTTATAAATAAAAATGAAAATAATTTAGCAACAAGAATAGAGTTTGTTTTTGATTTAATGTATGAAGTAGAAACAGAAAACTCAGTTGAAGAAAAGTTTGGTAATGACGAATATACAACTTTTCGTTTTTTCAATGAGAAATTTAAAACTAAATCAGAAAAAGATATAAACGACAATTGGCAAGAAGTTAAGAAATGTTTTCAAACACTCGAAGAGTGGTATAATGACAGAGAGTTGTATCACAAAGTAGGCTATCTGATTACTATAGGAGTAAATATAAAAGACATTCTTATTAAAAAAGAAGGGGAAACAAAAACTGGATTTATAGAATTAATAAATAAGAAAATAGAAGAAGAAATCAAAGATATTGATTTGGAACAATTAAAATATGGAGATAATCGTGTACGTAAACTCTTATTATTGCATAATGTCCAAACAATGCTTAACAATAAAAACGAAACAAGTCGTTTCCCTTTCTATCGCTACAAAATAGAGCGTTGGGACGTTGAACATATTCACGCTATTGCTTCTAACGTTAAAGTTAAAGAGGAAGATCAAGCTAAATGGCTCAAAAACAATTTTATCAAAACGGATGAACCTCAAAAAAAGAACAATTTCGATAAGATGTGTATTCAAATTGAAAAAATTATAAACTCAGGTAAATCTACCACAAAAGAGAACTTTAGCAAGATTATTGATTTTGTATTAGGCAAAGAAGATAATAGCTTGCAAAATCTTTGTCTATTAGACAGTAGTACAAATCGTTCATATAAAAATGATTCTTTTAAAGAAAAAAGAAGAAAAATAATCGAACGAGAGTTAGAGGGAACTTTTATTCCTATTTGCACAAAGAATGTTTTTATGAAATACTATACCAATGACGTGAAAAGCATTGAAATTTGGAATGAAGACGATAGAAATTCGTATTTTAATAACATAGAAGAAGTAACAAAGAAATATTTACCACAAACAGAATAAAAAAAGAAATAAATATGAAAAATAATCCAGAATCAGAAAAATTAACTTTCCTCGAATTAATTAATAAATATAAAAAAATTGAAATTCCTATTATACAACGAGATTATGCTCAGGGTAGAGAAGGGAAAGAGGAACTACGAAAAAACTTTTTAAAAGCTTTGTTCAATGCTGTTAAAGAGGATAAACCTTTAGAATTAGATTTTATATATGGCAGTGTAAAAGATGATGTATTACAACCCCTAGATGGACAACAACGATTAACAACTTTATTTCTGTTGCACTGGTACATAGCTGAAAAAGAAGGAAAAATAATTGACACAGTAGTAGAAAAGCAATTAAAAAAATTCACTTATGAAACACGAATAAGTTCAAGGGAATTTTGTGAAAAATTGATAGAAGACGGAATAGTTTTTACCGAATTATTGGGAACAGATTATTACGATATAGATAAAACAAAACCAAAAAACAATGAGCTATCTAAAACTATTATTGATAGTCCTTGGTTTTTTCTTTCTTGGAAAAAAGACCCAACAATAAAATCAATGCTTACAATGTTGGATTCTATTCATCAAACCTTTAAAAATGAAATAGAAGTTTGGGATAAATTAAATAATATCACTTTCCATTACATTGAACTGGAAAATTTCGGACTTTCAGATGATTTATATATAAAAATGAATGCAAGAGGTAAGCAATTAACAGCATTTGAAAATTTTAAATCGAAATTTGAAAAATATATTAAAATCAATAAACTTGAAAAACAGGAAGGTGAGTTTGCAAAGAAAATAGATACTATATGGACAGATTTATTCTGGAAATATAGAGATGCAGATGGCTTGATTGATGATAAATTTCTAAACTTTATTGCAGGAATTGCTATGTATAATTATGCGCTAAATTATAATGACTCATCTACAGAAGATAAAGAAGAATATGAATACAGAATTGCAGAGTTGATAGAAGATCCAACAAAGGTCAGACCAGATGATTTTAAAAAAGAACAGGATTGTGATGATTTAGTCGATTGTCTTAATTTATATTCTGAGCAAGGTAATGATAAAGTTAAACCTGAAATAAATTTGTGGAATTATTTGAAAAGCAGTACGCTTTTTAAGGATTTTATTACTGAAAGACTTACTTATCCTATGAGGGTCATGTTTTTTGCCCAAACACAATATTTGAAGTGTATTAAAGAAAACAAAAAAGAATTTGATCAAGAAAAGTTTAACGAATGGATGCGTGTAATTAGAAATATTGTTAAAAATTCAGATATTGATAGGCCGACAAAATTTATTTCAGCAATAAAATTAGTAGAACATTTATCAGATGAAGATAAAGTAGGTTGTGGCGATATTTATAAATCTCTTTTAAAAGTAACCGAAAATAATAAATTAAAATTTGGAAAAAATCAAGTTGAACACGAGAAAGATAAAGCAACTATCATTGAAAGTAATGTAGCATACAAAAAAATTATTTTCAGAATGGAAGATTTAAACTTTTTTAAGGGTGATATTGATTTTGCTTTATATTGTATCGATTATGACAATACCAATGTTTCATCTTTTGATGTTGAAAAACTAAAAAACTTGCAGGAAATAATTAAAAATGAACTTGATGACATTGATAAACCAATAACCGATGACTTTAAAAGGGCATTTTTAACAATTAAAGAAAATGATTATTACGAATGTTGGGGTAGTTGGTCAGATAGTTTTAAATGTCCTAAAAGATTTTTACTTAATAAAAATTCCGATTTAGTTTATTTTGCAAAAAGTGATGATTGGAAAAAATCATATTTAAGATCATTATTATTAAAAAGAATGGAAGTAAACTCATTTGCTGATATTGCAGCTAACTATTCTATTCCAGAAGGGATGCCAAAATGGAAAGAAAAGCTAATAAAAGGAACAGCAAAATTAGATGGCGCAAGTTATATTCTTATTCCAAACGATGATACTTATTGTTTATTAGCTTGGCAACAAAAACCTTCCAGAGATGACCAAGTAGAACGAATTAACAATAATTAAATGCTCCTGTTCGCTCTGATGTGCAATCTGAATGTGATATTCCAACACTCGGATTGCACATCAGAGCGAGCAAATCACTCTCGCTATGGTAATAATTAATGATTTTTTTAGAAACCTTACTGGAATATAATTTTCACTCAATCCATTTAAAAAATAAGCACAACGACACATTTTGTCGCTAAGTTTGAATATATTTGACAAAAATTACAAATTATGTCTAAAAGAACTACTTTGTTGCGTTACAATTTGATTATTAGAAAACTCAGAAATAATCCTGTAAGTTTTGAGGAATTAGCTAAGTTTCTTGAGATGGAATCAGATATTCAAGGCTATAATTTTAATATTTCTAAAAGAACTTTCCAAAGAGATGTGAACGATATTAGAAGCATTTTTAATATTGACATAGAGTATGATTACAGCAATAAAGTTTATCGCATCAGCGAAGAAGGAGAGCCAGAAATTTCTGAAAGAATAAGCAAAGCATTTGATATTTTAAATTTGTTGACTGTAACGCAAAATCTAACAGAATTTATTCATTTAGAAAGCAGGCAGGCAAAAGGAACTAATAATTTATACGGCTTGATTCATGCAATTAAAAATGAGTTTAAAATTTCTTTTGTTTATAAAAAATTTAGTGATAAAGAAACTGAAGTAAGAAAAATTTGTCCTTATGGCTTAAAAGAATTTAGAAACATATGGTATGTTGTTGGTTACGAAAGCTCTGCCAAACCTTTGCGAACTTTTGCACTCGACCGTTTGAGCGAACTTGCTATCTTGAACGAAAAGTTTAAAAAACCTTCTGATTTCAATATTCACAAATTATTCCAAAACAATTTTGGTGTGATAACTACCGAAAAAAACAACGCTGAAGAAATAATTTTATCTTTTACAAATATACAGGGCAAATATGTTAAAGCATTGACACTGCACCCATCGCAAAAAATTTTAATTGATAATGAAAAAGAATTGAGAATTAGCTTAAACATTGTTATTACCTATGATTTTATTATGGAATTATTATCAATGGGAGCAAATGTAAAAGTAATTCAACCCGAACATTTGAAACAAACAATAATAAATGCTCATAAAAATGCTTTGAATAAGTATTTGAATGAGAAGTAAGTTTATTTGTTATTATTCTCCAGCCAAAATATTCGTTTCTATTTCAGTGCTATCAATATTTTTCACAAACAGCATCCAGTTTTGATTTCCATCACGCCAGTGATAGCCCAACGAAAAATCAAGAGCTTTAACATTAGAAGTATTATAAGCTTTTTCGAGGTCTTCTTGGAATAAATATGTTGAAGAAAAATCTGGAATTGGTTTATCGTAAACTCCATAAAGGTAATGCGTCCACTCATCATTATTAAAATATCTAAAAGGAACACCAGTATCGTCTTCCAAAACAGAAGCTGAATTTAATATAATATTTCTTATGTTCGAAAAGTTTCCATAGTGGTTTAAATATGCAGCAGATTTTAGAAATGTATTACAAGTTCTTAAATTTTGTAAATACTGCAAAAATGCAGGATTGTTTTCAAAACCTTCATTAGAAATATCAGCATAAAAATAAAGTAAATTTTTTAGTTTGTCATCACCTTTTTTTCTGATTTTAAACCAAATACATTCTGCTGTTTTCAGAGAATTGCTTGGCTTTTCGATTTTAGTGAAACTTTTTGCATCATTGTTTAGTTTATAGTAACCAAATTCATAAATTTCGTGTCCAGTGCGGTTTAAAAACACATAAAGTAGGGGTAAAACACCATCAGCTTTATGTTTACGCAAGTCTTGATCCATGTTCAAAGTAATGAAATAACTACGTTGGTAAATATCTCTTAACCCGAAATTTACAGCATTCAAATATGAGTCAAGGTCTTCTTCGGTCATAGAGTACAAATCAGGGATATTGCCTAATTTTTCTTTAGCAACCAAAATATAGTCATTTGCATTTGGGAATAAATGAAAAGCATTTAGGAAATCAGGTCCAGAAAATGGATAGAATACTAGTGCGGTGTCATTTATTTTTGTGCAAATTTCATCTTTTGTCCACTTGTCCATTTTCGAAAGTCTTGTCTCAGTAATTTTTTGCCAAGGAGTGTCAATGGAAGCTTTATAATTATTCCAGAAAGTCATTTTATCTGTGAAAATATTTTTAAAAGCATTGGCATTGTCGCCAGCCAATAATGCTGCTATTTGGTCTAAACTTGTGTCTTTAGGATAATCAATTTTATCGGATAATGTATCAATATCTAAAGTGTCAATGCTTTTAGCAGGTTTGTCGTTTTTGTCAGGCTTGTTGTTTTTACTAAAATTACAAGAAAAAATTATTGCACTTGCAGTTGTAAGTATAATAATTGCGACAAGAGATTTAATAAATTTCATAAAATAATATTAAAAACGCTGCAAAAATACATTTTTTCTCAATATGGATACTATAAAACTAATATTTTAGCCAGTAAAAAGTTTTATGTTAA
>Ga0255344_1002413_pt1 | contig 22685 bp, 15 predicted proteins | sample wastewater_treat_5_FD_192414 | JGI IMG/M metagenome (GOLD analysis project Ga0255344, IMG submission 192414) | Wastewater microbial communities from Lulu Island WWTP, Vancouver, Canada - plant18 | ecosystem: Engineered > WWTP > Wastewater > Unclassified | place: Canada: Vancouver, British... | reverse complement strand
TGAAAAGACACCCAACATCTGCAAGCTCAGCCCGGCCGGCCATCATCACATCGAGGACCTCGACGCGGCCGGAGGCATTCAGGCCGTCATGAAGGTGATCAGCAAGCTCGGCGTCATCGATGAAAAAGCCGAAACAGTAAGCGGTAAAACAGTAGGCGCCAATCTGAGATCGGCGCGTGTGTTAAACGACGATGTCATCCGTCCACCATCCAGGGCTTATTCACAACGGGGAGGCATCGCTGTGCTTACCGGCAATCTCGCCCCGGACGGAGCGGTTGTCAAGCAGTCCGCTGTGGCCGACGCCATGCAGGTAAACGAAGGCCGGGCGCGTGTGTTCGACAGTGAAGACGGTGCCATCGAAGCTATACTGGGCGGTAAAATCAAGCCCGGCGATATCGTGGTCATCCGCTACGAAGGCCCCAAAGGAGGTCCCGGTATGCGCGAGATGCTCTCGCCCACATCGGCCATCGTCGGTATGGGACTGGACAAATCAGTGGCGCTATTGACCGACGGGCGCTTCTCAGGCGGCACGCAGGGTGCGGCCATCGGCCACATTTCGCCGGAGGCGGCAGAAGGCGGCCCCATCGCGCTGGTCAGGGAAGGTGATGTCATCTCGATTGACATTCCGGCAAAAAAGCTTCAACTGAAAGTAAGCGACACAGAGCTTGCGCGTCGCCGGAAGGCACTCAAGACCTGGACGCCTGCCATCACCACCGGCTATCTGGCGCGCTACGCAAAAATGGTCACCTCCGCGTCAACCGGGGCGATATTCAGGGACTAAACCAGGACACACAGGTAGAAAAGACATGATAATTTTCGCGCCGTTTCGGGCATGGCCATCTGCCCGACGGCGCTTTTGTTTATCCGCAATGAATAACGGCACCGGAAAAAACGTATGTGCCTGTGGAAAAAACCCGCCGGGGAATGCAATAAGTACACGATGTCCGGACTCGCTGGATGGCACACGCCCGCCCTGGCAACTGCGCGGCGCAGGGCCCGCCCTGCCGCTATTTAATTTGTTTTCCTGAAGATCAGGATATTTTCCTTTTTCATCACATTGTAGAGGCCAAAGATGAGTTTCGGAATATTTTTTTCCAATTTAAAACCAATCCCGGTCAGATAGTCAATGGTGAACTCTACCGTTTTCACTTCTTGTCCCTGATATGCAGCATTGCCTATGACAATAACAGCATATCTACCGGGTTTTAAGATCCTGTGCATTTCATCAAAAGACTTCTTCATATCGCTGTTGTATAACTCTACCCTCTGTTTTCCTTTCCCTCTGACACCAATAAAATTTTCTCTGATTTCAGCAGGTTTATAACCCATGTCCTCCAAGGAGTGAGCATCGTTTTCCACGTAATCAAGGGCGATGGAATAAGGTGGAGAGGTGATGATTCCATCAACTGAATCATCCGGCAGTTCAATGTTTCTTGAATCGCCTTCTTTAAGGTCAACATGTCCCAATTTTAAGTTTAATGTTTCTGAAATTTCCTTATAGTCACTCACCGAATCAATCATCAGATTCAAATTTCTGATAAATGATTGTTCAAACGAACGCCCCCGTCTTGATTCATCACTAACAGCGAGCAATCTGGCCAACGTAAAAAAATCTCTTACCTGATTATTTTTTATCTCCTCCAATACTTTGTAGAAATCCTGTTCCCGGTTAAAAAGAGACGGTTTGATTTCAGAAACTAAATCATTTTTACATTTTATAATTTCATCTATTGCATTAAGAGAGCCGGTCTTGACTTTCCCCTGCAAAATACACACAGGAGAGATGTCGATCCCCATAAAATTTATACCAAGTAATTGCGCTTCAAGTGCGGTTGTCCCGCTTCCGGAAAAAGGTTCAAATACCGTATCGTCTTCTTTTAAGCCGATGATATTTAACAATGCCCTGATCATCTGGGGATGAAATTTTCCCTTATACGGATAGATCCAGTGGCTAAGGTATTGATTGACCGAACGTGTTCTGTTTTTCCGGATGATTTGAAAATAATCGGTAAAATTTGTCCCGACAGATTTAAAGTAAGAAGTTTTTTTAATTATTCTTTCGCTCAATTCATTCGATTTGTTGTTTAATCTGAATTCTCTGAGACCGTTTGTAATTTCATAATCAGCCCCTAAAGAACTCAGTTCCCATTGTGCCAGCGACAGCTCATAGATAAACTGAACATTGTCCAGCAGAGTCAGGTCGGCATCTCTTGCCTGACTTGCGTCATAGGCCCAAAAACGCCCGGTATTTTTTGCTTTTTCCGACATGATCGCCCCAACGACAAGTAATGACTGATGCTTCTTAAGTTCTGTTGAATATCACCTCTTCGGGATGAAATTGCAAACTTTTTTCAGTGGGTCGGAAAACCATGCGCGATGATGAGCGCCAGCTGCCGGACGCTGTAGAAAGGATAAAGGCTAAAGGACAAAGGAGAAAGGATAAAGGATAAGGGATGCTTCGACGGGCTCGGCACGAACAGTCAATAAAGCGCGCAGCGCATCCTTGGTGTCTTCCGCCTGCTTCAATAAAGATCGGTCAAATAATTACTACTTACACGTTTTCTTGACAAAAAAAAGGCCCGCTAGTATAATTTTAATGAAGTTGTCGTTTACGTATGTACCTCAAATGAACGTAGGGATCAGATTGATTTAAGTAACAATAAAGAAACGGAGGATAGTATGAGTAGAATAAAAATTATGGCGGTCGTCGTTTTGTCGTTGTTTGTTATGGTATCCTTTTCTTTTGCCCAGGAAAGAGGAACGGCAGCGGAGGCAAAAGCGTTGCTTGACCGGGCAGTGGCGCTGATCAAGGCTGAAGGAGACAAGGCCTATCCCAAACTTCAGGATAAAAATGGCGCCTATGTCCTGAAAGATTTGTATGTCTATGTCTTCACGGAAAAAGACGCGACTGTAAAAGTTCATCCTTACGCACCGGCCATGATCGGCAAAACCTGGATCGGCCTCAAAGATGCGGATGGGAGTCCGTTTGTGCAAAAAATACTGGAGGGCGCGGCAAAGTCCGGCAAAGGAAGTGTCGATTATTCGTGGGCTGACCCCAAGACCAAAAAAGTGGAAAAAAAATCATCCTACTACGAAAAGGTCGGCGATGTGATTGCTGTCTCCGGGTTTTATAAATAAGGTCTGCCCGACGGGAAAACGCCTGGTTTCTTACCAGGCGTTTTCTTTTTTCTTTCTAAATGGAGCCTCTCCCGTGTCGGCCGCCAGCCTTGTCAGGCAAGAGCAAGGTGGCTGTTCGTTTATCAGAGCCGTGCTCATCTTCTTCCTGCTCGTCTAGCCAAACTTCTTTGCCTGTATCCTCGGTTTTAAAAATGGACATGATCGTCGAGAGTTCTTCCGCGTTCGAGGCGTTGCGCTGCGTGGAGTTGCTCAGCTCGGCTACGGCACTGTTAATCTGACTGATTCCCTGATACTGTTCCTTGGAGGCAACCGCTATTTCGCCCATCAAACCAAGCACCTTTTCGGAGCTGTCCGTCACCTCACCGAAAGCCGTACTGGTCGCCCTGACCAGATCTTCACCTCCCTGAACTTTATGAACGATATCTTCAATCAGGCTCGTTGAGCTTTGTGCCGCGTCTTTGGCGCGTATCGCAAGATTGCGGACCTCATCCGCAACGACCGCAAAGCCCGCGCCGGCCTCGCCTGCCCTGGCCGCTTCCACCGAAGCATTGAGCGCCAGCAGGTTTGTCTGGAAGGCTATTTCATCGATGCTTTTGACAATCTTTTGCGTCTGCTCACTGGCCTGGGTAATCTCCTGCATCGAGGAGGTCAGTTTGCTCATGGACTGATTGGCGTTTTCCAAGGCTGCTTTGGTTTGCTGCATAAGCTTGTCGGCCGCAACGGTATTTTCGGTGTTCTGGCTGGTCATCGATGCAATTTCATCAAGAGAGGCAGAGGTCTCTTCGATGGCTGCCGCTTCTTCCGCCGCCGAATCCTTCAGGGCACCGGACACGCGAAGAGCCTGGCCGACCACATCGTTCATCTTGCCGCGCATTTCGTTGACCGATTGAACAAGTTTCCCGATTTCGTCACGCGATTGCAGCTCTATGTCATGTGTGAGGTCACCCCCGGCAAGGCGCTGCAGTTCTTTGATCGTCAAACCGATTGGTTGAAGAATAAGGTTCGTAACTGCCAGAGTTGTCAGCACAGAAATCACGACAGCCAGCAACACGACCAGTAGAAAAACCTTGAGGGTTGTTGATGCCAGGATTTTGGCCTGCTCATACTTATCTTTACCGAGTTTGTTCTCCAGCTCGTTGATACTCTGCAGGCTCTTTTCCACATCCGCGAATTTCTGCTCGGCCATGACAAACGTAATCGCGGCAACGCTGGCATCCGTCGACGCGATTTCCAGCGTGTTATTGGCCCGATCCTGAAACTCTACCAGGTTCTCATAGGCTATTTCGTAGAGTTTCCTTTCGTCTGCCGTCAAATTGGGAGAGTCCAGAACCGTTTTTGTAAATTGAATCGCCGCGGCAATCTGGGAAATGGTCTCCTGGGCCAGTTCATCGATACGCTTCGCGTCGTAGTTAGAGCCGATCCAGGTCATGATCTTGTAGAGTTTGGCCTGAACCAGAGACATCTCCACCATAATATGGGAACTTTGCTCATAAGCTTTGAAGCGGTTATTATACATGTCGTCAATTGAGTTCGTCTGAATGGAAATCGCCATGTACGTTCCCGCCGCGAGGAGGATCATAAAAATAAATACAACCAGAGGCGCCAGAAATATCTTATTTCTCAGCCGCATATTAAAAATCAATCTTTTCATACACTTATCCCTTTCACGATGGCCATAATTGCTGTGTCAAACCACCTTATAATACTTCTATCGGCAATATCGTTATTTTGATTAAACTGCTCCCACTTGTAAAGCAGTGCGTGATTCATAATTTTCCCCCTGTTTTTTCTTTTCACCATAACGCCGGGCGCTTGTCCGTCCGACGCCCCATAAATAATTATGTGAATTTACGCATGTTTTTTCTATGCCCCTGCCTTGTCCGGGGTATGAGCATAGAAAAAGAACTTTTATCTGTCAAGGAAATACCAAAAATGGGTTTACTTTCCCCGGCGCACGGGACGCACTGGAAAAAGGCGAGTAACGATCCGCTCCATGGGTGGGCTTTGTTGGGGGCTGACTTGCTGATCTTGTGATGATGGTGAAGCTGCTCAAAAAAGCGTTTTTTCGGTTATGTTGCCGTGGGGCAAATTCGGCCCTCCGCAGGTATCATAAGAGAGCTTGTGTGGCCGGGAATGGGGGGCGGCCACACAAGGTAAACGAAGACGCGGGTTTAGCAACCGGTTGAGCACCGACTTTTGCCAATGTCAGGACCGGCCATTGATTTGGCCGCGTGGCAAAGGAAAACCGCCCTCGCAGCACCAATTTATGTGGAAGTAGTAATCGCAGGATGAGCGGGCCGCAATGACGGCCCGCTCATCAATCACCAACCGGCTCTACACAAAAATCGGTTCAGCCCGTTCACGCATGGGCGTACAATGTCCGGATAACTTTTTTGTCTATTTTGCCGACGCTTGTTTTGGGAATACTGTCCGTAATAATATATTTATCCGGAACGGCATATCTGGGTATCCTTCCCTGATCGGCGCATTTTTTCATATGGTCTTTGAGGATTTCCGGAGTGATATCCCCGCCGTTGTTCGTCGGGGCAAGAACAACAAGCATCATGGGTCGTTCACCCCATTTGGCATCGGGCACACCGATGGCCGCCGCCTCCACAACCGAGTTGTGCAGACTGATGGCATTTTCCAGATCAAGTGAAGAGACCCATTCGCCGCCGCTTTTAATGACATCCTTGAGCCTGTCGGTAATCTGAATATAGCCATCTTCGTCCATGTAACCCACATCGCCTGTATGCAGCCAGCCGCCCCGCCAGAGGTCTTCCGTTTTTTCCACGTCCTTGTAGTAACCCCGGGTGAACCACGGCGCCCGTACCACGATTTCACCCGTGGTCTGACCGTCATTGGGCAGGAAATTGCCGTCGGGTGAAATGATGCCCACATCGACAAGTGAAATAGGCATCCCTGTTTTGATGGCAATATCGCTTTTCTGCTCGTTATTGTAATTTTTCATCGAAGGCTTCAGATTGGAAACACTGATGACCGGACAGGTTTCCGACATGCCGTAGCCTGTCATAACCTGAATTCCCAGATCGATCGCCGCCATGGCCAGTCCCTTGGAAAGACGAGCGCCGCCGATGATCACTTTCCAAGAAGTAAGATCAAGCGTTTTCGCCACGGGGCTGGAAACAAGCATCTGGAGGATTGTAGGAACACAGTGGGAATAGGTAACTTTTTCTTTGATGATGAGCTTGATGAGCATTTCCGGCTCGTATTTGCCGGGATAGACCTGTTTGACGCCCATCATGGTGGCGATAAAAGGAAATCCCCAGGCATGGACATGAAACATCGGCGTGATCGGCATATAGACGTCCGCCGTGGAGAATCTCAGTGGCGTATCATGGGCGCTGACCCCTATGCAGACACTCAGGGTATGCAAAACGAGCTGGCGGTGAGAGAAATACACGCCTTTCGGAAGTCCCGTTGTTCCCGTTGTATAGAAGGTGGTCGCCTTGGTGTTTTCATCAAGATCAGGGAATTCAAAATCTTCGGACGCGGCTTTGAGCATTGCTTCGTATTCCCCGTCGATGGTTAAGTCCGTTTTGGGCAACATCGGTTCATCAGAAAGCAAAATGATTGTCTTTACGGATGTAAGTTTTCCCCGAATAGAGGAGAGCAGGGGGAGGAAATCGGTATTGATGAAAATAGCGTCCGCTCCCGCGTGGTTTATGGTATATTCGATCTGGTCGGGAGACAAGCGCCAGTTGACGGTGAACAGTGTCGCACCCACCATCGGAATGCCAAAGAAGCATTCCAGATAACGGTGAGAGTCATAGTCGAATACCGCTACAGTACTGCCTCTGCCGATGCCCAGGCCGGTAAGGGCGCTCCCCAGCCGGTTGATCCGCTTAAACAGATCTTTATACGTGTAGCGCATCTTGTCCCGATAAACAATTTCCTGGTTTTGTGCGTTAAGTCTTGGTCCGTTCAGCAATTCTTTAATTGTCAGTTGAAACCCGTAAGTACTGCCGTTCAAAGATTTCCCTTTCATATTACCCTCCTTTGGTTGCAATTTTCCCTGTACAACATGATCGTCAAAATCAGGGACTGACTCAATCCGCGGAAAGCTGTTTTGTCTTTACTTGAACAGATGAAAAGAAAGTAAGCCGATGACCTACCAAAAGGGGAGAAATCAGGAAGATGGTTCGGAGGTTCTTTCGTTCTCCAGCCAATTGATGGCGTACCGAAGAAGCTCCGTGCTGGTTTTAAGATTCAGCTTTGCCTTGAGCCGTTCCCGGTATGTGCCGATGGTCTTAACGCTGAGATGGAGACGGGCGCCGATTTCGCTGATACCGAGTCCTTCTCCAATGAGTTGAAAAACCTCCAGCTCCCGGTTTGTGAGGGAATGGAGGGGTGACCCGGTGGGTTGTTTGTTACCCTCGATAAAGCGGTAAAAAAGCTTGTTCGTCATTTTTTTACTCACATAGATGCTTCCCTGTCTTACCTCGCGGATTGCCTGGATGACCGATTCGGAAGCCTCCTGCTTCATAACGTACCCTCTGGCGCCGGCGCGCAGAACCCGCTCGGCGTAAAGGGATTCATCGTGCATGGAAATGACCAGCATGGCCAGGTCCCGGCGGGTCTTGTGAATTTCCTTGATCAGATCAATACCGCTCATATTCTTGAGGGTGATATCCACGATGATCATGTCCGGCTTCAGATCTTGGGCGGCTTTCAGGGCGCTTTGATAATCTTCCGCTTCCCCGCATACCAAAAGATCGCTTTCCTGGTTGATAAGCTGCACCAGACCATGCCTGAAAACAGGATGATCATCGACGATGAGAATTCTGTGTTTTGTGTGTGACGGTGTTTTCGTTGCGGTCATTTTCTTGAGTCCTTCTTTAAATTGAAAGCACAGCTGATCAGTGTTCCGCCGCCCGGTTCCGATTTAATACGCAGCATCGCCCCGATCATCCGCGCCCGGTACTGCATGATTCTCATGCCGATCCCCGCCGCCTTTGCCGTGTCCTTGATCCCGCAGCCATTGTCGAGAATGGACAGAGAAACAGTGCCTTTTTTATTGAGAAGTTCGATGATAATTTCCGAGGCCTTACCGTGCTCCAGCGCATTGTGGACGGATTCCTTGGCGATATAATACAGATGGGTCGCCAGTGTATTGTCGTGGATGGGAATATGCCGGGGACATCTGAAGTGGCAGGCGGTGTTGAAAATCGACGACGTCGAGGCGGCAAGATTTTCCAGGGAAGACTCAAGCCCCAGCGAGGTAAGATGAACAGGGCAAAGGCCGCGGGCAAGCCTCCTGGTCTTGTCAATGGCTTCCTTCACCAGCCGGTTGATCTTGCCGGCATAAAGTGCATTTTCCCGGGACACCGGCAGAAGTCTGTCGCTCAGGACTTTCGTCATGACGTCCAGACCGATCAGGTGCTGGCCGAGGTCATCGTGAAGATCGTATCCGATTTTCTGGCGCTCCCTCTCCGAGATATCGAGAACCTCCTTTTCCAGTTTTTTGATGGCGGTCATATCCACCATCGAAGCGATGCTCTGCGTTGTGCCGGGAATCATGGCAATCGTCATGTAAACGTGCAGATGGTTGCCGTCTTTATTGCGGATTTTGAATTCATAATTCCTGGGCGCGGCCATCGGATCTTCACGCCGTGCCGCGTGATATGAAAGGAGGCGCTCAACGTCGTCCTCGGCCACATACAGGGTCCATGAATGATTGATAATCTCATCGCGGGAGTAACCGGTAAAGTTGGAAAAATCGCTGTTCATCATGGAGATGGTCGTGTCTTTTTCGATAACGATGGTTGCTGTACCGGAATTATTAAAAAGCGTCCGATAAAACTCCTCCGACCGGGAAAGTTCTTTTTCGATAATCTTGTACTTGCTGGCCTGTGAACGAAGCTTCCTTATTTCCCGTCGTGCATTCTGAAGCGCGAGTATCAGTTTTTGTGTATTTCTATCTTTTTGAGTCATCGTTTCGTTTTCCTGAACGTTACGGGAAAAAAACCATCGCTTTACCGGAAAAGATCCGTTTCCCGCCGCCGTAAGCGCGGTCATTTGCGGCAATTCCGGGACACCTCCCATGTGCAATGCCGGAAGTTGTCCGTATCATCATTAACAATTAAGATCGTAATATTATTTAAAGCCGCAGGTCACTGGCGCCTGAGCCAAAGAAGCCGGAATTCTGATACGTTCCGGAATCATATTCCATGCGGTTTCTTCCCGCTGCCTTAGCGCGGTAAAGAGCTTTATCGGCACGGGCTATTATTTTCGGAATATTTTCATTTTCCCGGTAATCTGTCAAACCCAAAGAAATGGTCACGCCGAAGGATTTCCCCGCTATGTGAAACCGTTTCTGTTCAACCGCTTTGCGGATACGTTCGGCACACACTATCGCTCCTTCAATGTTTGTTTGCGTCATGACAATGAGAAATTCCTCTCCGCCGAAGCGACCGTAAAAATCTGCCCCGCGGAGGTTTTTGCAGATAACGGCGGACGTTTCCCTGAGAACGACATCTCCGGCAAAGTGGCCCAGTGTATCATTGACATCCTTAAAATGATCGATATCCAGCATGACGATGGAGAAGGTTGCGCCCCCCCGGGACACTCGCTCCCGCTCATTCTCCAGCAGTTCCATGATGTGGCGCCGGTTATAGGCTCCGGTGAGTTCGTCACGGATGGAAAGCTCCAGATTCACGCACATAGCTTTGTGAAGTTTTTTGCGCAGAATGCTTATGTAGCTGCCAATAACGGAAAGGGCAACCAGCATCAGGGCAAAAAGCAGCATATGGAGAAACTCCATCTTGAAATTGACGTCCTGAAAACGAAAACGATAAAGAAGGAAAAGATTAAGTCCATAGCTTGCAATCATAAACAGACTGACAAACAAAAAACCGCTGAGGACCAGCCTGAATATGCCGAACATAAGGATGATAACATAAACAAGCAACAGCACAGGCCGTGATTCATTCGCAAAATACATTCCGTAGGTCAGCGCCACAACCGCTGCGCACATCTGGATGGTCGTCAGACTGGGATCCGAGGCCCTGAGGTTCAGGCCTGTCCTGAAAGCGACGTAGAAAACGATGTTGTTAAAAGAGCAAATGAGCAGAAGGCCGATCAAACCACGCCATTCCATGATACCGGCCAGATAGGACAGATAAGCCAAAATGCAGCAAAGAGTATAGGAGGCAAAAGCCATCATGAAACGCTGCATACGGATGGTTTGATCTTTATCTTCTTTGGGAATGATCGAAAAACTGAGAATTCTCTTTAGGAGAGTTTGCCGGCTTGATTGTTCATTGACTGTAACCATGTTTTATCACGCAGATGAAACACAAATAAACGAAGCCGAAGCGGTTAGTCACCATGCAACAGATAAGGGAAAGGAGTCATCGTGCGACGAGACCGCTTCCTGACAGCCCGATTGATCCGTCAATGGTAAATTGTAAAACAACTCGTTACATGATGAGCATAGGTAAGGGGAGCTTTTCTGTCAAGCAAATACTGACAGGCCATTGGTAACCGGACACCGGAAGAAGCGGGCAAAGCTTCTTGAAATCAGTAACTCCTTTTGGTAGTCTTGTTTACCAGCGAGCCCCGGCGCGGCACTTTGCCAAAGAGCCGTGGGAGCGCGCCCGATGATCGTGAAAATGACAAGAAATATGAAAGAACAACAACTTCCCGCGCAATCAATAAAGATGCATGAGAGCCCTGCCCGCAAATGCCACACAGGCCAACGGAAGCAGGACCAGGATTTGTTAAAGGAGAGTGAGGCGCGCTATCGCGCCGTGATTGAAACCTTCTTAGAGCCCTACGCCGAGCACGACCTTGCCGGCAATTTAACTTATTTCAATGATGCATACAGACGGGAAATCGGTTACAGCCGCCAGGAGATGCCGGGACGAAGCTACCGGCAAGATGTGGATCAGAAAAATGCAGATTCCATTTTCCAAATCTATAACGGCGTCTACAAGACCGGCGTATCCGCCAGAAATCTGGAGCTTGAATCCATAAATAAAGAAGGAAAGATCAATCGCTATGAATGCACGATCAGCCTCATCCGCGATCTGCAGGGCAACCCCGCGGGATTTCGAACTTTCTATCACAACATCACGGAACGCACAAAGGGTGAAGAAGCAGTCCGCTCGATCCAGGAAAGGCTGGAAATGGTTCTGGACGGCGCGGAGCTGGGCCTTTACGATGTAAACTGTAAAACGGGCGAGTCGTATATCGAGGACCTCTACATAGACATGCTCGGATATCAAAAGGAAGATTTTCTGTCTTTCAGGTTTTCCGACTGGCTCAACATTATCCACCCCGATGATCTGGCCGGCGTCAAGGAAAGGGCGCGGGAAGTCCTGTCAGGTGACCGCACACTGGTTGATATGGAATACCGCCTGCGGCATAAATCGGGGGAATGGATCTGGATTCTGGGGCGCGGACGAGTTGTCAAATGGGATGAATCAGGGAAACCACTCAGGTTTACCGGTACGCAACTCAACATTACCGGCCGCAAAAAAGCTCAGGAGGCGTTGCGCGCAAGTGAGGAGAGGTTACGTTTAGTCACAGACAACATGAAGGATATCGTGGCCTTAACCGATCAAAACTTCAATATTATTTATATCAGCCCCTCTGTTTACAGCGTCATGGGATACCAGGCCAAAGACAGGGAAGGAAAATCTCTCTTGGATTTTATCCATCCCGAGGACCTGCCCGCGATCAAAAAAGGCCTGGAATCCTCGCTGGCGACTTTATCTCCCGGCAAGATGGAATGTCGCTATTTGCATGCCGACGGCGAATACATCTGGCTTGAAGCGGCAGGCACCTATATGCTCGATGAGCAAAATACTTTTAAGGGGGCTGTTTTCGCCATCCGCGATATCACCGAAAGGAAAAAAGCCGAAGATGCTCTGCAAAAGAGTTTAGATGAGCTCGAGGGCCGCGTGGAGCAGCGAACATCTGAATTGTCCGAAATCAATACAGCACTGCGCGTCCTTTTGAAAAAAAGAGAGGAAGATCAGAAAAACCTTCATGAAGCCCTGCAGGCAAATATTGAACAGCTTGTGACGCCTTTCATCCACAAACTGCGCACCACACACACAACCAACCAGAAGCTCGAATATCTCAATATACTTGAAAACAACCTCAGAGACATCACATCACCTTTCATCAATAAGCTTTCCATCGCCTTCAAAAATTTATCTCCCCGAGAGCTTCAGGTCGCGGCGCTCATCAAACAAGGGAAAAGATCCAAAGATATCGCGCAAATCCTTAATCTTTCCATAGGAACCGTCAATTCCTACAGAAACAGTATTCGTGAAAAAATGAATCTGGTTTCTTCTGCAACAAATCTGAGATCTTACCTGCTGTCTCTGTCCTGAAATTCCCCTCCTTCGCCAGTCGATATAATGTAGGAATATATACCACATTATTCCTATATATTATATACATTGACCATTCTTTCAGATCTGTTAAATCACGTTGCCAAATGTGATAGCTTTTGGTCGTGTACCAAAGGTGATATCCATCAAGTTGCAGGAGGTAAAGATGTATAAGTTGGTACAGCCGGATAACGTTGTTGAGATACTGGAGAAAAGCGTCGCGAAATATCCTGAGAGGCTTTTCCTCGGAACAAAAAACAAACAGACCAAACAATACGAATGGATCAATTATGAGGATTTCGGGAGGCGCGTTGACCATTTGAGAGGAGGTCTGAACCAACTGGGCATACAAAACGATGATGCGGTAGGAATCATCTGTAATAATACCACCGAATGGGCGATCTGCTTTTTTGCAACCTGTGGGCTGGGGGCGCGGTTTGTCCCCATGTATGAAGCTGAACTCGTTCAGGTTTGGAAGTACATTATAAACGATGCCGCAGTAAAAGTTCTCTTCATCAGTAAAAAATCCATCTATGACAAAATAAAAGACGATCTCAAAGCCATCCCCACTTTACAGAAAGTCATTATTCTGGAAGGCAACGGACCAGGCACGATGGCCGATCTGGAAGCGATAGGAAAGACAAAGCCGGTAAAAAGCATCTATCCGGATTATCGGCATGTCTGTGTGCTGATTTACACCTCGGGAACCACAGGTGATCCGAAAGGCGTATTGCTCTCCCATGGAAATATCACCTCCAACGCGCACGCGGTGTCGCAATGTTTTCCGGACGTCAATCATAATGACTGCTCTTTGTCCATTCTTCCGTGGGCACATGTGTTCGGACTGGGCGAGCTGGTAGTTTACTGCCTGTTGGGCGGCTCTATGGGTCTTGCAGAAAGCGCGGCGACGATTGGAGAAGACATCATGCTGATCAAACCGACCTTTATGACTGCGGTGCCGCGGGTCTTCAATAAAATCTACGACGGCCTGTGGACCAAAATGAACGATGAAGGCGGACTGGCTAAAAAGCTGTTTGTCATGGGGGTGGAAAGCGCCAAGAAGAGATATGAGCTGGCGCAACAGGGAAAGTCAAGTTTTATGACGAACCTGAAATTCAAGATCGCCGATGCGGTGGTCTTTGAAAAAGTCAGGCAAAAGCTGGGCGGGCGTCTCAAGGGCGTGATGACCGGCAGTGCGGCGATGAACCCGGAAATATCCCGTTTTTTCTGGGATATGGGCATACCGCTTTATGACGCTTACGGCCTGACGGAAACATCTCCCGGCGCAACGATGAACCGCCCGTCAAAATACCGAATCGGCAGCGTCGGCCCCTTCATGGGCATGGCCTCCGTCGTTATTGACAAGTCAGTAGTCGGTCCGGATTCAGAAGATGGCGAAATCATCATTTACGGTCCCAATGTCATGCTGGGGTATCACAACAAACCGGAGGCCACTAAAGAAGTGATGACACCCGACGGCGGGTTCCGGTCAGGCGACCGCGGCAGGCTCGACAAAGACGGATTTTTGTATATTACCGGACGCCTCAAGGAACAGTTCAAGCTCGAAAACGGCAAATATGTGTTTCCGGCGGCAATTGAAGAAGACATCAAGCTCAATCATTACGTGGAAAATGCCATGATCTATGGGGAAGGACGTGAATTCAACGTCTGTATTGTCATTCCCAATTTCACAGCTTTGGCAAAATGGGCGGAAAAAAACAATTTACCGGGGGATTCCAAGGAGCTGATCAAGAAACCGGAGACAAAAAAATTCCTCGAAAACGAAATTGTCAATCAATTAAAGGATGCCTTCGGCAGCTACGAAATCCCGAAAAAGTTTATCTTTATCGAGGAACCCTTCTCGCTGGAAAACGGAATGCTGACGCAAACCATGAAACTCAAGCGGCGCGCCGTTTTTGACAGGTATAAAGGCCTGATTGAAGCATCCTATAGTAAATAGGGCCAAGTATAATATTGTGCCCTGTTGATATTGCCTTTTGGTCAATTCACTAGCCCGGGCATCAGCCGGCAGGTCATCGTCAAGAAGGGGAGGCAGGGCAAACAAGTTCTTTAAACAAAAACATCATTAGCCGGCGCTCTCGGCAGGGGGGGGGTCGCCCGGCCTCAGGCAGGCACATTTTGCCTCCTGAGCTTTAACCGCCGGCTGTTTTGGCCGGCGTGGCGGGAGACGGGGTGACGTGTGCTTTTACCGACTGTTTGTGCGAACGCGGGAAAGCACACGTCACTACCGACCCGGCTGTTTCCCCGTCCTTATTACGTGTGGCGGATGATGAGGGTACCGCCGACCGGCCGTTCACGAACCGGCAGTACCTGTGTGACTCTCGTCGTGGCGATTGCTTCTTTTTACGGGATTTTTCCTGTTATTCTTACAATATTCAGCCAAAAGACCCCATCTTGGCCGGTGTTGCGTCTTCATCAGGAATTGCGGTCCAGTTCGTCGCGAATCGCCACCCCGATGGTTTCCATAGCATAGGGCTTTTTGACGTAGGCGCCGGCCCCAAGCCTCTGGGCTTCCCGGACACGGTGAGTTTCGGAAAAACCGCTCACCAGGATCGCTCTTTGGCCTGGACGGATTTCTAAAATTCTTTGATAGGTCTCCAGCCCGTCTATCCCCGGCGCCATGATCATGTCCAAAACCAGAAGATCCACCCGATGATCACGCAGGTAAGCCACCGCCTCCCTTCCGCCGGAAACTGCATGAACCTTGTAGCCCAAACGCTCCAGCAAGCCGGTAGCCACCTCGCGCTGCTCGGCAATATCATCCACCACCAGAATGGTCTCCCCCCGCCCCAGGTAACGCTCGAGGGGAATCTTCTGCCCGGGCATGGCCGGTCCCTCTCGTGTCACCGGAAAATACAGCGTAAAATCAGTACCTTTCCCCTCCCGGGAAGTCACTTCAATATGGCCGTGATGATCCTTGACTGTCCCCCAGACAATCGCCAGCCCCAGGCCGGTGCCTCTTTTGCCCGTACCCTTGTTCGTGTAAAACGGCTCAAAGATCTTGTTGAGGTTCTCGGCGGGAATCCCCATTCCCGTATCGGATACGCTCAAAACAACGTACTCGCCCTCCTCGATCCGGTCGTGACCCTGGATATCGCGGTCGAGGTAAATATTGTCCGTCCGGACAAACACCTCGCCGCTGCCGATAATAGCTTCAGCGGCGTTCCCCAGCAGATTCATCAGCATCTTTTCGATATGAACAGGAGAAGCCTTGATATTTAACAGGTCTCTTCTGCAGTCCGTCCGGAAGGTCACCCCCTGGTTTTGTGCCTTAATCCTCTCAAACTCCATCGTCTTGAGAAATCCTTCAATGACCGTGTTCAAATTGACAACTTCCGTATCCGTAACCCCACGCCTGGCCATAGTAAGCAGGTCTTGAATGATTGCCGCCCCTTTTTGCGTGGATTGCATCATTTTTTGGGCAATAGTCCTCGACTGGTGGCCGCCGGCAAGCTGGATGAGAAGCAGCTCCGAATATCCGGTCAACGCCCCCAGAACATTGTTCAGGTCATGGGCTACCTTACCGGCGATCCTTCCCAGTATTTCCATCTTCTCCGCCCGTTGCAGACGCTCCTGCATATTTTTCTGCTGCGCTTCAGCCAGCTTTTGCTCGGTGATGTCGTTGTAGAGAACCTGAAACCGCCTGGCGCCGCTCCACATTATTTCCTTTCGAAAAACGCGCAGATGACGGACGCTCCCGTCCCTTCTTACAATACTGACCTCGTATTCGGAAGGCACATGAGAGTTGTTCTTTCTTTTCTCTTTCCGCTTCTCGTGTTCGGCAAAACTCTCAGGCGTATAGCGCTCCCGGGCAGGAATCGCGTCCAGCTCTTCCATGCTCTGACACCCGTAGATATCCAGCAGTGTCCTGTTGGCGTAAATCATTTTACCTGTCTCATAGATAATGCGTACTCCGAGTGGAGAATCTTCGAGAGAACGCCGGAAATTTTCTTCGGCCTGCCGGAGCGCTTCTTCCATTTGTTTGCGCTCGGTGATTTCCAAAACGGAGATAATCCCGGCAGGACTCCCGTTATACATGATGGTCTCCCCGGAAAGGTCAACCCATTTGACGGTCTTGTCCTTTGAAACAATACGGAATTCATATCGTTTGGTGACAGGTATACCCTGCTGGCGCTTCAGGCCGCGCTCCCTGACCGATTGTCTGTCTTCCGGGTGGACGATATCCCAGAAATTCATGGAGACGAGTTCCTGGCGGGAAAAACCGGTGATCTGCGTCGCGGCCTGATTGGCATAAATCCATTTATCGTTTTGGAACAACAAAATGGCGGTTGGAGAAGATTCCGTGAGAATGCGAAATCTTTCTTCGCTTTCCCGCAGGGCTTCTTCCGCCTTTTTACGCCGGGTGATGTTTCGGCCGACACACACAACACCGGCAATTTTCCCATCATGTATAAAGGGAGCACCGCTGACCTCGGCCAAAACCAGAGTTCCGTCTTTAGCGATAAATTCATAAATCGAAGGTGGAAAAATTGAACCTTTGAGTATCTGGCTGAGATGATCGACGGCCTGCTCCATAGATTGCGGCGACAAAATGGCTCCCAATTCAAAAAGGGGACGCCCGGTGAAATCCTGCGGTTTATAGCCCAGGACATTCTCCACGCTCGGAGACATGCTCAAAATGATGAGATTGATATCGAAGACAAAAATAACGTCTGAAATGTATTCAAAATTCAGGTGATACTTTTTCTCCAGTTCCCTGAACTCACGGGCCGCCTCCTCCAGGTCCGGTCTTATCTTTAAGTCTTCCCCGGACAATCCGATTCCCTCATCGGGAGGTTTTGCCATGACAAGATTCTTTTTTTTCTTTTCAGCGAGCAGATTGTTCAGAGTCTCGATCAGGGTTGGCAGCTCCTCCTGTTTGCTCACAAACAGGTCGGCCCCGAGCGTCAACGCGGTTTTTTCGAACAGAGGGTCGGTGCAGGCAGTCGCAAAAAAAACAAATGGAATGTTTTTAAGTTTTTCGTCCGCTTTACAATTACGGCAGAAGGTATATCCGTCCATGACGGGCATCGGAACATCGGAAATAATGAGATCGGGGGGCTCAGAAGACGACATTTCCAGGGCGGCGCGGCCGTCCCGCGCTTCACGAACATTCCACCCCTGCTTCTCCATGACTCTCTGGAGCGCGGTCAGACTCCCTGCATTATCACCAGCAACGACAACATTTATTTTCATATGATCCTTATGAAACAAGATGATTCTGAAACGCCAGCTTGAACCATAACCACTTCATTACGGTAAAACGTACCCTTCTCAATTACCGATGGGGGAAACCCTTTAGAGAAGTCATTTTGGCTTGCCCTGCCAGAAAGTCAAGAAAAAAATACTTATCGGCGTGAACAGGCAGTTCCCCGGCGAATAATATCTATGGTTGCTGTCACACTTTGGGACATGGGCAAAGGCTGAACCGGCGGGCATACACCAACTTTTCTTTTTTCTTTTGTCGCCCCTCGCGTGATACGGCTCCCCGATAACTTGCCGAAGACACATGTCCTTTGCTGCGTACAATTCCCGCTTAAATAATTGACAAAAAACGATATGAAACATTATAATTCTGGCAGGACAGCGGTTTACGTGCCAGACTGTCCAAAAGAAGTTGCGCCGGTAACAATACTGGTTTCCCGCAATGTGAACATGTCCGGGAACCACAAAGAGCAAATCTTTATAGGAGTAAATAATCATGAAGCCAGACGAGCAGTGCCCTTCCTGTGGAAAAATGGTGCAGGCCGATGCTGTTTTCTGCCCTGCCTGTGGAACCCGCCTGTCTGATACAAAAACGCCAGACAAGAAATGCCCCGCCTGCGGGGCGACCATGGATGCCGATTCCGTTTTTTGCGCTAAATGCGGAAGCCGCTTTGCGGAAAAAACGGTGCACAGACCGCTGCCGTCACGGTTGGGGTTCGCATCCAGTCCACGACGGCTGATCATCTTATTAACGGCGGCGCTTGTCGTGTTGCTGTTTTGTCTTGCGACCATCGCCTATCTCTTCTCAACAAAAACCAACAGGACTTCCCCCGCTTCCGTAAGCAGTCAGGAAGTCAGGAAAATCGTCAAAACAGAAAAAAGCACATACAGATCCGGAGAAAAAATCTACGTGCATTATTACGGTGCTCCCGGACTGAGAGGAGACTGGATATGTATTGCACCGGCCGGCTCACCGGATAACACATACGGCTCTTATCAATACATCCCGCACAGCGGAAGTGGAACTTTGTCGTTTGAGACACCTGAGCCGGGAAGATACGAGGTCAGGGCATTTTACCGGTACAATCCCGGGCATTACAGAGTAACGGGCCGCCACCGGTTTACCGTTGCGGATTGGTAAGCGCGAACGGACAAAATCAGCATCGGCATTATGAGTCTTACGCCTTCTTTGCCGGCGCCTGGCGATGGCCAGGCACGCGGTCTCAGTACACGATATAGAAAAGTTACGGTATTCCAGCATCAGAAGGGGGGGTTCAAACCATGAAAGAAAAAACAAATATGACCGTTATCGCGGCGGCACTAATTGTCGGGTTATGCATTTTATCAGGTTTTTCGGCGGCGGGATACTTTATCGGCAAGGGAGGTACCCGTTTTAAATCCGAATCACGAACCGTCACTGTAAAAGGGCTCGTGGAACAAATCGTCAAGGCGGATCAGTCCGTTTGGGATTTGCGTTTCCGCCGGGCGGGCGAAGATATAGGCGCGATTCACGCAAAAATCAGCACTGACAGGGAGGCAGTGATCTCTTTCCTGAAAGAACAGGGCTTCAAGGACGAAGAGATCAGTCTCCAGCCGATTCACACCATTGACAAATGGGCACGTGAATATGACCAGAATCAGACAGAGCGTTATCGCTACCTGGTAACCGGCTCCGTGGTCGTCACCAGCACTGATGTAGACCAGGTGGCCAAAGCGCTGGGAGAAACAGAAAAACTGCTCAAATCCGGTGTTGTTCTGGGCGGTCAGTATGAAGGCAGCGCCAATCCCCGTTATACGATCACTAAATTCAATGAGCTCAGGCCGCAACTGCTGGCCGAAGCGACCAAGAACGCACGTCTGACGGCTCAGCAGTTTGCCGCAGACTCAGGAGTGCGCGTCGGCAGAATACGCAGTGCCAATCAGGGAAACATTCAGATTTTCGGCACTGACGGCAATGACGAATCCGCCCCGTACAGCCCCACAAGCACACCAGTAAAAAAGATTCGCCTCGTCAGCACATTTGAATTTGAACTCGAATAAATCTGCCCGGCACGGGGAAGGCGGCCCATAATAGAGGGTGAATAGCCGCGGACGGGGCATTTAGCCTCCAAAACAACGAAGGAGGTTCTACTCTCATGTGAGCGGCTTCAACGAAAGCGCCACATGCACTTTTGCAGCTGCAACAAAAGGGGATGGGGGTTGAGGCACACCTGCTGCCTGAGATATTCACAGTCATATTTTTCGGCATAGCGTCGTGCAAGAGCAAGGCATGCATACAGGGGCTTCAGGCCCTGCCGGCAGTCAGCAGACATCCGGGCCAGTGTTTCATTTTCTGCAGCGCTTGCGCGTTTTTTGAGACAAACACGTATCTTATGCAGCACCAGGGCATTTTTGGCCGGAGTGGTTTTCAGTTGCAGTGCTTTAAAAAGCAGCTTTTCATATTGTTTAAGAAGGACTTCAACAGTCTTGTCCTTTGTTGTCAGCACGGCTAAAAGCCTGTCCATCCTGGAGCCAAGCTCCCGGCTGTGCGCCAGCAGCAGCAGATGGTGATGCCGGTGGAACTCCCGCCAGGCGTCTGTGAGACGACTGCAACTTCGTGTCTCGCGCCAGCGCTGCAGCGTAAGCACAGTTTCGATATAATTTTCCATCCGGCGCACATTGCCCAGGCGCAGCTCATCCGTTACCGGCAGCAGGGGGTGACGACTTGTAAAAGCGCGGGTAAAAATTCCCATGCCACTTTTTACAGGAGCTCCTTTGTCGGCGTAAACCTTTACCTTCTCCAGGCCGCAGGAAGGGGAGCCGCTTTTAAAAATAAAGCCGCAAAGGTTTTCTGCGGCCAGCCGCTCTACCTCTTTTTCAGCCCAATTTTTCAACAGGCCGGTTTTGTCTGTCCGGCTGTTGTGTGTGATCAGCCGCGGCGCCGTGATTTTCCCTTCAAGATTCATCGGCTCCCGCGGGATGCCCATGCCGGAAAGAACCTCCGGACAAATCGGCACAAATTCAACATACCGCTCCAGACGGCCACGCAGCCCTGGCTGGAGTTTATGCCTTCCGTCGTAGCGCACGGGGTGGCCCAGCAGGCATGAGCTGATGCCTATTTTGATTTTTTGCATGGTTCCTCCTGCGTTGGGCACTTTAACAGAAGGAGATTATTTGTGTCAATCGAAGGGCGGGCGTGTGGCCGGGAGCGGGCGATAATGGCCGTACCGCGAAGGATGGCGGCTAAAGATAAAGTGCATTTCAAGGGGGAGACACGACGTGAAAAGAAAGCTGCCGGCATCTGACCGGACATCCTGGCCGTCAAAAAATATTTTCGTCCCTGACGGTCGGCAGCCTGAAGTGAACCGCTTATTTCAGACAACAAAAAACCAACCCATACATGCAGCCAAAACTTAAAACCGGGTCCGTTTCGATAAAAGCTTCACAAAAGTGAGCACATCATGTAACATCCGGAAAAATTTCAGGCATGGCATCCCGGCTCGGGCAATTGGCGGTTCCCGGCAGCGCCTCACAAAATCAGCAGGGTACTTGACGTAAAACATTATGGCCGGACAAACACTGAGCATTTATTATTATATAACCCTGTTTGCGTTTTATGGTTTCCTGGGGTGGGTCCTCGAAGTGGCGTATCGCTCCTTCACGCAGCGAAAGCCGGTCAACGCGGGATTCCTGCACGGACCCTTCGTTCCCATTTACGGGTTCGCGGCTTTTCTCACTGTGGCTTTGCAGCAGGCCTTCCGGAGCTGGCATTTTGTGCCCGTGTATGTTTTATGCGGCCTGGCCATCACCGCCATGGAATATCTGGTGGGATTACTCACGGAAAAAATTTTCAAAATGAGACTGTGGGATTATTCCGAACGACGTTTCAACCTTCATGGATACGTTTGCCTGGAGTTTTCTGCTCTATGGACATTGCTGGTGCTGGTATTTGTTAAATTCATGCATCCGTTGGTGTTGCAACAAGCGGCCTTGTTCAATGAGCTTACGGTCAAGATAGCCGCCATCGTTTTCATGTTTTACTTCCTGGTTGATTTTTCTTTCTCCGTCATGTCCCTGGCAGCCTTCCGCCGGAGCGTTGCCTATCTATATGAACATTACTTCAATTTAAGCGGCGCGGAGATTCACGACAATATAAAATCATTCAGGCGCCTGCTGAGCGCTTTTCCCCACCTAAATAAGTATATTTTTCAAAGCATCAATAAAAGAGTCAAAATCAGGCTCAATTCCTTTTTAAAACAACTCAGGGATAAAATGATTCTGTCCATGGCGGGAAGAAAGCCTCTGGAAAAGGAATACTACGATATCGCCCGGGACATCATTGAGCACGATGAATTTTTGAGGCTCAGAGAGTACTTTCATCATAACTCCTCCATTTACGACCATGCCCTGAGCGTTGCCTATTTATCCTACAGTATTTGTAAATACTTAAAGCTGGATTTCCGCTCCGCCACCCGCGGCGCGCTGCTGCATGATTTTTTTCTCTATGACTGGCGCAACCACGACATTCCCGACCTGCCGCGTAACAAATTTCACGGGTTGGCGCATCCTTCCATCGCTCTGGCCAATGCCAGAAAGCTTTTTCCGCTAAATGAGATTGAGGAGGATATCATCATTAAACACATGTGGCCGCTGACCCTTGTTCCGCCGAAATATAAGGAATCTTATATCGTTTCTTTTGCCGACAAATACCTGTCGTCCAAGGAATTTCTGATCGAATACAAAAAGAAAGTCGCCAGGCATAAGGTGAATAAAACCGGAAGGAAAAAAAATGTATGATCGACAAAAGCAAACGTTTCATGCGCAAGTACGTCCCTTTGGAGGACCAGGAGACACTGAAGGGAAAAAGATTGGATTTTGACAGCGTTGCGGCAATGTTCCTCGACCGGGCGGGGATCACCCCCGATCGCCCGCTGGTTTATTATTATGATGACACAATAAGCTATGCCCGCGTCAACG
>Ga0255344_1002412_pt1 | contig 22688 bp, 15 predicted proteins | sample wastewater_treat_5_FD_192414 | JGI IMG/M metagenome (GOLD analysis project Ga0255344, IMG submission 192414) | Wastewater microbial communities from Lulu Island WWTP, Vancouver, Canada - plant18 | ecosystem: Engineered > WWTP > Wastewater > Unclassified | place: Canada: Vancouver, British... | reverse complement strand
AACTAAAATCCAATGCACCTAAGCAGGCAAGTCCTTTACCCACAAAGGCATTGCTGAATAAAATAAATGAAGCAAGAGAAGAAAAGGATAAACTTCAACACTCTATAGATACAGTTAAAAAACAAATTCGGGATTTAAGTCCCTGGGGGCATTTTGATTACGATTTAGTGCGTAAACTTAAAGAATACGGATTGACCATTCGTTTCTATACCTGCTTAAAAAATCACTTTAAACCGGAATGGCAGGAAAAATTTCCCTTGAAAATTATTAACGAAGTTGGCGGAATTCTATACTTTGTAGTTATTACAGATAATGGAGATCCGGCTTTAGAAGCGGATACCTTTTCTTTTCATCAGCATACCCTTCAGGAATTTGAAGACAAGCTGAAGGAACTGGAAAATGAGCAAAAAGATATTGATGATTACTTGTATTCCATAGCTCCTACAGCTATTGAAATGTTTCAGGATGAGCTTAAACGCCTAAGTCGGGAATACGAATTTGAAGATGCTCTCCAGCAAGGTAAATATGAAGCGGAAAATACTATCCGTCTCTTAAGCGGTTGGATTCCTGTCAGTTTGGAACAGGGTTTAAAGGACTTTCTGGAGAAGAATAACATTATTTATGTTTCAGAAGATGCCAAACCTGAAGAAAATCCCCCCATAAAATTAAGAAATAACTGGTTTGCCCGTCTTTTTGAGCCCATCAGCAAAATGTATATGTTGCCCTATTACGATGAATTTGATTTAACTCCTTTCTTTGCACCTTTCTTTGCTTTGTTTTTCGGTTTTTGCAATGCGGATATCGGTTATGGTATAGTTATTATCATTTTGGCTGTTATCTTAAAATTGAAGATGAAAAACCAGGGTATGAGAGACATTCTTACCCTGTTAATGATCTTTGGAACTGCTTCCATAATAATGGGTTGGGTGATGGGTAGTGCTTTAGCTTTCGATTTGAAAACGATTCCAGCTATTAAGAATAAGATTTTAATTAAGGATAACAATCAAATCTTCAACTATGCTTTGCTTTTAGGTGCCATCCAAATCCTTTTCGGGATAGCCATTGCAGCAGTGAAAAAAATGAAAAAAAATGGTTTCAAATTTGGGCTAAGTACTATTGGTACCTGGTTATTATTGTTTGGGTTAACGGTTCTCGGTTCTTCGCTTTTAGGAGCAAATATCAGCAAAGTTCAGCCCTATATTAAATACCCTATTTATATCGGATTGGCTATGATTTTGCTGTTTAATAGTCCCGGTAAGAATATTATTCTCAATATTCTCAACGGATTTTGGCTACTTTATCAAATTGTTACTGGTTATTTTGGTGATATTTTATCTTACATCCGTCTTTTTGCTTTAAGCGTTTCCAGCGCAATTTTAGGTTTTGTAATGAACTCTATTGGAAGTCAAATTGCTAATGGAATTCCGATTGTCGGTCCTATTATTTTTGTGCTGTTTATGCTTTTTGGACATACTTTAAATATTGCCTTGGGAGGTCTTAGCGGTTTTGTTCATCCTTTACGACTTACTTTCGTGGAGTTTTACAAAAATGCTGCTTTTGAAGGTCCCGGGCTGGAATATAAACCCTTTGGGAAAAAGGAATAACAAGGGAGGTTAAAATGCCTGATTCCTTAAACACAATAGCTCAACCAATTGTTGCCACTATGGCGAGCCAAAATTTGGCATATTTTTTGGCTTGGATCGGACTTTTCCTGATGGTAGCTCTTTCCGGAATGGGAAGTGCCTGGGGAACTGTTATCGGTGGTCGTGCATCAGTTGGTGCAATGAAAAAAAGGGATGATATTTTTCCCAGCTGTATGATCCTTTCCGCTTTACCTGGAACGCAGGGTCTATATGGTTTTGGTTCTTTCTTCATCCTGAAAGCTTATATTACTCCCCAAATTAATATGCTTCAGGCCTGTGCCATTTTAGGAGCAGGTTTGATTTCAGGAACTGTGGAACTTATTTCTGCCTATCACCAGTCAAGAATTGTCGCCACAGGTATTGAAAGTATCGGTTCAGGACACGATGTTTTTGCCAAAACCCTTATTTTGGGTGTGTTTCCTGAGCTTTATGCAATTATTGCTTTCGCTGCCAGTTTCCTAATTGGTGGAGTAATTCCGACTTTAGCTTAAAAACAAAATTGCAAACCAAAAAAGGTGAGGTTTTTTTTAACCTCACCTTTTTTAAAGGGTTAAAATTTATATAGGTTACAGCAGTTCTATTACTACGAATTTTTGTTTACGGAAGTTTGTTGCGTCAAGAATAGTAAGGATATTCTGGTCGCCTTCTTTTTCCACTTTATAGGAAGTAGCGGGGTGATTAGTGAGGATAGAATAGCCCTTTTTCGTTGCCGGAAAACTTATTTGCTGTGTTTCCAGCAGGTTCATAGAGGTAAATTGCTCAATAGGAATATTTTGTCTTACGGTAGAAACCTTTCCGATACCCAAAAGTCCGCCTTTTCTATCCATAATTCCTTTAGACATTAATTCCTTGCGAGTACCATATACATAATAAATAGTATTTGCTTCAATGCTTTGTTGAGTAATCTGTTGTTCTTTTTCCGTAATCGTCATTTCGCGTTTCTGAATTTCTTCAGCACTGGTTCTTCTTTCCGTTTCCAGGGTTTCGTTCAAAATGCCTAAGCGCTCTTGTAATTCATCCATAATTTGTTCTTTTTCGCTGATACTGGCTTTAAGTTTATTCACAATTTCCTGCACACCTTTCAATTGGCTTTTGGAAGTGGCAAGTTGTTTTTCCAGGGTAGCAATTTTCTTTTTATCCGCTTCAATTTGGTCTCGCATATTAGCTATGGAAGATATAATGCGATTTCTCCGCTCTTCAGGGGATGTTCCGGGAATTTCTTTCTGCGTAAAAAGCTGCCCTGAGAGGTCTTGTTCCAGCGATTCCAAGCTTGATTGAATTTCGTTGATCGTGGAAGTAGATGTCTCATACAGTTTTTTCAATTCTTCGTTGCTTTTCATAATATCTTTGGATTTGCCGTTGGCATTAATCCAAAGGACAGCAAACACGATAGTTAGAATTGCCAGAACTGCTACTATAATCGCTGTTGTAGCTTTCATGCTTGACTCCTTTGTAATATATTATACTTTGGCATTCAAAAATATAACCTGTTTTTTTGTCAAGACAAAAGGAAAATAACTAAAGTGAAATATTCTTATCTTAAGCAATGGACACAAGAAATGATTGGTTATCAAGCAGTGATAGAAAGTGTTTTATTGTTTCCAGAGCTTTTAGTATTGCAGACAAAAGATAAAAAAGCCCTGTGCATAGTGCTTAGTAAACTTGATGCCTTCATTTTTCTGCAGGATAATTTCCAGCCACCTCAGGAAGGAAAAAAAATCTGGCAAAAGCTTAACAATTATCATCTTACAGGTATTTCTTTAGCTGAAAATGACCGCCTTGCCTATTTGGAGCTTCAGCAAAGAGATATCTACCAGCAGAATAAAATATACTTTCTTATCGCAGAATTGATGCCTCCTCAACCCAATGCCATTTTAACCGATTCCGAATTGCATATTCTTGATGCTCTTCATAAATACAGCTATGCAGATAATCCTCAAAGACAAATTTTGCCGGGACTTGTTTACACTGCTCCGAAAACATCTTTTCAACCGATTTTGGAAGAGGTAAAATCCCCTTATCCTGATGGTAGCGCAACCTGCAACGATTATTTTATCAATCTGTATTACAATAAGTTAAAAAAAGAAGAAGAGGTAGAAAATGGTCAAAAAATATGCTCTGCCCTAAAAAAAGAACTGCAAAAATTGCAGAAAAAAAGAGAAAAATTACAACAAGACCTAACAAATGCAGAAAAAGCGGATTTTTGGCTCGCCTGTGCAGAATGTTTGAAAACCAATCTGCATAATCTTAAAACCGGAAGGGAAAGTTTTACGGCAATCAATTATCTTGACCCCGCTTTGCAGGAAATAGAAATACCTTTACAGAAAGACAAAAGCCCGCAGGAAAATTTGCAAAGCTATCTGAAAAAGTATCATAAAGCCAAAAATGGCTTACAGATAATTACCAAAAATCTGGCTCAGACAGATGCCGAAATTGAAAAAATTAAAAACCTCATTGCCCAAGCGGAAAAAGGTGAATTACCGGATAGCGTAATTTTGCCCTCCAAACCAACCGGACACAAAATTGTCCAAAACGCTATTCTTGCCGATAAAATCCTGAAATTGAAGATAAATGATGAGTTTCAAATCCTTATAGGACGCCGTGCCAAAGAAAATGATTATTTAACTACTCAACTGGCAAGACCTTATGACTATTGGTTTCACTGTCGTATTTATCACGGAGCGCATATTGTCCTCAAATGCCTTAAAAAAACAGAACCAAGTCCTCAATTAATAGAACTTTGCTGCAATTTAGCTGCCTGGTTTTCCAAGGCAAAATTTTCTGCCAATGTTCCTGTGGATTACACTCAAATTCGTTATGTCCGAAAACCGCGTAAAAGTCCCCCAGGTTTTGTTACATACACGAATTTCAAAAGTGTTTTTGCCACACCGATGAGCTTAAAAGAAGTAAGGGAAAAACTTTCTTGAAAAACAAACTGCTGGCAATCCTCATCAAACAAAGCCAATATAGCGAAAGCAGTTTAATTCTGCAATTTTTTACCCGCCAGCAGGGAATGGTTAGTGTTATTGCCAAAGGTATCCGCAAAAAAAGCGAAAAACAGCAACTTCTGCCTCTTTGTGAATACGAACTAATTGCTTATGAACCGAAGGAACCGGGCTTATGGCTTTTCAGCGAGGCAAATATTACCCGCAATTTTTCCGTTTATCCCAGTTCAGCAACTTGGGCAGCTGCGGAAACAGGTTTGGAACTAATTAGCCATCTGATTATTTCTCAAGAAGATATAGCTACAATTTATGACCTTACTATTTCCTATCTGGAATACCTGAAAAAAGTGGAAAAAAACGCTATTCTCATCTTTTGGCGCTTTTTAAATAGAATTACCATTTTAAGCGGCATTGGCAATCCATTAAGTTATTGTTGCTTATGCAAAAATCCCCTTGATGTTCCTAATGCCTACCTCAAAACCAAAGGCGGCTTTGTTTGCGAGAAATGTTTGCCAGAAATCAATCCGGATAACGCATTAATGATTCTTTCACCCCCAGCAAGAAATATCTTAACTTTATTGCCTGAAATTGCTATTTACCTTGAAGATATAAAAATAAATAGGGCTGTTGTTAACGAAATCAACACCGTTTTTGCACTCTATTGGGAGGCACATCATAAACAGACATTGCACTTAAAAGGACTATCCGTTTTAGCTCAATTCTACAATTCCTAACATAAAACTGCACTATCCTCCCAATAACAAATCCTGTTATACCATTTCAATTTTGAAATTATCCTCTGTTATTCCTGCGAAAACAGGAATCCATACATTTGTCATTCCTTTTTAAAAAGCAAACTGAATAATATATACTAATAATATTGATATTATAATATAATAAACATAATATGCAGTGTCAAAATCGGCTTTACCCCAAAAAAACAAAGTACCAATATTTACTATTCTTTGTATATCAATATGTTAGCGGATAATTATGTCCTGCTTTCTCCACTCCTAAAAAATCTATGCTAACTTATTGCAAACAAGTTCATTCCTTCACGACCCCGTAACACTACCGTAACACTTCCGTAACACTGCCGTAGTTTCGTTACTTGGTCGTTACTTAATTGTTACAATGTCTCTACGGGATAAAGAAAGCTTAAAAGAAAACCTGTAATACCATCGTTTGAAGGAAAATTGTTCTGCCCTGTCTCAGCAAGCAGGGATTCAAATATTTTAAAGACCGTTGAATAATTGGCATAATAAAGCAATGTTAATATAATTCAAAGCTCCTCCCCTTTGTAGTTTGCTAATGCGTATTTAGTTAGATATTAAAATTATATTTTATCTCAAAATGACTATTGGACCAAAATGAAAAAGTTCCAACAGAATTTTATTTTTACTCTGTCTTCTTTTCGCCGGGTTCAAAACCCGTCGTTAATAGCCGTCGTTCCTATGGAACTTATACTCCAAATCTTGTAAATCCCTTTTATCCTGTTCATCCCATACCTATTCTCATTTCTAATCTGTGTAATCAGTGAAAGCTCCTTCTCATTTTTAATCTGTGTTATCTGCGAAATCTGCGTGAACTCTTTTTTTTGTCTTCATCCAAGCCAACAGTGCAAACCGTCTCATTATACTGTTGAGAAGGATTGGGATAGGTTTTTACTGCAATAAGTATTTTTTTCTTCATAAATTCTCCAATTTATACTCTTGAGGTAATTCATCATAAATGATTTTGGCAACAATGCTCCGATGGCATTCTTCAGGATTAGCTTCAAAACAGGTAAGGCAATTCTTTTATAGGTAATAGCCAGTTCCCTAATTTTATTCAAATAATAAGAGCCGTTACTGGTTAAGTTCGTCCTAAAATCCTGAAACAAGATTTTTTTATCCTTAATTGCTTTTCTTTGCTTGGAGGATATTCCCAGTTCCGGAATATGTATGTATTTAATATCCATAAGATTACAAAAATTTCCTAAATTCCTTTCACTAAATTCTGGTTTCATACTAATTGCATTTGCCCTTACATCAATGAGCACTTTTATTCCGGAAAAAACAAGATACGAAAGATATTTATCAATACTTTTACCTTCATATCCTATCGTAAATATGGAAGGGTTTGTAGTATCTGGAATTTGGGTCTTAATTTCAGATATTTCTACAGCTGATAAAATTGAATTTGCTTTACAGCTTTTGATGGCAAATCGGGGATATTCTCTATAGACATATTGCATTAATTTCTTCGTTGAAAACATACTATATCTGGATATGATACTATTTAATATATCCCTACGCTTTGGAGTTATATTTATATAATTTGGGTTAATTGCCCGGTATTTATTATGCTTAAAAATCAGAAAATTATTACTAACTAAATAATCTAAATCCTTTTGTAATATAAATGAATAGGGACCATATTTATAGGGAACAAAATCATAAGAAACCTCATCCTGCTTATAATTTGCTAAAAACATAAGCTTTTGTAATTTGACTTTCCCTATTCCATTCAGTTGGGAAATCAAATAAAGAATCTCTTGCTGCCTTTTATATAACATTCTTTCCTCTATTCAGACAATATTTAATTATAATACTTTTTCATCCTATATAGAAGTCCAGTTTAATCGGGAATGACAAAGGAAGTTTTATACTAACAATAAAATAAAATTTATATGTCTACCCCTGTTTAATCTAATATTTATTGTTTTATATTGAAATTAATCCAAGCCATAGTATTGATATACATAGTAATCAAGATTTTTCTGAATATCCTCAAGTTTCTCTTCTGCTTTATTTTTAGAAATTTTATTCTCAAATTTCAGCATTTGAATTTCATAAGCTTTATTAAATATACTATGAAAGAAATCAAGTTGCTCTTGAGTAGGAATAATTATAGGTAACTGACGAGCATCGTTTATCTGAAAAATAGAAGTATTATTCTCAAAATCATTTACATATTCACTAATAAATTTAGAGTTTATTAGGCAAACAAAGAACCAATCAGGAATATTAGGCATTAAAGAAAACATACTCATACTTGTAACATCATATACACTACGATCTTTTAATCTACATTTTAAATAAACAGTTTTTATATCGCTCCAGCAAAAACCATTTCTAAAATAAAAATTCTTATTTCTAACTACTGGATTGCCTGCACCTGTCTTACCTGAATTTGTTACCAAAAATTCTACTGTCTTTTTGGACCAGTCAAGATAAAATGGTGTCTTTAAATACCAACGATTGCCTTCTTTATCTCCTTTATCATAAGGAACCCAATGTGGTTTATCATTATCTATCCCATATTTCCTTTCTTCTGGAGTTAAATTTTCTACATTTGCTCTTTCTGATTTATTGATAATTTTATAAAGATATCCTCTGCCAAATATATCCCTGTCGTATTTATTCTTTAAATCATCAAATAAATCCCATATTTCCTTTTCTGAAAGATCAGCAAGATATTCTTTTGCTTCTTGTAATGATTTTATATTCAACTCATTAACTCCATTGTTTATAACAGCTTTATACAATTGATTAGCTCTTGATTGCTTTATTTTAACTGATTCTTTAGTCCCTTCTAAAACCGCTACAAATCTTCCATTATCTGCAGTTGCCATACCTTGTCCACCTTCAGTAATTAAACCGAGGAGAGTAATGTCACCAGGTTTTAGATTTTTTCTATACTCGGAAAGGTAATTTTCATTTTTACTAATATGCCTGCTTGTAATTATAAGATTCCAGTATTTGATTACTAATCTACAAATAATGGGTTCATATATATTCCAAATTTTCATATTGAAAGCATTAGGGGGAAAAAGAGCATTAAAGGCAGTATTCCGGTATATTTTTGTATTGGGATTATATATTTCAGGATTATAAAAATCGGTTTCAGTATCATTTTTGGATTTAGCATTTTTATATTCAAATTCATAGTTACCTTGATCCTTTTCCTTTTTTTGGATAGATATTATTGCTGGATCAACAAGAGGATTTTCAAAAGGATTATCCACTTTGATCAGCTCAATGATTTTATTTTCCAGAAATTTGATTCTTAGGTTATGCTTGGAATGAATAGTAAGATATGTATTGGAAGTAATAAAGGAAATAATACCTTCTGGTTTTGTCAATTCTAATGCTCTTAAAAAGAAATAGTTATAGAGATCATCTGATATACCATATTTTTCTTTATACTTGGGAACTTTCCCTTTGTCAGTGCTTTTATTACAAACATAAGGTGGATTTCCAATAATAATATCAAAACCTTCAGATAAACCAAACATCCAATCAGCATTAAACCAATCAACGGTCTCATTTTTAAAAGGGTTCCAGTTTAGCAGAGAAACTATATCCGGATGTAGCTTTCCCGATTCTGAAAGAATAGTGCTAATATCTATCTGTTTTTGAATAAACTCTTGTTTAAATAGCTCCTTTTCTTTTCCCATTGATGTAAAGTAATTATTCATAATTGTTTTAAGTTCTTCAATATAAGGTTTAAGAATTAGATCATCTTCCAAATTTGATTTCAAGTCCAGAACAGAATCAGCAGCAATAAATTTGAATTCCAAATTTGGTAAAGCCAGAATGCCCCTATTTTCTTTATCATCATCAATATTCTCATCTACAATCAATGAAAGAAAGAACCTTAATTTGGAAATTTCCGTAGCCATTGTTAGAATATCAATTCCATAGATATTATCCCTTATAAGTCCAAGTTTAATGATATAGTTGATATTTTCATTTTTCAGCTTATCAATCAAATAGTTTTTAAAGGATGGATCTGTTACACTGTTAATTATTTTTTGTTTCCAGAATTCTGATGCAGGATCAAGAAAACTAATAATCTCCAGCATTTTTTGCATAGCCCCCATTAAAAATGCACCACTTCCACATGCAGGATCTATAATTTTAAGGTTGGAAAGTAATTCTAATATTTCTAATTTTTCAGAATTGGTAAATGAATTGGCTTTGTCTGAATTAAAAATTAAATCAAATATTTTTTCATTGTTGATACTAAGATGACTGATTATATAATTATACAAGCTGTTATTAACTATATATTCAACCACAAAACGAGGAGTATAATAACTACCTGTTTTTTTTCTGGCTGTTTCTCCTGTATCCTTATCCAGTTCAGCTAATAAATTTTCAAAGATTCTGCCTAACATTTCAGGGTCTACGGCAATTTCAATATCAAGACTGGTAGATTCATCAACAGTAAAATTATACTGTTCAAAAAGTTCAAATAGATCTATAAACCATTTATTAGGAATTTGCAATGTGTTTAGTAATTGTTTATTGTTGGGGTCATAATAATCAATTTTATCAGCTTCAAATAAACCTCCATTTAAAAAGGGAATAGAACTCCAAACTCCATTTTGTATGTATTGTTCTCTTTCATCTTTCCTTTTGTTTAGGGTTTCAAAAAATAACGGTTCAATGACAGTGTGATAATAGTTTTTTTCTTTACAATTTTTAACTGCATTAGAGGAAATAAGTTCTTCCGGAATTAAAGGCAAATTATTCGCAGATTTTTTCATTTTCAAAAACCAGCAAAAAATTAATCTTCCTAATAAACGAACAGCAAATTGCTTTTTATATTCAGTATTATTTTCCGGTAATTTTAAACAACCCGTATAATTAAATCTTCTTTGTCCTACAGTTCTTTCTCCTCCAACTAATTCCAAAAATTTGAGAGATATCTGAATATAAAATTCTTTAGTAACCGGATCCACGGAAAAGATATTTTTTATTTCAGATAAGGAATAATATTTAGCATCTCCTATTTGCTGTTCATAAGTATGATGAGGAATTCCAGCTTTAATATAATAGGAAAACCTTTTATAGTTGCTATATGCTTTTTTTATACCAAGATAGATAGGATATACTAAACTATACCGGAAAGAATAATTTTGGTCATAAAAAATGAATAAGCCAGCTTGCACTGATTCATCTTTTAATATTTCAACTGCTTTGTTATATTGGAATTTTCTTAATGATCTTTCCGTTATAATATGCTTTATTTTAATAAAATAAATAACTACTCTATTTCCTTCTGGTAATTCTAACATTCCTAATTTTATGACTTCCGAGAATGTATCATCCTTATATCGCTTAATTTCTTCATCTATTTGGCGAAAGTAATTTGACCTGCGATCAAAATAGTCCAGCCACCTTTCCTTTGAAAAGTTCTCGGATAATATTACATTATTCATAATATATCTCTTTTTATTTGATTTTCTATGGCTACAATGATTTGAGTTTCATATACTTTTAAGCTGATTTTAACTTTATTCAGATAATCTTTACCTAATGTCCGGCTTAATTTTTCCAGTTCTTTGGTAATATGTGTAAAATTGGGCTTATCATTATTATTCCAATCGGCTATGGTTTTTAAGGTATATTCAGGTAAGGTTCCGTAATCCTGGATATCTTCCTTAAGCATAATAATAAAGGAATGCCAATTTTGCAGCTGTGGTATGTTTTGTTCTAACAAACAGGAAAGAAAGTTATATGCTTTAGCGGCATTACTTTGTTGTGTTTGTCTGAAATCAAAAACTTCAGCTTCTTTTTTCAGAATATTGTAATTATTCCAGAAATCCGGGCTTAATTTAAGATGTTCAGTTTCCGGAGTGCATTCAATTCTTTTCAGGACTTCTTCAAAAGGTAAAGACAGATAATGACCTTTTTCATCTGTAAAATCCTGGCTAACACAGAAAAGTTTGCCTTTGCGAATACACATAACCAAGGAATTGGAACTATAGGGTTTAGCGGTTTTAATTCTGATAGGCATATCGTTTAAGGCAGAAACTCTTTCCGGAAATTGTTCTTGCCAGTTATGCATCAGATTTTTTAATTTTGTATATAAACTTTCCGGTTCCAGTTCATAAGGATTGGTTTGTAATTTAGTAAATAGTTTGGCAGGGCTGGGTTCTTCGTCCGGATCAAAAATACGCGTATCCTCTCCCAGGGTCTGATGAATCATAAACATTTTTTGTCCTGCTATTTCTCTGCTTTTAACAATATCCGCACCTTGTTCAGTAGGAAAGTAATTGATAATATACAAGTGATCAAAGACCTTTTTACTTATTCTATTTATTCTGCCTACCCTTTGAATAACACGCACAGGATTCCAGGGAATATCATAATTGATAACAGTGGAAGCACGATTGAGGTTAAAACCCTCGGATAATTTATCGGTAGAAAGAAGAATATCATAATCATCATTTTGGTTTGTATAGGCAGCATCAAAATTGGTATTTATTTCCTCCAGTATATTTCCTGATAATCCTCCTGTTACAACTAAAACTCTGTTTTTAAAATGTTCTTGCAGTGATGATTCAAGATGTTTAACAGTATCGGCATATTCGGAAAAAATAACAACTTTGGCAGGAGGTTCATTTTTCGGATGGGCTGATTTTAATATCTTTCCCACATTGATTAGCAAGGTATTCAGTTTGGGGTCGTTCTCTACCAGCTTCAATGTATCAATTTCTTTTAGTATTTTTTGGAACAGAGCAATATCGGAATCTATATCGGCAAAGAACTGTTCTTTTAAGGTAAATTTATTAACATCATAAATCTTATTCTTTCTGCCTTCTTTATCCAGATTATTTTGCATAAACTGGTCTAAAATGGCATCAATGCTTTCAGGATCATCTGCATCGGCTTTATTAATTAGCTTACGATCAAGAATATAGCGTCCATTTGAATTTTGAATAAAGGTCTTAATTTGTATATAAGAATTAAGGAGATTTTCTACGGATTTTTTAAAGGCACCGAAAGAGCTTTCCAAACGTTTTACCATTTGGCGTCTTAAGATATCATACAAATTATCCTGACTTAATTGATCTATCTGTTCCTGACGAGTTAATTTTCCTTCTTCAGTTTTAATGCCTTCATACTTATAGGGCTTATAAACAGGACCTTTGAAACGATCAGGAAAAATTTGACTATCGGTAAAATATTCTTCAATAACACGGTCGTAAAAAGCGGATTGCTCTTGGGTTAATTCATAATACCATTCCTTAGGGTTTTCCACTTTAGAGAGCTCTTTAATTTCTTCTTTGTATTCCGGATCATATAATAAATCCAATCTGTTTCTGCGAACGGTAACCGGTTCTATTACTTCTCTGATTTGTTGTGAGAGTAATTTGACTCTGTCGGTTACTTTTTTAATATCAATTTCCCCGATACCAAAATGAGCATTGTATTTTCTTTGGGCATCATTCTTTTTACTTGGGTCTTTGGACTTCCAGTTTTTAGTTATAAAAGCAAGGTCTTTAAATAAGTTGTTGTAAGAGCGGAAAATATCATCCAAATTAATGTTGAGAGTGATATTGGACTTTTTGGGAACGATAAATAAACTAAGCAAAGAAAGTATGTCGGCAGGTGTGTTATTAAAAGGAGTTGCCGTAAGCAGAATAACTTTGCGTCCCCGACAAATGGTCTTCAGCTTTTCGTAGGTCTCGGTAGTGCCGTTTCTATAACGATGTGCTTCGTCAACAATGATCACTTCAATATTTTTAGGCCGGTTAAGAAATTCAATAATGCTATCCAAATCCCCTCCGGAACGCACTTCCCAATCATAAAGTTCAAAATCCTCTTTATATTTTTTCCATCCGGAATTGGCAGTATCATCTCCAATCAAACCGGGAGGGCAAATAATAATTCCCCTTTTTCTCATTTTCCAGCCAATTAAAGAGGCAATAATTGATTTACCCAAGCCAACAACATCCGCTAAAATCACTCCCCCATTTTCTTCTATGATGGATAAACCCTGCCAAACAGCATCAATTTCATATTTTAAGGGTCGGTAACCTTTCTTCTGCATAAAATAGGCAATATCGGAACTGTATTCTTCTGTGTAAAAAGTATCCAGCCAGGATTTCACTACATACATATAGGCATCAAAAGGATGAATGGATTTAAGTAATGTTTTATATTGCAGATTGTTTAGCAGAGTTGTCTTTTCTTTATCATCTTCTGTAATAGAAATAGCATTATTCCACAAAGTATCAAAATATTGCTCTGCTTCGTCAAAACCATAATCGGAAATTTCCACATTGAATTCATCCTGATCAGTCATACCTGCCTTGGTTAAATTACTGCTACCTGTAATAAATAAATTTTTACGAGCTATTTGTTCTTCTTTCAGTTTGAATAGATAGAGCTTGGAGTGATTGGGTTTTCTTGTTTTTCGGATGATTATTCTACCTGCTGTAATTTGTTCAATGATATAGCTTGCCTGCTGATAAAATAGTTCATTATCAAAATCATCGTTATTCAAAGCTTTTATAACTGATTGCTGATATAATGCCTTGCACTCCCATTTCGGTATATTCATTGGTTCGGCATATTCTATTATACCATAACTTAGAGAATTAACATTTAAGCCAACCAGGATTTTTAAAATTAAATCAGGATTTTGTTGTAAACTGTCTATTAACTCTTGTATGCCAGAAAAATAAAAAAAACCAACCAGAAATTTTAGCTCCTGGCTTTCTCTTATTAATTCAGATAGACGGGATTTTAAGTTATTATTGCCCGAATTGGTAATAAAATTACTCATTAAAACTCCCTTGCATAAACATAATCCGCATAGCTTAAAATTATGAGAATAAATATAAATACTATATCCTGCATAAACTGATTTAACCTGAAGATTACTATGTGCATAATTTATAGGGTTACAAAATCAGATTTGTCGTCCAAAAATAATAAAAGATTTTCACGCTTTGTGCTTTTTTACCTTTACACTATTATATTACCTATTTTAGATGAACAGTAATAAAACATACGCTTTATATCCGCTGTAAAATAGTCAAGAACTTTATTTGCTGTTGTTCTTTCTTCCTGCTGTTACTGCTGTAGTTCTTTTTTTCTTGCTGTTACCGCTGTAACTCAAAACCGGTCTTTGGGCTGACGATGTAAAGCGAAAGCAGGTGAAAAATATACTGTAGGTATGTATAGCTTTTTTTTTGGTTAAAGAAAACCGGTTTTAAGTCACAGATGTCGTTGTTCTTTTTTCCTGCTGTTGCTGCTGTATTTCTTTCTTCCTGCTGTTACTGCTGTAACTCAAAACCGGTCTTTGGGCTGACGATGTAAAGCGAAGGCAGGTGAAAAAAATACACTGCAGGTGTGGATAGCTTATTTTGGGTAAAGAAAACCGGTTTTAAGTCACAGAACCGTTGTTCTTTTTTTTCTGCTGTTATTGCTGTAACTCAAAACCGGTCTTTTTGACTGATAATGTAAAGCGAAGGTAGGTGAAAAATATACTGCAGGTGTGGATAGCTTGTCCTTGTTAAAGAAAACCGGTTTTAAGTCACTAAACCGTTGTTCTTTCTTCCTGCTGTTATTGCTTTGACTCAAAACCGGTCTTTGGTTTGACGATGTAAAGCGAAGGCAGGTGAAAAATATGCTGCTGGCGTGAAAAGTTTATCCTGGTTAAAGAAAACCGTTTTTGAGTCACAGATGCAGTTGTTCTTTCTTCCTGCTATTACTGCTTACTGCTGTAACTCAAAACCGGTCTTTGGGCTGACGATGTAAAGCGAAAGCAGGTGAAAAATATACTGTAGGTATGTATAGCTTTTTTTTTGGTTAAAGAAAACCGGTTTTAAGTCACAGCAGACATTTTCTCTTGACTTCTTGACCTCTTAACTTCGTGACCTCTCTATTTATCTACTTATCGTCCTCTCGGCTTTTTTTCACTCTTTCCCAATAGCTTTCAACAGTCGTTCAGCTTCTTCAGCAGTGATTTTTCCTGCTTCCAGCATTTCCAAGATTTTTATGCGGCTGCGGTCTGCAATATTCTCTTTTTCTTTTTTCTTGTGTTCACCTCCCAAATAAGGTTTAATTTGGGGTGAATCCAGAATTTTTTTAACATAAGCAGCTACTGATTCGGTATGGAAGCGATGTTTTTTGAGGTCATCCACACTTTCTTTGATATTTTTAATACCTTCTTTAAAGGCATCTTGAATCTGGGAACCGATATCTTCTACGCTTTTAATTACCTTATCGTTAGTTTCGCGAAAATCAAAGTTCACTACCAAATCCTTTAATTTGCTGGTAGCAGAGGTTATTTTCTCTTTTATTTTTTCTTCTTTGATGGAATCGGCAAGGCGGTTAATATAGGTGGTAATTTTATTTACCATTTCCACAACTTTCTGTTTTTCTGCTTCCGAATTTACTTTCTGCAAGGCGATTTTAATCTGTTCCAATTTATTCATCACAAAGTCCAAATTCAGGCGATTTTCTGCATTGATTTTAATGGTTCCATTATCGGAAATTGCCTTAATTTGCGAAGTTCCTTCTCCGTTAATCATTGTATAGATATTGTCATTAAATGTAATCGGTAAATCAAATGAGGTTTTCACTCTGCCCCATTGTGTAGTTGCTTCCAAAGTAAAATCAAAATTATTGGGCAGCACAAGATTAATTGAGCCATTTTCGGTTTTAAACTGGAAATTGCCATTTTCTACAGGGATGGTTTCGTAGAAGATAGGTCCGTTTTCGGAATATAATTCCACTTCGGTAAAAGAAGCCATCCGCACTTTTATCGGTCCGTTTTCATTTTCCAGATGAAGGGTTTGACCGCTAATTTTGGATGCTGACAAGGGACCGTTCTCCAATTTAGCATCAATATTACCTTCACAATCAGACAAGCGAATTAAGCCGTTTTCATTTTCCAAATGCATATCGCCTTGACAGTTTTGCAGATAGATGGGACTATTTTCATTCAAAACTTTAAGCTTGTTTTTAAGGTTATTCAAACTGATAGGATAGTTATCTGTTTTTACTTTCAGATAAACGCCTTCTGGAATGGTTACAGTAAACACGGCATCTTTAACTTCATCAGAATCAATATCTTGTAGGATAATCTTTAAAATCCCGTCTTGATATTCGGATTGAATATAATCCTCGGTCTGGAAGGTATCTTGAGAATGACTGAAATTGATTATCCCTTCCAAATTAACTTCTTGTCCTTCATCTGCTTGAAATAATAATTTAGCCAGATGATTTTCAATTACTACTGTGTGTAAGGGGTCAAAAACCCATTTTTTCTCCAAATTGATTTTGCTCATTTTTCTCTCCTTTGAGTAATCATATTTATTGCCTCGTCTACATTGATAAAACCCTCTTCCAAATCGGATAAAACATCAATGACCGTATCCGTAACCGGTTCTTTTTTAGTTATGATCCCGATAATTTCTGCTAAACGGTTTTTTACTGTGGGATATGATATTCCCAGCTGATTTTGCAGCTCTTTCAAATTACCTTGCACTAATAAAAATAAACGAATAAACTCAAGTTGACCAGCGTCTAATTCTGCCAGCCAGTTATTTTCAAAGTCGCCTTGAAAACTAATTTCACAATGCGGGCAGTGCAATACCTTGATTTTCAATTCTCCTTTACAAATGGGACAGTTGGTTAAATTCATCTTCATCTCCTTAAATATTCTTAAAGATATTATAAATATTATTGAGGGATTGTCAAGTGAAAAATGAATAAATTTAAGGTTGAAGTAACAAAAGGTTAAAATATATGTATTGAGAGCTATCTTTACCCGAGCTTTCAGGAATCGTTACTGCAGAAATAACTTTTACATAATACCCTAATTATTTTAACAATGAAAACTCGTGACAGCAATCTCTTCCCGATATTTTATCTAATAATTCCGAAATGTACAGAATATTTTAACAATGAGCAACTGTGTCGTCATTAGTCATATACGCTGTAAAAGCTATTTCCCAAATAAAAAATATCAAAGCATATATGACTCCTGACTTTAATATCGGCAGAACTATGTCCTCATTCGTTTTCTAATCATTGGTTGACGAGAACATCAACCATCCGTCTATACAAATTATTGACAAAATACGGGTTTTTGATAAATGGAATTATGATAATGTTATAAAGGGAGTGAAGTTGGATAACCGGCTAAAAAAGATACTGCTTATTCTGTTGATAGTAATTTTGTCCCAGCCGCTTTTTTGTAATACTACTGCAGATAAGACCGTTGCCTGGTTGAAAGCAAAAGGTGTTGCACCCGAACTCATTGTGGTGATAATTTCAATGATTCCAGTTATAGAACTGCGGGGAAGTATACCTGTAGCAATTTTTTTATTTAATATTCCCTGGCTGGAAGCGGCAGTTCTCTCCATTATTGGCAATATGATTCCAGTCCCTTTCCTATTGTTGCTGATTGATTGGTTTTTTGGCTTAATAAGTAAAGTGAAACCAGGTCGTAAATTTACTGAATGGCTTTTTACCAGAACAAGACGCAAAGGTAAGTCCATAGAAAAATACGAGGAAATTGGTTTAGTTATTTTTGTTGGCATTCCTCTTCCTGGAACAGGTGGTTGGACAGGTGCTTTAGCTGCTAATATATTTGGCTTAAGATTTTGGCGTTCAATGCTTTTTATATTTTTAGGGGTAATTATGGCAGCTATTATTGTAACTGTTTTATCCTTGATGGGAACTTTAGCTTTATGATACGCAAAGAAAGTTATAAAATATTTTGGCTGGTGGGTGAAAGTTCTGCTGATTTGCATTCCGAACTGGTAATGAAAGCATTAAACGATAAATTTGGTAATTTAACCCATATTGGAATTGGCGGACCCAGAATGCAAAGGCAAGGTTTGAAAACACTCTTTTCATTTGAAAAATTTGCTGTGATGGGTTTTGTAGAAGTGGTGAAACATTTGTTCTTTTTCCTGAAAGTCCAGCGTAAATTAGGCAAACTGTTTTCCACAGAGAAATTTGACCTTGCCATTCTTGTTGATTACCCTGGTTTGAATTTAAGAATTGCTAAAATGGCAGATGAAATGCGTATTCCTGTGCTATATTTTATATGTCCTCAATTTTGGGCTTGGAAACATAAAAGAGTATATCAGCTAAAGGACTCAGTGCGTTATGTAGCTTGCATTCTTCCTTTTGAAGAGGAATTACTGAAAATTCATAATATAAATTGCAGTTATGTAGGTCACCCTATAGCGGAAGAAATTACTTTTGAGCTTGATCGTGGGTCTTTTGCCCGTTTTTTTGGTCTTGATCCTAATAAAAAATGGATTGGTTTTTTCCCGGGAAGCCGAAATAATGAAATAACCAAAATGCTCCCGGTCTTTTTACAGACAGCTCAAAAGTGGAACAAAACTGAATATCAAATGCTATTTTCCAAGTCACATAGCGTTAATCATCAACTTTATATGCATCTGATAGAAGGACAAAAGAATATCAAGATCATTGATGGTTATAACTATGAAATGATGAAATATTGTGAACTGCTGATCTGCACTTCAGGCACAGTAACTTTGGAAGCTGCCTATATTGGAACTCCTCTGGTAATATGTTACAAGGGTTCTTATTTATCCTATCTGATAGGTCGGATATTTGTTAAAATTAAACATATCGGTTTACCCAATATCGTTTTGGATGCAGACCTCCTGCCGGAACTGATTCAGGGAGAAATGAAACCAGATAATATTTATAAAGCTGGAATGCAAATCTTAAGCGATCCTGAAAAGAATGCCCAAATCCGGAAGGAGCTATTTAAACTGAGAGCAATGTTAAGTGATAAACATCCCTCTCAGGAAATGCCCAAAATAGTCCGTTATTTACTTGATACCTATGGCTAAAGTTCTTTTTTATCTGGAACGGAAACTGGGTGCCTGGTTTCTGTTACTTTTGCGGAAAACACTGAAATTCAAAGTAATAAATCAAGAATCCTCCGATAACATACGCTGCATCTATATGTTCTGGCATAGAAATCTTTTGATGATGACTCTCCAAAGAGTTTATCACGGTGCAGCCGTTATGGTTTCTTCTTCCAAGGATGGAGAATTAATTGCCGGACCTTTATGGGAACTTGGATACATTCCTGTTCGGGGCTCAAGTTCTTTTAAGGGTTCTTCGGCAATGAAAGAAATGATAAAAATATCCCAAAAAATATCCCTTGCCATTACTCCCGATGGGCCTAAAGGACCTTGCTACACTTTCCATCCAGGTCTTTTTCAAATTGCTTACCTGGCAAAAATTCCTATTGTAGCCGTAGCTGTAAATGCTGATAAAGAATGGCAGTTCAATTCCTGGGACAGATTTCGGTTTCCCAAACCTTTTGCCAAGCTAACTATGATCTACTCCGATCCTATCTGGGTGAAAAATAAAGAGGATTTTGCAACTGCAGAAAGGGAAATACGGGATTTCCTGGCAAAAAACGAAAAGGATACTTTTTTTCATAAAGAGAAAAAGAGAATAATTAAGAATGAAGAATGATAGCATGCGGATTACGCAGATTTTTTACAAAGAGAAAAAGAGAAGAAGAGAAAAGTGAGATGGTGAGCTGGATTATTTCCACAAAAGAGAAAAAGAGAAAAGTAAAATGGTGAGATGGATTATTCCCACAAAGAGAAAAGTTATATCATTTTTTTGAATGAAATATCTTTTGTCATTCCTACGCAAGCAGGAATCCATACAAGTTCTGATAAATTAACTGCATTTTAAATACAAAACTTAATAATACTTTATCTATAATCATAAATGGCAGAAAAAGTCCGTAAAAACGACAGATATTGCCTTATCTATTTAAATTTCACTTCCTGTCTGATGATTTTTCCTACCTTTTTTCGGATAAATTGTCTATCTCTATTCCCTTTAGATGTTGAGAAAGTTTGCTACAAATACGCAATTTCTTCACCAAAGGATTGAAACTCTTTTTCTATATAAAAAGATGACTCCTGATATTTTGCTAATCAGGAGTCATCAAATCTTTTTTTACTGAATTACGCTTTTATCTTACTTAATTACCAATACTTTATTAATGCCGCTTTGTTCTCCCTGCTGCCAATGCAGGAAATAAATTCCATCCGCTACAGTTTTTCCCTTTACATCACTTCTATTCCAACTGATCTGAGAATTCAACGGATCGCTTATCAGCAATTCCTTTACTAATTGACCTTTAATATTGTAAATGTGAATTCTAACAGGAGCTTTGTTGGTTCCTGTAAATTTTAGCATTGCACTATCCTGAAAAGGATTAGGATAGATTTCCAGTTTCGGTTCGGGAACAGCAACAATTTCATCTTCATTAGCTGTATAAGCTGAAAGTACCACATTGGCAGTTCCAACATCTGAAATTGCTACATTATTATACAAGAAATCACTAATAGAAATCTGAGTGACGGATATAGAACCTGTATTACCTATGGCTTTGAATCTAATTTTCATTAGAGCTCCGGCTCCAATTAGCGGAACAGTTGAATTACCTGAAATATTTAAAACACCTGGATTGGATGAATCAACATTAACTTCACAATTTGCACTTATCGTTCCTTCTGTTACGATGTCAAAGTATTCTATTTTGGCAGGATTATAGTTAAGATGATATTGAAAATGTGTAATATTCCAGGAAGGAAGCAAATAAGTAGTATTCATCTGTGTAGTACCAATTGCATTATAAGCCAGATTCATAATATTGGTAAGCAAAATTCGGCTCTCAGCTATGTTGTTTACAGGAGCATAAGAATGAATCATCACATAGCTTATATTTGAAACCGGTGTAGTATTATAATGCATACTCGTTATATCAAACAGAAAATCTCCCATATCTCTGGTTCTAAATGTAAAATTAACCAATACTCCACCACCGAAGATATAATTCGTACTATTCCAATCTACGCTTATAATTCCGGCAGGATTTTCAACTACGGTAATAGTTCCATTTTCAGAAATAGTTCCCGTGGTGGAATAACCTATATAATCAATAAATTCACTGTCATAATATAACACGAAATCGTAATGTGTTATATTCCAGCTACCCAGAATGGGATTCGTTTTAACGGTAACAGTAAAATTATCGCCCGCAGTTGTGTCATGCGCATTAAGTTTTACCGGAACAGTAGAAATGCTGTAGTTCTCCGGAATAATATTGATAATAGCACTCTGATTGTTAGTAAAACCACCTGGATTGCTGGTATAAAAATAACCATTACCTGAACCACTCCAACCAAAATTGAAATGGAAATGATTAGCAGTATCGTAACCATCCATTACAAAAGCATGACCCCCTTCTACGGGATCATAACCACTATAATAAACAGGAATGCCGTTATCAATTTGAGAAGTTAATAAATTATTCCAATTGGCATCAGTATAACTGTTTTTCATTACATATTGTGCATTAGGATAACGGAAATGATCTACAAATGCCACAGCTGCATCTGTACTTTGAGCTCCTGAACCTTCAACAGAATATGCCATATGAACAGCAACACCACAATGATATAATAATGTCGCAATCGGCAAATATTCAGCTGGTGTCGCTCCTGCTGTATCATACATTTGATCCCAAAGGTAAGTAGTGTTCCCGAAATTAGCACTTTGATAGCCATAACCGGGACAATAGTAACTTTCACTACCTACTCCGGTTTGGGGATGATTCCAATATTTCATAACCATACCCATTGCTGTAGCTACACAACCTGCATATACATGACCTCCAGAACCTTGAGCATCTACTGGACAAAGCGCATTATAGGGCCATCCTTGATCCCAAAGCGTCGTCACTAAAGGTCTTACAGAACGCTCTGTTCTAAAAGCATTCCTATAAGAACCTTCAATTAAGCTCTGCCACAGTTGAACATTTTCCGGATATGTAATTTTCGCTTCTCTAATTTGTTCAATTTGAGCCGAATAATTTTCCAACCAGTAATAGAAAGCAGGTGGCAGGTTATTGATATTGGTTAACCCTTCATCTGAATATGCTAAAACAGGATAGAAATTATCCTCGGCGGACACAATAGCATAATTACCGTTTGCATAATTAATAAAATAGAGTGTTGGCTCAAATTCCACCGCTTTATTGAACTCCAAAGGCAATAGCTTCCCCGAACTATAAACAAATAGTTCGGCATTACCTGCATAAATCGGACTTTTTAGTCCCGCTTCTTGAAGGTAATTTTTTGCAGCCAGCAAAGCATTCTCCGGCTCTACTACTTTAGCCCACATAATAATAGTGACCAGGCATAATCCTGCAACGAGCATAATTTTTCTCGCTAATTGATTCCGATTTAATCTCATTTATCCTCCCGGATATATATTATTTATTT
>Ga0255344_1002407_pt1 | contig 22718 bp, 19 predicted proteins | sample wastewater_treat_5_FD_192414 | JGI IMG/M metagenome (GOLD analysis project Ga0255344, IMG submission 192414) | Wastewater microbial communities from Lulu Island WWTP, Vancouver, Canada - plant18 | ecosystem: Engineered > WWTP > Wastewater > Unclassified | place: Canada: Vancouver, British... | reverse complement strand
GATAAGTTCATAGGTTTCATGCGGCGTGTAATTCAGCAGATCGCTCCAGCTTGTGGTCCGGATCTCAAGCCAGAGAATCACGGCTAAGCTCAGCGCCATTGCGGGCGCTGTCCGTCTCAGAATCAGTCCAATCAGTATGCTGAAAGCGGTGACGAACAAAAAGGTGGGGATAAATTGCATAAGCCACAGGCTGAAACCCTGCAACAGACCTGAAAGATCGTTGAAAGGGAGCCCCCTGAGAATCAAGATAAGTGCCACAGGAGACAAAAACAAGCTGACCCCGAAGTAAGCGGAAAAGAACTTGACCAATACAAAATCTTTGCGAAAATAAGGTCGGGTCCACTGGACATGATGATTGTCGCTTGCCTCGGTCAGAAAAAACCGAGCGCACAAACCACTGTAGATAATGGATAAGTAAACGAACAGGGATGCTATGTTGCGGTTGAAATATAGCGGAGAGTAGATTTTGTGGTCCTTGAAAGCCGTGTTCGTAAAAAGCATGATGAATGCCGCCGCAGGGAGAATCCAGTTGATTTTGTCCAGAAGGAAGAGTTTAAGTTGATTTCGCAGTTGTTCAAGAAAATTCTTCATCACTCTCTCCATGTTTCTGCTGTTCAATCAATAGCGTGTACGCATGTTCGAGGTTTGGCTCCAAAGAAATGCTTGCCCGTTCGGGCGGTCCGGTGAGGGGCGTGTGGCAGGCTGTTACCTGACCAGTGGCGGGATCTGTGATGAAGGAGTGGATCAGGTTTTGGGCTTTAAAAAGCTCCCAGTCCTCGTTACTTAGCGTAGTGCTCCAAACTCTCCCCTCCGCCTTCTTTATCAGCTCAGCCGCTGCGCCGCTAAAGATGATCCTGCCATGGTGGAGCACTGAAAGCTGACTGGCAGCGGCAGTAATATCCTCCGTGATATGTGTTGATAGCAAAACGGTCTTCTTCAAGCCAATTTCCGAAAACAGATTGCGGAACCGTACTCTTTCTTCAGGGTCAAGCCCTGCCGTGGGCTCATCGGCGAAAATCACGAGGGGATCATGGATAAGAGCCTGGGCGATAGCGACACGTTGCTTCATCCCTCCCGAGAAAGTGCCGATGCGTCGTTTGGCGTGGCTGAGCAGATTGACTTGGTCGAGCTGCTCCATGATCTTTTTGCGGTCGATATCCTTTCCGGAGAGGATAAGCATGTATTCAAGGAACTCAATCGGGTTCAGGTTCGGGTAGAGGCTGAACTCCTGCGGGATGATCGCGATGCGCTGGCGCACCTCATCGATTTCCCTGTCGCAATCGTAACCTGCCACACGGGCTGTCCCAGATGTGGATTTGAGCGTTCCGGTAAAAATGCGAATGAGCGTGGACTTGCCCGCGCCGTTGGGACCCAAAAGCCCATACACGCCGCGTGGAATAGTCAGGTCTACGCTATTGAGTGCTCGTTTCTTGCCGTAGAATTTTGTCAGTTTTTCTGCCTCGATCACGGTCGGCTCCTTTCCTGGACAGGAATTTAGACACACGCTTAGTATTTAATTGACAGGATTTGGGTATGTATCACAAAACTCGTATAAAAAACAGACCGATTCGGTCTGCTTGAGGCGGAGAGGGCGGGATTCGAACCCGCGATACCTCTCGGTATACTCGCTTTCCAAGCGAGCGCACTAGACCAACTATGCGACCTCTCCGCGCGAGCCCATATTATAACAGATATTATACGGATGTGATGGGGATTTTAAGCCTGATAGTTTCGTTGGCTCATCATAGGCTTTCTCACGGTTGCTTAATACCGAGAAGGTTACATCTATTTTGAGGCAACGTTCCCTTTGATAGTTACTTTAATTGTGAGGCAATCAGGGCAAACGCATCTTATTCGTTTTTTCTAACAATTGATCGTTTAGAGAATAAGCCCTCCTGAAAGAAGGGTTGACGTCAGCCAGGGGGCAGGGCAGGTCAGTCTGCGAAGTATTATTCCAAAATTAGGAATAGTTAATCGTTTGTTCGCGGATGGAGTGATACCCTGCGGGCATATACCTCATCTGTACAACCCCATCCTTTCAGCACAGGAAGGTGCCTCTAACGAAGAGGACAATTTGGTCCTGCGGCGCGATTGGGGACGGCAATATCTGATATTTTGAACCTTTTTGACCGTCCTCAACCCGCTGAATGAAGGTTACGGTTATGGTGAATTGGAAGCGGATGGAGCGAGCCCCATCCGTACGGCGGGGGTATGTGCCCGCGGAGCAGGGCATTACTCCCGCCATTGCTCCATGCCGTGCGATACCGGAGAAGAATCGACCTAATGAACCGGAAACCTTCATTCAGTTTCTATCTATTTAGATGCGTTTGCCTTGGTGAGGCAATGCGGTTTCGCTCCAGCCTTGCCGGCGGATGATATAATGATTCAATTACATCTTGTTAATGAGGTAGTCATGGCTGAATTTATCACCATCGCGCAGATAGATGCAGCGGCGGACGCTGTCCGCGCGCGCATTCACACCCAGCCCCAAATCGCGCTCATTCTCGGTTCCGGTTTGGGTGAGCTGGCGGATTCTGTTGAAAACCCCACCGTCATCCCCACCCGCGAGATCCCGCATTGGCCCGTGTCCACTGTGCCCGGGCATAAAGGCAGGCTGATCATCGGGCAGCTCGAAGGCAAAGAGGTGCTCGTTTTGCAGGGGCGCACGCATTACTATGAAGGGCACGACATCTCGCGGATCGGGCTTCCCATTCGTGTGATGCAGCGGCTTGGGATCAAAACGCTGATCATCACCAACGCTTCCGGCGGGCTGAACGAGGCTTTTCACGTCGGCGATCTGATGCTGATCAAGGACCATCTCGCTCTTCTCCCGATGGCGGGTGAGAATCCGCTGCGGGGACCCAACCTGGATGAATTCGGTCCGCGTTTTCCCGATATGAGCGCTGTCTACAATCCCGAACTGATCCAACTCGCCGAAGAAATAGGCGCGTCCCTTGGGCTGAAGCTCCAGAAGGGTGTGTACGTCTGCCTTTCAGGTCCGTCCTTCGAGACCCCAGCGGACTGCCGTTTCCTGAAAATGGTCGGCGTTGACGCAGTAGGCATGTCCACCGTCCCAGAGGCGATCGTCGCGAAACACGGCGGGATGGCGATCCTGGGGATTGCCACGATCACCAACAAGATCGACCCCGACGGCACGAATAAAGCCTCGCATGAAGAGGTGCTTGAGGTTGGCGACAGGCTCGCGCCCGACCTGATGAGCCTGCTCAGGGGAGTTTTGCGAAGGTTGTAGAGCCTGACATCTTTATGGAATACGTGATCAGATTCCTGGCGGATTTTGAGGTCCCGATCTACCTGATCCTCGGGATCGTCGCCGTGATCTACCTGCGGCGGATCGTGCTTTCGCTCGAGGAGAAACGGACAGCGATCTTCGGGCTGGAACGCGCAGCCGCGCAGCGTAAGGTGACCGCCGCGGCGTCGATCCTGATACTGGTGGGTCTGTTGACCACCCTGGAATTTGTGGTCGCGACTTTTTTGGCAGGGGAGCTCTCGCAGGAGGCAACCTATGCCACGCCAACGATCGAAGTGCTCACAACCCCCACCACCACCCTGCCCGGACCAGCGCCGACCGACGCCACCCCAACGCCCACGCGCTATCCGCAGGCGCAAATCGAGGGGATCGAATCGCAGTGCGAGAATGACATCCTCGAGATCAAAAGCCCCGAGCATGATGGTGAGGTGATGGGCGTGGTTGAGATCGTTGGCTCGGTCAACACGCCTTCGCTGGGTTCTTACCGCTATGATTTTTCGACGATGGGCGAACCGAAATGGCAGACGATCGCTGCCGGCAGCGGTGTGCGAATCGATGAGAACCTCGGCAACTGGTACACCAGCGACCTGGCGCCCGGACCCTATATGCTGCGCCTGGTGGCGCTGGATAACGACGGCAACGAAACGTCAACTTGTGTTATCGTAGTAAACGTCAAGGCAGATGAATAGGAGGAAACGATGGCAAAACTAAAAATCCTGATGGCAACCCGCGCGCACATGGAAAAGATGATGGCGATGGATCACCGCGTCAACTCGGTTTATTCCTACCGCCTGCAGACCAACCGGGACAGCCAGGGATGGAGCCTGAGCTTTCAGCGGGTGAAGCTGCCGCGCGAGGTGACGATCAAATACCCGCGCGATGAGGGCTCGCTGCTGCGATCCTGGGCAGACGCGGACCTGATCTACGCCGGTATGCTGGATGATCTGCTGGTGGGGTATGCCACGCTTGAAGCCAAAACCCTGCCCAAAACCGCCCGCATCTGCGATCTGGTGGTCACGCCTGAAGTGCGCTTGAATGGTGTTGGCACTACGATGATTGCCGCTTGCGAAGACTGGGCGGCGAAAAAACGCCTGGACCGCATCCTGATCGAGATTCCCATGCGCAACTTCCCGGCAATCAGCCTGGCGCTGAAATGCGGCTATGAGCAGTGCGGCTTCCTGGACCAATATTTCCCCAATTCGGACCCGGCTTTGTTCTTCGAAAAGAAGCTTGGAGTGTAAAAAGCGGTGATCCTTCCTTTCGCGCTCGACCTGACCAGCATTCTCGAGACGGTCTACCAGATACTCGCTGCCGGCGTGGCGATCACGGCGGTGGCGCTGGTGATGTACGCCACGGGCTTCAACATCCGCGACCCGCTCATTCAAACTTACGTACTGCTGCTGGTCTGCGTCATCCTGATCTACACGGGCGAAGCCATGGCGAGTGTTTCGAACACGCCGGCTTACGTGGAATTCTTACTGCAGATGAAGTGGGTCGGCTTGGTGATGCTGCCGGCGGTCTATTTGCATTTTTCAGACGCCCTCCTGACGATGACAGGGCATCCGAGCCGAGGCAGGCGCCGCTTGGCGGTTCAGGTGATCTATGCGCTTTCGTTTGTGATGGCGGTTTTGATTTTCTTCGGCATCACGGTGGGCGGGCTTTCCCCGGAAGACGCTCCCGGACCGTGCCTCGAACGCAACATGGTCACGCTCGGCTTCGGCTTCTTTTACACGATCGTGATGCTGATGGTCAGTTATAACTTGCTGCGCGTCATTCTCCGCAGCGCCACCCGTACCAGTCAGCGGCGCTTGTTCTATCTCTCCGCGGGGGCAGCGGCGCCAGCCCTGACAGGCATTCTTTTCCTTTTCCACGGAAACCTGACGCTGGCAAGCCACCCCGACATTTTCTGGCTGCTTTCGATTGTTGGGTCATTCATTACGGGTTTTTTCCTGATTGTGATGGCTTACGTGATCTCATTCTTTGGGCTCAACTGGACTGACCGCGCCATCAAAAGCCGTCTGCTGCGCTGGATGCTGCGGGGTCCTCTGGTGGCGGCGATCGTATTGGGTATGACGACCATCGTGCGGCGTTTCGGCGAGTCTCAGGGGATTCCCAATTTCTTCCTGGTTCCGGTCGTGATGGTGGCGGTGATCCTCGTGCTCGAATATGCGATCACGCTGGCTTCACCCTACCTTGAGAAAGTCTTTTTCTGGGGGGAAGATCGCGCTGATTTTGAGGTGATCCAGTCCCTGCAGGATCGCATGCTGACGGGGAAAGATCTGGATCAATTCCTTGAGTTGGTCAGCGCTTCCATCTGCGACAGGCTCCAGGTGAAGGCGGGCTTTATCGCGGTGCTGGAAGGCGGGAAAATTGACCGGGTGATCCAGACCGGCGATAAGAGGGGATTTGCTTCGCTGAACCTGGATGACAGCTTCTTGCAGGAGATCGACAGTTCCGATGGCGGCGAAATGGAAATCCACTCACTGGGTGATTTGAAGGTCATGCGGCTTGAGGATGTCAACGGCGGCGGCAGCAAAACCTTGCTTGGAGTGTGCGGTTTTCTGGATTATGATCCGGACCTGGTGGGGGAGGAAGACCTCGAGGCTGTCCGTCTGCTGAGGGACCGTGCCGCGATCGCTCTGCGCGATCGCGCTTATCAGCAGCAAGTCTTGCAGTCGATCACGCGCCTGCAGCATGAGGTGGACTATATCCAGGACCTGCGTGCCAGCGCCAGCTACGACAGAAAGCGTATCTATAACCCCGCATCGCGCAGTGTGCCGGACGAAATGACTGATTGGGTCAAGGACGCGCTCACGCACTATTGGGGCGGACCCAAACTGACTAACAACCCGCTGATGAATTTTAAGGTTGTGGAAAGCGCCAGCGAAGCCAACGAGGGCAGCCGTGTGAACGCCCTGCGCGCCATCATCAAAGAGGCGATCGAGAAGATCCGCCCGGAAGGCGAACGGAAGTTCACCAGCGATTGGTTGCTCTACAACATCCTCGACCTGAAATTCCTGCAAGGCAAAAAGGTACGGGAAGTTGCGCACAGGCTGGCTGTTTCGGAGGCAGACCTCTACCGCAAGCAGAAAGTCGCGCTCGAAAGCGTTGCCCAAGTGATCGCAGAGATGGAATTGGATGGGGCTGAGCCTTCTGCGGAGCCGCAAGACGAAGATAACCCCACCGAAACTCCTCCCCAAGCCTGATTCTGGCACGATTGGTGCAATGTTTTCTACTGAAAATATTTTCAGCATCGCATGCTGCGTGAATGGAGTGACCCGTGAGCCAAACCGCGAAACCGAGCCGCGTGAGCGACTCTTCCAAAACAAAACAAGCCAATGAGGCGGCAGCCCAGGAGGCTGAAGCCCAGGCGCGGGCGAAAAAAGAACGGCTGGTCAGGCTGGGCTGGGATTTTGCCGGTCTGGTTTTGTTGGTATTGGGGGCGCTCCTGCTGCTGGCGGTGCTCGGGATCACGCATGGCAGGGTCGTGGATGCCGGGGCAGCCCTCTTGAGGCGCTGGTTTGGCGTTGGGCGTTTCCTGGTTGCGGTCGCCATCTTTGCCGCGGGTTGGCTGCTCCTGCTCTGGCGCAAAAATCAAGCCAGGCAGGTGAACATCATCCGCGTGATCCTTTTGGAAATTGCCTTTTTCCTTCTGCTGGGCGCGTTTTCAGCTTTGTTTAACGACACGGTCAGCAGCGTTAACGCGGGGACAAGCGCCGGCGGGATCAGCGGCTTCGGCGTCGCTTTCCCGCTTTCACGGCTGATCACGCGCGTTCCCGCCGGCATCCTGCTGCTGGTTCTCGCGCTGTTCGCGCTGCTTTTTGGGTTCAACCTGGTTGGCAGGCTGGACCGATGGGCGAAAGTGCGGCTCGGGGAGCCTTCCCCAGCGGCGGAAGAACTTCCGCGGATCATGGAGGCGCACCCCCTGCCCTACGAGCCGAAGGCGCAGCCCGCCCCGCTGGAACGCAAACCCGCGCGTAAACCTTCAGGGCAGGCGGAACTCCCGCTGGAGTACCGGAAGCAATACCAGGAGATCGAAGAGGAGGATATCCTCAAGCCCATTAAGTATCATCGACCGGATGGCTTGCCTCCTTTGACCCTGCTCGAAAACGAAAAGGTGGTTGCCACGAACCAGGCGACCATCAACATGAACGCCGGCTTGCTTGAGAAAACCCTGACCGAGTTTGGTGTGCCCGCGAAGGTGGTCGGCTACCGGGTGGGACCCACCGTGACCCAATTCGCGGTGGAACCCGGGTACATCGAAAAACCCGGGCAGGACGACAAACAAAAAGTCCGCATTTCCAAAATCTCCGCCCTCTCCAAAGACCTGGCGCTGGCGCTGAAGGCGGAACGCCTGCGCATTGTCGCGCCCGTCCCAGGTAAGTCTTACGTGGGCGTGGAAGTGCCCAATACCGAACACATGCTCGTGCGCCTGCGCCCGCTGCTGGAGTCGGAGGAGTTCGGTCGAATCAATTCGCCGCTGGCGATCCCGCTTGGCAGAGGCGTTTCGGGCGAGCCGGTCGTTTCTGACCTCGCCACCATGCCCCACCTGCTGATCGCCGGCACGACCAACTCGGGCAAGTCCATTTGCATCGCGGCGATCACCATGTCGCTTGTGCTGAACAATCACCCTGATGACCTCAAACTGGTCATGATCGATCCGAAACGCGTGGAGCTGAAGCGCTTCAGCGGGTTGCCGCACCTCTACGGCGAGGTTGAGACCGAAGTCGAACGCATCATGGGCGTTTTGCGCTGGGCTACGACCGAAATGGATAACCGCTACCGCCTTCTGGAGAAGGTCCGCGCGAGGAACCTGGATTCTTACAATGCCAGAGCGGTAAAGGCAGGCAAACCGAAGCTGCCGCGCATCGTCGTTATGATCGATGAACTGGCGGATTTGATGCTCAACTCCGCTGAACAAACCCAGGACCAGATCGTCCGGCTGGCGCAAAAAGCCCGCGCCATCGGTATTCACCTCGTTGTCGCGACCCAACGCCCGAGTGTGGACGTGGTCACGGGCGTAATCAAGGCGAACTTCCCGACGCGCATCGCTTTCACCGTGGCATCGCAAATCGATTCGAGGGTCATTCTCGACCAGCCCGGTGCGGAAACGCTGCTCGGCAAGGGCGACATGCTCTTCGTGCATCCCGAGACAGGTTTGCAGCGCTCTCAGGGCGTGATGATCACCGATGCTGAGATCCGCGCCGTGATCAAGTGGTGGTCGGAACATGCCGACCCAAGCCGTAAGCAGCAGCTTGAACTGCCTGCGCTGGAACCCTCCAAGCCTTCCGCGCAGCCGGCGGAAGCAGCTCCTGCGGTTGAGGAAGAAGCTCCCTGGGAAGAGATCATTCAGAATGATCAACCGGAAGACAGCGACGAAACCCTCATCAACCAGGCGATCGACCTGGTGCGGCGCAGCCGGCGCGCCAGCGCGTCTTACCTGCAGCGGCAAATGCGCCTGGGCTATCCGCGCGCTGCCTGGCTGATCGACCAGCTCGAAGCCCGCGGCGTGCTCGGTCCGGCTCAAAGCGGCGGCAAAGACCGCGAAATCCTGATCGACCCGCCCGAACCGGAAGAGGAAGAAGAATAAATGCCCAAACCCAAATTTGATTTTGAGGCTTTTCTGCGCCGCGCCTTCAGGCAGCCCTTAGACGCAGTGGCAGGCTTTCTGATGAAGCTGGGAATCGACCCGGACAGCGTCACGCTTTTTGGGCTGGCGGGCACGATTGCGGCGGCATGCCTGGTTGCCAGCGGGAGGCTTTTGGCAGGCGGGGCAGTGATGGCGGTGATGGCGCCGCTGGACGCTGTGGACGGTGCGCTTGCCCGGAAAAAGGGCGTGGCTGGCAAGTTCGGCGCCTTCCTCGACTCGGTGGTCGATCGTTACGATGAGATGTTTCTCCTGGCGGGCGTTCTTTACCACTTTCAGAGTCAGGCAAACACGCTGGGTGTGATGCTCACGTATGCCGCTTTATGCGGGTCGGTTTTGGTTTCCTACACGCGCGCCCGCGCGGAAGGGCTTGGATTTTCTGGAAAAACTGGCATTTTCAGCCGGATAGAACGCACTATTGTGCTGATACTCGGATTGTTGGTCAATCAACTGCTCGTATCCGTTGGTATAATTGCAATCCTGGCAAATGTAACCGCGTTTCAACGCATATTCTTCGTTCGAAAGCAGGCAAAGCAAGAGTAAATCTCAGCGGTTGCGGAAAGGAATTTTTCATGCCACAAGGTTTTAATATTGGTCCTCTTACGATTCGTTATTACGCGATCATCATAATTGCCGGCGCCATTCTTGGCGGATGGCTGGCTTCGCGGATGGCAAAAAAGGCAGGTCGGGATCCCGAAGTTATTCTTGATATTCTCCCCTGGCTGTTGATTGGCGGCATCATTGGCGCGCGCCTCTGGCACGTTTTCACCCCGTCAGCCTCCAACCAGGCGATGGGCATCACTACCGAGAACTATTTCCGTAATCCGATCGAGATCCTCAAAATTTGGAACGGCGGGCTGGGCATTCCCGGCGGTGTGATCGGCGGCGCGCTTGCCCTCATTATCTACTGTAGAGCGAAAAAACTCCACTTCCTCGAATGGGCAGACTACATTGCCCCCGGTCTTCTGATCGGTCAGGCGGTCGGCAGGTGGGGTAACTTCGTTAACCAGGAGGTGTACGGCGGTCCTTCCAAGCTCCCATGGGCGATCACAATCGATCCGCCTTACCGCATGCCGGGTTTTGAACAGGTCGCGAAGTACCACCCGCTTTTCTTGTATGAGAGCCTTTTGAATCTGATTGCGGCGGGTTTGTTGATTTTGATCAACCGCAAGTGGCGCAGCAAGCTCTTTACGGGCGACCTCTTCCTGCTCTATCTGGTGCTCTACCCAACCATCCGCTTCTTCCTCGAATTCCTGCGCCTGGATCCTTCGCCGGTGAATGGCATCAACATCAACCAGACGTCCATGCTGGTGGTGCTGGTGGTTGCCGTGCTGCTTTTGGTCTTGCGCCATACCGTTTGGGCGGAAGGTTTGAAAACGAGGGAAGAAAACCTGGACGCTGAAAGAGCAGAAGAAATAGCTTTGATGGAAGCGGAAAAAGCCGCTGAGGAAATGGAAGCAGCCAGCGAAACTGCGGAAGAAACAGAGAAAAGCCTTGAAGAAGCCGCGGAAGCGGCAGACGAAGCAGCCGACGAAGCGACGGAAGAAATAGAAGAAGCGGTTGATGAAGCAAGCGACGCATTAGAGAATGAGGAGATCGCGCCTGCCGAGGAAGTCGAGCCGGATGAGGAGCCGAAACTCGATGACGACATTTCCTCTTACCCGAACGAATAGTTGACAGTATTATCGAAAAAGCAGAACGGATGAGCCGCGCTCATCCGTTTTTGTATTCCCCTGAAACGAGGAAGCTCTGCTTAGGGCAATAGCGATACAGTTCAATGTCCCCCTCTATTGATTTAAAACCACGTGGGAGATATAAACCAGTGGTAAAATTCTAATTTCAATTCCATCAAAGGCGGTCATTCGCCGAATTTGACCGTGAAGGAGAAGAAGATGAACATCAATGAACAAGTCAAGTACTTAATGCAGGGCGCTGATTTTGGCGACGCGTCTATTGCCGACAATATGGCGGCAGAGTTGCGCGAACGCCTGATCGAATCCGAAAAAACCGGCAAACCTCTGCGTGTTTATTGCGGTTATGACCCCACCTCCACGGATCTCCATCTTGGGCATACCGTTACCATGCGCAAGCTGCGCCAGTTCCAAGAGCTTGGGCACCAGGTGCTCTTTGTGATCGGCACCTATACCTCGATGATCGGCGATCCTTCCGATAAGGATAAACTCCGCCCGCATCTGAGCGAAGAGAAGGTGATGGAAAACGCCCAAACCTATGCCGAGCAGGCTTTCCGCATCCTTGATCCGGAGCGCACGCAGGTGCTGTATAACGATCAGTGGCTGCGAAATCTTACGATGACCGATTTCATCGGTCTGGCTTCGAATTTTACAGTGCAGCAATTCCTGACGCGCGATAACTTCCACAAACGCTGGGATAAAAACGAACCGATCTATCTGCACGAATTTTTCTACGCGATCATGCAGGGATATGATGCCTATCACCTCGACGCTGATGTTCAGGTGGGCGGTTCGGATCAGCTCTTCAATATCATGACCGCGTCGCGCAAGATCATGAGCTCGCTGGACAAAAAGCCAAACATTGGCATTATCCTCGGAATTCTGCCCGGAACGGACGGCGAGGTGCGGATGAGCAAATCGCTCGGCAATCACATCCCGCTGAACACCAACGCCGCGGATATGTACGGCAAGGTAATGAGTATTCCGGATAAGGCAATGCCGGTCTACGCGGAACTCGCGACAGAATGGACCCCTGAACAGCTCGCGCACTTCAAAGCCGGGCTGGCGGACAGCAGTCTGCATCCGCGCGATGCCAAGATGCAGCTCGCGCTCGGCATCACCACCGTTTTCTACGGCGCCGAAGAGGCTGCGGACGCGCAAAAACAGTTTGTGCTGACTTTCCAGAAAGGCGACATCCCGGAAGAGATGCCTGAATATCATCCCGGCGCGGATGAGACTTTGATCGACATCATGGTTGGGCAGAAAATGGCTGCTTCCCGCAGCGAAGCCCGCCGCCTGATCGATCAGATGGGCGTGAAGGTGGATGGCGTAACCGTGAGCGACCCTAACAGCACGCTCAAGCCGGAATGCGTATTGCAGGTTGGCAGGCGCAAGTTCCTGCGGATCCGCTAAGCTTAATCCGGAGCAAATAAACTCAAGAGACTGCTCCCGATCTTTTGCGCGAGGTCGGGAGCGTTTGATTCTACTGCCACCGCGACTGCCAGCGGTGTGGCGATCCAGTCTTCGGTAGTCCCGCCGATGTACCAGGTCAGGATGCTGCCGTCGCGGGTTTGGGCGTGACCGCTTTGGAACCAAAAAGCATCGTCACTCCCGATCAAGCTCTTCCGCAGACGCTGGGCGGCGATCGAATTGATCACCTGCACCGGCAAAACACCCTCTTTGAAGGGTATCCAGGTGCCGTCTTCCGCCTGCCAGGTGTTGCGCAGGCGCGGAGAAGGCAGCATGCCGTCATTGGTGATACTTGCCGCGATAAGCGCCATTTGCAGCGGGGTTGCCTGGATTTCAAGCACGCTCATCGGCTTGGTCTCCAGGAGAGCCGGATCCGTTTTATTGGTTGGTGCGCTTGTGCGCAGAGAGAAAACCGGCGCGTCGAACATCCCGAATTCTTCCAACTGGGTCACGAAGACCTCCGGATCCAGGTTTTGGATGAGATTCAAGGCGGCTTCTTCACAGCCGGATTGGTAACCGTTCAAGTCACCTCCGTATGCCTGGCTGGCTGCCTTGCAGAAGGCGTCCTGTCCGCCTTCCGCCTCGGGCAGGGAGCCTTTGGCAGATTGCGGATGGTTGTAGTAGGTGGCGAGCCCCAAACTGTTCACCAAAGTTCCCAGCGGGTAGGTTGCCTGGGTCGTGCGGTTCACCATGGGGGCATCTTTGTCGTCGCGCAGTTGCTCCCAGTTTTCGGTGAGCGTGTTGGCGTCAAAGTAGGGGTGCGAAGCCAGGGCGTAGATCTCGCCGGTAGCGGCGTTCAGGAGCACCACCGCGCCTTTCGCGTCCCCCAGCAGGGCGTCGGCGCTGTTTTGGAGGGCGGTGTTGATGGTCAGTTTGATGTCCACGCCGGCAGGTGGCTGGTTGTAGAGCAGTTGGTGCTTCCAGAGCGTGTCGTAGCTCGTTCCGGAATAGCCCCGCAGCCAGTCATACTGGCTCAATTCCAGCCCATCCTGTCCGTAAAGCCCGCTGGTGTATCCGATCGTGTTGCTCAGGGCTGGCATCAGCACTTCCCGTTCGTAACTGCCGGCTTCGCCGGTGGTGATAGCCAGCTCATCGCCGGATTGGCTGAGAATTTTCCCGCGCGGAGAATAGAGGTCATAAACCACCCAACGCGGGTTTTCGGGTTTTGCCAGCAGAGTTTCGCGCTGGAAGATCGCGATCCAACTGCCCGCGGCGATCACCAGAAGAAACAGTACGATAAAAATGGCTGCTACCCATCGGTAGGGTTTGCGTACCACCTCGGGCAGCGGTTCCGGAGCGAGCTCACTGCTGATCTTGAGCAAAATCATCACCGCGACCAGATTGGTAACGAGGGATGAACCGCCATAGGAAAAGAACGGGAAGGTCATGCCGGTCAGGGGCAGCAAGCCCAGATTGCCACTGGCAATGATGAAAGTTTGCAGTCCGAAATACGCGGCGATCCCAAAAGCCAGGTAGCGTCCAAAAGTGGTCTTCGCGGATTGGGCGATGCTGATGCCGCGGACGACCAGGAACATCATCATAAGGACCACCGCGGCGGTGCCCAGCAAGCCGGTTTCCTCAGAAACAGCCGGGATGATAAAGTCGGAAACCGCGACGGGGATGAAGAGCGGACTGCCCAAGCCGGGCCCTGTTCCAGCCAAGCCGCCGGCTGCGATCGCGATCTGCGCTTGGATGAGCTGGTAGGCGTTTCCGGTTGACTGCGCCCAGGGGTTGAGCCAGATGTCGATCCGCTCACGGACAACATCGAACACAAAGTAGCCAACTATTCCGGCAAGTACCGCTGCTAATGGGATGATCCACAGGAACCTGCGCCGCTGAGTGGTCACGGTCAGCATCAGGATGTACAGGCAGACGAACAAACTGGCGGTGCCGATATCGCGCTGCACAACGAGCAGTAAACCCGCTGTGGCGGTCACAAAAAGCGTCGGGAGCAGCGATCCCAGCAGGGTGATGTTAGGTTTGATCTGGTCGGCGAAGAAAGCTGCCAGGTAAACGATCATAAGAAGTTTAAGAGGTTCGGAAGGCTGGATGTAAAAGCCGAGCGCCTTCAGCCACAACTGCGGTCCTGAACCGGTTGGGTTGACTCCAATGAAAAAGGTGAGCCCGATCAGCAGCAAACCGATCAGCAGCCAAACGTACTTGTAGCGTTTTAATAAGTGACTTAATCGTTTGGTCTTGAGCCCCAACCAAAAGAAGACGCAGCCTGCCAAAAACCATCCCAACTGCTTCTGTCCCAGGCTCGGTGAGAGGCGCCAAACTGTCTGCAGACCCCAGCCGACCAGAGCCGCGAAGATGGGGAAAACCCACGGGTCGCGGTTCGGCAGTCTCTCTCTGACGGCTTTATGGAGCAAGAGAACAGCGCCAAGCCAGACGAGGAAGGGCACAAAGGTCATCCAGTCCGGCTTCAGATATTCCAGGTGCAGGCGCGTGCCGTCTGCCAGCGAGAGGGCGGCAGCCTGGAAGAACAGGAAAATTATCGCCAGTATAAGCAGCCTGGGCTGTTTGGAATGTGGTTGGGCAGTGGTCTTGGCAGCCAAAATTATCCGAGGTACTTATCAACGAGCAAGTGGAGCCTGGATTTAGTTTCCGGGTCGATTTTCGCAGGGTTGGTCATGGTGGCGTTGTTGAGAGCATTGCCGCATTCGCAAGCCGCGTAATCTTCCTCAGCGAGCAGGTCAACCATGCGCACCAGGGTGTTTTGAGCGATCGAAAGGTTGTGGGAGAGGGTGTTGATGACCATTTCCACGGTGACAGGTTCCTCGGAGATATGCCAGCAGTCATAATCGGTCACGTGCGCCATAGTGGCGTAGCAGATCTCTGCTTCACGGGCTAAGAAAGCTTCGGGCGAAGCCGTCATCCCAACCAACGACATTCCCCAACTGCGGAAAGTGTTTGACTCTCCCCGAGTGGAGAAACGCGGTCCCTCGATGGTGATGTAGGTGCCGCCGGCGTGGATGGTCGCTTCTTGTTCCTGCAGCGCCTTGAGCAGCAGCGCGCTCAGGCTGGGGCAGAATGGCTCCGCGGTGCTGATATGGGCGACGATCCCTTCGCCAAAGAAACTGCGTTTTCGGTCTTTCGTGAAGTCAAAAATCTGGTCGGGGACGATGATATGCCCGGGAGCGTAATCCTCCCGCAGGGACCCGACGGCGCTGACGCTGATGATTTTATCGATGCCGAGTTCTTTGAAAGCGTAGATATTCGCCCGATAGTTCACTTCGGAGGGTGAAAGGACATGTCCGATGCCGTGCCTGGCCAAAAAAGCCAGCTTTTTGCCTTTTACTTCTCCGATCACGATTGGTGAAGATGGCTTGCCAAAGGGAGTGTCCACTTCAATGGTCTCTACATTCTGCAGCCCATTGAAGCCGTACAGCCCAGATCCTCCTATGATCCCAAATGCAAACTCTCTAGTCATCTTGGCCTCTCTTATTGTTCTATTGGTTTGATGGAGATGGTAAAGATTGCGTCGCCGCAATAAATTTCGTCGTTATCTTTGACCACGATGGGTTCCTCAACCCGTATTCCGTCCAAAAAAGACCCGTTTGTCGATTTAAGATCCTCGAACCACCACTGGTTAAGAGCGTAGTATAAGCGCGCGTGTTTGGAAGAAACAGTGGAATCTCTGAGCACAAAATCACATTCCTGGCTGCGTCCGATCAGGATTTCGACGCTGGCGAAAGTCTGGGTTTTGGGTTCACCGTCCGTTTCTGAAATCAGCGTCAGGCTGGGGATGGCGAGGTTTCCCCGCTTTGCCTGCTTCGAGACCACACTTCGCCAAAGCATCCACACCGCGAGCCCCAAAAAGGCGTACAGGAACACCAGAAAAAGCACGCGCAGAACCAAGCCAACCGTTGCAGACATTTCAATTCTCCTTCGCCATCACAGTGGTTGGATTCGAACCCCTCGCGGGCACATTCTGGTTGTAAATGAGGAGGGTCTTTCCGATGCGGACGACATCCCCGGGTTTCAGGGTGGCGGTCTTGACCGGCTGATTGTTGATAAAAGTGCCGCCAGTGGAACTGAGGTCAAAGAGCAGATAGTACCCCTGCTTCGCTCGGAGCAGAAGGTGGTCGCGGGAGACAAGCGGATCATCGATCTGGATGTCACTGGTGCTGCGGCGCCCGATCTTGATGATGGCTTTGGTCAGATAAAGCTGTTCCTTGCCGTTGATAATAAAATACGCGTTTTCCGGGGTGACGGCTTCAACAGGGGTCTCGGGAACCGTGGTCTGCAGCGCGGTTTTTGAGGTCTCGACGGAAGGATGTGTCAGGGACGTGGATATCTCGATCGCGTCCACAGTCAGCCTGGGATTTTGCGCCAGTTGGATGCGGAGCGGCACGCGGAATTGGTAGCCCTGCTCCAGCCAGCCAGCTTCCACTTCACTGGCGACCTGGTTCAGGGTGGGGGTGATTTCCTGCCAGGCATCCCATTTTTCCGGGGATATGGATAGCGTGATCAGATCGGGGACGTATTTGTTTCCGCTGTCTGTTTGGGATTGGAGCTTTTCGTCGATGATTTGCACCAATCGGCTGCTCAGCGACGTCGCCGCGCCGGGATAGAGCAGCCTGTCCAGGGTGCCCTCGAGCAGGGCTTGGATCTTCCCTTCTATCAAAGCTAAAAAATCTTGCATGGCAGCCACGCTGAAATTATACCAATGAAACCTTTGCTTTTGGATTTAGGGGAATTAAGGGGCAGTCAAACAAACAGCAAATTACACCGCGTAAATCGGATTGCTGAAAATCCATCCCCGGTGCCGCCCGCGGTAATCGATGTAGACCTCCGCGCGGTAGATGCCGGGTTCTTTGGTCAGGTAGGTGAGCACCTCCCGGTCGCGGACCTCGAGCGCCAATTTTCCATCCTTCAACAGGCGGATGTGAGAGCGTATCGGCGCCCTCACCTGCAGCGTGAGCCCGGATTTCGCGCTGACGCTGTCCCCCATCCAGAAGGTCCCGTCGTAGTTATCGCAGGTGAATCGAAATCCGCGGGTTGAATGCGCTATGTCATTGGCGCAGAAGCAATGCCCGGCAGAGAGGGCTTCATAGACCATGCGCCGGTCGGAGTTAATCTCGCCGCTGAGGGGTTGGGGAGTGATGATGTGAGTCGTAATTGAACGGAAAGCGATTTCGTACGGATAAACCTGCGCCTTGAAAGGTCCCGCATGGTAGGTGTGGGCGTGAGCGTCAGATCCTGCCACAGCGACCACGGGGTGTTTGCGGGTGAGCAGCAGTTCATCCCAAAGCATGAGCGTTTGCTCCGTGGGACCGAGCATCATAAATCCCGGGAAAAAAGCATGCAATCCCGCTTTTAAGAGGCTTTGGGAGCGGGTCTTAAACTCACTCATTTGGTTCCATAATTCAATGCCGGTGAAACCTTTCACGTCCCAGTCTGTCCACGCGAAGGAGCGTTCGTGAAGCCACGGCAGAGGATCATCCAAGGGGTGCGCCAGAAAAGTCAGCGCACCGGCAGAGCGTGCCTGGTCGATCAACTGTTGGCGGTTGGGGGCATAGCGAGTGAGCCCGACCTTATGCCCGAAGATGAGCAGGTGGTTGCCGCCGACGGGGGTGGTGCGGTCGTGGACCTCTTCGCCGGCGAGCAGAAGCAGGCGGCGCTTGCCTTTCTGCGTGTAGCCTTCGACATCGTTGACAAGCACGTTATGATCCGACACGATCAACACGTCCACTCCTGCCTTGAGACCAGCAGCAGCGAGGTCCGCGTGCACGTCGGTTCCGTCGGAATAAACCGTGTGTAGATGAAGGGCAACGATCAACTCATGCATAATATCCTTTCAAAGATAACGATGAGACTAACAGACCCTTTAATTCTATCGCAAAAGAAGCTAGTGCGGGCTTGCTCGAAATGTTGTCCTATCTTTCTCTCATGCGGATGTCATAAGTTGTAGAAATGCAAAAAATTGCCTGTTATCCAAGACTCTTGGATTTTTTTGAATTTTCAGTGCTTCTCAACTTTGAAAACTAGTACCTGAGTTTCCCACTTTTGCCAAAAATGGCGTTTTCAACGAGGAAACTATAAAAATTCAGGGCACTAAGAACCTGAAAATTACGGTCAAAACAGCCTAAAACATGGGTCAGAAAGAGAGAATTGCCGATCTGATTCTCTTTCTTAGCTCACATTACAACGAACAATTTGAAATTATGTTATCGATGTCAAGTAAAAATATAAAAGACAATTATTAGGGATTGTTCCCTGATACATATTTAAACCAAAAAATTCATTTCGAAATATGGTTTTAGGACTTAATATGGGAACATTGGTCAAGGAGTGCGCGAAAGTCGAGTTTACAAAGCTCGAAGATTGTGTGCATATCAAATATATCTATAGAAAAAGGTGGATCCAATGCTAAATATTTATTACTAAACCTGGCATTTCTCCATCCGTTTGAAGATATTTGGATTATTTTTTAGGGCACTAAAATGGGAAACTCAGGAGAATCTTGGATTTTTTTGAATTTTCAGTGCTTCTCAACTTTGAAAACTAGTAAACTGGTGACCCATGAAAAATGCCCCTACAGGCAAGGGCATTTTGGACGTGAGCGTGAGTTAGATAGAAATGATGGGAGCAATACCCCGATGGTAGTATTCAGCTAAAACTGGCTTTCAGCTTGTTTAGCACCTTTATGCCATCTATACCAGCCTGCTCAGCAATTGCTGAAAGTTCATCGAGAGAATTTGCTGATGATCGGTTGGTGATCACCTCTAACAACATAGGCAGGTTTAAACCGGTCACTACTTCAATGCTTGGGAAGAGATCTGGATTGACGGTTGCAGCTTGGTTAAAAGGGGAGGCACCTAACAAGTCCACCAGGATAAGTACGCCATCTGAATTGGAATATAGGATCTTCAGAGCCGAATCTATCCTGTTACGAAGCTCGTCAATCGGATCTTCGCGTTGAAGGTCGAGTGTCTGTATACCATCGGACGAACCGATAATAAGTTCAGCTGCGTGCAAAATTCCATCGGCAAAATTTCCATGTGAGATCAGAAGAATATTAATCATTTTACATCTCTTTCTCAGCTGAAAAAATCAATGCCCCATTCTTTATCGTCTTTGATATTTCAAGGTCTTTATCATGCAAAATGAGATCTGCTTGTAAACCGGGTTTTATTTGACCGACATTTAAAAGTCCGATGCTGCGGGCTGGATTTAGGGAAGCAAGATGAACCGCCTTATACAAGGGAAGATCTAGGAATTTTGTCGCGTTTAGAACAGCTTTGTTCAATGTCAGTGTGCTGCCAGCAAGCTGTCCGGTCGGAAGGAAAACTTGCCCATCAATAACGTTTATTTTTCGATCACCCGGACGAATATATACGCCATCAGAAAGACCCGTTGCTTGGTTGGAATCGGTCACCAGGACAATCTTTTCTAAACCTTTAGCCTTAAGCATTGCTTTTGCAGCACCAGGATGGATATGATATCCATCAAGGATCAACTCAGCAAAGATTTCATCGCATACCATAACCGCTCCAATCACCCCAGGGTAATGATGTGTCAACGGGGACATTGCATTAAATGTGTGCGTGGAACGGGTCAGCCCATTTTCGACTGCTGCCAACACTTGTTCATATGTAGCATCGGAATGACCAACTGAAACAATCACATCTTTAGAGGTGAGATCTTTGACGAGTTGCTCGCCGTTTGGAAATTCTGGAGCAAGTGTAACAATGCGAATTGTGTCTGAAAATGCAGTAATGTACTTGTCAGCATCTTCTACCGATAAGGTATTCGGATCTGCAAGAGGTTGAGCTCCTTTTCGTTTCTCACTAATGTAGGGTCCTTCAATGTGAATGCCTGCTATAATGCTCCCAAGAAAATGGTTGTGGTGATAATCATCCAGCATGTGGCTATTCTTGAAAAATTCGTTTTCCAACCCTGCGGAAAGAGTCGGAAGTAAGCTGGTCACCCCTGTAGAAGCATACCACAACAGTAGTTCTTCAAGCTCATCAGGAAAAACATCAAGGAAATCTTTGCCTATAGCACCGTGTGTGTGGGTATCGATCAGGCCTGGACTTAGGTAACAACCGTGACCATCCAGCACATTTTGGAATTCGCAGTGATCGAATTCCACAGAACTTGCCATTCGGCTGATTTTTCCGTCTGACACGCCTATAGACAAGTCATTCCGGATTCCGTCAGGCAATACCGTGATGACATTAGTGATGAGCAAATCTTTCCTGGTTTCCATGTTAGTATCTCAGTTCGGGTATTCTTGAGGCGTACATTTCAATGAATTTTTTATTGTAAGCGTCGCCTGTTGGAGTATTGCGGCTGATTCGGATCGGGGGAGTGATCCCCCTGGAGATCAATATTTCAGCGGCTTTGCAATAGATTGCGTGCAGAAGGATAGCGTTAGCAATGGAGGATAGTGGTGCCATTTTTATATTTGTGTCATCTAACTGCACGCTTGCATCGCCATAAGGAACGTGAGAATCAATTGGCAGATCCACAACATTAATCAGATTGGTTGAATCGGAGTTGTCAATTTCTGCACTCCTAAAAGATGTAATTGCTATCGTGAACAGACCTTTCTTGCGTGCCTCCTCAGCAATTTCAATGGGCAGAGGATTTCTGCCTGAGTTTGAAAAAATGAACATGACTTCTCCCGGTAGTCCACTAAATTTTTTCATGAGGGCTTTTCCTATCCCGGAGAGTCTCTCAAAACGATCGATTTCAAGTTCTTTGTTGATGGGCTTGGTGTTAGAAAATGAACCAGCCCGAATAAAGGTCTCCAAAGACGCAAGCACAGAATGACCGGAACCAAACGAATGGATGATACCGTTGTTTTCTGTGGTATCAGCTACTTTGAAGGCAGCCAATCGAATCTTCTCATCCTCGAACTCTTCAATGCTGTTGACAAGGTCAATTACATTTCTGTAGAATATCTTTGTATATTTCATATTATCTAATCTCAGTGAACATTAATAAGCCAATTCCGGGATTCTATCTCTGTATTGTTCGACAATTCTGCGATTGTGCTCATCACCGCCAGGAATATTACGACTCATCCGGATCGGTGGAGGGAAATTATTTGCCAGAAGGATGTCTACAACCTCGGCTGTCAACATATGGACAATTTCAACACCAGTTAAAGTGGAAAGCGGACCATAGCGAATAAAACCATCTTCCGAGCACAAACTGGAGTCTCCAAAAGGCGCATGTGTATCCAAGACGAGATCAACCACCTCAAACAACTTTTTTCCGCTCTTATGGTTGCTTAGTACCTTGTTAGTGTGATCCATCGAGGTGATGGCAGCAGTGAAAAGGCCCATTCTTTTTCCAATCAAAGCTACGTCAATCGGTAAAGGATTTGAGCCGGAACTGGAGACAACGATCAGCACTTCACCAGGGCGACCAACAAAGGTTTTCATCAAAGCTTCACCTACACCATCTACTCTTTCCAATAAGCCGATATTGTTATCAAGGCTGACTGGTTTAGAGTTTGTAAGGGTGCCGGCCCTCGAATAGACTTCTTTGGTTAGCAGCATCGAATGGCCTGAACCAAACCAGTGGATGATCTCTCCGCGCATAGTTGATTGTGCAATTTTTTCAGCAAGAAATTTGATCTTGGTGGTTTCTTGATCGTAAACTTGTTGCAATGTGTCTAGAGAGATTTTGTAAAATTTGTCTAAAGAATCCATCGTTTCCTTCTTTAAAATTTTGTGAGGACTTTGTTTAAATTGGTAACGGACTGGTCAGGGACAAACTGAACATCGATGTTTATCCCCATTTTGTCGAGTTCTTTCCAGGCTATCAATTCTTCTTCAGTCGCTTTGACTTCTTTGGTTAGTACGATTGTCGCTTCAGGTTGGCGGACTCCACCAACATTCACCTTAGAAATCGGCAATCCAGCCTTTACCAGGGTAAGCAGGTCTATGGGATTTCTGACCAGAAGCATCGTTGCTGTTTCGCCCCAGGCGTTCTCATCAATCTTCTGAATGGCTTCTTTTATAGTAATAATCTCGACTTGGATGCCTGGTTTTACAGCCAACTTTAATAGGTTCTTCTGTAATGAATTACCAGCAACTTCATCGTTAACTGCCATGATTAACCTTGTGCCTGTTTGATTGATCCAGCCAAGAATCACCTGCCCATGGATTAATCTTTCATCGACTCGAGAAAACACAATCTTCATATCATCCTCCTCTTAATTATGGTTTGATGGCGGATCTTTGGTTCCATCCGCCATCAAATATAATTAATTATTCACCTCGATTTGCCGTGCATTAACCGAGGATTTTAAGTGCACCAAGAACAATCCCAAGCACAAAGATTATTACCACGATTTGGGTGTTCTTTAGCCCCTTCTTGATTGCCCAATAAACCAGGAGGGTGCCAATGAGGGGTAGCAGTTTTGGCATGATTTTGTCAAACATTGCCTGTAGTTCAATGGTCTTCTCACCAATCGTGTAAACCACTGGGGTTTTGATATTCAGCCAGGTGCCGACCAAGCCACCTACGCCCATTAAACCAGCAATACCTGCGCCTTCTAAAAGACGCTGGAAGCCGGAATGACTGAGTTGTTCCAGAAAACCGCTTCCCAATTTGAATGTGGAGTCTAGGGTAATCCAACGCACATAAACGTGAACAATATTTACGACAAAGAAGAAGA
>Ga0255344_1002401_pt1 | contig 22752 bp, 19 predicted proteins | sample wastewater_treat_5_FD_192414 | JGI IMG/M metagenome (GOLD analysis project Ga0255344, IMG submission 192414) | Wastewater microbial communities from Lulu Island WWTP, Vancouver, Canada - plant18 | ecosystem: Engineered > WWTP > Wastewater > Unclassified | place: Canada: Vancouver, British... | reverse complement strand
ACGGACCTGCGATACCTGTCACAGACACGCATATATCAGCGCCTGAACGCTTTTTCAGTCCCCTGACCATACTGAGCGCCACCTGCTCACTGACAACGCCGTATTTCTCTATCTCCTCCATGGGAACGCCAAGAAATTCGTGCTTTATCCTTTCGGAGTAGGTGCATATCCCCAGTTCAAAAATTTCCGAAGCGCCCGAAACAGAGGTTATCATCTCGGAGAGAAGACCTCCCGTGCAGCTTTCGGCAGTGGATATGGTCAGATTTCTTTGTTTTAATAATTTTACAACACTTGTTACACTTTTGTCAAGGTCAATATTTGCCATCTGTCACACTCTTTCTTTAGGCAACGCCGCCCCGGCATTCCACGTCAGGCACTCTCATCGGCTTGACCGATAGTCTCACCGAACCGTCCGCAAAGCGTTGCCGCTTTTTAATAGTTGAAAGTTTTCAGCTCAGTTCCTTCAACAGCCTTCTGTATCAGCGGCTCAAAGTCAAAGCTGTTCTGTGCCTTTTCCACATCCGCAAGCACAGGTCTTACCTTCGGATGACGAGGAGTGAATACCGTACAGCAGTCCTCATATGGCTGGACTGATATATCAAATGTGTCTATTTTACGTGCAATTTCGATTATCTCTGTCTTGTCCATACCTACACAGGGACGGAACACAGGTATACGGCAGGCTGCGTCTGTGCAGACCATAGCCGCCATTGTCTGGCTTGCCACCTGTCCCACGCTTTCGCCTGTGATAAGAGCAAGGCAGTTGTCCTTTTCTGCGATACGCTGAGCGATCTCCATCATAAGTCTTCTCATTATAATAGTAAAGAACTCCTCGGGGCAGTTGTCCTTGATAGCTTCCTGTATCTCGGTGAAAGGCACACAGTAGAAAGCAACTCCTCCGCAGTAAGCGGTAAGCTTCTGACAAAGCTGCTCAACTTTCAGCTGTGCACGGTCAGAGGTATAAGGAGGGCTCACATAGTGGATAGCCGCAATGTGTATGCCTCTCTTTGCCATCATGTAGCCTGCAACAGGGCTGTCGATACCGCCCGAAAGCAGAAGCATAGCCTTGCCGCTGCTTCCTACGGGAAGTCCGCCTGCGCCCTTGATGTTCTCAGCGTGAACGAAAGCGTTCTCGTCACGTATCTCGACAGTTACCGTAACTTCGGGATTTTTCACATCAACGGTAAGATGAGGGAACTTCTCAAGAAGTCTGCCGCCCAGCTCCATGCATATCTCAGGCGACTTCATAGGGAATGCCTTGTCAGCACGTTTAGCGTTGACCTTGAATGTCTTAGCGCAGCTGAGAACGGTATCAAGATACTCATAGCTCTTTTCGCAGATATCCTCGAAGTCCTTTTCGCATACGCAGGCACGGCAATAAGTAGCGATGCCGAATATCTTTCCCACTCTGTCGGATACCTCTGCAAGGTCGATATCCTCATCAAGGGGAGTTATGTATGTAGTTGACTGAGCGCTTGTGTACTGAAAATGTCCCAGCGGTTTCAGTCTGCGCTTGATGTTCTTGATGAGCATATCCTCAAAGGTCTTCTTGTTCAGGCCTTTCAGAGCCATCTCGCCGTATTTTACAAGTATAAGTTCTTTCATATTTATCTCCTGTTTATCAATGAAAATATTCTATCTTCTCAATGCCGCAGCAATGTCCTATGACATTGTCACTGCCGTGCATGATATCAGACTTGTACAGCTTCACCTGATCGTCTCTGTTAAAATGTACGATCTCACTGTCGGAAATCGGACGGTTTGCCGCCCATGTTTCAATAGGCTGACCGTCTTTGAACTTGGCAGCCCAGTATAAATTGTCCCTGTCAGCGATATTGCCAATGACACCGCTCTCGCCGAACAGTTCACAAGCCTCGAAGGAATTGCCTTTTCCTCTGACGATGTATTCCTTGTCAGCAGGGATGCTTCCGTTTGTCTTGCTGTATTCCTCGGCGTAACTGCTGATAGCCTTCATGCAGACCGCAGCCTCGGAATTTTTCCCGTCAAGGATATTCCCCATAAACATGGATTTATATTCATACACCAGCCAGAAGCCGCCCACACCGAGCACTGCAAGCACGATAAATACTATAACGAGCGTTTTCAGTGGACTTTTCTTCTTTCCGATCTCCTTATCATTTTCGCTCTGCATACTCATATCCGATCACCTGCCGTCTATATCAGTATTCAAATGGAGTGTTCCAGTAGCCTGTAATATTCTCAGCCTTGCCGCCCTTTATCGAGCCGAACTGCTTTTTCTGTTCTTCCTTTGTATATGGACGAAGATCTGCTTCGGTAAGGGTATCTGTCGAAGTCCATGCCTCAACGACTTTACTGTCCTTTACAAAGACAGCCCAGTTGTATGCGACCTCTGAAGGATCGACACTTACAAGTCTTTCACGTTCATCGAAAAGCTCGCAAGGCTCAGCATAACAGCCGCTTTTGTCAACTGTACCGAATATGTAATACTCGCCCTTCATCTCAAACTCAGGCATCTCTGCGAAGTCATCGAAAAAGCTGTCGCTTTCATCGCTTTTATTATCATCATCCGATTCGGTTTGTTCTTTGACTTCTTCCTCGCTTTGTTTCCAGAGGTCGTCAAATGAGATATCGCCGTTCATAAAAGCATCCGACTGTTCAGAAAAGGAATCGAAGCCGTCTGCAAAATCTACGCTGTTTTCCGCAGCCTCTTTTCTTTCAGCGAACTTCTCCCTTTTTTTCTTCTGCATTTCGGCCATGTATTCTTCACGCTTCTGCTGTTCATACTTTCTGACGCTTCCGCCGATACTGCGTGCTATGTCACCGGTAGCACGGTTTCTTTCGTCTACCTTTGCTTCCTTGTAGAAATTGCTTCCGAGACCTGCCGTAACTGCTATGATAGCCACAGCTAATGCGCCGACTGCTCTTCTTATCTTCTTATGCCTTCTGAATAATCCCATTTTTCTATCATCCTTTACATTAAATAATCGGTCAGCCCCTGACCTTTTCCATGCCCTCAGCGAGAGCCGTAACAAATCCGTCAAGTTCTGCTTCCGTAGTTTCAGCGCTCATGCTTATGCGCAGCGCACTGTCGGCACGTTTCCCCATGATACCGAACTGACCGAGAACACCGCTCTGCTGTCCCTTTGAACAGGCCGAGCCGCTTGATACGTATATTCCTTTGCTTTCAAGGAAGTGGAGCATTATCTCCGAGCGCTTACCCTCTGCGGAAATATTCACCACATAAGGCGAGCCGTCATCGGGAGAATTTACGGATATACCGTCCGCAGCCGAAAGCTTCTCCAGCAGATATGCTCTGAGAGTGGAAACTCTTTCCCACCTCTCATTTATAGTCGGTGCAAGCTTTTCAACTGCCGCACCGAAAGCGCATATCATCGGTACACTTTCCGTGCCCGAGCGTATGCCCTTTTCCTGTTTTCCGCCTGTGACAACGGGCAGCACACGCACTCCTTTTTTAATGTAAAGTGCACCTGTGCCCTTTCCTCCGTGAACTTTATGTCCGCTGAGAGAGATAAGGTCCGCACCGAGAGCACTTGCCTTTACGGGAAGTTTCATGTAAGCCTGTACGCAGTCGGTATGTGTAATGATATGGGGATGCTTCCGCTTCACCATTGCGAAAGTCTCCTTCACAGGCAGTACATAGCCTGTTTCGTTGTTGACATACATCATGCTGATGAGACAGACATCCTCACCGCAGGCATTCACGAAATCAGCCGCATAGAAACGTCCGTCCTCACGGGGAGAGACTCTCGTGACCTCGAAGCCTTTTTTCTCAAGGTCAGCGGCAGTCTCCTCAACGGAAGCGTGTTCAACAGCGGATATGACTATGCGCTTTGCCTTGCGTCCGTATGCGGCGGAAGCTCCCCTGAGAGCAAGGTTATTGCTTTCCGTAGCGCCTGATGTGAAGTATAAGCAGTTTTCCTCTGCGCCTATACTGTCAGCTATTATTTTTCTCGCCCCGTCCATGGCAAGCTGAGCGTCCAGACCTGCACGGTGAAGGGATGAGGGATTGCCGAAATTATCGGTCATTGCCGCAACAGCCGCCCTTACTGCTTCGTCGCAGGGCTTTGTGGTAGCGGCATTATCAAGATATATTGACATCAATATCTGCCTTTCTTATTTTACAGTTACATATCATTATACCATAAAAGCGGAACAAAAGCCACAGTATTTACAAGTTTTCTTCAAATTTTCATAATTAGCCATAATGCCGAAGCTGAAATCTTATTCAAAAAAGGTCTTTTCTTTTGAGAACAAATGTGTTATAATGAATAATGTATATTTTTCTTTAAGAGGAGCAGATATGTCAAACGATTTAAAAATAAATGTTCAAAGGTCAAAAGAGCAATACTTCAAAGCTTTTTTCTTCGGTTTTATTTGTATATTTCTGGCTTTACTTCCAATAATGATATCTGAGAACGGCTATTTCATCTTCTACGGCGATTACAACGCACAGCAGATACCGTTCTATCGTCTGGCATACGATGCCGCAAGAAGCGGCGAACTCGGCTGGAACTGGTTCACCGATCTGGGTTCGGACTTCATGACGTCCTACAGCTTCTATCTTTTCGGAAGCCCTTTCTTCAGACTGGCAACGCTTCTGCCTGAAAAACTTGCGACTTACTCCATGCCTGTGCTGCTCGCAGTCAAGCACGGCGTGGCATCCCTGACAGCATATATTTACATACGCCGCTTTGTCAGGTCAAAAGAAGCCGCTCTGGCAGGAGGTCTGCTCTACGCTTATTCTGGATTCCAGCTGTTCAACATTTTCTTCAACCACTTCCAGGACGTAACAGCGCTCTTCCCACTTATGCTTATAGCAATGGAGGAAAATATCAACTGCCGCAGAAAGGGCTTATTCGCTCTCATCGTTGCGGTAATGGCGATAAACAATTACTACTTCTTCACAGGTCAGGCCGTATTCCTTGTGTTTTACTACCTGTTCCGCATGATGTGTCCCGATTTCAACACCTCATGGAAGAAATTCTTCGGTCTGGCTTTTGAAGCCATTGCCGGCACTATGCTGGCAGGCTTCATCCTTCTGCCTTCCGCTCTGGCAATACTCAGCAATTACCGTGTCAGCGAGCACCTTTTCGGTCTCGACATGGTGCTTTACTCCGATAAGACACTCATACCACGTATCATCCAGACATTCTTCATGATACCCGATGCCCCTGCAAGACCGAACCTCTTTGACTCGGAATTTGAAAAATGGGCTTCTATCGGCGGATTCCTGCCGCTTTTCTCTATGACGGGAGTTATCACATTCGTCAGGAACAAGAAAAAGCACTGGGCTTCACGCTTTCTCATATTCTGTGCGGTATGCGCATTCGTCCCCATTCTCAACAGCCTCTTTCAGGCAGCGAACTCCTACTACTACGCAAGATGGTTCTATATGCCTATCCTCATAATGGCAATGGTGACCGCTCAGTCTCTTGACGATGCCGAGGCTGACAATATGTTCGGACTGAAGATAACAGCCGCTATAACAGCTGTATTTGCAGTGATCGGACTCCTTCCCAAGAAAGAGGACGACAAGCTTGTGTTGTTCAGCCTGCCTTCAAATGTTACATACTTCTGGGTGCAGATAGGTATTTCCGCCGCTTGTCTTGCAGGTGCGTACTATATATATTCGCTCAAGTCAAAAAAGAAAGCCTTCTTCGATAAGGCAGTCCTCCTCACTATGGCGGCTTCCATCGCCGGTTCGGGAACCCTTCTCCTGTACGGTGCTTACGATATCAAAAGCGCATCCGAATATGTCGATTCTGTAATAAACGGCAGAGACAAGGTCTACGAGGAAGTCAGCGAAGACAACTTCTTCCGTATCGATATATCCGAGGACTGCGACAACTTCCCGATGATATGGAGGCTTCCCACAATGAGGGCTTTCCAGAGCGTAGTCAACACTTCCATAATGGATTTCTACGATTACGTGGGAGTTCACCGTGATGTTGCTTCCCGTGCAGATATCAGCCATTATACTCTCCGTGGTCTTTTCTCTGTAAAGTATTACTACAAGGAAATAATCGACGATGTGACCTACGACAAACTGCTCGCAGGCGATTATTCCATCCCCGACGACTACGATAAAGATGACAACACCGACTACACCATCATCCCCGATGAACTTGAGGGATTTGAATATGTGGGCGAAAACGGCAGATTCGAGATATATGAGAACACGCTCTATGTGCCGATGGGATTTGCATACGATACCTACATTCCCCGTGAAAAGGCCGACAAGCTTGCTAAAAGTTCCCGTGAGCGCATAATGATGGACTCACTTATATTCGAGGACAGCGAACATGAGAAGAAGTACAGCTTTATGGATACCTGCTCAGTAAAGGAACCCGGTAAGACCACCAAGGATGATTATGCCCGTTTTTGCAGAGAAAAGCGTCTTCACACTTCATCTTCATTCACATATGACGAGCACGGCTTCACATCGGAGATAAGCCTTGACAAGCCTATGATGGTATTCTTCAGCGTCCCCTACAGCGAAGGCTGGACTGCCGAAGTCAACGGCAAGTCCGTGGATGTTGAAAGAGTCAATGAAGGCTTCATGGCTGTACCTGCCGATAAAGGCGATAACACCATAGTTTTCCGTTACCGCACTCCCGGTCTGGACAACGGTATCATCATCTCACTGGCAGGCGCAGGCTTACTTGCGGCATATCTTATAATATGCCATATCAACAGAAAAAAAGGCGACCTCCGCCGCCATAAACACTATTACGACTATCAGTCAGAACACAGGATACAGGCTGCCGAGCAGTATCAGAGAAGCTTCGGCACCGACCTGTAAAGGGGGATAAAAATGCATTTATACGAAAAAAGACTCTCGGGCGAAACCGTATACAAAGGCCGTATCTTCGATATCACTCACGATATCGTGGAACTTGAAAACGGCAATACCGCCGACCGTGATGTGCTCCATCACCACGGCGGAGTATGCGTCATACCGATAACCGAGGATAATGAGATATATCTGGTAAGACAGTTCCGCTACCCTTTCGGAGAGGTCACCCGTGAAGTTCCGGCAGGAAAGCTGGAAAAGGGCGAAGACCACGAAGAATGCGGCAGACGTGAACTTCTGGAGGAAACAGGCTTTACCTGCGGTGAGTTCACTCACATGGGAACTCTCTATCCCGTGCCTGCCTACGACACCGAGATAATCCATATGTACATGGCAAGAAAACTCAGCGCTCCCGCAGAGCAGAGCCTGGACGAGGATGAATTTCTCGATGTGGAAAAAATACCGCTGTCAGAAGCGGTCCGTCAGGTAATGGACGGCAAGATAAAGGACTCAAAGACGCAGATAATCATACTGAAAGCCGCAAGACTTCTCGGTATATGACAAAAGCCCGTCCCTATCAAGGAACAGGCTCATGTAAAGACATATTTCTCAGACTTCATCAGCAGTCTCAGTTTCTCCGTCGCCTTCTGCTTCAAGCATAAGGAGCTGCTTTTCATAAGCTTCAAGAATGGTATCCTCAAAGAGCTTTCTTGAAGAAGCTGCGATAGGGTGAACGATATCACGGAATACACCGTTTTCATCTTTTCTGCTGGGCATAGCGACAAAAAGTCTCTCATCGCCCTGAACTACCTTGATGTCATGTACTGCGAGCATATCGTCGATAGTTACTGAAACTACTGCTCTTAGCCTTCCGTCTGTCATGATCTTTCTGATCTTTACATCTGTAATTTCCATTGTTTTTCCTCCTGTTACATTGCAGTATGAAGCACATGACCTGAAAAAAACCGTGACGCAAACCTGCACTGTAACTTTACGGCAGAGCTTTTTCAAAAGGGTGTAAATTAAATTATTGCAGTAACCATTTACGCTCTTTGTCAATGCATATTTGTATTATAGCGTATATTTTGTAAAAAATCAAGTCTTTTTGCTGATTTTTTAGTTTAAAAATTATAATTTAATAGCCTACAGCTTTAAACCAATAAAGAGAACTACTGAAATATGGCTGTATTACGCAAAAATCCATATTAATGAAAGGTGATATAAATTGGATACTAACATCTTAAAAGGTAAAAAACACATTCACTTCATCGGTATCGGCGGCTCGGGTATGTACCCTCTCGCTCAGATACTTCACGGTCAGGGCTACTATCTGACAGGCTCTGACAACAACGAGACCGAAACCCTCGATGCTGTAAGAAAAATGGGCATTCCCGTTTTCATCGGTCAGCGTGCCGAGAATATCGAAGGTGCCGATCTCATCGTTCACACTGCCGCTATCATGGCTGATAACCCGGAACTGATCGCCGCAAAGGCAAGCGGAGTTCCCGTGCTTGAACGTGCCGATCTGCTCGGTATCGTTACTTCATGGTACAGAAACGCTATCTGCGTTTCGGGTACACACGGCAAGACCTCCACTACATCAATGATAACTCAGATCCTCTACACCGCAGGAGTTGACCTCTCTGCTTACATCGGCGGAAAACTTCCCTGTATCGGCGGAAGCGGAATCGCAGGAAAGAGCGATATCCTCGTATGCGAGTCATGCGAATTCGAGGATCACTTCCTCAAGTTTTTCTCCGATATATCCGTTATTCTCAACATTGACGCCGACCACCTTGATTACTTCGGAACTCTCGAAAACATCATCAAGTCATTCCATAAATTCAACGAGAACACTTCCAAGTGCATCATCATAAACGGCTCTGACGAGAACTCAATGAAGTCTCTCGAAGGCATAACAGGCAAGGAGATAATCACCTTCGGCAAGGACAGTTCATGCGACTACTATCCCGAGAATGTCAAGCACGAAAACGGTCTCCTCACCACCTACGACGCTATGTACAAGGGCGAAAAGCTGGGAACCATCACTCTCCACGTTGCCGGTATACACAATGTCCTCAACTCACTGGCAGCTGTTGCAGCCGCAAGATACGTGGGAGCCGAGTTTGACGCTATACAGAAGGGTCTTGAAGAATTCAGAGGCGCTAAGAGACGTTTTGAGAAGCTGGGCTTTGAAAAGGGTATCACTGTTGTGGACGATTACGCTCACCATCCTACCGAGCTTGAAGCTACCCTCAATGCCGCTATGGAGATGAACTTCAACCACGTATGGGCTGTATTCCAGCCGTTCACTTTCTCACGTACCAAGCTTCTCCTTGATGATTTCGCAAGAGTGCTCCAGATACCCGATCACGCAGTTCTCACCGATATCATGGGAAGCCGTGAAAAGAACACCTACGGCATCTTCACGCGCCACCTTGCCGAGAAGATCCCGGACTGTGTATGGTTCCCGCAGGACGAACAGGCAGAATGGACAGACGAAAGAAAGTACGCAAACTTCGGACAGATATGCGACTATATATGTGAACACGCTCAGGAGGGCGATCTCGTAATCACTCTCGGCTGCGGCGATGCTTACAAGATAGCAAAGATGATACTGAAAAAACTTGCGGAGGGGTAAATCATGCTGAAAGACAAGGAGATCGAAGTCTTCAACTATATCAAAAGCAGGCTCAGCGACGGCATATCTCCGTCCGTAAGGGAGATAATGGAGGCTATGGGATTCCGTTCCACCTCCACCGCCCACCGCTACATAGAAGCCCTTGTCCATGAAGGGCTCATCGAAAAGACAGGCAACCTCAACCGCACTCTCCGTCTTCCAAACTGCGGTACCGCTTCTGTGCCGATAATGGGTACAGTCACCGCAGGCCAGCCTATCACAGCTGTTGAGAATATCACGGGTTATGTGGGATTCGAGGTTCAGGGCATTGACCCCGAGGAACTTTTCGCCTTGAAGATACGTGGCGAGAGCATGATAAATGCAGGCATCCTCGACGGTGATATCGTTATCGTAGAGAGGACCCAGTACGCTGAAAACGGCGATATCGTCGTGGCTTTCATCGACCACGAAGATGCTACCGTCAAGACCTTCTACAAGGAGGAGGGACACTTCCGCCTCCAGCCCGAAAATGACACGATGGATCCGATAATCCTTGACGAAGTGGAAGTTCTCGGAAAGGTCATCGGCTTAAAGCGATACTATTAAGTGGTAAGTTGTCAGAAATCAGAAAGCAGAAATCAGAAAGTAGAAAGCAGAAAGCAGAAAGTAGAAAGTAGTATAGTTTCCCGTAAAGCAATACTAAGCTAAAGATTTTAAATATGTCAGCGAAGCAGACGCCTCTCTGCTTTCTACTTTCTGTGCTCTGATTTCTGATCCCCATCCAAGCATAAAAATAAAATATATTAATTTTAAAAAGTACTTCCATTATCATTAATTTTGTAGTATAATGTAGAGTGGTGTTTAATGTGAATCTGTTCAATGGATTCTGCACAGAAAGGAAAAATGCAAATGCTTAATGAAGTTAAAGTAATTATTTGCGGAAAGGAGTATAAGATCAAGACCGCTTCTTCTCCGAATTATGTGTACGCTCTTGCAAGAGCTCTCGAAGCAAGAATAAATGATATCACTAATTCAGGCGGCGGCTTCTCACCTTATACCGCTTCTATAATGGTTGCCCTCAGTCTTCTCGACGATGTAAACCAGGCCAACCAGCGCCTTGACAATATCCGTAACCAGTCCAAGGAGTACGTGGACGAAGCAGGCAGAGTACGCATCGAGCGTGACGCTGCTCTGAAGGAGATAGAGGTACTCAAATCAAAGATAGTTCAGCTTGAGAATATGGTCAAGCTCAAACAGCTCAAGGACAGCATATAATGAGTCTCCCTGAAGTCCTCGCTCCTGCGGGAAGCCCCGAGACTCTCTCTGCCGCTCTCCGCTCAGGCGCTGACGCTGTCTACGTTGGCGGCAGATACTACTCAGCCCGAAGCAGTGCCTCAAACTTCTCGGATGAGGAACTGGCGGATGCCGCAAAGCTGTGCCATAAGTACGGCGCTAAGCTGGATCTTGCTGTAAATACCGTTATTTCCGACAGCGAAGCAGAACATTTCTGCAATTACATAAAATATGCCGCTTCTGTCGGTGTGGACGCTTTCATCGTTCAGGACTGGGGATGTGCGGAGATCATCCGCCGTGCCGTTCCCGACGCAGTGATACACGCTTCCACGCAGATGTCGGTGCATACTGCCGCAGGTGCTGAACTTCTCTCGGAACTGGGCTATGCAAGAGTAGTCCCTGCCCGTGAATGTCATAAGGATGTCCTCGCCGAAATATGCCGCAAGGATATCGAAACGGAGGTCTTCGTTCACGGTGCGCTGTGTATGTCGGTATCGGGACAGTGCTATATGTCGGCAATGATGGGCTCTCGTTCCGCTAACAGAGGACGATGCGGACAGGCTTGCCGTCTGCCTTATTCGGCAGTGGGACGCAAGGAAAGCTGTGCACTCTCTCTGAAGGACCTGTCACTCCTTCCGAATGCCGGAAAGCTTACGGAAATGGGAGTGGATTCACTCAAGATAGAGGGAAGGATGAAGCGCCCCGAATACACGGCTTCGGCTGTTCACGAACTGAGAAAAACCCTTGACGGACAAGCCCCCGATATGGCGTTCCTGAAAGGCGTGTTCTCCCGTGGCGGCTTCACTGACGGCTATTTCACAGGCAAGCGGACAGCAATGTTCGGTGTCCGTGAAAAAGAGGATGTCGTAGCGGCTCAGGAACTCATCCCCAAAATACACGAGTATTACCGCTTTGAGCGGAAGGTCTGTCCCATGGATATAAACGCAGTCATGAAGGATGGTCAGCCCCTTACCGTCGTTGGAAAATGCACGAACATTTCCGTTCAGGTCACAGGCATTATCCCCGATAAGGCGCAGAATCGCCCTACCGACCGTGAAGCGCTGGAAAAGCAGTTCTCAAAGCTTGGGGATACTATTTTCACTATGGGAAGCTTCACAGCCGATATCGATGACGGACTTTTCGTCCCCGCAGGCAAGCTGAACGAACTGCGGCGTGAACTTTGCGAAAAGCTGACAGATGCCGTGATAAAGCTGAATACTCCCATTTATCATCCGACAGACTATGCTCCGTCTTTACCCGAAGCAAGGGTGCAGAGATGTGCGGAAGGTCTCCCCGTGAGAACTTACTGCCGCACCGCAGAACAGGCTGAAACTGCTCTGCCGTTCTCGGAGTATATCATAGCGGACTGCAAGCTGTGGGATAAGGATATCCCCGATATCCCTGCGGAGAAGGTCATACTCTCCCCTCCACGGTTCATCACGGACGAAAAAGCACTGACTGCAAGGCTGACAGAACTTATGTCTCTGGGCTTCGTGAGACTTTACTGCCATACTCCTGACAGCATAGCCATAGGCAGAAAGCTGGGCATGAAGCTTCACGGAAGCTTTACCCTCAACGTTTTCAACTCCTACAGCGCCGAATACCTCTGCGGTCTGGGACTGGAAGACTGCGTTTTCTCCTTTGAAGCTACCCTTGAACAGCTTGCAAAGGTACGCACTCATCTCCCCCTCGGTGCAGTGATATACGGCAGACTTCCCCTTATGCTGACGAGAAACTGTCCCATTCAGAATGAAAAAGGCAGCTGCGAAGGATGCACACGCACCCTCACCGACAGAACAGGAAGAGCTCTCCCTGTGGTCTGCAATAAGGACAGCAAGGAGATACTCAATACCGACATACTCTATATGCAGGACAGGCTGGACGAAATGAAGAATATTTCCTGCGGACTGGTGATACTGCACGATGAGGACGCTCAGCAGACACTGGACGCTCTCTCAGGCATAAAGCCCCGTGGAAACATTACCCGTGGCCTGTATTACCGTGGGATACTTTAAAGTAAGTTTTTAGTTATTAGTGATCAGTTGTAAGATCCGCTGATAGCTGATAACGATCTTTGCACTTACAACTCATAACTAACAAGAGGTAACTATGAAGCTGACTTTCAAGAAACTGAAGGATAACGCCATTATCCCCTCAAGGGCTACTTCTGCCAGCGCAGGACTGGATATCTCCGCCTGTCTGGACGAACCTGTTACCCTTGAACCCGGCGATATAAAAATGATCCCTGTTGGTATCACCGCCGAGCCTGACTGTGATGATGTGGCTCTGCTGATATATCCGCGTTCGGGGCTCTCCACAAAATTCGGCGTGACCCTTGCAAACTGCGTAGGCGTTGTGGACAGCGACTACAGAGGAGAATGGTTCATCCCCCTCATCAATAACGGTAAAGCTCCGTTTACTGTGGAGCACGGTATGCGTATAGCACAGCTCATACCAACAAAGGTACTATTTCCCGATATCGAAGTAAGCGACACACTCTCCGATACAGAGAGAGGAGAGGGCGGCTTCGGCTCATCGGGCATCGGATAAGGAACAATACTCGCCGTTGTTACGGCAGATCGGAGACTAATTATGAAAAAATCATGGTATATGTTTATATTGATAGTGTGCGCACTGGTCATTGGCGGCATAATCGCCGATCACGCTTACGGCTCTCTTGCATGGCTCGGTGAAGGCGGCGGCTTCAAGATAGACCCGTCTACCTTCTCCATAACCAACGTTATATCCATCACTTTCGGATTCAACTTCTATGTCAGCATCGCTCAGGTCCTTATGCTTATCACCGCTTTCGTGGTCTACTACAAGACCGCTGCAAAGATATGCGGATAACCGGCTCTGACGCTCACATACTATAACAATTCAAGGAGATAATATGTTTACAAAAGACATCGGTATAGACTTAGGTACTGCCAATACCCTTGTGTACATGAGGGGAAAGGGCATAATCATAAGAGAACCTTCGGTAGTTGCTGTTAATACAAGAACCGACAAAGCCCGCTATGTGGGCAAAGAGGCCAAGGAAGTAATCGGCCGCACCCCCGGTTCCATCGTTGCTGTAAGACCGCTGAAGGACGGCGTTATCGCTGATTTCGATATTGCTACAACTATGCTTCAGGAATTCATCCGCAAGGCTCTGAAGGGTACTATCTTCAACAAGGCTAACGTTATCATCTGCATCCCGTCAGGAGTTACTGCCGTTGAAAGACGTGCTGTACGTGAATCCTGCAAGAAGGCAGGCGCTAACAATGTCCTCATAATCGAAGAACCTATGGCTGCTGCCATCGGTGCGGGACTGCCTACAAATTCCCCTGTGGGAAGCATGATAGTCGATATCGGCGGCGGCACCAGCGAAGTTGCTGTTATCGCTCTGGGCGGTATCGTTGCGGCACGTTCTATCAGATGTGCAGGCGATGAATTTGACGCTGCAATTATTAATTATATCAAGAAGAAGTACAACCTCCTCATCGGTGAAAGAACAGCCGAGAATATCAAGCTTGAAATAGGTTCGGCTTTCCCCAGCGAAAAGGAGACTACTCTGGAAATAAAGGGACGCAACCTCCTCAACGGTCTGCCTGAGAATATGGTGGTCAATTCCGCTGAGATACGTGACGCTCTCGTTGAACCGCTGGCTCGTGTCATCGACGCTATAAAGTCAACTCTTGAGGATACTCCTCCTGAGCTTTCAGCCGATATCATCGACCACGGCATCACCCTTTCAGGCGGCGGCGCTCTCCTGAGAGGTCTGGATAAGCTTATCAACCGTGAAACAGGTATGCCTGTATTCATTGCCGAATATCCCCTTGACTGCGTTGCTGAGGGCACAGGCAGGATACTGGAGAATATCAACGATTATCAGGACGCTCTCACCGATAACGTCAAGTATTATTAAGGAGGAGCCATGCGTGATTTCGTAAAAAGCACCAAATTCAAAGTGCTTCTCGGCTTTCTCGCATTCCTCATCGGCATCATGGTATACTCCGTCACAAAGGGCGGATATTCCCTTTCGGGAGTCTCGCTGTTCAATACAGTTTCAAAGCCTTTCCGCACTATTTCAAACAGTATCAGCAGGAATATGGAAGGAACTCTCGACAGACTCGCCCATTCCGATGAGTATTACGAAGAAAACCAGCGTCTGAAAGAGGAGATAGGTGAACTCAACCGCCGTCTTACCGAATACGAAGCGCTGAAGACCGAGGTCGAAGAGCTGAGAGAGCTTGTAAGCATCAAGCAGGAACATGAGGATTTTGAGTATACTCAGGCTTGTTCCGTTATCGGATATGTAACAAACGACCCGTTCATGGCATTCACCATCGACAAGGGCAAGGAGGAGGGAATAACCCCCAACTGTCCCGTTGTTACAGCTGAAGGTCTTGTGGGCATCACCGTTGAGGTATCAGACCACATGACCACCGTCAGAACTATTCTCTCGCCCGACCTTTCCGTTGCGGCCGTAAGCTCAAAGAACAACAAGGATATGGGCATCGTTGAGGGAGATATTCCCTCGGCAGAACAGGGCATTACCCGACTTATCCATGTTGACAAGAACAACAATCTCAAAGTGGGCGACCTAATCGTTACCTCGGGCACAAGCGGACTCTTCCCCAAGGATTATTCCATCGGCAAGGTAAAAAGCGTCAGCCGTGACTCAAACGGTCTTTCCGACTGCGCAGTTATCGAGCCATGCAGCGATATCTCACGACTTTCCTCAGTCTACGTAATCACCGACTTCACAGGCAAGAGGGAGGAAGGAAATGAGAATTAGATCCACCCGTGAACAGCGTATCAGAGGAGTGAGATCCGTACTCAGATGGATACTCTACTATGTTGTCATATTCCTCTGCTTCCTGATAATGACATCGGGCACATGGATGAAACCCATACTCCTCGTCCCTGCCGCAATAGCTATCGCCGTAAACAGCGGACAGTACAGTTCGGCGCTGACAGGAGCGGTATGCGGATTCCTGATAGACATTGCCTGCGGGAAGCTGACAGGCTATAATGCGGTACTGCTGGCATTTTTCAGCATAATCGTATCGCTGCTGTATGAGTATTATCTGCGCAACAAGTTCGTGAATTATATCGTCATAACCGCAGTTATCAGCTATATACAGTGCTGGCTGGATTACAAGTTCTACTATGAGATGTGGGAATACGAAAACGTTGAGATGATTTTCTCCCAGATATCCATGAAGGTATGGGCGATAACCATAATCGCTTCTGTTTTCGTGTATCTTGTTATCGAACTGATAAACAGATTCTTCCTGCCGAAGGACCATATCACTATCGAGGAAGCTGTTAATACGGCCATCCGTTCAGAGAGGAAATGACCTCTGTCTTTAAACTTATACTATCAGCGTGTCAGGTGTCAATGTAAGATGCCTGACACTTATCACAATAAGGAGGAAAAACTTGAAAGGATTAGCAGAAAACCTGAAATCTTTGCTTATCATAGCCATTGTCCTTCTCCTTGCGGGACTTAGCGCTCTCAGGCTTATGAAAATTCAGATCATGGGCGATAAGGATATTGCCGCCCCCGAAACCAAAGCCGAAGCAGGAACTTTCACCTATACCAAGGAGGTCAGGGCTACCCGTGGAGAGATCCTCGACTACAGCGGAAACGTCCTCGTTACCAATGACAGCCACACCGACCTTGTGCTTCAGAAGGCATTCTTCCCCGATGATCCCGAAGAAGGCAACAAGGAACTCATCGGCATTTACTATGCCCTCAAAGACAGAGGCATAACATTCGAGGAAAGCATCCCTATCACCTTTGAAAAGCCTTACGCTTTCACTACCGACGATCCCTCCGACATAATCTCAGACCTGAAACTCAATGTCTATGCTACTGCTGAAAACTGCATAGACAAGCTTATTTCCGACTACAAGATAGACGACAGCTACTCCGATACTGAAAAGCGTATCATTGCAGGTATGCGCTATCAGATGATAGACAAGGACTTCTCCTACAACAACGACCTTATCCTTGCACGCAACGTTGATACCAAGACCATCGTGGAAATGAAGGAACTCGGCAACTTCTACCGTGGCATCGAAGCCGTTGAAGCATCCGACAGAAAGATACTCCGTGGAGACATCCTCCCTCATGAGATAGGCACAGTTGGCCCTATCTACGCTGAGGAATACGATGAACTCAAAGAGGAAGGCTACAGCTATAACGATACCCTCGGAAAAAACGGTATCGAAGCCGCCCTGGAGACCGAACTGAGAGGCGTTTTCGGCGAGGAAGAAGTAACGGTCCGTGACGGCCTTATCAAGAATATCAAGACCGCCAGCGACACTGTTTCCGGTCAGTCCATAAAGCTTACCGTTGACGGTGGCTTCCAGCTGAGGCTTCAGGAGATACTCACCGACTTCCTGGCAACTTTCCCTTCCATCAATACAAACTCACGGCTGGGCAGTGTACGCTGCGGCGCTATATGCGTCCTTGATGCAAAAACAGGCGCTGTAAAGGGCATGGCTACCGCTCCTACCTACAATCTGAAAGACTATGCCGAGAATTACGACTATTTCGTTGACCTCCCGGATTCACCGCTGGTAAACCGCTGTACCTACGGTCTGTACCGTCCGGGTTCGACTTTCAAGACCGTCACCGCTACAGCAGGCCTTAACGAAGGCGTTGTACTTGCAGGCACTCCACTTTTCTGCGGCCACGACTACGAATTCTACGGCACCCACTACTCCTGTACAGGTACTCACGGATATATCTCAATCCGCCGTGCAATTGAGGTATCCTGCAACAGCTATTTCTACGAGCTGTCACGTATGCTGGGTATCGATAATATCACCAAGTACGCCACACTTTACGGTCTCGGCCAGAGCACAGGCATTGAAACAGGTGACGCTCCCGGTTATCTCTGTAATCCCGAAACTTTCGCCGAGCATGGTCAGGAATGGTACGTCGGCTACGTTATCCAGGCCGGTATCGGTAACCAGGACTGCGGTATGACTCCGCTACAGATGGCTACAGTTGCAAGCACTATCGGCAACCGTGGCGTAAGATACAAGCCTTACCTCGTTGACAGCTACTACAAATACGGCACAGATAAGCAGATATCAAAAACTCAGCCAACTATCGCACAGCAGATAGAGCTCTCTTATCCCGACCTCTACGACCCGATAGTCGGAGGTATGATAGACGCTTCCCACAACGTCCCTGCGCTGTATTCACTGAGCAATTTCGGCTTCGATGTAGCTATCAAGACAGGTACTCCTCAGACAGGCGCTGACCTTTCAAGACAGAACTCATTCTTCATCGGTTTCGCTCCTGCCGACGATCCCGAGATCGCTTTTGCAGGCGTTATCGAAGACGGTGAATACTCAAAGTACATGATACACGACATAATCGAGGCATATCAGGAATACTACGGTCTCGACGGCAAAAAGCCAAAGAAGAAAAAGCTTCCCAAGGAAGAAAGAGCCGAACTTACAACTTCCGCTTCAACTTCATCCACTACTACCTCGACCACCACAACTACCATGACAACAACAAAAGCATTCATCATCACAGAAGCTCCCGAGGATAATCCGTATGCCGATCCGCTGAACCCTGTATATCCGCAGTATCCCGTCATAAACGGAGATGCCGCACCTCAGCAGCAGAACGATCCCCACGTATACGAAAATCCTACACAGACTGAATGAACGTCAATGCCTCGGCACTATAAATGAAATAATCGGTGGAAACCCTTCATAAGAAAGGTTCCCACCGATTTTTATGCATATATCATCACACGCAGGCATTATCTGAGGGCAGTGACAGGGTCGATGAATTTGCCGTTGTGAGTCATTTCGATATGCAGATGGGGAACTGATGCGCTTTCAACGTCGGCGGTATCGCCTATGACACCGATAACATCGCCGCCTGCTACCTTGTCGCCCTGCTGAACGGTCAGGTCTGCGCCGAGACTGCAATATTTAGTGGTGAATCCGTTATGGTGGTCGATGACAACGGTCACGCCCCACAGTGCGTCGTTTTTCACGGATGTGACTTCGCCGTCCGCAACTGCGTAGACTTCCGTACCTGTTTCGGCGGCAATGTCAGTGCCGTTGTGGGTTTGCCACGAACCCGTGGTCTCGTTCTTCACAAGTTCCGTTCCGCTGAAAGGCGCAATGACATTGCTGATATCCGCAAGAGGAGGGATGAGGTTGTCGAAATCTGCGGCAGTCTCAACGGTCTCGCCTGAAACGTCCTCCATCACTTCCTCAGCTTCAGGAACAGCCTGCACCTGCTGAGTGGGTACAGTTCCAATTACCTGCTGAACATGGCTGTGGGGAGCGGTAACGGCCGCTTTTGCGGTATATGCAGTAGTTACGGCAGGCTTGGGGATATTCGTAACCTTCCTGTCCGCCTGAGGTATCTGCGACACCAGATTGCCCGAGCGGTAGTCCTCGACTATCTTGTTTCCCTGATCGTATGCGAAATAACAGGCCGAACCTATCATAACTGCGCTGATTCCAAGTGCGGCATAGAAGCCTTTGTTTCCTTTGGTCTTGTTTGATGATCTTTTCACGTTTAACACCTCCGACTATATTCTGGACGGAAATGCTGTAATTATACATTTTTTCGTGAAAAGAATAATACAGAAATGCCCTGCCGCCTTAACCTTGGTACTTATATAGAAGTTTTATATGTATTATCAAGGTAGACATTTTGAAGAAGGATTTTCTCAAATCTGTTTCCCAAGACTATTAATTTTGCCCCATAATAGGGCGCACAACAGTAAAGCAAGATTTTTACAAGTCTTTCAAGTGCGCCCTATTATGGGGCAAAATTCTATTAAAAGTCTTTGGAAAAGGGGTTCGGGGGAAGAACCTTTCCTCAGAAAGGTTTTCCCCCGATAAATGCGTATAAAGTTTCTGTATGAGCACCGAGGTTAAGGCAGGCATTTGCTGTTTATATCGAGGCCTTGCGGTGATTCGACGGTGAAGGGCTTATCCGAGCCTGTTACCGTTACGGTGAGTTCTTTTCCGTGGCGGTTTGCGGTGATATGGGCGGCAGACTGTCCGTGGCTGTCGTACACCTCAGTCTCAACTGTTGCTCCGTCGCTTATCCCGTAAACGCATATCTTCATCCTGTCGGTATAGTCGTAGTCAGCTTTTCCCTTGAAACTGCCGAAAACTATTATCGAGCAAGGCTTCGCATACAGCGGCATGGAGAAATAGTCATACTTTCGGGTGTACCACTTTCCGCCCTGAAGCATTTCACCTGTGAGGATATCCGTCCACATTCCGCCTTCGGGGAGATAGAATGAGCATTCGCTGTCCTCGCTGAAAACGGGAGCGCAGAGAAGCGAATCTCCCAGCATATACTGGGTATCGATAGTCAGGGTATTCCTGTCGCTTCCGAAGTCCACGACCATTGCTCTAATCATGGGAATGCCTGTTTTATGCGTAGTTACGGCATTTGCATAGAGGTATGGCATAAGTCTGCCTTTCAGGTCAGCGAAGAAGCGTGAAACGTCACAGCTTTCCTCGTCGAAAGCCCACGGCACACGGTAAGAACTGCTTCCGTGATAGCGTGAATGTGTTGACATAAGTCCGAACGCAGTCCAGCGCTTGTAAAGGTCGGGAGTACCCGTAGCCTCGAATCCGCTTATATCGTGGGAGAAGAAGCCGAATCCCGACATAGTAAGGGAAAGCCCTCCTCTGAGAGTTTCCGCCATAGCTGAATAATCGGAGAAGCAGTCACCTCCCCAGTGAACGGGGAACTGCTGACAGCCTGCGGTAGCTGAACGTGCAAAGAGACAAGCCTCGCCATTAGCCTCGGAAAGAGTGTCCCACACCGTCTTATTGTAGAGATAGGAGTAATAATTGTGCATTTTGTAAGGGTCGGAGCCGTCGCAGTACACCACATCGGTAGGTATACGCTCACCGAAATCGGTCTTGACAGCGTCTATTCCCATGTCAGCCAGTTCCTTTATCCTTTCTGCAAACCACTCTCTCGCTCCGGGATTTGTAAAGTCGATTATTGCCATTCCCGGCTGCCACAGGTCGGTCTGGAATACCGAACCATCCTTTTTGCGGATGAAATAGCCTTTCTCTGCCAGTTCACGGAATACAGGCGCACGCTGTCCTACATATGGATTTATCCAGACGCAGATGCGCAGTCCTCTGCTTTTCAGACGCTGTATCATCGCCTTCGGGTCAGGGAACATTCTCTCGTCCCACTGAAAACTGCACCACTCATGCTCTTTCATCCAGAAGCAGTCGAAATGGAACACATCAAGCGGAATATTCCGTTTTTCCATGCCATCTATGAAAGAAGTAACAGTGTCCTCGTCGTAGTCGGTAGTGAAGGACGTTGACAGCCACAGTCCGAATGACCAGGCCGGCGGAAGTGCAGGTCTGCCTGTGAGAGCGGTGTATCTTTCAATTACATCTGCAACTGAATTTCCGCCGAAGATGTAATACTCCAGCATTTCGCCCTGAACGGAGAAAGCTGTGCGTGAAACGTGCTCGGAAGCCACCTCAAAGCTGACCATTTCGGGATGAGCCGCAAACACGCCGTAATTCCGTGACGACAGGAAAAACGGCACAGATTTGTAACTCTGCTCGGTGCAGGTGCCGCCGTCATTGTTCCATATATCGCAGGTCTGACCGTTCTTCACAAAGGGAGTGAACTTCTCGCCGAAGCCGTAAATATATTCACCTGTGGAAAGTCCAAGCATCTCACGAATGAAAGTATCTCCGCCGTTATCGGAGCGTGAAAAGAAGCGCTCGCCCTCTGCGGACTGTCCATTCTCACGCTGAATAATCGACGTAGTGCGCCAGCCCGACTTAGTCAGCAGCTTGCCGTCGTAGAGGTATTGCACTCCCCACGGACTGTGCACAGGCGGAATCACTACACTTGTTTTGCCCGAAATAAGCTGATATCCGCCGTTTTCGGTGCGGCTTATCTTAGGACGGAAACTGCTGTCCTCATTGAGAAAAAAGGCAGGCGAATGCTCAACAGTTCCCGAAAAATGGCTGATCGTGACCTTTATACTGTTTTCGAGGGTAGATGTAAAACGAATAGTCAGCACAGGGCCGCCGAGAGTCATGCCTCTGTTTCCGATCCATTGGTGGGTGGTGTACACTGTCACGGAATTCTCATCAGCGTCGATGCCGTAGACCTCCTCTGCGTAATTGACACTGTACCCCATTTTTGTCATCCAGAAACCGTCCGAAACTTTCATTATAAACTCCTTTCAGCTATATAAAGCAAAATCAAAAAAGTCATGTTTTCCACAGACAGTTGAAAGCTTTGTGGAATATGTCTAATCATATCAGCGGATGCCTCTTAAAGTCAAAGCTGGTCTCGAAGCTGTCCCAGTCCTGTCTGCACAGCTCCACACATTCCTGCGCCAGTTCGCCTATCCTTGTTTCTCCCGAATATTCGGGCACCGGCAGTCTTGCTGTATCTCCCGGGTTCATGTTCATGGTGGGATTCACCGCCTGCGAAAGCATAGCAATGACCTTGCTGTTGAGAAGTGCCAGAAGCCACATCAGCTGTCCGTCGTCATTCGCAAAGGCACAGCTTCCTGCCACGTTGAACATGAAGTTTTCGTCGCAATACCGCACTGTGATACTGCTGCTGGTAAGTGCTGACCAGCTGACAGAACGGCGGAAACAGTACTCAAGATTCTGCGGCCGTGAGCGGAGACTGCCGTTATCGTCACGGAAATCACGTATCCGCCGCCCGTCATTCTCCCAGTCGATTACATACTCACGGTTGCCGTACCATCGCCGCATATCGCCGCCCTTGTTGAGCAGATACCACTTCTTTCCTGCGGTACGCCTGAATGCAGTTTTGTCAGCGCAGACCTCGAACCAACGCCGCAGAAATCTGTCGTTATCGCCTGTGATAAGTCCCTCACGGACATCGTACCTGTCGCCCAATGCAGGCATATCAAAGCATTTCACCGCATTTTCGCTGAGCCAGTATGCAACAGGCGCAGAGGGAATTTTCAGCATATCAGCGGCCTTCATTCTGAATCTGTAACCGCAGCTGTCAGCCGAGGCT
>Ga0255344_1002400_pt1 | contig 22752 bp, 19 predicted proteins | sample wastewater_treat_5_FD_192414 | JGI IMG/M metagenome (GOLD analysis project Ga0255344, IMG submission 192414) | Wastewater microbial communities from Lulu Island WWTP, Vancouver, Canada - plant18 | ecosystem: Engineered > WWTP > Wastewater > Unclassified | place: Canada: Vancouver, British... | reverse complement strand
CTCTTCTGCCACATACAACGAACTTGCCTTCCTCAGTTTCTTTATCTGCTTCTTCGTCGGGTCTCCATCTGGTGCTCCCAAAAATACAGGGTCTATCGCCAAGTCAATGTCTTCCGAAAACCGGTCTATCAATCCCCATGCCTTTGAAAGCGATGTGCCTCCCTTGAAAATCAGTTTATCACTCACGTCCAACGAAAACAAAGCATGCAACACTTGTGTCACCCACAAGTCCTTCTCCACGCTCTTGGCACTCAGACCTATTTTGTCTCCAGCCTGCGACAACAGCATCCTCCTGACTTGTTCGTCAGCTTTCAGAAAGTTCCTCATAACACTTCTTTACTATTTCCCTGATCCAGTCAGGCATTAATGAATAATCACGCTCTATATCCTCTCTTTTCTCGTTTGGCAGCAACTCCTTGATTCTCCTCCGATGCTCATCTGTCACCCCGTCCGCACCATAATCCTTCAGCGCAAACGTAATCAGCATTGCCAGTCGGTTCGTGAATGCCAGATTCTTCGGAGCGGTGTGCTTGAATTTTATCTCGCCGCCATTCTCCAACTTCAGTGTCCTCGCACTGCCATCCGTCAGATACAGATAATTCATTACCACCTGCTGACTCATCCCCAACAGGTTCTGCGCATGAAAAGCCGTCGGAGCAATCCTTGCCCTGTCCCTTTTGGCAATAGCGGCTGCTATGTCATCCACGGAAGGAGGGCATACACCAAGTCCATACACCTTGTCTATCTTTGGGTAACAATAGATACCGCGGGCTACACGGATGATTTCACCTCTTTTTGTCAGAAGTTCCATCGCCTTATGCAACCTGTCCGCATTCCCAAGACGTGCGAAACGGTCGGCAAAAAACACCGAACCTCTTCCGCATTTCTTCAACGACTTTAATATCTTATTCTCAATACTTTCCATTCTTTATAACGAATATTTTATTCACGAATATCTTATGATTTCGTGAAATTTCCAGCAAAATTACACTGTCTTTTCCAATTCGCCAAACAAAAAGTCAAAAATGTGCGTTTTGTCTGTAAAATCGTTCCATATTGCCCTTCAAATGCCCCAAAATGACAAAAGGACGAGCTATATACCCGTCCTTTTGTCATACATCTCTTACTGCCATTAGACAGCAGGGCTATTTAGGGATTGTCGTTTTATTCAGAGAAATTGATATCGTTTGACGAGGGTATGCCATCAGAAGCTGCCCTCGTCTGCTTTTTATCTGAGTTTTGTCGTTATTTGAGTTGTTTTTCGTGTTGTCAGTGCATAGTTATCCCTTGAATGATTGAATATTGCTTGACGGGTATGTGGTTAGGCTGCCTGGCTGAGTTCTGCCTTTGCAATTCTCCTTGCCAGTTGGACTGCATTAGCCATATGGATGCCGAAGAAGATAATCAGTATTTCCGTTATTTTGATTCGACCGTTAATCCGCCTGAGTCCGTAATGCTCCTTCTGTGTTCCAAAGGATCCTTCCATTGCTGTGGCGCGTACACGGGCAAGTTCTTTCTTGACCATGCTGACAGAGGCTGTCGCTTCTCGTTTCTTGCCTTTCTGTGAGAATGACGTCACAATGCCTTCGTCACTGCAGAATGTGCGGTTGTCATTACCAGAGTAGCTGCAGTCACCGCCCAGCTTGGTGATCTTCTCTCCAAAGAGTTTCTCTGCAAGCTTTACGCAATGTACAAGACGTGTGCCTTCGTTGAAGGCGTTGAATGAAAGTTTCTCAATGAACGAGATGCCATCAATCTGGATATTGTTGCACTTGGCTCCAAACTCAACCTTCTTTATCTCCTTGCCTCTTACGATCGGACGTACATATGGCTTGTTGACGCTCACAATTCGATTTGGGATACTTTCTTTTGCATTGCCACTCTTCTGATGGTTGCGCTGCTGACGGTATATCTTCGTTATCGTCTCTATTTCTGCGAGTTGCTTATCTGAGAAGAGCCTTGCACAAGGATTCTCCCTATCGAGTCTTCTCAGCTCTGCGAGTATCTTTCCAAGCAAATCCAACAGGCGGCGAATCATTTTGCGAGTCCGTTTCTGGGTGTGACGGCGTTGCTTCACATAGGCCATGTTATCTCGGGACACATCAAGGTACTTCGTCCTCATGCGATGGATGCCGAGTTCTCTGCTTGCCTCGCACATCATCGGATACACCTTTTCTATACATTCCCACAGCAGTCATCGGTAGGGTAACGCATGGCACTCTCGTAACAGGTTGCATCTGTATAGAGAGTATCGAGATTCTTCATGTACGGCTTCCATGCTTCTGCCAGTGCCTCCTGCTGATTTTGTATCTTCAAACGGTTGGACAGTTCAAGAATGATGTCGTCTATGAGCTTGTAGTTGGTCAGAGGATTCTTGGAGTTGATTCGAATGCCACAGAATATCTGGTAGTGGATGTTTGCGTTTAGCTGCTCCATGAGTTGAGGGGCTGATAACCCGGTATATGACTTGAGGAACATGAGCGCTACCTTGCCTTCTGGTGTGAAGTAAGGCTTGCGACCGGCTTTCTTACGCGGATGCGAATCTAGAAGTGAGAACCTGACTGCCATTTCATGCAATGGAAGGAGGGCATGAATGCGTCCAATCTCGCTCTTTTTGAAAGATTTTTCATAATCTTTGTAAAAATCGAACTCTGTGAACGCAAAACTTGGTGTTATTTCAGAAATTTGTTGTACCTTTGCCATGACGATTATTTTTCGTTTCCCCCAAAACAGGCCGTCCAAAGCAGTTTGGGGGATTTTTTTGTTTCTTATGCAAAGATACAAAAACTTTATGACATTGGCAATTAAATCGTTAGATTTGTTTGAGCGAATTTACGACTATCCCTATTTATTCTCTGGTCCATCAACCGCACGCCTTAGTTCATATACGGTCCATAATATCAACACGAACTCAACTGCTATTACGGCTATGGCGACCTTCATTCCCCACCAATGGGCAATGAGCATGAAGAAACCGGCCTCTATGCATAGGGCTACGAGGATGGTAAAAGCTAAAGACAAGATTTTATTTATTCTACGGTAACTGATTTAGCAAGATTTCTTGGCTGGTCAACATTCCTGTCCTTGTTGATGGCGATGTAATAGGCCAGCAACTGCAAGGGGACGGAAACAACGAGAGGTGTAAGGCATTCAGGCACGTCGGGCACTTCAAGGCAATGGTCGGCGATGTCCTGCATCGCATCATTGCCCTTGGTAATGATGGCGACTACCGTACCGCCACGTGCCTTCACCTGCCTTACATTGCTGATGATCTTGTCATACAGCGAGTCGGTGGGAGCGATGACCACGGTGGGCATCTCGCTATCTACAAGTGCAATCGGTCCATGCTTCATTTCCGCAGCCGGATAACCCTCCGCATGGATATAGGATATTTCTTTCAGCTTCAGCGCACCTTCAAGGGCGGTGGGGTAGTTGTACCCACGACCGAGATAAAGGAAGTTACGGGCATAGGTGTATATCTTCGACAGGTTCTTGATTTTGTCAGCAAGCCCCAACACCTCTTTTATATATAAAGGCATCTTCTTCAGTTCCCGTGCAATCCGCTCCACCGTTCCATCCTCCACCGTACCACGCATCTGTCCCACGCAAAGGGCAAGCAGCGTCAGCACCGTTACCTGTCCCGTAAACGCCTTGGTGGATGCCACACCTATCTCTGGCCCTACATGGATATACGTCCCAGAATCAGTATTCCTTGGGATAGAAGCACCCACCACGTTGCAGATACCATAGACAAAAGCCCCCTTGCTCCGCGCCAACTGTATGGCAGCAAGCGTGTCTGCCGTCTCACCCGACTGCGAGATGGCTATCACCACATCGTCTTTCGTGATATACGGACTGCCGTAGCGGAACTCTGAGGCGTATTCCACCTCCACCGAAATCTTGCACATCTCCTGTATCACACGCTTGCCTATCAAGGCGGCGTGCCACGAGGTACCGCAAGCCACGATGACGATGCGGTTGGCATGGATGAAACGCTCCTTGTTTTCGATGACACCCGACAGCACTATCCTACGACAGTCATCGGTGATTCGGCCGCGTATGCAGTCAGTCAGAGTTTCGGGTTGCTCGAAAATCTCTTTCAGCATGAATGTTTCATATCCGCCTTTCTCCAACTGCTCCACGCTCATCCTCAGTGTCTTGATGTCGAGCTTCGAGGGCTTTCCGCTGAGCAGCGACTCAATCTCTACTGTCCTTCCACGTTTAATCAAGGCTATTTCGTTGTCCTTCAGATATACCACCTTGTCGGTATATCCCACTATCGGAGTAGCGTCAGAAGCGACAAAAGTTTCTTCTTCCCCGATACCGATGACCAACGGACTGGCTTTCCTTGCCGCAATGAGCGTGCCAGGGTCGCCCTGTTCCACCACGGCAATGGCATATGCCCCTTCTACCTGTCCCAGAGCCTCCTTCACCGCCTCATACAGGCCGCATCTGTTGCTTTCCTTCACATACTCGATGAGCTGCACCAGCACCTCCGTGTCGGTTTCTGACCTGAACTGCCGTCCATATTGTACTAATGCCTTTTTCAGCACGGCATAGTTCTCTATCGTGCCGTTGTGCACGAGGGCAATCCTTCCGCTCTCTGAAACCTGCGGATGCGCATTCACATCGTTGGGTTCGCCATGTGTAGCCCATCGGGTATGGGCAATGCCGAGACAACCCTCAATATCCGCCGAAGCAGCCTTCTCCTCTAAATTAAGTACTTTACCTCTGGCCTTGCACACATTCAGCGTGCCATTGTCTTTCACTATGGCCACTCCGGCACTGTCATACCCTCTGTATTCCAAACGATAAAGCCCATGAATGAGAATATCATACGCCCGTTTCTTCCCAATATATCCTACTATTCCACACATAAGTGTTTTCTTGACTGACTTTAAGTTTGACAATAGAAGCTCTTATGTCCTTTAGTTTGCAAATAAATACTGGTATATTATTCCTTGTTGTTCGCAATAATAAAAGAATCCAAATAAGATTCTTCAATTTATATAGTCGAACCTTAAAAAGACGTTCACATTCTGTGTATCAATAAAATAACTGTTCAAAAATTTGCGTATGTCCACAAAATTTTGTACCCTTGCATAGTAAAACCTTGCAAATTAGACATGTACAAACCATCATCCAATTGCCGTCAGGCATCGTTTTTCTGGGACTTGGAAACCATGTTGGACTCCAAGCATCAACTGTTCAAGTTGGCCAATATGGTCGACTGGTCACTCTTTGAGAATTCCTTCGCACCGTTATTCTGTAGAGACAACGGACGTCCGCCCAAGCCCATCCGTCTGATGGTGGGTCTGCTTATGCTTAAACATCTGCGCAATGTATCGGACGAACAGGTTGTGGCACAGTTTACCGAGAATGCCTATTATCAGTACTTCTGCGGAATGGAATCCTTTAGCATTGCTGCTCCGTTTGCAGCCTCTGAACTTGTTCATTTTCGTCACCGTATAGGCGAGGTGGGCATAGAACTGATCCTGAAGGAGAGCATACGTATCAATCTCGTCATTGAGGATAAGAAGAAGGATGAAGATAACAAGAAGAATAATAAGGATAGTCGTGGACGCAAGAGCGACAAGGAACAGACAGCCTTCATAGACTCTACCGTACAGGAGAAGAACGTGACATTCCCCACCGACTCCAAACAGTTGAACAAGATTATTGACTATTGCCATAAGGTTGCCAAGGCAGAGGGTATCAGGGTGCGACAGAGTTATGCCCGTGAGATAAAAGAGCTTAAACTGACACAGCGTTTCCGTGGCAAGTCACACAGCAAGAAAAAGGTGGCGAAAGCGGATCGCAGGATGCGCACCATAGCAGGAAGGCTGGTAAGGGAGTTGCTCCGCGAGCTGCCCTCGGACAGCATATACCGAGAACACCTTGAACTTTGCCTGAGGTTTGTAAACGGAGAGCTTCTGGACGGTCACAAGATATACTCGCTCCATGAGCCCGACGTCCTGTGCATCTGCAAGGGCAAGGAGCACAAGAAATACGAGTTCGGCAACAAGGTCTCCATCATCCGTCTGTGGAACGGCATCATCATCGAAGCCATGTCATTCAGGAATGAGTATGACGGTCATACGATTGACAGGGCAAAGGAACAGGCTCGCCGCCTATACGGAAGAACAATCCGCATTCTTGCCGGGGACAGAGGCTACAGGGGACAGAAAATGTCAGGAGACACGAAAATCATGATACCTGATGTTCCGAAAGCTTCAGACTCCGCATACATGAAGGCAAGGAAGCACGAGATGTTCAGGAAGCGGGCAGGAATAGAACCAGTTATAGGGCATTGCAAGAGCGATCATCGTTTGGGACGAAACTTCTACAAGGGTCTTTTCGGAGACTCTATCAACGTTATGCTCGCTGCCACAGCATATAACCTCAAAAGAGCTATGAGGGCTCTTTTGTGCCTATTCAGATGGAGGCTCATGAGGCTCATGACAGAGGGGCAATGGTCGGTTGTCACAAGTAATGCGGGTACATGCGCGCGTGAGCGAAGTTTTTAAGGCTCGACTATATAGGCAATTGTATTTACCCGCTTGAATTGTCATAAAGAAAAAAATTACGGTAGTTGAAGTGCACTACCATAAAAATAATGCCTGGCGGACGAAGGCAACTATGAGTTGACGGCGAGAGGTGACATCGCTAAAAGTTCCATGACTAACATACAACGAGTCACCACTCGCTTCCATCTCTTATCTCTTTTCATCCCAGCCGAATGGATGTGCACTTAAGGGCAATTTTGCCAAAGGATGATAATCACCCTTCAATCCGATTGGAGTGGAATGACGTATGTCACTTACTATCTGTATGCAATTCCGGGCTTCACTGATGCGGAATCCTTCTCCTGCCAATATCTTTTGGTAGCTTTTGGTGTGGAGTTCTGTAAATCCCACACTGAATTCAAATTCGCTACCGTCTATATTGATAGTCCTATAGGTTTTCTTCTCACCTTGTACAGCATTCTCCGGCAAGCATTCCGCATTGATGCTGAGGAAATAGCGCACGCGGGCTTTCTCCAATTCCAAATACCCAGCTACACGGTCAAAGCTCATTACGTGGACAATGTTCTGCTTTACCGGACCGAAAATCCATTGCAACATATCATAGAAGTGTACGCCTATGTTGGTGGCAATGCCACCACTCTTGTGTACATCGCCTTTCCATGAGGCGTAATACCATTTGCCGCGTGAAGTGATGTAGGTCAAGTCCACATCGTAGATTTTATCCTTGGGGCCTTCATCCACTTTCTTTTTTAAGGCGATGATAGAATCGTGCAGGCGGAGCTGGAGGATTGTATAAGCCTTATGCCCTGTTTCTTTTTCTACTTCCAATAGATTGTCAATGTTGTACGGATTAAGCACCAACGGCTTCTCACAGATGACATCCGTACCAAGACGCAAGCCGTAACGGATGAAAGCGTCATGTGTATAATTGGGTGTGCAGATAGCAGTCCAACTAAGGGGATTGTCCGTTTTCATCTGTTTGGAACAAAAACGGTCGAACTGTTCATTTTCCGTAAAGAATGAACATTCCGGAAATGAACTGTCCAATCTTCCCACACTGTCGAAACGGTCGTAAGCGACCAACAGGTTGTTGCCCGTGTCGGCAATAGCCTTGATGTGGCGCGGTGCTATATAGCCGGCCGCGCCAATAAGAGCGAAATTTTCCATTACGATTCTGATTTTATATGTTTATATAAGATTTCTATAGGATGTACGGCGGTTACTCCTGTCCCGTCCTGTATCTGTTGACGGCACGATGTGCCAGGAGCGGAAACGATGGCAGGTATCTCTGTCGATGTCTGTGAGATGGCTTTTCTCACAGCCGGAAACAATATCATTTCTCCTATCGCCAACGATGTCTTGTAATGTTCCTTTTCGTAACCGAATGAACCGGCCATGCCACAGCATCCGCTTGGAATTACATGGACTTTTGCATTGGGGATAAGTTGCAACACTTCTGCTGTTTTTCCAATCCCAACAAGAGCTTTTTGATGGCAATGGCCATGTAACCAGACTTCCAAACCATCTGACTGGAATTTGTCCGATGAGATATGCCCCTTATGCACTTCTGACAGGATGAATTCATCATACAGCAGGCAGTTCTTCGCAAGAGTTCTGGCTTCATTCCGTTCATTCGGTGGCACCAAATCAGGATATTCATCACGGAAAGACAAGATACAAGACGGCTCTATTCCCACAAGTGGAGTCTCTTCGGTGATTATGTCTTTCAGAAGTGAGACATTCTTCCGCGCACATTTCTTTGCATACTTCAGGTCACCTTTCGATATGGCAGCCCGACCGCTTTCCACATGCCGGGGTATCTCTACTTCGTATCCCAACAAATGCAACATACGGGCAAATGTCAGCCCAAGCTCCGCTTCTTGGTAATTGGTAAATTCGTCTGCAAAAAGATATACCTTACGTCCGGTATGCCTTTTCCCTACTTTAGCTGTCTCGCTCTTGACAAGCTGCCTCATAGTGTGTCGGCTGAGTGTGGGGATATTCCGCTGAGCCGAGAACCTTAGCAGCCTTTTGATTAGGCTGGCGGACAAATCCCAGCTTGCAAAGAAATTATAAACAGGTGCTACAGTTGAGCCTAAGCGTTCAACCACAGCCATCCTTGCAACCATGAATGAACGGAACGGCATTCCTTTCGCATCATGCAGATGTTGCAGCAGTTCTGCACGGAGGCGTGTCATGTCCACGTTCGACGGGCATTCGCTCTTGCAACCCTTACAAGCCAAACATGAATCCAATACCTCCTTTAATTCCGGAATTTCGAAGACGCTTTTCCCTTGTTTGGCCGTTCCTACAAAGACCTCGTTCTGCCAACCCCGTGTCAAGACTTCACGGAGCACGTTGGCTCTCGCCCTTGTCGTTTTCGTTTCGTCACGAGATACTTTGTATGCCGGGCAGAGTGTGCCGCCTATCAGGTTGGACTTCCGGCAGTCTCCGGCACCGTTGCATTGCTCTATCGAGCACATCAGGGCGCGGGTCTGGGTCGGCACACCGCTGGCATGTTTCGCCTTGCATTCGTCAAAGGCCGCTTTCCAGTTGAAGTATGTATTCCCTGATGTCAGTTCACGTTCTATCTCGTATGGCTGGTTCACATCGAAGCGTAAGAATTGATCCATAGGGGGTGTGTTCACTATTTTTCCCATATTGAATACGCCGAATGGATCCCAGCATGATTTCACGTCACACATCAGCCGGTAGGTCTCATTTCCATAGAGCAGTGGAATGAACTCGCCACGCAATCGTCCGTCCCCATGTTCACCGCTCAGGCTTCCCCTGTGTTTCTTTACCAAAAGAGCAGTTTCGTATGCCACTTTCCGGAACAGTTTCCGTCCCTCTTCCGTCTTGATGTTGAGGATGGGGCGCAGGTGCAGTTCCCCGGTGGATATGTGTCCGTAAAAGACACATTCCAGTCCGAGCCTGTGCAACATCTCATTGAACTCTTTTAGATAAGCAGGCAGGCGTTCCGATGCGACGGCTGTGTCCTCAATCACCCCGACCGGTTTTGCGTCGCCTTTCATTCCACTTAACAGTCCAAGACCAGCCTTTCGCAAGCTCCATACTTTGGATATATCCTTTCCTTGTACCCTTGTGCAGCAATAAGCCAACGCATTGTTTCCATCCATCAACTCTCTTTCAAGGGAAAGTGCTTTCTCTTCCAATTCATTTGTGGTATTTGCAGAAAGTTCTGCGACAAGAAGCCCGGCCGGCTCACCTTCCACAAAGAACCTGTTGGATTGTTGTGCCCCGTTCTGTCGGCTGAGGTCGAGTATGTGCCCGTCTATCAGTTCCACCGCATCCGGAAAATGTCGCAGACAGACAAGGTTGGCAAGGTAGCTCTTTTCGAGTGTGTCGCAGTGGATGCACAAGGCCATCTTTTCCGTCTGTGGAAGTACGTCAAGATTGACTTTTATTTCTGTGATGAATGCCAGTGTCCCTTCACTGCCACAGAGCAGCTTGCACAGGTTGATGCGGCGTGCGCCCAATGGATTGGATTCGTCCGCCAAATCTTCTATCACCTCGTCTATGGCATATCCGCAACTCCTGCGGCGCAATGTCTTATCAGGATAGCTGTCCTCAATCAGCCCGACAACTTGCCTGTTCAAGGCAAAGTTAATCAGTTGGGAATATATCTTCTGTATGAGTGGAATTACCTCTTTGTCCGCTGTCCAGAACGCATTGCCGAAACGTTGCTCCAATTCGGCTACGGTATATTCTTTGAAATGTTCCTTTGTCCCGTCAGCGAGTATTCCGTCTGCTTCTAATATATGATGACGGGTGCTGCCATATATCAATGAATGTGAGCCGCAGGAGTTGTTGCCGAACATACCGCCTATGCAGCACCGGTTGCTGGTGGATGTTTCCGGACTGAAAAACAGACCGTATGGTTTACAAGCGATGTTGAGTTCATCAAGAACCACGCCCGGCTGTACCCTTGCCCACCTTTCGCCACCGTTTATTGCCAATATCCGGTTGAGATGTCGGCTTACATCCACTACAATGCCGTTCCCCACCACCTGTCCGGCAATGGACGTACCTCCGGCCCTTGGAATAAGGTGGGTATTCTCTTTCCGTGCGACCTTTACAAGATGCTTGATGTCGGCTTCATCCTTGGGATAGGCCACACCTAAAGGCACTTCACGGTAAGCACTAGCATCGGTACTGTATGCTATCCGATGCAGGGCATCCGTATATATTTCGATTTGCATATCAGACTGTGTTATTCTTTTCTGCCGGTTAAGCATCTATTCCCATTGCAGGGTTATGTTTCCGATTTTCTGTCGGAGTTTTGGAATACACTCTTGGACATTATTCGGATCTACCATCACCATACTGATGTTTTTGAGGGTATTCACAATTTCTGTTATAAAAGAGGGATTTTTAGTGGGAATCCCTCTAAAACCCATTGAAAGATTAGATCTTCCAAACTTCAAGTAACTCATCCTGTTCTTTTTTGCTTTTCAGGTTTTCATATACATCATACACTACTAACTCTGAGGCAAATCGCCCTGCTTCATCCTACGCTTGGCAGGATATATGAGTGTTATACAGCACCTACGCAGTAGCGAGCGAAAGGAGTATTGTTACCGTCCATTTTGACAGCCTCGTCTTCCAACGTGAGAGGCTGTCCTAACGATTAAAGAAATTTCTCATATTACTGATACTTTTGACTGTTAATAATTAGTTATCTCTCTTTCAGCAATTACCTACTCTTCCGTTTTCACAGTACCATCGGCGCAAGCAGTCTTCACTTCTCTGTTCGGAATGGGAAGAGGTGTATTCCCTGCCGCTATCATCACTATACTTTAGTTATATCATAAATATGTTAAAATCGAGTTCAATATATGGTTAGCAGCATGACCGTCACCAAATAAGGAAGGAAATGAAACTTTTGAGTTACTCAAAATTTCATACGCATCTAGAATTAGTTGGTAATTGGCATCTGTTACGATTCCTGCCTTGTGTTCCACAATTTCCACCCATTCTGTTTCGGGACGTAAAATAACGCAAGGCTTTTCAAAGAAGAAGGCTTCTTTTTGTATACCACCACTGTCAGTCATGACAATTCGGGCATTTTTCTCCAATTCGATAATTTCATAGAAGGATGCTGGAGGAATTATTTTAATCCATTTAGACTTTTGCAAGCGAGTGTAACTTTTGTTTGTAAGATTTTGGGGCAGAATTTTGTTTGTTCGTGGGTGCAATGGCAAAACCACATTGATTTGTCTTGTTTCTGCAATATCTAAAAGGGCGTTGACAATCGCTTCAATTCTTATTGGTTCATCTGTATTGTTATTGCGGTGTATCGTAGATAAAATATAGTTACATGGCTCTATTTGAAGGTCTTTGATAATTGAACTATATTTTGATGAAAATTGCGAGTAATGCAAGCTATTATCATACATTACATCACCACTATTCTTCACGATTCGCTTACGACCATTCGCAAATAAAGTCATTGAATTATCAAATCCTTCACGTCGTAAATTCTCTATTGCCGTAGTCGTCGGAGCAAATAGTATTGAAGACAATTGGTCACATACAATACGATTCACTTCTTCAGGCATAATCATGTTGAAAGATCGCAACCCTGCTTCTACATGGAAAATAGGGACATGCAACTTTGACGCAGCAACAGCTCCGGCAAGCGTTGAGTTGGTGTCTCCATAAAGGATGACTCCATCAAAATGCTCCTTCAACAGAACCTTTTCAATACCTTCTATCATTCGGGCCGTTTGTACACCGTGTGATGCAGAACCGACCCCCAAATTGTAATTAGGTAAAGGAATACTTAATTCCTTGAAAAACACGTCTGACATATTGGCATCATAATGTTGCCCTGTATGTAGAATTTTCTCTTCAATTATATCTTGAAAATGCAGAGATATTTCCCGTGAGATAGCTGCCGCTTTTATGATTTGTGGACGTGCACCTATGATTGTTAATAGTTTAATCATTACTCTTTATTGAAATTTATATTGGTAATCAGGATTCGCTTTTATTATTTGTGCGCTTTGGGGATAATTCTCAATAAACCAAGAAAGAAAAGACGTGACATCTATTTTATCTTTTAGCATTTGCTGACGATATAGACGATACTCATTATGAAGCTCCGGGTTGCTTAAAAGTCGTTCGGTTTCATATAAAAGTTTACCTGATTCCATCGTATTTATACCTAATGTCAAATGGTATTTTCGTTCAAGTTCCTCCAATACACTAATTCTACCTGAAAAATCACTAAAACGCAAAGATGGAATACCTAACATGGCAGCCTCTACAGACATACTTTGGCTATCAGAAATCAACAATGACGCAAAACTCATTATATGATGAATATCCGTATGTCTGATTTGTAATCTATATTTTTGCAGAGAATCTTCTAAAGGCTTTTCAGAACTAATAAAAACCTTGTAATCATGATTATAGGCTATGCTAATTATGTTCTTTACAAGTTGTATGCTCAGTCCCTTTACCCCAACATCATGATGGGCTGTAAGTTTTGCAAGACGTATCAAAATAAATTTTTCCTCAATGCCATAGGCTGATACAATAGCTTCATTTGGAGTAAAGTATTTGGGATGAAGATAAGCCAATTTCATGTATCCGTAATAAGGTACTTTTTTCTTGCCCCATTTCCCGACTCGACAGACTGACGGCACAAGAATTGATGATGTAAACGGATATGTCAATTGCGCTAAATTTTTAATAATCTCAACATCGTCTTCCAGTGTCGTAACCGCAGGTTTCCTCAATAGAAAAGCCGCCTGTGCTATAGAAGCATCAGTACCAACAAGGATGTCTGCATGGAATTTCTTTGCTTCACTATATACGGCAAGTGTACGCCGAAAAGAAGCAAGTAATATGGAAATTTTGTTGTTCCCTCTGATGTGGCATTGAATATTTTTGTATACGACTCCATCTTCTTCCAACAAATTTTCCAGTATGTCTTTTGTCTTGATGAGTATTTGGACAGAATGACCATGCCTCTTCAATATAGACAACGCATACTTAAAAAAATGATATTGGGCAGGATGACCGATATAAACTAATATTTTCATATTATTCTACTTCTGAAATTATATTGCGAAGTTTGTTGTTCTTGTTGCGTGGTATCGAATCTACAATGGCAATTCTGCATTCAACCCCCTCTAATAACGCTATAAGTTCTTTCTGGATTTTGGCTTGATTAATATCCCCAACACGGACTATTTTAACATCACAATTCAATCCTTGATGCTGAAATATTTGATATTCACCCACTGCATGATGAGAAAATAGTTTGTTGATTTTGCTTCCATGAATTTTTCTGCCATCAGGTAATATGATAAAATCACGTGTACGGCCGATTAGGTTACTTAACAAAAAAGGATAATCTTCATTGCTTATACTTAAATCTGCTACATCACCTATACGATAGCGTACAAAAGGGAAAGCATCGCTATGTAGATTTGTTAACACTAATTCGTTAAGCCCATCGAACTCAACATTTTCAGCATAACAATCAATTCCGTTATAAATAAAAGTCTTGTCATCCAAAGAACCTGATGATATGCCACCATCACGCGCTCCATATAGATTTGCAACCTTGTGTCCAAAGAATTGTTCTATTTTTTCTCGTCTATGAGTGAACAAAGTCTCAGAAGTTGTGATTATAGACTTGATTTTCTGCTTGTCAAATTCCAATCCGAGTCGCTTGATTAGTGAAATATATTCACATATTGATGACGGGTAACCATATAATACAATCGGATGCTTTGCCGTATTAATAAGCGATATAAGTGCTTTAGCATTATTTTCATTAATTTCTCCGCCAGAAATGAACGAGCGCTTCTGTAAATAATGCAACAAGCGTTTCTTTAGATTCTTTTTATCGCCAATGGAGGTTCCTCCAACCACAACCACATTGTCTTCAAAATGATAATCTGTCAAGTAATGCCATAAAAACAAAGTAAAGCCAACAACATGAGATAATAACTTCTTATCTACGACATAATGGAATGGAGTTCCTGTGCTGCCACCAGTATAAGCATTCTCACCTTTCCATGCCAAGTTTCTGATCTTATCGAAATTTGCTCGTATAAACGATTTGTCAGCAATAGGAAAGCACTTTATAACTTCATAAGGGTTATTTTTGATTTCATAATCAGAAATTCCAATTAGATACTGGCTGTAAAAATCATTATTGCGTAAACGGGAAAGAAAAACGGTTAAATTTTCCCGTTGCATTTCTTTGGCAATATGATTAACATCCGATGCCTTAATTAAATTGAGATAAGATTGGCAAACATCTACAGAGTTTGTTTTTCTTATCCAGTCTATAATTTTATATCCATTCATAAGGCTATAATACACTATTTTTTCAATCTAATTTCCTAAATAAAGAGCATACAATTTTTCTTTAATATATTCCCATCTGTACTTTCTTAATTCTTCGTGACCAGCTTGCATCATTTCTATCGTTTTATGAGGATTATCCATGGCATCAAGCATTTTACGCGCAAGTTGTACATGATTGTTACTCTCAACTAATATGCCGGTACGTCCATTATCTACCATATAAGGAACGCCACCTACACAACTAGAAATCACCAATAAGCCACATTTAAATGCTTCAAGTATGGACATCGGTTGATTATCAATCTTCGGCATCGAGACAAACACATCTGCCTTATCCAAATATTCATATACTTGAGCATTGGGGACACGACCGATAAAATGAACATCCGTAAGATTCAAATCTCTTGTCATCTGCTCCAACTCCTTGCGACAAGCTCCGTCACTTAATATATATAGCACTGCATCGCTTTTCGATTGTTTCACAATGGCAAAGGCTCTGACAATGCATTGTATGTTATATAAAGGTTGTAATGTGCGTACACTGATAAAACTTGGGGATACGTGTTTACGTAATCTGTAATGAGACTCATCGGCCTCTAAAATATTGGGAATAATCTGATGCTTAATTCCATATTGCTCAAAGATTTTAGCAAGAAATCCAGATAACACAATATTTCCGTCTGTTTTATTCAAGTAATGCTTTACAAGCCAGGAATATTTTTTGAAGAATCGTTCTGCGCCACCACCATGATAGGTACATATTATACGTTTCCTTAAGCGCATTGCTATTGTTACTCCCAAAATGGCAGAATAGAATCCAACAAAAGAACAGCAATGTACATGTAATATGTCGTAATTCACGGCCACTTTTTTCAACTTATAGAAAAATAGCAGTCTTGTTAATAAAGAACCTTTCGTAGAAAAAATGCTAACTTGATGTCCGTCATTTTTAATGCACTGCGCCTGCAGTTCAACTTGTCCGGAGATTCCTCCTGCTCCTTCTACAAAGTTTGTTACCAGTAATATTTTCATTATATATTAAATTATATGTGAGATATTGGTCATTATGAATAAACACTGTTATTCGTGCCCATCATGAAAATATCTCAAAATCATGCCTTGTAAAGAATGAGTTATAGCAGGATAGATTGTAAGCCAAATTGTTCCAGAAAAAGAAGCAATTATAAACATCACCCACAAACATATAAATGCAATATATAGCAATCTACCTTCTAAATTCTCACTCAAATTACTATTTTTTGTATATCTGAAAAATAGATACAAAATCCACAAATTGATGATGATATAAAAAGTCAGACCTATAATGCCACCGCCATTTAACATGATACCATAGTTCTCATGTATCATTCTTCTTCCAAATGCTCCATCAGCGTAAGTACCAACTGTATTAAATGTCTCTTTCCCTAAAAAGAACACCTTATCGGATGTATTGTAAACTATGTCTTTTACAATTAACTCAAGTTCCTGGGTACGCGTTTCAGAAGATAAATCAGCCCCGATTCTATCACCACGTGCATTTAACTGGCTCATAAACAATCCAGCAAATATTGACCCGAAAATCAATATGCTAATAAGTGTTGCTATAACCTGTTGTATCGATAGTATATTACCCACAAAAGGCATATATTGCTTTCTCTTATTAAAATATCTATATAATATGGTAAAAAGAAAGATGCAGATTACAATACAAAGAATGACTGTTCTTTTTAAACAAATAACCGTTATTGCAATATTCAGAGCATATATTACAAGTGTTAAAATGCGAAATCTCTTATAATAAGAAAATATATATGGAAGCATTATCAGCGCACAAACATTAAGATACAATGCTTCATCAAAAAGGTTTCCAGTTTCAATACCTTCTTCCGTTCCATATCTACTACCTCCTAAATGCAAAATGTTGGCTAAAGCATAGTTTATTATAAATAGTATAACAAATACACTCGTTATTTTCATTAGCTTTCTTCGAGCATTATTTGTAGATACTAAATTAAAAGCAATAGGAAGACACAGAAGTCCATTAGAGTATTTAACCCATAATCTATATGATGCGAAATAGTTGGAAGAGAATAAAAAAATTGAGAACGCAATATATGCTAAATACAAATAGATAAGGATGAATTTATTTATGTATTGATTAGCGAATACATTGCAATATACGATGTAAATGAATACTGTACAACTAAAAATTAATGCAATGGCAGAACCTTTTGGTATAACGATCCCATTTAACATCATATATATATAGTAGGCTATCCAAAGTCCGAGAAAAGTCTTCAAAAACCATGAATGCTGACAATCATCAAGATTTTCCATTCTGATACATGTTTGTATTTGATAAAACTGAATGGTATTTACCAATATAGTGACTCCGTATTAAAACCGATGCTAAATTGGTCGCTATTAAAATGAATATCAAATGAAGGGGATTTACCATATCTAAGAGAATGGCTATGCCACATAATACAATATATAGCACTCCACTCATAATTGTTGAAAGATTTACTTGTTTTACATATCCCATTACCCCAAGATAAGGAAAACCCAAAATATCATTTGGAATACAAATCACGAGTAGCAATAGAAACCAATTGAAATATCTTATAATTTCTTCCGTATTAGTTTTTATAAATAGCGGTAATATAGCATCACCAAATACAAACAATATTGTGATAACAAATAAATTAAGAGCAATTAACAAAAAGACCATTCGATTAATCTTAATAAAATCTCGTGTCCTTTGAAAGTAAGGATAAAATATATATGTTATGAGTGGAGATACAAACGCAGAATATGCTCTAAACAATTTTTCGCTTGCAGCGTAGAGACCTGTAACCAACTCATTACAAAAGAGTCCCAAAATGACAATATTTGAATTTTGATAAATACGCGTAATAAAAGTTGAAGCGAAAAAAGGGAAGCTATCTTTTAAGAAATAGATTACGTCTTTATTACAGACAAAAGACAATCTAATCTTATATCTTTTTACGGCAACATAAATTCCGGTAATTCCCCCAGCAAAAGTTTCTATTGCAAAAAATATCATTACCCAAATAGCATCATCAGGAGTGCGTACAATGATAAAAATAGGTAGTATGCATATTATTTTTATTATAAGAGAAATGCGAGTAATATATTTAACATCCTCCATCGAACGGAAGAACCAATTGGGAGAAATAACAATTCCAAATAAACGTGCAAATGCTAAAAGATAAAAGCCTATATGTTCTCTAAAATTCGGCAGGACAAATATTATGCAATTATAAAATATAAAGGTTCCTATTATAAGATATAGTTTACTATGAATTATAGCGGAAAAAACCCGGCTAAGTTCTATGAAATTATCCTTATTTTTTACAACATGTCGAACATTGGAAAGATCAAATCCGAATTCGTTTATGACTTGAAAGTAAGTGGCAAATGCTAATGAGAAGTAAATTAAGCCATATTTTTCAACCCCTATTGTAGCTAATAAGAATGGCATTAAAAAGAATGGTATCAAATGACTGAAACCATATAATATCATCTGATTGAAAATATTGCTTGTAAGTTTTGAGTGCAATATTTTTTCAAAAATTCCATCGTATATATTCATTCTGTTGTATAAGCTTATTCAAAACATCTGTTCATGAGGACTTTACTTGCTCCTTTTTCCCCGGAACAGTATGTTAGCGACCGTCCCCCAAAAGTACCGCCAGTCCGTGCGGAACGGATGCTTCAAGTAGGCTTCCGTGTAGCGGCGTTCCGACTCCTGCACTTCCTCGATGGTGCGGGGTGTCCGTTTGTCGTAGTAGAACGGCGGCAACAGGCCGGGCTTTGCCTTTGTGCGCAAAGCTTGCATCTCCGGGGTATAAAGCGAGAAATAGTGCTGCGACAACGGCCGTACCCCCACTAACTTCATGTCTCCCTTCACTACGTTGAAAATCATAGGCAGTTCGTCAAGCCACATCTTGCGAAACAGCTTGCCCCAAATATTCACCCTGTAATCATCTGCAAATTTTCCTCCTTCCTGTAAGGCATTGTGCTCGTAGATGTAAGGCTGGAGATATTCGGAATAGGAATACATGGTGCGGAACTTGTAAACGCCTATCAGCTTGCCGTCTTTCCCCACACGTCTCAGTTTGATGAGCGGTGCGCCTGTCGGCTGGTCGTTCCATATAGGAGCCTTGATTTTACGGGCAAGGACGAAGAACTCGCCATGGCGGAACTCTTCATCAATCACCTCGAAGCCTGCACGGTACATCCGTCCCAATACTTCCACCCGGTTGTACGTGCGGTTCTTCCCTTTGGTTACGGCGAAATAGATTTTTTTCAGCCCCGGCATCTTCGCACAGAAACGATGCCACAGGTAGTGAAGCAGGTATATCGTCCAGTTCAAACCGGCGGGATAGGTCTTCAAGATAAGTTCCTTTTTCAAAATCGCCGTGCGGCAGTGGCACCACAGGTAGCCTCCTTGTGTCAGTTCCTCATTGGCACGGTTGAGCAGGGTGTTCAAGTGGCGCACACGGTTCAGGTGGCGTTTGGAAATGAACACCTGCGGATGGCGTTCCCTGTACTGCGACAGGGAATTGCCGTCATCAGTGTCTATGATAACCGTGCTTGGGGCAAACTCCGCCTTATGCGCGTCTATCCAGGCAAGCGATTCGTTCAAATCCATCCGCTTGGTGGTCGTGAAGATACGGAGGATGTCCTTGTTCTCAACTTCCGCATCCTCTATCTTCGCGCCTTTCTCCACTCCGTGTTCCGTATAGTCGGCGGGAATCTCCGGCTCATAGTAGAACGGAATGCGGGAATGGCGGCGGGGGCTTGTTTCTGTCATTTTACAGGTTGGATTGTATAGCGTTGCAAACCGTATCTATATCTTCCGTAGTCAAATAGGGATGCATGGGAAGTGACAATACCGTGTCGCACAGCTGAAGTGCGACAGGGCAGCTGTTTTCAGGATAGCCTAATTCACGATAAGCCGTCTGGCTGTGCATGGGGGTCGGATAATAGACCATCGAAGGGATTCCCGCCTCTTTCAATGCGGCCTGCATTCTGTCCCTTTCTTCCTTGCTACCTAATTGGATAGTATATTGCGCCCAACTGGAAAGGAAGCCATCGGGAACGACCGGTGTCTTTACCTTTCCGGCGAGCCGTTCGTCATATTTTCTTGCCGCCTCGTTCACGGCATCCAATTCGTAATCGGCAAATGCCTTCAGCTTGATTTGCAGGACGGCGGCCTGCATCGTGTCGAGGCGTGAGTTCATGCCGATACGCACATTGTCATACTTGAAAGAGCCTTTGCCGTGGACACGCAGCGAGTCGGCGAGCGCAGCCCATTCGTCATTGTCCGTGAATACGGCTCCACCGTCCCCATAGCATCCGAGCGGCTTGGCCGGGAAGAAACTGGTGGTGCTGATGTCACCGAAGCTGCAATTGCGTCTCCCGTTGATGGCACCTCCAAAACCTTGTGCACCGTCTTCCAATACCGGCAATCCATATTGCTCTGCTATCCGGCGTATTTCGGGATAGTTTGCGGGCAGACCGAAGAGATCCACGGCAATGATGACCTTGGGAGTCAGTTTCCCCTCAGCCAACACCTGCCTGATGTTCTCTTCCAAATCGCAGGTGTCTATATTGAAAGTGTCTTTATCCACATCCACGAACACCGGCGTGGCACCCTCGAACGAGACGACCTCTGCTGACGAGAAGAATGTGAAATCGGGCACGAACACGGCATCGCCCGGTCCGATTCCCCATACTTTCAAGGCAAGCGTAAGGGCATCCGTGCCGTTGGCGCAGGATATGCAGTGCTTCACACCCACGTAGGCGGCCAGTTGCCGTTCAAGTTCCTTCACTTGCGGCCCCATGATATAGGCACTTGACGCAGCCACGTCAAGGATTGCCCTGTCTATATCATTTTTCAGTATGCTATACTGTTGTCTTAAATCTCTGAATTGCATAATGAATCAAATTTGGTCAAGTTCTTTTTCTTCCGTCATCCGATAACGACGGCCGCATTCGCAGGAAAGCGTATGTTCATTCAAGCGTCTGCCACATTCGCAGACCCAGCCTATCTGCCGTGCGGGTACACCTGCCATCAACGCATAATCTTTCACATCTTTGGTAATCACGGCACCGGCGGCAACCAATGCGCTGCGGCCTACGGTATGTCCGCATACCACCGTACAGTTGGCTCCGAGTGACGCTCCTTCCTTGATTAGGGTCTTTGCATAGATACCATGTACGGGGAAATGGGCACGGGGTGTGGTGACATTGGTAAATACACAAGATGGTCCGCAAAAAACATTGTCTTCAATCTCAACGCCTTCATAGACTGACACATTGTTCTGGATGCGAACACCGTTACCGATTTTCACATTGTTTCCGATGTTGACATTCTGTCCCAAAGAGCATTTGCGACCCAACGAAGCACCGTTCTGGATATGACAGAAATGCCAGATTTTGGTGCCTGCTCCGATGTTCACACCCTCGTCCACATAACTGGAGGGATGTACAAAATAGTCCTTGTCGTCCATCTTTCTATAAAACTTCGACATTGCCATTGTCTTTGAGGTTCTTTGTCACGTTCTTGGTGTCGAAAATTGCCTTTGCGTGACGCTGAACAAACTCGTAATCTACATTGGAATGGGAGGCAGTGATAATCACAAGGTCTGCACTTTCAACCAGTTCTGCAGTCAATTCTTTCTCTCCCTCATAGACCTTTCCGTGCTCGCGGAAGTTGGGTATGTATGGGTCGTAGAATACCGTGTCAGCACCCTCTTTTTGCAGATTCTCGATAACACGGATGGCGGGCGATTCGCGGTAATCGTCGATGTCCTGTTTGTAGGCGACACCAAGAACCAATATCCTGGAGCCGTTCAGTGATTTTTTGAAACGGCGATTCAACATATCCCCGGCACGGGACACACAGTATTCCGGCATACGGTCGTTGACCATCATCGAGGCTTCTATCATAGAAGTATGGAATCCGTATTCCCGTGCCTTCCAACTGAGGTAATAGGGGTCGAGCGGGATGCAGTGACCACCCAGACCGGGACCAGGATAGAATGCCGTGAACCCGAACGGTTTGGTCTTAGCGGCTTCGATAACTTCCCACAGATTGATGTTCATGCGATTGCATAGGATGGCAAGCTCGTTTATCAGACCTATGTTGATATTGCGGTAGGTATTCTCAAGGATTTTAGTCATCTCTGCCACGGCAGGTGAGGATGCGCGGAACACTTTGTTCTGCAGCACGGCCTCATACATGGCTGATATCACCTCACTGGCATCTTTGCCCAATCCGCCAACTACTTTCGGAGTGTTTTTGGTCTTGTAAATGGCATTGCCCGGATCGACACGCTCGGGGGAAAAACCGAGATAGAAGTCCTCTCCGCATTTTAGGCCGGAAGATTCAAGGATAGGTTTGATAAGTTCCTCTGTCGTTCCGGGATAGGTGGTTGATTCCAACACGACCATCATTCCCTTGTGCAGATACTTGGCAATAGCTTTTGCGGAAGACTCCACATAGCTGATGTCCGGCTGTTGGTGTGCATCGAGAGGGGTTGGTACACAAATGGCAACAAAGTCCACTTCATTTATTACACTGTAATCCGTCGTAGCAGACAACATTCCCTCTTCTACAAGCCGGGAAAGATCGGAATCAACCACGTCCCCAATGTAATTACGACCTTGATTTACAAGATTTACTTTCTCTTCCTGTACATCAAAACCAATTGTCTTAAAACCGGCTTTAGCTTTTTCAACAGCCAATGGGAGGCCAACATACCCAAGCCCCACAACACCGGCAACAATCTTTTTTTCTGAGATTTTCCTTAGTAGTTCAACCTTCATTTTATTGTCATTA